>ERZ869909.215-NODE-215-length-85924-cov-4.866926_pt1 | contig 85924 bp, 80 predicted proteins | sample MGYA00520892_ERZ869909 | MGnify/ENA primary metagenome ERZ869909 (study PRJEB32215, sample SAMEA104723947) | bioreactor metagenome | biome: bioreactor; feature: anaerobic bioreactor; material: water | place: China | collected 2015-03-12 ...
CAAGCCGGACATAGGTTTTCAAAACATCCGCATCGGTTGCAGTAAAAACAATTTTTGGCTCCAGGCCACAGGCATTAAACGCTTTATCAAGCTCAGAGCGCCCGGTAAAGCCAAATACATAGGTGACGATCGAGTACTGCGCTATATCTTCAACTGTCAGTTTGCGCGACAACTTCGCTAAAGGATGCTCCGGTTTCACAATGATGCTGCGATTCCAGTGATAACAAGGCAGCATCACCAGATCACCATACAAGTGCATGGCTTCGGTGGCGATGGCAAAATCCGCATCCCCCCGGGAAGCCGCTTCTGAAATCTGCTGGGGAGAGCCCTGATGCATATGCAGGGTCACCTTAGGGTATTTATTGATAAAGCCACCGATCACCGGCGGCAGTGCATAGCGTGCCTGAGTATGGGTAGTGGCTATGTTTAGCTTGCCTTGGTCGGGTAAGGTATGTTCCTTGGCAACCGCCTTGATGCTTTCTACCTTGGCCAGGATCTGCTGCGCAATCTCAATCACTTCTTTACCTGCAGGAGTGACATGGGTTAAGTGCTTGCCGCTACGGCCAAATACCTGGATCCCCAACTCATCTTCCAGCATTCTGACTTGCTTGCTGATGCCCGGCTGTGAGGTAAATAAACTTTCAGCGGTGGCTGATACATTCAGGTTATGGTTAAGTACCTCGACAATATAGCGCAATTGCTGGAGTTTCATCGGTCGGTTCCCTGTCACAAGGCTGGGGCAAGTTGCTGGATATTCCAGTTCACTTAGGATACTGTATTGTTCTATAACCAATAGTAGCTAAAAAAACATGGAAAGAGTAGGCATCGACTGTACGAAAAACCATTTTTCGAGTAGTTTAAGTGCTAACCTCTGCTGGAAAGAACCTGCTATGAGCAAATCACCACTGCCAATTGACTTTGCCTCTGTCCTTGCTTCATCAGTTCATGACATGAAAAACTCGCTATGCATGCTGCTGCAATCCATTGAACTCATGCATACTGAATTGGCAGAAAAAGCACCGGATTCACAACAAGAACTGGCAAAAATTCATTATGAAGCCAATCGTTTAAATACCAATCTGCTGCAATTGCTTTCTTTGTATCGCCTAGAACGCGCGCAACTGCCACTGCAAGTGGATGATTACTATCTTTGCGATCTGCTGGAAGAAATCCAATTAAAAAATGAACTCTACATTGCGCAAAAACAGATACAGCTACAGATTGATTGTGATGAAGAGCTGCACTGGTTTTTAGATCGTGATCTCATCACCAATCTGCTGAATGATATTGTGGTGAATGCCATACGCTATACTCAACAACGATTATGTATTTGCGCTTATTTATCTGAGCAAATGCTGGTGATTGAAGTCCATGATGATGGCGCAGGTTTCCCGGAAAACATGCTGACAGATAGTAAGCAACTGATGAGCAAAGTAGAGCTAAGCCGTGGCCATACAGGCCTTGGCCTGTTTTTTGCACACTTAATCGCTTCAGCCCATCAGCATCAAGGTCAGCTTGGCCAGATTGCTCTGACCAATGGGGGGAAGTTCGGTGGTGGTGTATTTAAGTTGCAACTGCCCTAAGTAGTCTGCCACTACTTACAACGATTTCGAGGTGTAGATGTTATTAACTTTGATCATCATTTTGGTTATCGCCCTGGTGATTATTGCTGTCATCGTCAATGCAGTGCAGCAGCATCGCAACCGGATGGCAGCTTTAAAGCGTGCCGAATTTAGTAAGCTACGTACCATTTTAGAAGATACTGAAGATATCTTGATCAACGCAGCCAACGTGCCACTCACCCCTGCAATCAGTCAGGTCTTGCTGCGACGTATCGCCTTTACCCTGAAAGCGATGGCAGAACTGGAGCCTGGCTCAAAAGACATTAAGAATCGTCTTAGTGAAACGCAGAACCGTTTAAAAAGCTTTGACAACGAAGCAAGTGAAGCACAGGTGCCAGAAGGGATTAGCCTGCCAGATGATGATAAGTTACTGATATCTCTGATCCAGGGTATCAAAAAGTTACGCCTGATTTTGCGCTCAGAGCATGCCAGAGGCAATGTCGATACTCAGGTGGTGATTCAAGAAGATAAACGGCTTGAAGCCTTACAACTGCGTATCAATGTTGAAAGCCAGATTAAACGCGGCATGAAGGCACGTTCAACGCAGATGCTCGGCTCCGCCAGGCAGTATTTCGAAAAAGCTTTGCATGCTTTAGATGGTTCTCCCCATCAAACGGAATACGTGGTCACACGCAAATCCGAGGTGATGCAGTCTCTGCAAGAAATTTCCGATGAACTGAAAAACAGCAATCAGCGTGATCGGGACAAAAAAGCGCAACAAGAAAACAAAGATCTGGACGAGTTGTTCGCACCCAAGCGCAAATGGTAAAAAACCAGCCGAAGCTGGTTGTTTACCATGAAGGTTGCCCTCAGGCTTTATCCGTCACTTTCCAGCGCCCGTTTTCAAACCAGGCAGACCACCCCGTAGCTTTGCCATTGCTTTCTGTCATGACATATTGCTGCTTGGTTTTCCGGCTCCAACGTACAATACTGGGGTTACCCGCTGGATCCTTAACCGGTGCATCCGCCAGATAATGAAACTTGGGTGATAACCGGTCCCGAAAGCGAGCCAACTCTTCAACCAATGGAGCTCTGGTTTCCCTTGATTTTGGAAACGTCGATGCCGCCAGGAAAATTCCTGCCGCTCCATCACGTAGCACAAAGTACGCATCCGACTTTTCGCAGCTAAGCTCTGGTAAATGCACCGGATCTTCTTTTGGTGGTGCCGCCTCGCCGTTGCGCAACAACTTACGGGTATTTTTGCAGTCGCTATTGGTGCAGCCAAAATACTTACCAAACCGTCCCGACTTGAGCTGCATCTCAGAGCCACATTTATCGCATTCGATCACCGGGCCATCATAACCTTTAATCTTAAAGCTGCCCTGCTCCACCATGTAACCATCACAACTGGGGTTGTTGCCACACACATGCAACTTGCGCTTTTCGTCTATCAGGTAGGAGTCCATCGCCGTTCCGCATTTCGAGCAGCGACGTTTATGGCGCAGTGCTTCCGCTTCCAGCTCTTCATCATCCACATCGGCAACAGCTTCTTCACCAGATACCAGATTCATCGTGGTGGTGCAGCGCTCTTTCGGTGGCAGCTGATAACCAGAACACCCCAGGAAAACGCCGGTTGATGCCGTGCGGATCCCCATCTTCCGCCCACAAGTCGGACAGTCAATGTCGGTCAGAACAAACTGATTGGCTTTCATGCCACCCTCAGCTTCATCCGATTCCGCTTGCTTTAACTGCTCAGAGAAACCAAGGTAAAAACTATCCAGCACTTCACGCCAGGATACTTCGCCATGCGCAATATCATCCAGCTTCAATTCCATATTAGCGGTAAAATCAAAGCTCATCAGCTCTTCAAAATTATCCCGTAGCCGATCAGTGACAATCTCTCCCATCTTTTCAGCGTAAAAGCGCTTATTGTCGATGCGGACATAGCCCCGGTCCTGAATCGTAGAAATAATGGATGCGTAGGTGGACGGCCGGCCAATACCACGCTTTTCTAATTCTTTTACCAGGCTGGCCTCGCTGAAGCGGGCCGGTGGTTTGGTAAAGTGCTGCTGTGGCAGTAACTTATCCAGCGTTAACACCTCACCTGGCTTTACATCCGGTAATACTGAGTCTTCTTCCCCTTTGCGCTTAACCGCTGGCTGTACCCGAGTCCAACCATCAAATCGAAGCACCCGACCTTTGGCTTTTAACTCATAATCACCGGCATCCACGGTGATGGTAGTCACATCGTACTGTGCTGCCGGCATTTGGCAGGCAACAAACTGCCGCCAAATCAGATCGTACAGTTTACGGGCATCGGCCTCCATATCGCCGAGTGCAGTTGCCTGTACCTGGACATCGGATGGACGAATCGCTTCGTGCGCTTCCTGGGCATTGTCTTTGCTGCCATAACGCAGTGGCTCAGGTGGTAAATACTGTTTACCAAAGCTCTGCTCAATAAAGGCACGGCACGCATTGACGGCATCCTGGCTCAAGTTGGTTGAGTCGGTACGCATGTAGGTAATATGACCCGCTTCATACAGACGCTGGGCCAGCATCATGGTTTTTTTCACACCATACCCCAGGCGGGTGCTGGCAGCCTGTTGCAAGGTTGAGGTAATGAAAGGGGCTGATGCCTTGCTGCTGCTGGGCTTGTCCTCTCGTTTGGCTACCCGGTACTCCGCCTGCTGCAACTGAGCAAGTGCCTTGTCTGTTTGCACTTTATTGACCGGCCGGAACGTCTCGCCCTGATGCTTGCTGACATCCAGCTGCAAAGCAGTCGCAGATGCCGTCGTGGTATCAGCCTGCACCGTCCAGTACTCTTCCGGGTTGAAGGCTTTTATTTCGCGCTCGCGCTCAACTACCAGCCGCACAGCCACCGATTGTACCCGGCCGGCGGATAAGCCCCGGGCAATTTTCTTCCACAGCAGCGGTGACACCATAAAGCCAACCACCCGGTCTAAAAAGCGACGGGCTTGCTGGGCATTCACCCGATCGACATTGACCACGCCAGGCTCTTCAAAAGCTTGTTGGATGGCATTTTTGGTGATTTCGTTAAAAACGACCCGTTTAAACTTGGCCGGCTCGCCACCAATGATTTGCTGCAAATGCCAGGCAATGGCTTCCCCTTCTCTATCCAAGTCCGTTGCCAGATAGACAGTCTCCGCCTTGTCGGCCAGGGTTTTCAGCTCCTTTACCACCTTTTCTTTACCCGGCAGGATCTCGTAGCGGGCTTGCCAACCGTTAGCCGGGTCGATCCCCATTCGATCTACCAATGCCTGATAGGCTTTTTCTTCCCTACTAAGCGTGCTGGTGGTTTTTTTAGCCTTTTCTTTGCTGGAGCTGGTCGGTAAATCGCGAATATGCCCCACGCTGGATTTCACAATAAAATTTGTGCCCAGATACTTATTGATCGTTTTTGCTTTTGCCGGTGACTCGACTATAACCAGTGATTTCGCCATCTCAACCCTAAGAATGTTTGAATTTTTGCGCTTTTGGAACCTTCTTTTTTAACGTATATCTGCAAACTGAAGTTGTGACAAGCCCATAAACTCATTATTATGCTGTCAAGCTCTGTTTTTTGAGCTCCCTGGTGATTAATTCACCAATTCAATAAAGCAAATCCCTCTGGCCGAATAAAAATAACAAAGCCAGCCAAACGGAAGGATACAAAGTAAAAATGAAGTATTTTGAAGCAAATTTTGATGGGCTGGTCGGCCCTACTCATAACTATGCCGGCTTATCCGTTGGCAATGTGGCCTCACTGAATAACGCCCGTAATACCTCAAGCCCGCGCCAGGCAGCCAAACAAGGCTTGCAAAAAATGAAAGCACTGCGCGATCTGGGTATGGTGCAAGGGGTGTTGGCTCCGCAGGAACGGCCAGACGTATACACACTTCGCCGCCTGGGCTTTACCGGCAGTGATCACGATATCATTAGCAAGGCTGCGAAACAAGCGCCAGCCGTACTGCGTGCGGTCTGTTCAGCGTCCAGCATGTGGACCGCCAACGCAGCCACCATCTCGCCCAGTGCCGATACCGCTGATGGTAAAATTCATTTTACCCCGGCAAATCTGACCAACAAGTTCCATCGTTCACTGGAGCCTGATACTACAGGTCGCATCTTGCAAGCCATGTTTGCCGACCCGAATCACTTCGCCCATCACCGCCATCTGCCGGATAACGATCATTTTGGTGATGAAGGTGCAGCCAACCATACCCGCTTATGCAGCGAGTATGGCGCCAGAGGCGTCGAACTCTTTGTGTTTGGTCGCTATGCTTTTGATGCCAGCAAACCGGCCCCTAAACGCTTTCCTGCTCGCCATACGCTGGAAGCCTGTGAAGCCGTGGCCCGTCTGCACGGTTTATCCGAGGAGCATGTGGTCTATATGCAGCAAAACCCGGATGTGATTGATCAGGGCGTCTTTCACAACGATGTCATCGCCGTTGGCAACCAGAATGTGTTGTTTTACCACGAAGAAGCTTTTGTCGAGAAAACGCAGAAGCTGGCTGAGCTACAACGTAAATTCGGCAACGCCAGTGAGTTGCACCTGATTGAAGTGAAAACATCGGAAGTAGCAGTCGATGATGCCATCAAAACCTACCTGTTCAATACTCAGGTGATCACACTGCCTAATGGCGAAATGGCCATCATCGCACCAACTGAGTGCCGTGAGAATGATCGGGTGGCTGGTTATCTGGAGCAGCTGACCGGTCGTGGTACGCCTATCCGCCATGTACACTACTACGATGTGAAGCAGAGCATGCGTAACGGTGGAGGCCCTGCCTGTTTGCGCTTGCGTGTTGCTATGAGCGAACAAGAACGTCAGGCGGTTAATCCACATGTCCTGCTCACCGACGAGCTGTTCACTACCCTGAATCAGTGGGTCGACAAGCACTACCGCGATGAAATCAGCGAAGCTGACCTGGCCGATCCTCAGCTGCTGCAAGAATCTCGTGCCGCACTGGACGAGTTAACCCAAATTCTGCATCTCGGCTCGGTTTATCCTTTCCAGCGTGGCTAAATCATTTAGCTGCAGCTATAAAAAAACCCGCGATTTATCGCGGGTTTTTTCTGCCTGGATATTAGTCAGGATCGAAGCAACTGCCTGACATGCCGAACGGGTTTGCCGGTGGTGGTGAGGTTTCAACCGTTACATCGGCGGCTGCAACTGGCAAACCATACTCCCGGTAACTCATGTTCTCTGTACCTGCGGCAAAACCTGTGACCTGCAAGCGAACATCCAGCCACGGCGCAACATCACGCGGGTACGTCACATGGAACACGGCAATACCATCCGCATCTGACGTCACGGTGGCAGGAACGGTGGCACGATTTCCAGGTGTTAGTATGCCATCACCATTGGTGTCTTCGCCATCATCCAAAATACCATTGAAGTTCACATCTTCACTGACACAGTGCGCGGTCACATCTGGCACCCAACTCTTAAAGCTTTCTGGTGGAGGAGGATCCTTGATCCAAATCCCTTTACGGTACCGCAGTGACACAGCGGCAAGGTTCAAAGGCTGGTTCGCTACAGGGTTACCCGATGAGTCCGTGACAATAATTGAAAACTCTTTTCTATACAGACTATTACTGGGTGTCTCTACAATATTGCTGGTACCAAACCTGAAGAATAAAGTTCTGCCACCAACCGCAATATCCGTTGAGTCGTTCACAGCAGAGTTATTCACTAAAGAAGCGGTAATCACCAGGTTTTGACCATCGATACCACCACCGGTAGTTTGATCTGCAGTAAACGAAGTGGTAGCAACGCCCTGCGAGTTGGTCGTTGCTGTGCCTGAGCTAATCGAGCCGCCGGCGCTGTTATCCAGTGAGAAAGCAACCAACTGGTTTTTCACCGGGTTATTGTTAGCATCTCTGACAATAGCGCGGACTGAACTGCTATCGCCCGGTACCAGCTGGGCAGGAAAGGCCTGTACTTCCATTTTGGTTGGATTGGTAGCAACAAACTCTATCAGCTTTTGCGTACTGACCTCATTATCGCCACCCCGGGCAGAAATGGTTGCTAAACCAGCAAATGCCGATTGCACAAAGACTTCAGCCTGACCAGCACCATCCGTTGTGGTGTCGGCTACTACACTTTGAGCCGCCAAACCCGGCACAGTGCTGGCAATGCTACCTCGAGTGGTTGAAAACAAAACATCGCGATTTGCATTGGGTACATTATCCGTCAACCATTCCAGTAACATGGCTTCTGGCGTATTTAAATCAACTTCCGGTATTGCCGGTGCACCTTCAGCGGCAACAAACACAAAGCTGTCTGCTTTCACGCTTAGCATGATGGTTTGGTTTAAACCCAGAGCAGAAACACGAATACTATCATCACCACTTGTTACCGCATCGTAAGTAATACTCACCTGACCATTCGGGCCAGTCACCGGCGATGTTTGACTTAGCGGATTGCCCAGCTCCGAAGAAACCGACAGAACTTCATTCGCAATCCCCTGGCCAGCGGCATCCTGCAACGAGAAATTGATTGAGACCTGATCACCCAGCACCACTGCCGATGGGGCTACCACTTCAAGCGTAGTACCAACCACACGAATGGTCAGCTCATCCTGAATAGTATTTACCCTGGCACTAACAATAATGTCCCGTACCGATTTATCAATCTGGCTAGTCAATGTCGCTTTAGCAATACCATCTTGTTCAGTGACGGCTGAAGCGACAACCAACTCACCAGAGTCGGAAGAAAAAGTAACCGGCACGCCTGCTTGCAACACATTATTGCTATCACGCACCAAAGCAGACAACTGCACCTTATCAGAAGCTCCGGAACCTAATTGGGTGCGATCACCTAACAAACGAACACTCGAAATGACAATTCCGGTTTCTCCACCACCATCACCGGCAGATTGGAAGCCAGAGCTATTCACAGCACGAACATTTTCCCCTTCGATAAACTCGGCAGTAAGCTCACCAGCCCCACTGACATCGCCTGCGGCCAGGTTAATGGTAGCAACCCCACTGGCATCGGTTAACACACTCCCAGTGCCAGTTGATAAAATGGCCAACCCTGGCTGGTCGATAGAGAAACGGATGACTTTACCAGACACCACAGCATTCTGAGTTGCCGTTAAAGTTGCGCGAGCGGTCAGCGGCTGCTGCTCAGACAGACTGGACGTTTCCACATTGTCGGCATTGACCAAAACCAGCTCAAGCTGATATTGAGGTTCAGTACCACCGGTCCCACCGCCGCCACCTCCGGATTCCAGCGTACCCCCGCCACCACAGGCGACTAAAAAAACAGACAGAATAACTGATGTGCAAATAAGCAAGATTGATCGCATCAACAGGCTCCCAAGCTTTATAATTTTAATTGTTTGATATCTATTCTGTATCTTATCCCACGATTAATCCAGCAGTCACAGCATTTTTTAAAAAAAAATCAATTGCTGTTGGTTGAATCGGGGCAAACTGATACCCTAAAAGCATTATTAAAGCCACATCTGACATGCAGTATGGAAAACAAAAACAAACTTAGTCTGACCAGCCGGATAGTGATTGGCATGGTAGCCGGCATCGTGCTCGGAGCTTTTTTTCAATGGCTGCTAGCCGGGCAGGAAGAGCGGATGGTGCCACTCTTTCTTTTTGATTTGCCCATTAAAGCATTTTTTATTGATGGCCTGTTCCATATTGGCGGCCAAATTTTTATTGCCAGCTTGCAAATGCTGGTAGTTCCCCTGGTATTTATTTCCCTGGTCTGTGGTACCACCTCTTTATCGGATGCAAGCACTCTCGGACGCTTAGGAGCGAAATCCGTTGGTCTGTACCTGTTCACTACTGCAGTTGCAATCACCCTGGCGATTACAGCAGCGTTGCTGATTGGTCCTGGCCACGGGGTCGAAATACACAGTGATGCCAGTTTCAGCACAGCTGAAGCGCCCGGTCTTGCCCAGGTAATTATTAATATGTTCCCGCGCAATCCTATTAACGCGATGGCCGAAGGCAATATGTTGCAAATCATCATTTTTGCGGTGTTGTTTGGTATCGCGACGGCCATGAGTGGCAAAACCGGTGAACGCATCGCAGACTTATTTCAGGATTTGAACACCATAGTGATGAAACTGGTTACCATTCTGATGAACCTGGCACCTTATGGTGTGTTTTGTCTGATGGTCCGCGTATTCAGCACGATGGGGTTGGATATGTTCAGTAGTTTGGCAGCTTATTTCTTTGTCGTCTTGGGGGTCTTGCTACTGCATGGTTTTATGACCTATCCGCTGCTATTAAAACTGTTAACCGGCCTAAACCCACTTATTTTTCTGCGTAAGATGCGCGACGCTGCCTTGTTTGCGTTTAGCACCTCAAGTAGCAATGCCACCATCCCGGTGACGCTGGAAACAGTGACCAAAAAGCTGGGGGTAAAAAATAGTATTGGCTCGTTCACCGTCCCGCTTGGAGCGACTATTAACATGGATGGCACCGCCATCATGCAAGGGGTTGCCACGGTGTTTATTGCCCAAGTGTTTGGTGTCGATCTTAGCTTAACTGACTACCTGATGGTGGTATTAACAGCAACCCTGGCATCGGTCGGTACCGCAGGCGTACCTGGTGTAGGTCTGATTATGCTGGCGATGGTGCTGCAGCAAGTCGGCTTGCCCGTTGAGGGCATTGCACTGATTATTGGTGTAGACCGCCTGCTTGATATGACCCGAACCTCCGTCAATATCACCGGTGACTCCATGGTCTCTTGCGTGATTGCCAAGAGCGAAAAGCAGCTTAATGAGGCCGTATTTAACGACCCAAATGCTGGTCGCAAAGAGGAAGAGTCCGTCGATTTTAAGCACTTGCACAACAGCTAAATCGAACCCTGTTTAAAAGGCAGGTACTCACCCGCCCGTTACAGTTGGATCCGCCAGGCCTTTTCCAGCAATGAGCTGGTTGCAAAGGTCCGGCGGGCAAAGCCCTGGCCGGTCAGATTACGGATCGCCAGCAGCTCGATACCACAACCTGCAAACAACTGCTTCACCTCTGCAGCTGACACCGCAAAAGGTGGCCCCTGTTTTTCAGCCACCGGATACTCCAAACTGATGCATAAAATACTGCTACCAGCAGGTAGCAGTTGCCGCAGATGCTGCACATACTGTCGTCGCATCGCCTCTGGTAGGGCTATCAGTGCAGCTCTGTCATACACCAGACAAGGCCCCAGTAATTGACTAGCCGACAAATGGAAAAAGTCACCTTGCAACAGGCAAATACCTTCTGCCTGATACATAATAAAGCCATCGACTGGCTGGCTCTTCACCGCCAGCTGGTTGTCTGCAAAAAATTCACGGCACGGACGCTCAGCAAGCTCTACCCCCAGAACCGGCAGGTGCTGTTGCAACCACCGCAAGTCAATACTTTTGCCGCACAGCGGTACCAAAGCCTGTTGATGCTCAGGCCGATGAACCCGCGACCAGCAGGCTGGCAATAGCGGGTGCACTGCATCCAGATGAAAACCAGGCAGCGGTTGCTGCCAACATTCAAGCCAGAAAGCAGCATCCACCTCAGTAGCTCCAGTGCCCAAAGGGAAGTTTATGCCACAACTGCTGCAATGCTGTGCTGGCACCAGCACCTACCCGCTCAGCCAGCTTTTTCTTCGGCTGAAATTTAATCAACAACACCCGGCGCTCTTGTACACGCTGCAGTAAAAAATCATCACTGGTTTGCAAGGCATCGACCAATTTGTATTCCAGTGCTTTGCTCGCCAGCCAATACTCACCGGTCGCCACCTGTTCCATATCAAGCGCATCGCGGTGGCTGTAGACATGGTCTTTAAACAGCTGATGGGTTTGCTCCAGCTCTTGCTGGAACTTCTCCCGCCCTTTGTCGGTATTTTCACCGAAAAGTGTGACCGTTCGCTTGTATTCACCAGCGGTGAACTGCTCAAAATCAATATCATTCTTTTGCAAAAAACGATGGAAGTTGGGCAGCTGTGCCAACACACCGATGGAGCCAATAATGGCAAAAGGCGCTGCAATGATGCGGTTGGCAATGCAAGCCATCATATAACCACCACTAGCCGCTACCTTATCGACAGCCACGGTAAGGTGAATGCCACGTTGGCGGAGACGATCAAGTTGAGAAGCCCCTAAGCCATAACCATGTACTACCCCACCGCCACTCTCCAAACGCACCAACACTTCATCGCCTTCGGTCGCGGCTGCCAACACGGCAGTCACCTCCTCGCGCAGCGCATCGACTTCGGATGCTCCCATGCTGCCATGAAAATCAATCACAAAGGTCGTTGGACGTGGTTGCTCTACTTTTTTCTTTTGCTCTTTAAGCCAGCGTTTGAACTCTTTCTTCTCCATCAGCTCAGCTTTTAACTCGCTCTGCAGCTCAGCAAACTCATCGGATAAATCAGTAAACTGAAACTCTCCTTTTTTTGGCTTGTTGCGCATAGCCGCTCCAGCCACCAGGCCAATCACGAGCGCTATCGCAATCACAATGGTGGCGGCCTTCGCCAGAAAAAGACCATAGTCGTATAAAAAGTCCACATGACTCTCCTTTCATTTTTTTTGTTATTGTACATAAAAATAAAGCCCGGCGAACCGGGCTTTATTGCAGAGCATAAAAGCTTAATCATGCAATACCGCAGGGTTCGTCACCACAACAGCACCACCTCCGGTTGCGAAGAAGCTAGCCATTTGACTTTGCATCTCGACCGTCACCGCAGGGCTTGCTGCCGGGCTTAAGATGGAACCATGGTCACCAGCTGTAAAACGACTGATGGTAGCACCTTCGACCACCACAGGGCCTGCCACAGCATCAACCGTATCCGCCTGCAGCAAACGGGCCATCGGCTCTGTACCAGCTAATGGCATTTTGCCAGCCTGCAGGGCAGCCATTGGTGAGAAGTAACCATTCGGGATCACCTGATCTGGCAGGTTGTCATCATCACCAGCCACCATTAAGATGTGCACCGGTGTTTCAGTTGCCGCCAACTGCTGCAGATAATTGTTTGGATCACCCGCGTCGGTAATGGTTTGGGCAGCAAAAGCAAAGCGGGTCAAGTTGCCTTGAATTTGCGCTAAAGCTGCCGTTTCACCAGCTACAGTCAAATAAGCCAGGAAGTTATCAACGTGTTGCGCTACACAACCAGTGAAAACCGTTGCAGATACCGTATCTGGCATTGGGCAACCAGCCTGGATAGCAAAACCCGCTAAAGCCTCGCTATTGGCATCACCGGCCCCCAGGATAACACTTGCTTTAATTAAACCGCCAAATTGTGGCGAGTCCAACAAGAAGTTGGCAACAGCACCACCAGGCATTGCCAGCCCAACACTCTGCACACGATACAAGAAGTCGAGTTGGGGGTTGCCGGTCTCGGTATTAGCCAAAGCAGCCATTGAAGAGCCGGCAATAGCACCCAGCGAGTGACCCAGCAAATGCACTTGACTGGTATCCAGGTCTGCCCCTTGGGTAAAGTTCAGCGCCAGGCGTAAACCCAACATATCGGCAATACTCTGGCGCAGGTTATCCCGCGTGACTGGCAAATTACCCAGATTCATGTAGACGGTCGCATTGCCTTGCTGGCCACAGGAGGCACCTGATGCATTCAGCGGCCCAAAGCCCCGACTGCCATGCAGCGGATGGTCTATCGCCACAGTGGCAAAACCAGCCTGGGTCAAGGCACTGGTGACGGCCAGCATGTTTTCTTTGCAAGACGTGATGCCGTGCTGCAACATCACCACAGGCCACCCATTGGCAGGCTTGGTAAAGACGTCTTCATCGGGCAGTGTCATCTGCACAGCCAGCGTTGCCTGCATTCGTGGTAGTGGAATGGTGTTAAACTTGGTGAGGTGACGACGCTCATCCAGGCCAAAGTCACGCAAAGCACCACCAGAGGCAGCATTGCAGAAGCCATCGTTTTGCAACTGTGCCGGATCCGTGATCCCAGCCTCAATGGCCGTAATTTGTTCCTGGCTCAGGCTTGCGATAATAGCGCCACTATCACAGCGTGCTGTCCAGCTTTGATTGAGTGGTCCAGTCGCATCTTCTTGCGTTGGTATACCTGAGTAATACGGCAGCGTTACCGTGCCCTGAAACAAGCGGACCTGACCAAAGCCCTGCGCAACCGGGAACTGCGGGCTTACATCGGAAACACGCAAGCCGGTATCCTGCACCTGCACCACTGGCTGGGCACCCTGCTGGATGCCAGCTGCCAGCAACTGTTTCGTCGTTGCCAGCACATCCGCCGTAGACTGGGTAGTCACTGCCGCAGTGTAAATGATGCTGGAGCGACTTAAGCCGCCAGAGGATACCACCGCTTCGAAACTATTGATCACGCCCTGCAACTGACGTTGCTGAGCGGAGCCAAGTGGAAGAGTATTTAGATCTTGCTGCAATAACTCATAGGTAGTCGATGGCTTGATAGACCGCCCTTCGGAGTCCTGCAGCGTATCGGTTAAAGCAACAATGTAAGTGGTTTTTGCTTTTAAGGGCCGAAGCGGAATGACTGCCACATTGTTGCCGCTTGCTGCAGTGACAAAGTCCTGCCCAAAGGTCAGCTCACCAACCAGCTGACACGCCACGCCTTGAGGCACAGAGCGACACTGATCGACGCTGGCAGTTGGGCCACCCATCACGACTTCAAAAATACGCACTGCACCATTAGCACTGGCAGATTGTGCATTCAGACTAACACCAGGCGCAAAGCGCAATTCAATACTAAAGGGGTTTTGTGTCGACCAACCATCCAGCACGCCTAAAGCTGTTTGAGGATCAGCATAATTCTGGCTGGCACTATCCAGGGTGAGCGTACCATCGGTGGTGCCTAAAAATAGCAGGTCATTCGGCACCGATACGGCACCGGCACCCGGATCAAACACTACCCGAGAGGCTGCAATGACCTGCGAGCCCTCTTGTTCTACCTGTTGTTGAATGTCTTCCAGTGAATCGCCACAAGCACTAAGGCCCAATGCAGCAGCTACCGCCAGACTAATCGCAAGCTTTTTCATAGATTCTCCCCTGTCCTCACTTTTTTGTTTTTGCAACAGCGTGTGTTGACTGATCTTTTTAGAGTTTGAGCTGTCTTCACCAACAGCTTAGACCAGTTAAACTTAACCCAATCAAACAGAAATCGCTAGCTGAAAACCACGCTTCTGTCGCAAAAGATGAAAAAAAAGTGCAAAAGGCGTATGCTAACGCGCTTTGAAACAAGGACTATATATAGCAATGAAGAGTTATCAGGCCCCGGCAAACTTGCTAAGTAACAAGGTTATTCTGGTGACTGGTGCTGGTGATGGTATCGGTAAAGAAGCCGCTCTTACTTTTGCCCGCCATGGCGCTACCGTTATTTTATTGGGTAAAACCACCGACAAGCTCACCGCTGTGTACGATGAAATTTGTGGCAATGCCTGGCCGGAGCCCGCTATCGTGCCGCTGGATCTGAAAGGAGCCACCCAAAAGCACTATCAGGATCTGGCTGCCACCATTCAAGCTGAGTTTGGCCGCTTGGATGGTCTGCTGCACAATGCCGGCATCTTAGGCGGCCTGGCCCCTTTTGAACACATTAAAGCCGATATCTGGCAGGATGTGTTGCAAGTTAACCTGACGGGCCCCATGCTGATGACCCAGGCGTTGATGCCCGTGCTACGCAAAGCGCCTCACAGTTCCGTGGTCTTTACCTCCTCCGGAGTGGGTCGTCAGGGCCGGGCTTACTGGGGCAGCTATGCAGTGTCCAAATTTGCTACCGAGGGCTTAATGCAAACCCTGGCTGATGAATATGCCGGCAGCAGTATTCGTGTGAATTGCATCAACCCGGGCGCTACCCGCACCAGCATGCGCGCCAGAGCCTACCCGGCAGAAAATGCCCAGCAATTAAAAACACCGGCAGATTTGATGTGGCTGTACTTGTATCTGATGGGCGATGACAGCCTGACTGTGAATGGTCAGTCACTGGATGCCCAGCCGAAATAACACGGCGATAAAAAAGCCCTGCTGCCAGTGCAGCAGGGCGTTTTCTCATAGAGCGAATACATCAGCATCACAGAGCTAATGCATCAACGGGTAGTAAGCAGTTCAGCACCATGAGCTTTTGCCCAATCATTCCAGACCTGAACTTTGGCATTAAAGTTTTCAATCGCTTGTTTTTCAGCATCAGCCAGCAAAGCCTGCACTTCTTTTTGATGCTTTTTATTCACATCGCTATAAGCAAGAATATCAATGCCACGATCACGAAGCCCCTGCTTCATGGTATGTGTTTTTAATAATTGCAATTTACCGGCTTCAACGTAGAAGTATTGTTTTTCTTTGTTAATCGTTTTCAGCTTAGGTTTGACCGGTCTTTTATCCGCAGAGGCTGCTACCTCAGTACTCACCAGCTCATGGTTTACCTGAAAGCCTAACTGCTGCAAAGAAAAGCCTTTTTGTTTGGCTAGCGCTTTTAATTCTTCAATGGTTTCCGCTTCACGTTGACGCTCTTCCAGTACATCATTTAACTGACGAATGACATCCTGCAATTTAATGACTGATAGTTCTTCCGCAGCTTTCTTTAAATCTTTTTTATTGACTAATAAAGACATGGTATGGCCTCAATAAGATAGTGGTGATGAATAAAAGCATACTAACATAATCGCCAATTTTATTGCCAGAAACCTTTAGAGCAAAACGGTTTTATTACCATGCACAAAAACGCGATCTTCCTGTATTAACTGCAAAGCTCTGGATAGGGCCGCCTTTTCGACATCCCGTCCGGCTTTCGCCATGTCTTGAGCACTGTAATTGTGATCAACCCGGCTAACCATTTGCTCGATGATAGGCCCCTCATCCAGCTCATTGTTTACAAAGTGCGCCGTAGCGCCAATAATTTTTACGCCTCGCTCAAACGCTTGCTGGTAAGGCTTAGCACCAATAAAGGCTGGTAAAAAGCTATGATGAATATTAATAATACGCTCGGGAAAGCGGCCCACAAAATCCGGCGTTAAGATTCGCATAAATTTAGCCAGTACCAGATAATCTGGTGCGTAATGCTCAATCAAGTCCAGCATGGCCTGCTCATGTGCTTGCCGGCTTAATTGTTGATGGCAGATATGGTGAAAGGGAATGGAAAATCGCTCTGCCAAACCAGCCAGTTCATTGTAGTTTCCTATCACAGCTACAATATCCAGCTGCAAACTGCCATCGAAGACCTTCATCAGGATATCGCCCAGGCAGTGTGACTCCTTGGTAACCAGGATCACCACCCGTTTACGTCTGGTCGCTGACTGTAAGCTACGCTCACTGCCTTCAGGTAAAATGCGATCCAGTTCGGCTAACAGCCTGCTATCATCAAACTGCCCTTCTAACTCCGTACGCATGTAAAACTGCCCTGAGACCGGGTCAACGTATTCGGTATTGCGGATAATATTTAACTGATGTTGAAAACAAATGCTGGTGATCTGGGCTATCAGTCCTTTTGAGTCCGGACATTCCGTCCTTAAAATTTTACGCTCCATCAAACAATGCTCACTGTATCCTAACTTGATGCCTCGATAATACTTCGCACCCATCCAGAAATAAAGACATTTAGCCACCCAAATAAAACAACCCTTCACGTTACTGTTGCTGCAATCTTGGTGTTTTATCGCTGTGACTGGCATACTAGGTTATGGTTGATCACAGCACTAAAGCAGGCTTATGCCACAACAATTTGCATTGAATGTCATTGGCACCATTCGCTCTCCTTACAAACAAAAATTTGCCATACCGCGTCAGCCTGGCTTGGTTCCTGAAGCCAAAGCGCAGCTCATTTTTTCCGAAGCCTATAATAGCGAGCCATTTATTCGCGGCATCGAAGAGTTCAGTCATCTCTGGCTGGTGTTTGTTTTTCATGAGACTGCAGACAAAGGCTGGTCGCCGATGGTGCGCCCTCCCCGCCTTGGCGGCAATACCCGTAAAGGGGTCTTTGCCACCCGAGCGACCTTTCGCCCTAATCCAATTGGGCTTTCTGTCGTACAATTGGAAGGAGTGCGCTGCATCAACAAGCAGTGGCAACTGGATTTAGCAGGCATTGATTTATTGGATGGTACGCCCATTCTGGATATTAAACCCTACCTGCCCTACTCAGATGCTATTCCGAATGCCAGCGCCAGTTTTGCCGACAGCGCGCCTGAAACTGCGATGACGGTTAGTTTTTCGACTGAAGCAGAGCAATTTTGTCAGAACCAAAGGCAGTGGCCAGAGCTTAAAACTTTGATCGAAAAGGTGTTGAAGCAAGATCCGAGGCCACCTTATAAAAAGAAACAGACTGGCGAACAGAGCTATGGTATGACACTCTATACCTTAAATATTCAATGGAAAGTGACAGGAGAACACCACTATGTCTATGCGATCACTCCCCTTGCTGAGCTTGCTGGTTAGTGGCAGCGCGCTGGCCCTGCCACCGTTACCAGAACCTGTGAGCAACAATGCAGTGGCCAGTGCAACCGTACGTGGCAAAACCTACGTGATCAGCATGATGGGCATCGGCCAGGGCAAAACCAGCCAGGACATGCACAACAAAGTATGGGTACATACGATCGGTGAGTTTGGCTGGAGCAGTATGCCTGAAGTACCCAGCCAAACCCGTTTGACAGGCCGGGTTGCGGCCAGTGCGGTGGCGCTGAATAATAACTTTTTTGTCTTTGGCGGCTACAGCGTCGATCGTCAGGGCAATCGTAATACCTCGGTTGAAAGTTACCGTTTTAACCCGGTGACCCAGCGCTACACCAGAGTGAACCCAATCCCGGTGCCGGTGGACGATACCCTGGCGCTGACCTATCAGGATCGTTACGTCTATCTGGTAGGCGGCTGGAGCGATGATGGTGCGGTCAATCTGGTGCAGGTGTTTGATAACTTTACTCAGCAATGGAGTCAGGCGACTCCTATGCCTGGTAAAGCGAGTTATGGTCTGGCCGGCGCCCTGGTCGATGATACCATCGTTTTTTGTGATGGGGTCAGCCTGGACTACCAGAGTGGTCAACGCCAGAAAGCTACTGAGCCAGCTTGCTACCAAGGCAAAATCAATGCCCGCAATGCGCTGCGCATCGAGTGGAAACCGATTCCCCACCCTACCGGCAATGCACGCTTTCGAATGGTGGCGATAGACAGCGAGGTAGATGGCGAAGCTGTTGCGGTATTTATCGGTGGCAGCGAGACCTTTTATCACTTTAATGGTCTTAGCGACCAAGGTCACCCCGCTGAACCGGAAGCCAACGTCTGGTTGTATTCACCAACCAAGCAAGCATGGCTGGAAGCTCAACCAACCACCGCTGTGATGGACTTGCAAGGGTTGGTGAAAGTAAACGATACCATATATTCCATCGGTGGCATGCTGACTGGTCAGCAAGTAACCCCGCAAGTCATTCAACACAGCATTAAGCTTGTAAAATAGCTGCTGATTGGGCATGGCGTTGCCGTCATGCCCTTGCTAGAATACGGCAATTTTATAAACTGCAGACAGGGCCGATAATGCGCAGTAGCCAGTATTTACTCTCCACCATGAAAGAAAACCCAGCCGACGCCGAGGTTATCAGCCACAAGCTGATGCTGCGTGCTGGTATGGTCCGCCGGCTGGCATCCGGCTTGTACACTTACCTGCCAACCGGCGTCCGAACCCTGCGCAAAGTAGAACGTATTGTGCGTGAAGAGTTGGATAAAGCCGGTGCCATCGAAGTATTAATGCCCATGGTGCAAAATGCCGAGCTCTGGCAAGAAAGTGGTCGCTGGGAGCAGATGGATGCCGAGCTGCTGCGCTTTCAGGATCGTCATCAACGTGATTTTGTGCTCGGGCCAACGCACGAAGAAGTGATCACCGACCTGATCCGTCGTGAAGTTACCAGCTACAAACAACTGCCATTGAATCTGTATCAAATTCAGACCAAGTTCCGCGATGAGCGGCGGCCGCGCTTTGGCGTGATGCGGGCGCGTGAGTTTCTGATGAAAGATGCCTACTCCTTCCATCTTTCTCAGGAATGCCTGCAAAAAACTTACGATGCCATGTACCAGGCTTACACCAATATCTTTACCCGTTTAGGGCTGGATTTTCGGGCGGTGCTGGCAGACAGTGGTGCCATTGGTGGCAGTGTTTCGCACGAATTTCATGTGCTGGCAAGCTCTGGTGAAGATGCCATCGCTTTCTCTAACGGCAGTGATTATGCCGCCAATGTCGAAATGGCAGCCGCCCTGCCGCCGCAAAGCGAGCGGGCAGCACCAGCTCAGGCGCTGAGCAAGGTCAGTACACCCAATGCCGCCAGTGTGGATGAAGTGGCCACTTTACTGGCGATCGCACCCACAAGCATTGCTAAAACGCTGTTTGTTCGGGCTGAGCAAGATGCTGCAGCAACCGGGCCAGCCTTTGTTGCCCTGGTCCTGCGTGGCGATCATCAACTGAATGAAGTAAAAGCAGAAAAGCATCCGCGGGTAGCTCAGCCGCTGAGCTTTGCTACGGAAGCAGAAGTACAGCAGCTGACCGGTGCTCTGCCAGGCTCTGTTGGCCCGGTTGGGCTTAGTATTCCAGTGATTGTCGATCACAGCGCAGCAGCCTTGGCTGATTTTGTTTGTGGCGCTAACGAGACCGGCTTTCATTTAACCGGAGCGAACTGGCTGCGGGATATCCCAGACTTTGAAACAGCTGATTTACGCAATGTGGTGAGCGGTGATGCCAGCCCTTGTGGTCAGGGCACCCTGGAGATCCGTCGCGGTATTGAAGTGGGTCACATCTTCCAGCTAGGAGATAAATATTCTCAGGCAATGAAAGCCGGCGTGCTCAATGAAGATGGTAAAAACCAGATCCTGACCATGGGCTGCTACGGCATTGGGGTGTCGCGTATCATGGCTGCAGCCATTGAGCAAAACCATGACGAGCATGGCATTATCTGGCCAGACGCCATTGCGCCGTTCCAGATCGCTCTGATCCCAATGAACATGCACAAGTCTGTGCGCATTCAACAAGCCGCTGAGCAACTGTATCAACAACTGACTGCCGCTGGCTTCGAGGTACTGTTTGATGATCGTAAAGAGCGGCCAGGTGTGATGTTTGCCGATATGGAGCTGATTGGTATTCCCCACCAGATTGTGATTGGTGAGCGCAACCTGGATCAGCAGCAAGTAGAATACAAGCACCGCCGTAGTGGCGAAAAATCCTTGCTGACTTTGGATGCCGTTGTGGCTGAAATGCAGGCAAGAGTCCAGGCTGGTTAAATGCGTTTTACCGCTACAAGGCCTGTTTAGGCCTTGTAGCGGTTTCATTTACTCGCTTAATTCAGCCTGTAAGGCCTCTTCCAGTTCAACCGGACTGACCACCACACCAGGGCCTTCAGCATCCGGGAACACCGCAATCGCCAGTTCATCGCCCTGCAACCCAGTGGTCCATTTTTCCAGCCAGGTGGTCAAAGGAATCGATTGCGCTTGGCACTCGCTCCACTCACCGTCAATCCACAGCTCAGCCAACTCTGCATGAGGCCAAACCGGGATGCAGCGCTCATCTTCGGCGCTTACCAGCACAAAGCCTTCGTCGTCTACCAGAATCCAAATGGCGTCCAGGTCCGCAGCTGCATGCACAAAATAGTCGTACCGCTGCTCCGGAGTTAATTGCACTAACTTATCCAGCTCATCTTGATTTAATTGATATTCCATCACTTTCCTCACTATTGCCGGTGCAGACCGGTCAAATTATCCGAAAAAAACCAACCACAGCAAACGCAGCCATATCACCCACAGCACGGCACAGCTGTAAATAAAAGTGCGAAAACGCCAGCGTAAGCGGTTACTGCCCGTATGGATCACAGCATGGCAGACCCGCAAAAACAGATAAAAGGCTCCCATCAATACAAAAGCCGTGTCAGCCAACCCTTGTTGTAAAATAAACACCACGGAAAACAAATACAGCATGGGCATTTGAAACTGATTGTCAAAATTGCGGCCGGTCGCAATCACCTGAGCACTGGCTTTATCCAATTGCATCAGTTGAAAGGCATCCATGGAGAGCTCCCCCCGACGGGCAGCGGCAAAACGACGTCGCCCCATCAGCACCAGTACTACACTGGTGAGCAATACCTGAGCAAAGACCGTTAATAGCAACCACTTATCCATTCCTTTCTTCCTCTTGCAGTCCGAAATTTTGCTCAGCTTATAGCATCCGAAGTGCGGATACCAGCGCTGCCTTTACAAGCTTCAACAAAGCGCTCAATTTCATAGCAGGCTCTGATATACTCGCATCATTTACCTGTCGGGATCCTTATGGCACAACTTTATTTCTACTATTCAGCCATGAATGCCGGTAAATCCACCTCCTTGCTGCAAAGCGCCTACAATTACCGTGAGCGTGGCATGCAGGTAGCTTTATTTACCGCAGTCATTGATAACCGTTTTGGCGAGGGGGTGATCAGTTCCCGTATTGGTTTATCCATGCCAGCCACCCGTTTTGACGCTGACTTTCATTTTTACCAGGCGCTACAATCAAGCTCTGTAGATTGCGTGCTGATTGATGAAGCGCAATTTTTAAGCAGAGCTCAGGTACAACAGCTAACCGATGTGGTAGATACGCTTAAAATTCCTGTGCTGGCCTATGGGCTTCGCACCGACTTTGCCGGCAATACCTTTGCCGGCAGTGAAGCTTTACTGGCCTGGGCAGACAAACTGATCGAATTGAAAACCGTGTGCCATTGTGGCCGCAAAGCGAACTTTGTGGTGCGACTGGATGCAGATGGCAAACCAAGTCGCCATGGCGACCAAATTCAAATTGGTGGTAACGAACGTTATGTGTCCATGTGCCGTGCACATTTCAAACAACTGGTATGGGTATCCGATGATGAAACCCCACTTGGAGCTGTGCGCTAACTGGGTTAAGCTAACTAAGATAAGTGAGCGCTAAACGCTCTTACACCTGAGACATTTATGCCAGCTGAACAACAGGATACGCCACATTATTGGGCGATCATCGATGCATTACCTGTGGCGGTGTTACTCAAAGATACCGCCAAACCTCAGATCTATGCCAATCAACAGGCACGGCGATTACTTGGCTTGCCGGAACCTGTTCTCAACCTGAGCGATATCCGGCTCATTGAACTGACCGAGCCTGACAGTGAAGAGCTGCTAAGCCTGGTACAAAACCCTTTATTGTTAGCCCTAAGCGGTTCAGTGGTCCACCAGCAAGTTCGGCTGGCAGGAAGCAAACAAAGATTACAGCTCAGTTCTCAGTTGGTTCAGCTCAGTTTTACCCTAAGCAACTCCGTGCTGGTGGCACTCATCCCGGAGCAAGGCAAAGATGCCATTCGAGATAGTCAAAGATCTGTCTACGATGAGAATGAGCTGGAGGAAGCACTGGCTTTTGATAAGCTGATGTCGCTGATTTCAGCTGAATTGATTAATGTGCAGCCAGAGCAACTGGATATCCACATTGAAGATGCTTTATCCGCTCTGGGTGAATTTTGCCATGCCGATCGCAGCTATGTTTTTTTATTTAGTGACGATATGCAGACAATGAGCAACACCCATGAATGGGTACGTGATGGCATTGCCTCCCACAAAGCCAACTTACAGCAAGTACCTGAGGCCGCCCTGCCGTACTTTTGGCGCGTGATGCAATCTGATTTTATCTTTGCTGTGCGTGATGTCGCTCTTTTACCAGATGAGGCCAACGCCGAACAACAAGAGTTTGAGCGGGAAGATATTCAATCGGTGTTGTGCTCAGCCATGACAAACCAGGACAAATTACTGGGTTTTGTTGGCTGCGATATGGTCGCCCGCAAAAGGGCCTGGACAGCCAGTGACATCCGCCGCCTAAAACTGGTAGGCAACATGATTGGCAACACCATTCAAAATGTGAACTATCGTTTGTCATTAAAACAAATGCAGCAGGAGCTGATGCAAGCCAACCTTGAACTGCAAGAGCTGGCCAGCCGGGATGGTCTGACCGGCATCGCGAATCGGCGTCAGTTCGATACCTTACTTCAGCATGAGCTGCAACGCTGTGCTCGTTATCAACTCCCCCTTGGTTTACTGCTGGCAGACATCGATCATTTCAAACAATACAACGATAGCTATGGTCACCTGGCAGGTGATGACGCGCTAAAACAAGTAGCCAAAACGCTGAGCCAGACGTTAAAAAGACAAGGGGAACTGGTTGCACGATACGGTGGAGAGGAGTTTGCTATGCTTGTGCCTGTCAGTAACGCCGAAGAGTTAACCCAACTGGCTGAGACATTGCGTACTGGTATTGAGCAGCTGCATCAGGAAGATCAGTTTTCACCGGCACAACGCTTGACTATTAGCATAGGAGCAACACTGGTAAAACCGGATAAAACGACCAATACCAGTGAGCTAATTCGTCAGGCCGATACAGCCCTCTATCAGGCCAAAGCGCAAGGACGGAACTGCTTTTGTATTTTTCAGCCCGACAATCAGCCGGGCTGAAGACCTGATACTATCAGAAGCGGTAACTGGCACCAACCGTGTACAAATCTTCACCGGTTTCAGGGCTATCAAAGCTGACTGCAGCCCGAACTGCCAGATTAGACATAGGGAACCATTGACCACGTACCGTGAAAGAGTCCCGCTCAGTACTGATCATGTTTTTTGATGTCCAATCATAAAACAAACCCACCGATAACTCTTTGCCAAAATAGTAGTCACCACCAAAGCTGTAGGCATTTCGGCTGGTACTGCGTAAATCACGGTAGCTGGCTTCTACACTCAGGTGATCCCCTGTTGGCAAGCGCATCAGTTTCTTTGTGCTAAAACCAAACTCAGTGCGGCTACCGATACCATCCGGACGGGTATGATCGATGTCAAAAGTCACCAGCCAATCGGAGTCAAAAAAGTAGCCCAGTTGAGTCAATGCCGATTTGGTACTGGAACGATTGATACTTTCGAATTCGAAACCAACGTAGAAGTTATGGCTACTGTCCATGTATTCACCACCAAGGCGCCAGGCAGAGAAGCTTTCTTTCACGCCATCTTCTTTCAAGGTGCCACGCACATAGTCACCGAACACACTGCTGTTACGGCCCAGGAATGCCGCCTCAGCTAACGGGGCTGCGACATTGCCCTGCACAGGTGACAAATAAAAGCGATGCGACAGGTCATAGCGCTGCAAATCAGCCTGAACTACATCGCCCCAGTTGTAATGAATGCTCGATTCATGCTGATAAGTGGTTGCCATCGTGGTCACTGAAACCACCGATAACAACGAGGTAAGCAGAGTTCGCTTCATAATTTTTTATCCCTTACATTACTCAATAATACGTTTGTCGGCATGCTAGCTTTTTGAAACTTAATGAAAACTGAATAGTAGCATGGCCAGGGGGTACTGCGCATTTGATTGCTTAGTCATTCAGCAACTGCTGTTGCAATTGCTGCAATCGATCGCGGCATGCAGCCGCTTGCTCAAACTCCAGGTTTTCGGCATGCAAGCGCATTCGGCTCTCGAGTGATTTCATCTCATCAACCAGTGCGCTTTGATCATGACGATACGCGGCCGCTTGTTCGGCAACTTTTTGCTGCTCAGATGGCTGCTGCGCTAAATCCATCATATCGGCGATTTTCTTAGTCAAGCCTTTGGGCGTAATGCCATGGGCTTCATTAAACGCAATTTGCTTGTTACGACGACGCTCGGTCTCATCCATAGCCCGCTGCATCGAACCCGTGATGCTATCAGCATACAAGATGGCTTTACCATGCAAGTTGCGGGCGGCACGCCCTATGGTTTGTATCAGCGAGCGATCTGATCGTAAAAAACCTTCTTTATCCGCATCCAATATGGCTACCAGTGAGACTTCGGGAATATCCAGCCCTTCCCGCAGTAAATTGATCCCTACCAAGACATCAAACACGCCTAAACGCAAATCACGGATAATTTCAACCCGTTCCACCGTATCAATATCCGAGTGCAGGTAACGTACCTTGACCTGGTGCTCCTGCAAATAATCGGTCAAGTCTTCGGCCATTTTCTTGGTCAGCGTGGTGACCAGTACCCGCTCATTGCGTTTCGCCCGCAGGTAGGCCTCGGATAACAGATCATCGACCTGGCTGGTAACCGGCCGAATTTCAATCTCCGGATCAATCAGCCCCGTGGGACGCACCACCTGCTCCACCACTTCGCCATCGGATTTTTCCAACTCATACTTGGCTGGCGTGGCTGACACATAAATCCGTTGTGGTGCAATGCTTTCAAACTCTTCAAACTTTAATGGTCGGTTATCCAATGCCGATGGCAATCGAAAACCATAGTTGACCAGATTTTCTTTGCGGGAACGATCGCCTTTGTACATGGCGCCTATCTGAGAAATGGTCACGTGCGACTCGTCAATAAACATCAGTCCATCGGCCGGGAAGTAATCCAGCAGCGTTGGTGGTGGCTCACCCGGCATACGGCCCGACAGGTAACGCGAGTAGTTTTCAATACCAGAGCAATAACCCAGCTCAACCATCATTTCAATATCAAACTGGGTACGTTGCGTTAAGCGTTGCTCTTCCACCAGCTTATTATCCGCCAGCAACTGTTGCTTGCGCTGCTGAAGCTCCAGCTTGATGTTATCAACCGCAGCCAAAATCTTCTCACGCGGAGTGACATAATGGGTTTTCGGATAAATGGTGTATCGCGACACCACTTTTTCTATGCTGCCAGTCAGAGGGTCAAACAGGCTGATGCGCTCCACTTCATCGTCAAACAACTCTACCCGTACAGCAAAACTATCCGACTCAGCCGGAAAAATATCAATCACATCACCACGAACCCGGTAACTGGCCCGTTCAAAAGCCAGATCATTACGCTGATACTGCAGTTCAGCCAAACGCCTCAGAATAAATCGCTGGTCCAGTGTATCGCCCTGGCGAAGATGCAGCAGCATCTTCATATACGACTCGGGGTCGCCCAAACCATAGATGGCTGACACTGATGCAATAATCACGACATCCCGTCGCTCCATCAGTGCCTTGGTTGCAGACAAGCGCATCTGCTCGATGTGCTCGTTGATGGAGGCATCTTTTTCAATGAAGGTATCGGTGGATGGAACATAGGCTTCTGGCTGATAGTAATCGTAGTAAGAGACAAAATATTCAACTGCATTGTCTGGAAAAAAGGCTTTCATCTCACCGTACAATTGAGCAGCCAGAGTTTTATTATGGGCCATAATCAGGGTAGGCCTGCTCACCTGCTGAATGATATTGGCCATGGTAAAGGTTTTGCCCGAGCCGGTCACACCGAGCAAGGTTTGATGTGCCAACCCGACCTCCAAGCCCTCAACCAGTTTGGCAATAGCCTGAGGCTGATCACCGGCAGGTTGATAATCGGACACCAGTCGAAATGCTTTCATGACGCAGCTCCTGCTTGAGTAGCCGATAGCTCAACCTGACGCAAAGCACGTTGAAACCAGTAGTAGCTGAGCAATGCCATACAAAGGTTCGCCAATACACAGCCAATAAAAAGCCCCTGAATACCGGCCAGCTGGCCGCCTAGCCAGGCAAAAGGAACGTAGAAGACAAACAAGCGACAGATACTAAGGCCAAGTGCCTGCAATGGCAAATGCAGCGCATTCAGCGATGAATTGGTTAGAATAATCACCCCCTGCAAGCCATAACCAAGCGGTAGGATCCACAAAAATAATTGAATCAAACGCTGTACTTCTGCATCCGATGAGAAAATCCGGGCTATCCAAACGGCCAGTAAAGCCAGCAGTGCATAGACAACCAACTGCCATAGCAAAATAAAACGAATGCTTTGCTGAAAAGCTGCCTGAACCCTTGGTAGATAACCTGCTCCAAAGTTTTGACTAATCAAAGGCGGCAACGTCGTTGATAATGCCAACACCACCAGACACGCCATACTCTCCAGCCGGATCCCCACACCAAAGGCAGCGACAGCTTCCGCCCCATAACTGGCAATCATGGCAGTCAGCACCGCCATCGCCAGCGGAGTCAACATATTGGCGCCAGCTGCCGGAAAACCAATACGCAGAATCTTGCGATAAATGGGCAAAGCGGTTTGCCAAACCTGCCAACTCTGGTCAATTAAACGACGCTGATGCAACACCAACAACACCACCAGGCTGCCACAGATCCAGGAAATAACACTGGCAAGGGCAGCGCCCTGCATACCCAGGGCCGGGAATGGCCCAAGGCCAAAAATTAATAAAGGATCCAACAGCGCATTGATCACCCCTCCAGCTGCCATAATATAAGCGGGAAGCCGGGTATCACCAGCAGCTCTGAGCACACTGTTGCCAATCATGGGGATCATTAAAAATACCGCGCCAGCCAGCCAAATCAGCATGTACTGCCGAATCAGCGGTAAAATGCTATCACTGGCGCCAAGCAGCTGGAACAAGCGGTCGTGAACCAACCAGCCGACAAAGGTCAAGATTACCATCAAATACACTGCCAGCCAGAGCGCTGCCAAGGCATCTGATCGCGCCTCTTGCGGATTACCGCTACCCAGTGCCTTTGCAATAACAGCAGAAGTACCAATCCCAAGTCCAATGGCTAAACTGATAAAGGTAAAGGTGACAGGAAAAGTAAAGCTTACTGCCGCTAGCTCCTTGGTTCCCAATAAACTGATAAAAAAGGTATCCACCAGGTTAAAGCTCATCAAGGTAAACATACCAACCAGCATGGGTACCGTCATTCGATACAAGGTAGAGCCTATATCATGGTGCAGTAAAGAGCGTTTTTCGGGAACAGACATGCCAGCAACCCGTAGCCATCAGGAGGCACTATTGTAATGAAAACCCGGACCTGATACCACGCCAGTCACAGAAATCCAGCAAAACAAGGAGCAAATGGCGATTTAGTCCACATTTTTTTGATTTCATCCTACCGCTGTCGCGACGCGAACAACACAGAAAGCGGGCAATAGCAAAAACAGCTAAGTCACTGTTAATATTGATATAATTATTTTATCAAAAGCCTATTGACCAGGCCCAACCCCTTGTAAATCCTATGCTGGCTGCAGGAGATACCATGTAGTTCACAGACTTATCCACAGCTTCTGTGGGTAAGTGGCTTTCCCGGTCAAAACATCAGCAGTTAGGCTTACTCTGTGAGCCTGAACATCAAGGATTGATGATTCTATGCTCAAGCAGTTCAAAAATCCCAAAATGCGCAGGCTTTCCTGTTGACAGGGTATCGGACTGGCATTAGTATTGCCGCCGTTGTTTGCTGTTCCTCAGTAGCTCAGTTGGTTAGAGCGGCGGACTGTTAATCCGTAGGTCGTTGGTTCGAGCCCAACCTGGGGAGCCAACAGCAAAACACAATTCCTCAGTAGCTCAGTTGGTTAGAGCGGCGGACTGTTAATCCGTAGGTCGTTGGTTCGAGCCCAACCTGGGGAGCCACAAGCTTCAGCAATTCTTCCAAAACTTTGCCATAAAGATTTATTTTTGCACGAATTTTTGCTTTAATCCGCCCTATACAGCTATAACTAATTAATAGCTTCCGTATCGAGCTACTCGATAACGCCATTTTTTGTGCAGGTGGTCATCGTTATGAAGACAGCGTTCCAACTTGTGTTTCTTCAACTCATAACAGCGCTTCTGCTGTTTGTTGCGCTGGTGATGGTTCAATTGAACTCCGCTAGCCTGCAAGTGCTGCATGCTGAACGACAAGCCCATACCATGATACAACAATGGATACAGCATCATGCCACAACAGATGCTGCTGAGCTTGGGCCTCAATTACGACAATTGCTGCCTCTCGCACAGCTACAAATTCAGGATCTACCAGGCCAGGAGCTCTTCAACTACCGTAGTGCCAGCTCTCCATCAGGGCTGGCAGTCACCCTGCTCAACTGGCAGGGTGTTGAGTTTTCTACCCAACATATCCGATCATCTGAGCCTGAACTACAGGTGCGTTTTGCGCTGGATCACAGTAGTCAGATCGAGGCTTTGAACGCCAGCCTCTGGCTGACATTGTTGTTCACTCTTTTGATCTGTTTGCTCATCACCCCAGCACTGTTATGGTGGCAACACCATCGATTGCAGCAAAGCAGCCGGCAATTGAACCAAATAATTACTCAATTAGGCCGGGATCCGCTGCAAAGCATTGATGCAGGCATGCAACCGGCTGGCTTTGAAACTGTGGTAGAGAATTTACAGCTGCTGGCACAACAAACGATGAAACGCTTTAGCGAGATGTCGGCCAATGCACGCCAGGTGACCGAAGACGCTTACAAAGACTTAATCACCGGTTTGCCCAACCGAAATCGCTTCGTCCAATACTTCGAAGAGCAACTGAACCAAAGTGATAAAGTAGATTTTGGTATTTTTGCCATCACCCGCTGTACTGAGCTGCAAAGCCTGAATCAAACCAGAGGCTACCACGAGGGCGATAAATACATTCAGGAGGTTTGCCAGATCCTGACCAAAGCGGTACATGCCTATGCCGACGGTCAGTTATTCCGGCTGAACAGCTCTGATTTTGGCGTGCTACTACCAAGAGTGACCGCCAAGGAAGCTGAAAACTTTGCCATTCAATTGCAAAGCCGGCTGAATCAATACCAGCAAACCGCGGAACTGGAGTCTGTGGCCTACACCGGGTTAGTTAGCTATGAAAGCGGCCGTGCTTTGGGTGAACTGCTGGCCATTGCTGATACTTCCATCAGTCTGGCACAAACCAAGCAAGCCAATGGCTGGCACTTACAAAAAGAATCCTCTGGCTTGGAAACTGCGAGCTATGGGTATGGCAATCAGAACTGGCGTAATGTCATTGATGATGTGCTCGCAAATAACCGCCTTAACTTGCTGGTACAGAGTATTCAGCCAGCAAAACGCTCCAATAAAGCCTATTCTGAAATTCTGGTGCGCTTTAAAACTCAGGAGAATCAGGTGTTGCCCACCGCTTCGTTTTTAGCCATGGCGGAAAAACTGGATCGTATCATTGCAGTGGATAGACTCATTATTGAAACTGCCCTAAGTACCATCAAAAATAAGAACATGCAGGATCAATATTTCGGGCTCAACTTATCGCCCCGCTCGGTCCATGACGATCAGTTTGTGATCTGGCTGGAACGCCGCTTATTAAAAGATGCCACCATAGCGTCAAAGCTGATTTTTGAAGTCTCAGAGTTTGGCTTGCAGCAAAATCTGAAAACCAGCAAGCGTTTTATTGATATGGTACACAGAGCCGGTGCCAGAGTCACGGTGGAGAAGTTTGGTGTCGGTATTACTTCCTTTAAGTTTTTCCGTGATTTAAAACCAGATCACATCAAAATGGATGGCAGTTACACCCGGCATATTGATGACGATAAGAACAATCAGTATTTCTTGCGTTTGATGATTGATTTAGCGCATCGCATCGGTGTTAGTGTATTTGCCGAGTCCGTCGAAACTCAGGAAGAAAAGCACATGCTGGACTCCTTGTTTATAGACGGCTGTCAGGGCTATTACATCGGCAAACCAGCTCCACTTTGAGTTTAACCACCAAAAAAAGCCGGACAGTCAGCAGATATCCCTACTGGCTGTCGGTTGTTATCAAGCCTGCTTCAGCGCATAATATGCAGTCTATGCCAGTAATCAAACAACCATGACCGAATTCTTACTCTTATTAATCAGCACCGTGCTGGTCAACAATTTTGTGTTGGTCAAATTTTTAGGGCTTTGCCCTTTTATGGGCGTGTCCGGTAAGTTGGAAACTGCCATTGGCATGTCACTGGCCACCACCTTCGTGTTAACACTGGCCTCAGTCTGTAGCTATCTTGTGGACCACTACCTGCTGGCTCCGTTTGACTTGCTGTATTTGCGCACCCTCAGCTTTATTCTGGTCATTGCCGTGGTGGTACAATTCACAGAAATGGTGGTGCATAAGACCAGCCCAACCTTGTACCGGCTACTGGGTATTTTTCTGCCACTCATCACCACCAACTGCGCGGTACTGGGGGTGGCGCTGCTGAACGTCAACGCTGGCTATAACTTTGTCCAGTCACTGGTATTTGGTTTTGGCGCAGCCGCCGGTTTCTCACTAGTACTCATCCTGTTTGCCGCCATGCGCGAACGATTGGCGGCAGCTGATGTACCGGTCGCATTTCGAGGTGCCGCTATTGCTATGATCACAGCGGGTTTGATGTCACTGGCCTTTATGGGCTTTACTGGCCTGGTAACGCACTCATGATGATCACAGCGTTAAGTGTACTGGGCGTACTGGCGCTGTTGTTTGGTGCCATTCTAGGCTATGCCGCCATCCGCTTTCGGGTAGAAAGCGATCCTCTGGTGGAACAAATCGACGATATTCTGCCGCAAACTCAATGTGGCCAATGCGGTTACCCGGGCTGCCGCCCTTATGCCGAAGCGATTGCCAATGGCGATGACATCAATAAATGCCCGCCGGGTGGTGAAGCAACGATTCGAAAATTGGCGGACTTAATGGGGGTAGAACCCAAACCGCTGCACGAAGAAGCACAAAATGCCGTAAAAAAAGTGGCTTTTATTCGTGAGGATGAATGCATTGGCTGCACCAAATGCATTCAGGCTTGTCCGGTGGATGCCATTGTCGGTGCCACCCGTCAGATGCATACGGTGATTGTGGATGAATGCACCGGCTGTGATCTCTGTGTCGAGCCCTGCCCGGTCGACTGCATCGATATGATCCCGCTGGTGGAAACAGCCGAACGTTGGAAGTGGGATTTGAAAAGCATCCCGGTACGAATGGTTGAGGCGGATTAATGCAAAGCTTATTTGAACAAATTGCCGCTGGCCAGCTATGGCGCTTTCCAGGTGGGATTCATCCACCGACCCGAAAAGCAGAACTGAGTAAAAAGCCGATAGCCAGTTTGCCGCTGCCTGACAAGCTCTACATTCCACTCCGTCAACACATCGGTGTCGCCGGCCACTGCCTGGTACAAAAAGGCGATCATGTGATGAAAGGCCAGCCACTTACCTTAGCCGACAACTCCCTATCTGTGCCGGTGCATGCCCCAACATCAGGCTTGATCCTACATGTAACTGAACATACCGGCCCTCACCCATCAGCCTTGCCAGAGCCTTGCATTGTGCTGGAGCCAGATGGGCTGGATGAGTGGCGTGAGCGTGAGCCGATGGCGTACCAACAGTGCTCCGCAAAACAGCTGTTAGAGCGCATCCAGCAATCCGGTATCGCCGGCATGGGCGGCGCCGGTTTTCCTACCCACTTAAAATCGGGTGTGCAACAACAGGTTGAGCTGTTGATCATCAATGGCGTGGAGTGTGAGCCCTACATCAGTGCCGATGATGCCCTGATGCAAGAGCACGCCGATACCATCGCGCAAGGCATTGACATCCTGTGCCATATGCTGGAACCCAAGGCAGTGCTGATTGCGATAGAGGACGACAAAGCAGCAGCCATCCGTGCCATGCAGGCCGCCTGCCATGGCCAGCAACACTGGTATGTCCGAGCCGTGCCTACTAAATATCCCTCGGGTGGTGAAAAACAGCTGATTCAGCTGTTAACGGGCCAAGAGGTACCAGCCGGGCGCCGCCCCATCGATATTGGCATGATGATGTTTAATGTCGGCACCAGCTTTGCGATAGCCCAGGCCGTACTGCACGATATTCCGTTAATTTCGCGTATTGTGACCATTGCCGGTGACACCCTGCAACAGCCGCAGAATGTGCTGGCTCCGCTAGGTACCCCGGTCAGTGATTTATTGCATTTTTGCGGCTTCCAACCCGAGCGCCGGCAGCGTGTGATTATGGGCGGCCCCATGATGGGCTTTACCCTGCCCGATCTGTCGGTGCCGGTGATTAAAACCACCAATTGCATTCTGGCCCCCACCCAGCAGGAGCTACCTGCCGCGGGAAAGGAAATGGACTGCATTCGCTGCACCGCCTGTGCAGAAGCCTGCCCGGCCAGTTTGCTACCGCAGCAACTGCTCTGGTTTAGCAAAGCCAAAGACACCGAGAAGCTTGACGAGTACAACCTGTTTGATTGCATCGAATGTGGCGCCTGTGCCTATGTCTGTCCCAGTGAGATCCCACTGGTGCAGTACTACCGGGTTGCCAAAGCCGACATTCGCGAACAGCAGCGCGAAGCGCTGAAAGCCGAGCAGGCCAAAGCACGCTTTGAAGCAAGAAACGCCCGGTTAGAAGCTGAAAAGCTGGAACGCCAACGCCGTAACGAGCAACTCGCCGCAGAGCGCGCCGCCAAACAAAGTGCCAGCGCTCCTGATGCCGTAGCGGCTGCACTGGCCCGGGTCAAAAGCCAGCAACAACAGACACCCAACGATCTCGAGGCGATTAAAGCCGAGCGTGAGCGCAAGAAGCAGCTGGCGCGTGAGCGTCAGGCTGAGAAAGCAGCTGCTGGCACCGACTCTGAAACCAGCCAGGATCCACGTCAGGCAGCGATTGCCGCAGCATTGGCCCGCGCCAAAGCCAAAAAGCAAGCTGCGGCGGCGGCAAGTGACACTGAGCAAGTACAGCCTCAGCAAATACAACCTGAGCAACAGCAGCCAGAGCACCCCGCTACCGAGCCTGCCGGAACGGGCAACGCCAGCGAGGCGGGTGATCCACGCAAAGCAGCCATTGCCGCCGCCATAGCGCGCGCCAAAGCTAAGAAACAGGCGGAAGCGCTGCCAGCATCAGAGCAAACCGGGCCTGAAGCAGCCAAACCAGAGCAAGCGGCTGCCGCATCTGCGTCTGGTGTGCCAACCGAAGCCACGGAGCAACCCAGCGATCCGCGTAAAGCCGCTATCGCCGCAGCCATAGCGCGGGCCAAGGCGAAAAAGTTAAAGGAAACGGAGCCAAAATGAGTTTTCGAATTGCCAGCTCCCCACATCAGCACAATCAAAAAACCACCAGCCAATTGATGCTGTGGGTGGTGGTTGCTGCCCTGCCCGCCATTGCGGTGCAAAGTTATCTGTTTGGCTATGGCGTGCTGGTGCAGTTGCTGCTGGCGATCGCCACGGCCTGGGCCAGCGAAGCCCTGGTGCTGATGCTGCGCGAAAAAACGATTTTGCCACGCTTAAAGGATCACAGCGCCCTGGTTACCGCCGTTTTGCTGGCCGTATCCATTCCGGCTTATGCACCCTGGTGGCTGGTGGTGATAGGCACTGCCTTTGCCATTATCATGGTCAAGCAGCTCTATGGTGGCCTTGGCTTTAACCTGTTTAACCCGGCTATGGCAGCCTACGTGTTACTGTTGATTGCTTTTCCGGTGCAGATGACGCAGTGGCTGCCACCGGCTGCATTACAGCAGCATGCGCTTGGGCCACTCGATGCCGTTTGTGCGGTGTTTAGCCAGGCTAGTTGCCAGGGCATCAGTTTGGAACAGCTACGGCAAGGGGTAGATGGCATGACCATGGCCACCCCGCTTGATACCGCCCGCACCGATTTGATGATGGGACTGACCTTGCCAGAAAGCTATCAAAAGCCGCTGTTTCAGGGCGGCGTCGGCGTTGGCTGGTTCTGGGTTAACCTGGCCTGGTTGGCCGGTGGCCTCTTGCTGTTGCAACAACGCGTGATCCAGTGGCGTATTCCGGTCAGTGTGCTGGGCTCACTGGCGTTGTGTAGCCTGATTGCATGGTCGGTCAACCCGGATACCAACTTCTCTCCACTGTTTCAGCTGTTTTCAGGCGCTACCATGCTGGCGGCTTTTTTTATCGCCACCGATCCGGTCAGTGCCTCCACCACCGCCAAAGGACGTATTTATTACGGGGTACTGATTGGCGTGCTGGTGTTTGTGATCCGCAGCTTTGGCGGTTATCCGGATGCCTTTGCTTTTGCGGTGTTACTGGCAAATATGACCGTGCCTTTGATTGATTATTACACCCGCCCCCGCACCTATGGCCATAAAGCACTGAAGGGGCGCCCATGAAACATCCAATCACAAAAAATGCCTTGCTGCTGGCTTTGGTTGCTGTGGTTTGTGTCAGCATCCTCACTCTGTTGCAGCAGCTAACGGCTCCCCGTATTGCCGAGCAACGGTTGGCTAACCGGCTGGCTCTGTTGCACGATGTGTTGCCTGCCGCCGCCGAGCAACAACTGTTGGATGATTGCATCCGCGTTACAGCCCCCGAATGGCTGGGACGAAACAGCCCGCAATCGGTGTTTCGCTGGCGCGAGCAAGGTGCAGTCAGTGCCTTTGTGGTGGAAACCACCGCCCCGGATGGCTACAGTGGCAACATCGATTTACTGGTCGCCATCACCCCCGATGGTACTGTGCTGGCCGCCCGCACACTGGCGCATCAGGAAACGCCTGGTCTGGGTGATAAAATTGAACTGCGTAAATCCGACTGGATGCATAGTTTTGCCAATCAGGCGGTGCACGAAGCCACTTTACGCAATTGGGCAGTCCGCAAAGATGGCGGCGATTTTGATCAGTTTACCGGCGCTACCATTACGCCGCGGGCCGTAGTCAATGCAGTGAAACGTGCTGCACTCTTTATCCAGCAACACCCGGAGCTGGCCGGCCAGCCAGCCAATTGCGAGGCCTTTTAAATGAGCCAAAACTACAAGGAACTTGCTACTCAGGGGCTGTGGAGCAACAACCCGGGCCTGGTGCAACTGCTCGGGCTTTGTCCTTTGCTGGCGGTGACCAATACCGTCACCAATGCGCTGGGGCTTGGTATCGCCACCTTGCTGGTGCTGCTTGGCTCCAATCTGGTTGTCTCCGCCATCCGTAACTGGGTGCCGCGGGAAATTCGCATCCCGATTTTTGTGCTGGTCATTGCCTCTTTTGTGACCGCTGTACAACTGCTGATGAACGCCTTTACCTACGAGCTGTATCTGGCGCTGGGTATTTTCATTCCACTGATTGTTACCAACTGCGCCATTATTGGCCGGGCGGAAGCCTTCGCCTCGAAGAACCCGATGCTGCCATCAGCCTTTGATGCGCTGATGATGGGGCTGGGTTTTGCTGCTGTGCTGCTGGTGCTCGGCGCCATGCGCGAGCTGCTGGGCCAGGGCACCCTGTTTGATGGCGCCGATGCCCTGCTTGGCCCCTGGGCCACGGTGCTGCGCATCGAGCTGCTGGCGCTGGATCATTATTTTCTGCTGGCGCTGCTGCCACCCGGTGCCTTTATTGGCATGGGCCTGCTGATCGCCGGCAAAAACGCCATTGATGGCCGCAAACAGCGTAAGCAGCAGGTTAAAACCGAAATCACCCGCGCCAGAGTCACCGGAACCATAGTGTAAACACCCAGGCATGAATAAACAAAAACGCATTGAAATACTGTCGCGGCTGCGGGCCGCCAACCCGGAGCCAACCACCGAGCTGGAATACAGCTCGCCCTTTGAGCTGCTGATTGCCGTGCTGCTATCTGCCCAGGCCACGGATGTTGGCGTCAATAAAGCCACCCGGCATTTGTTTCCGGTGGCCCGCACACCACAAGCCATGTTGGATTTAGGGGTGGATGGGGTCAAGCACTACATCAAAACCATTGGCCTGTTTAACACCAAAGCCGAAAACGTGATTAAGACCTGCCGCATCCTGGTCGAGCAACACGGTGGTGACGTACCGGAGAACCGCGAAGCACTGGAAGCCTTGCCTGGTGTGGGCCGTAAAACTGCCAATGTGGTGCTGAACACCGCCTTTCGCTGGCCGACCATCGCAGTCGATACCCATATTTTCCGGGTCAGCAACCGCACCAAATTGGCCCCTGGTAAAAACGTCGATGCCGTTGAGCAAAAGCTGCTGAAAGTAGTCCCGGCCGAGTTTAAACTGGATGTGCATCACTGGCTGATTTTACACGGCCGCTACACCTGTGTTGCCAGAAAACCCAAGTGCGGCTCCTGCATTATCGAAGATCTGTGCGAATTTAAAGAAAAAACTGACTAACCGCTTTGCGGCCCTTCTTCAATCAATTCCCGGTGCACACACACCGCCATGCTCTTCGGGCGGATGGGCAGGCCCCTGCCCTCCAGATGCGCCCGGGTAAAGGAGGCGCCAAACAGCAGGATCATCGATGTGTAGTTGACCCAGAGCAGCAGCAGCGCCAAAGAGCCGGCTGCGCCATAAGCCGATGCGGTCGCCGTGTGCGCCAGATAGATAGCGATCAGTGAGCGGCCGAGGGTGAACAGAATCGCGGTGATAAAGGCCCCCAGCAACACATCCTTCCAGCACAGCAGCACATCGGGCAGGATCTTGAACATGGCGGCAAACAACAAGGTAATCACCAGCAGTGACAGGCCAACCTCCATCCCCACCATGGCCCAGCCGGGCACTGGCATCCACTCCTCCGCGAACACCATAATGCTGCGCAGTGCTACCGACAACAGCAAGGACACCATCAGAATAAAACCAATGGCCAGGATGATGGTCATGGAAAGCAAACGGCTTTTGATATAGCCCCACAGGTTGTTGCGATTCGGGCGCGGTGCCACATCCCAAATTTGATTCAGCGACTGCTGCATCTGCGCAAACACTGTAGTAGCACCAATGATGGTGGCTACAATACCTATCAAGGCCGGCCAGATACCGCTTTGATCAATCTGCGAATTGGTCACCGCGGTTTGCACCACCCCCGCTGCTTCCGGGCCAAGGGTTCCCTCCAGCTGTTCAAACAATTGCCCCTCAACCACACTCTGGCCCAAAAAGAACCCCACCAGCGCCACCACCACCACCAAAATAGGCGCAATCGAAAAAACCGTAAAAAAGGCCAGCGCCGCGGCATAAATAAAAGCCTGGCTATCCAGCCAGTTCCGCAGAGCAGCAGCAAAAATACCGAACCAATGCCTTACTGCAGCAGGCAGTTTAGTGTTGAAGCTGGAAACCATAATCAAAATACCCAAGCATTAAAGACGAAGCTCGTACTGTTCTGTTGCTTTACGCACCGCCAAGTCTTTAACCTAAAGCAGTTTTTCGAAAGGGGCAAGCGGCAATTTAACCAGATAGCACCACGATGTTTAGCAAAGTGTGCACAAATTCAAATGCTACTGAACATAAGGACAGTCTTTGACTACTTGAACCTTGACTGCGCTCTATGGCTGGCTGACTGTGTTATGATCCACTGCCCATCGACAGCAAAACCAGTGAAGGAGTTCTGTATGCGTTTATTACACACCATGCTGCGGGTTGGTGACTTGGAGCGTTCCATTGCCTTTTATACCGAGGTACTCGGCATGCAATTGCTCCGACAGTCCGAAAATACCGAGTACAAGTACACGCTGGCTTTTGTGGGCTATGGCCCGGAGTCCGAGCAGGCGGTACTGGAGCTGACCTACAACTGGGGCGTGGATAGCTACGACCTGGGTACAGCTTACGGCCATATTGCGCTAGAAGTGGATGATATTTACCAGGCCTGCGAGGAAATCCGCAGTCGCGGTGGCGTGATTAGCCGCGAGCCCGGCCCGGTCAAAGGTGGCAAAACCGAAATTGCCTTTGTCAAAGATCCCGATGGCTACGCCATCGAATTGATCCAGAAAAAAAGCCAAAGCTAATCCAGCAGAGGCAGCAGCCCGTATAGCACTACAGAGTTTTTATTGTGGTGTGGAATGATGATGTCAGAGCAACTAGCCCTGTTTCCGCTAAATTGTTTGCTGTTGCCGGAAGGCAAAACCCGGCTGCGGGTGTTTGAGCCCCGTTATGTCCGGCTGGTAAAAGAAGCCACCGCTGGTAAGCGTGCTTTTGCCATGGCTTTGCTGAATCCGTTGGTTAGCCAGACCCACCCGGATCGGATTTTTCCTTTCGCTACTAAGGTGCAGGTCACCGATTTTGATGTACTAAGTGACGGGCTGCTGGGAATTGAAGTGTTAGGGCTGGAGCGGGTGCATATTGAGAAACGCTGGCAGGAAGCCGATAAATTGCATGTAGCGGACACAAAGACTGTGGCTTTCTGGCCGTCGCAACCTATCAGCCAACCGCAGCAAGAGCTGCAACAAAGCTTTAGTCAACTATTAAGTCGTGAGCCGGAGCTGGCTAACCTCTATCCGGAGCAACGAACCACGGATGCCAGCTGGCTGGCGGCGCGCTGGCTGGAGCTGCTGCCTCTGCCGCCGCTGTTAAAAGAACATCTGGCCGAGCAGGCTACGCCTGAAGCCTGCCTGCATTACTTACAGCGCTGCCTTAAGGCTGAATCGATTTAAGAGCAAAGCGCTCGTCGTCAATCATCACCGCCACCAGCCGCCAATGCTCACCGCTGCGCTGCAAGGTATAAGAGGTATGGCAGTTTTGCAGCACCTTGCCGTTGGCATCGCAAAAGTACCAGTACAAACTGGCGAACACCATCGAATCGGATAAGCGCACCAAATGCTGCACCCGGTTTTTTACCTGAGCAACGCCCAGGCTGCGGTACAGGTTAAACTGATGACGGATGGTTTTCTCAAGACTGCTGATCTCAGCCATCATCAGCTTGCTATCATCGGTTAAAAACAAGCAAGGCAAGGAGAACAGCTCGGTGACTTTGTCCACATCGAAACTGGAGTACGCATCGGCGTAATCCTGAAAAAATTGTTCAACCGCCTGTCGCATGGTAAGTCCCTTAGTTAATCCCTAAATATTTATGCACCTGCACACTGAGGCGCCAGTTGTGTTGTTTGCATTGCTCAATCGCCAGCCGGGTGGCCTTGGCTTTTTGACTGATGGGCTGCAGGTAGACCAGCCTACCCGAAGCAGGTACGCGCTGCAACAACTGTTGCAACTCTTCAATATCGCGCTCACGCGCCACCGGATGCTTGATTTCATTGGCCCGCAGCAGTGCCGAGTCCAACACTTCATACCCACCCTTCATATTGACCTTGGGCGACACCGTGACCCAGGTCTCGCCTGGTGCCAGCACTTCAAAAGTACCGCTGGTTTCAATCTGAGTGCTGTAGCCCTGCTGATGCAGCAGCTCACACAGCGGGTTTAAATCGTACAGGCAAGGCTCACCACCGGTGATCACCACATGACGAGCCCGGTAGCCCTGTCGCTGAAACTCTGCCAGCACGGCTTCGGCACTCAGGTTGCACCAACCTTCGGTGTCGGTGGTTTTAGCCAGCACATCCTGTACGGGGATTTGCTGCTCCGGGTCCACCGTCCAGGTATGCTTGGTATCGCACCAGCTGCAACCGACCGGGCAGCCCTGCAGCCGGATAAAAATAGCCGGGCAACCGGTGTAGCTGCCCTCGCCCTGGATGGTTTCAAATAGTTCATTCACTTTGTACACAACAACGCCTTACGCTTTAGCCGCCAGCCGATTTGAAGTATAATGCCCGGCTTTTCAATTGGTCATTATAACGGGAGCGCCCTCATCATGCCGCAAAAAGTTGTTGTCATTTACTCCGGTGGGATGGACTCGTACACCGTGCTGCACAAAGCCATCGCCGACGGCCACGAGGTGTATGCGCTGTCGTTCAATTACGGCCAGCGTCATGTCAAAGAGCTGGAATGCGCTGCCCTGGTCTGCCGTGAGCTTGGTATCAACCACAAGGTGGTGGACATTTCTGCCATCAATCAGCTGCTGGCCGGCTCATCGCTGACCGACAACATCGAAGTGCCGGAAGGCCACTACGAAGCTGAAACCATGAAATCGACCATAGTACCAAACCGCAATATGATTCTGATTTCATTGGCGGTCGGTTATGCCGATTCCATCAAAGCCAAGGCGGTGTACTACGGCGCACACTCCGGCGATCACTTTATTTACCCGGATTGCCGGCCAGAGTTTGTGGAAAAAATGAATGCGGTGTGCCAAATCGCCAACTACGATCCGATCGATATCGTCAGCCCTTATCTGCACGAGTCAAAAATTGAGATCCTGCGCGATGGCCTGGCCATGGGGCTTGATTACAGCAAAACCTGGACCTGCTACAACGGCCGTGCACAAGCCTGCGGCAAATGCGGCGCCTGCCAGGAGCGACTGGAAGCCTTTGCGCTGAATAAAGCGGTGGATCCGCTTCAGTACGAGTAAAAGGCCACTACGACTTTGTCGTTATTTAGTCCGGGAAATTTCCTCTGGCGCTAAATGCCGTCGTTTATGAATCACGGCCAGAACTTCGATAAGTTGATCCGGTTTGATTTCGTAAACAATCCGGTAAGAGTAAAGCCCAAGCTCCCGCACAGCGTCGTCGTTTAACTCTGGTACTTTGTGCCCCTTGCGGGGCAGCTCATCGAGCCCCATGGTTTTTTGCACCATTGCTTCACTGACACGTTTGGCGTAAAGCGGAGAATCCTGGGCGATATAATCGTGAATATGACGGAGCTGGGCCTTGGCGTGCGCCGTCCATTTCACCATGTTTGAATGTCTTTTAGCATCTCTTCTGCAGTCTGGCTATCGCCTTTGGCTGCATCTTGCTGTCCTCGCCGAATATTCTCCAACACATAAAGCCGATACATAATCTCTTCAGTGTTGGCGTCATCCGGCAATTGCTGGATGGCGTCAAGTGCTTCTTGTTTGATGGTATGAACTTGCATTTGCCTATCTCCTGCGATTGGCCTGGCCTTATGACACTACAATCTGCTTTATGATGCCGGTATAACGACAGCATTGAAGATCGTACTGTTCTGGTATAATAACCAGCGTAGCTGGCTGACAGCAGAACCTTAGCTAAAGTCTAAGTGCGCTGGCTGTGAAAAGCAATAACACCCGCGACGCCCTACCCGGCTGCCTTAGCAAACTGAGCTTTATACGCCTCGGTTACATCCTGCAACTGGCCGTCGGCCAGCTGGTAAATTTGCTCTGCACTTAAAATAGTCTCAGGCCGATGGGCAATCACAATACGGGTCATACTGAGTTGCTGGATGGCCTGATTGACATAATGCTCCAGCGCGACATCCAGGTGACTGGTGGCTTCATCCAGCAGCAGAATTTTGGGCTTGCGGTACAGTGCCCGTGCTAACAATAAACGCTGCTTTTGGCCACCAGATAAGGCACTGCCCATATCGCCAACCAGGGAGTTATAGCCCATCTGCATGGCGCTGATATCATGGTGAATTCCAGCCAGCTGGGCGGCTTCATAAACCCGCTGCATATCCAGTTGTGGGTCAAAAAAGCTGATGTTTTCGGCTAAGGTGCCCGACATCAATTGGTCGTCTTGCATTACGGCGGCGATTTGGCTGCGGTAATTACGCAGGCCTAGTTGTTTAATCTCAATGCCATCCACTTCCACCTTGCCGCTTTCTGCGGGCAATAAGCCCAGCATCAGCTTCATCAGCGTGGTTTTGCCGGTGCCGGAGGGGCCAATAATGGCGATATTGGCACCAGCCGGGATATCAATGCAGAGGTCGTTAAACAGCAGCGGCTCGTTATCAGCGTAGCGAAAACGGATATTGGTTAAGCGAAGCTGGCCGCTAATGTCACGGCTGGGTTGGTTTAGCCCTTCGTCTTCTTTATCGGTTAGGGCTATATCGGCCAGGCGGTCTAGATGCAGCCGGGTCATTTTAATTTCGATCAGTTTGTCGATTAAAGCCGCCATCCGGTTGGTGAACTGGGTTTTGTAGGCCAAAAAGGCAAATAGCATGCCCACGGTGATATCACCGCTAATCACAGTAAGGGCAGCCAGATAGACCACCAAAATGTTCTCGAGGCCAAACAGCAACTGATTGATGGTCTGATAGGAAATCTGCCACTTACCTAAACGGTAGTTCTGATTGATGGCATCGGCAAAACGGTTCTGCCACAGGTTCAGCCGCTGAGCTTGCTGGCCAAACAACTTGATGCTTTGCATGCCCCGTACCGTTTCCATAAAGTTGCTTTGCTCTTTGGCGCTGGCCATGATGCTGGTTTCAGTCAGTTGATGCAGCGGGCGGTACAAAATAAAGCGAATAGCGGCATACAGCAGCACAGCAATCAGCACCACCAGCGCCAGTTTGGGGCTGTACAAAAACATCATCACCAGTACAGCGATGGCCATTAAGCCATCAATCACGCCTTCCACCAGGCTGTTGGTCAATAGTTCACGCACCGAATTGAGCGAGCCAAACCGTGAGACCACATCGCCCATATGGCGTTTATCGAAATAGCTCAGTGGCAAGTGCAGCAGATGGCGCATTAAATTGGTGGCCATTTGTACGCTCATCACCGAGCCTAAATGCAGCACCACCCAGCCGCGCAGCGTTTGGGTGACCACCTGAAACAACACCAGCAAGCCAAAACCAAGCGCCAGCACCACCAGCAAGGGTTTATCGTGGCTAATCAGCACTTCATCCACCACCAACTGGGTGTAATAAGGTGTGGCCAGTAAAAATAGTTGCAGCAACAAAGACAGCACAAAGAGCTTCATTAACGAAGGCAACAAGCCTTCGACTTTGCTCCAAAAAGCAGTCAGACCAAGCTTGACGCGCTCGTCGATTTTTTTAAATTCGTTGCTGGGAGTCAGCTCCAGCGCCACACCCGTAAAGGCTTTATCCACATCGCGCATGGATAGGCGGCGCTCGCCCATGGCTGGGTCTAAGATGGTAATGCCATTGCGGTGTACTTTTTTCAGCACCACAAAATGGTTCATTTCCCAGTGCAAAATGCAGGGGGTTTTCAGGTTCTTTAAATCGTCCAGATCCAGCTTCAGCGCCCGGCCGGTTAAATCCAACTGATTGGCCAGCAGCATCAGCTGCTGCATATTGGCACCTTTGAAGGACACGCTGTAGCGATTACGCAGTGTGGTTAAGTCCAGCTGATGGCCATGATGATTGGCGATCATCGCCATACAGGCCAGCCCGCATTCAGCGGCTTCGGATTGGTAGATCATTGATTATTTTTTTTACTAAAAGCAACAACACTTAGCATTAGGAATGTAAAAAAGACAAAGGCACTCTTCAGACTAACACTACCATCTGTAGAAAAAATACTATACATTATATCAATACCTGCCATTATCAGAGCAATGGATACTATCCATCTAAAAAATTTCATATATAATCCTGACATGCTGGATGTTTACACCCAGCATGATTATGTAATTAAGTTATTCTTGCATGAAATTTATATCATCCAACCAACCATCAGATAACAAAACATTTTCATAAATGTACATCCCTACGCTACCGACTGCATTACCAACTGCGTAACCAATTTTCTCCCAGTTGGAACCACCATTAACGGCTTGCATTTCAACTAAATTCAATTCTTGCATTATCTAAACTCCAAATATCAGTTAAGTGCGTCGTACAAACCATTTCCAAGACCGGCACCGAAGTCCATGGCGTAGTCAATTACTGTCATATACGCAGCAACTCCGCCTAAAACCACATACCAAGCAACTCCTCCACTCACTTCTTCCACTTGATCAAATGTTAATTCTTGCATAGTATCTCTCCTTGAGATGATTTTAAGTTGTCAATGTGCTCGTTATCGAGCGTTACAATTGCCCTTTCAGGCTTAAAATCGGCTCAAACAACCAGCTGATAAGGCTACGTTGTTCCAGCACGATATCTGCGCTTAGCAGCATGCCCGATTGCAGCGGGACGCTGTTGCCGTAAGCGCGGATCTCTTGCGCTGCCAGCGCTACCTCGACCCGGTAGACAGGCTCCTGCACGGCGACAGGCATATCAACTTCCCCCGGAAGCACTATGGCCTGCGCTGTGCGAATTACTTCCCCTTCGTACAACCCAAAACGCTGGTACGGAAAGGCATCGAAACGAATGCGGGTATGCTGCCCTGGCTGCACAAAGCCATAGGCGCGGGTTGGCACCAACAGCACCGCAGTAAGCTTGGCGTTTTCCGGTAAAATGGTCAGAAATGGCAGTTGGCTATTCAGGCTGGTGCCTATATCGGCGACCAGATTGGTGACCCGGCCCGCAATTGGCGCGGTGATGAGTAGCTGACCACGGGCATCCAGCTCCACTTTTTGTTGCGCCAACCGTGAGCGATCGGTATCGAGCAGCGCCAGTTGCTGCGCTTGCTCGACTGGCAGGCGATCGAGTTGCCCCCGTAATTGTTCAATGGTGGCTTGCTGCTGCTGACTGGCCGCGCTGAGTTCGGCCAGTTGCTGGCGAATGCCTAAAATAAGCTCAGCTTGCTGTTGCAGCTCCAGCTCAGAGATAGCGCCCTGCTGCTGCAATTGCTGGTAATTCTGGTAGCGGCTTTGTTGCAGTGCCAAACGTTCTTGTTGCAGTTGCTGCTGGCCCTGAAGCTCCTGCAGCATGCTCTGGCTAAGCAGCAAACGACTGTTAAGCTCGGTTTCCTGCTGGGCAAATTGCTGGCTCAGTTGTTGCTGGCGCAGGCTTAATAACTCGGTTTGTTGCACCAGGCCCTGAAACAGGCTTTGACTAAGCGACAGGCCATCGGCCAGATGCTCGGGAATATGGATCAGTGCCAGCGGCGCACCGGCTTCGACCTGCTGGCCATCTTCGACAAACAGTTGACTAACAATACCAGGACGCGGACTACTGACTTTGGCGAGGCCCAAGTCCGGCTTTAAATAACCGGTCACGGTTTCTTTGCGGTGAAAAGAAGATAGTGCCAGAAAAGCAATCAGGAGAGATACCAACAGCAACAAGGTGATGGTAAGCACACTGCTACTCAGTGGCTGGGCAATAATGACATCACCATCCAGCTTGGCGGCCTGCTGCCTGACCGCATTGGCACGAAACAATCCATGTTCTGACACAATAACCTCTGTACTTCTATTGGTCTGTTAACAACTGCAAACATCTGTAAACGGGGCGCAATTTACGGATGGGGGGGGTAACAGTCAATACTTTGTTATATAACTTTTTGGAATTAATAAATCATTAAGTTTACAACATCTAATTTTTTAGTAAGGAAACAGTTGCTTACCGCCTCGAAAAAACAATCACTCCAGCGGTGAATGATTTAAAAATTTTTTAGCGATGTTTGGGCAAGCCGATACCTCGCTGCTGAAAAACAGAGCGCGTCAATTTCAACCCGGTTCTGTGATCTGTGTTCTGCCATATAACCAAGGATTCTGGACAGGCCCCTGCCCTGCCAGTAGACTGGCCGCTTTACCGCCTTCTTTTTTGGAGCAATTCTCAAATGCTTGCTTTTTGGTTTCGTATTCCGTTCTGGCAGCGTGTGCTAGGCGCTATGTTGCTGGGCATTGGCCTGGGTGTGGTGTTTGGTGAAAAAGCCACCGTGCTGCAACCACTGGGGACGCTGTTTATCAATGCCATCCGCATGTTGGTGGTGCCCTTGGTGTTTTTTGCACTGATCACCAGCATTACTTCCTTAGGCGATACTTTAAAAATGAAACGGCTGGCGGTTAAAACCGTTGGCCTGTTTTTACTTACCGCCATGATTGCCAGTCTGATTGGCTTAACGGTGGGCAGTTTGATGGACTTTAGTACCATCACCGAGCTGACCACCACCGAGGTACGTGAGCGCGATATTCCGCCGGTAGCCACCGTGCTGACCAATCTGATCCCAACCAACCCGGTGGCAGCACTGGCCAGTGGCAATGTGCTGCAAATTATTGTGTTTGCGGTATTGGTCGGTATTGCCATCAATGTGGTGGGTGAAAAAGCCGAACCGATGAAAAAGGTGATGGAAGCCGGTGCTGAGATTATGTACCAGATCACCCGCATGGTGTTGCAATTAACCCCAATTGGTGTGCTGGGCCTGATGGCCTGGGTGGTCGGCAGCTTTGGCCTGGAAACCTTGTTGCCACTTGGCAAGTTTATTCTGGCCATTTACCTTGCCTGCTTTATCCATATCCTCTTTACCTACGGTGGCATGGTGCGCTTGTTTGGCGGTATGTCGCCGCTGGCGTTTTTCAAAGCCATCTTGCCCGCCCAACTGGTGGCCTTTAGCAGCGCCAGCAGCTTTGGCACCCTGCCGGTGACCCATAAAGTGGTGACCGAGGATCTGAAAGTTTCGAAAAATTACGCCAGCTTTGTGCTGCCGCTTGGCGCCACCATCAATATGGATGGCTGTGGCGGCATTTACCCGGCCATTGCCGCCATCTTTATTGCGCACTTGTATGGCATTCCGCTGGATGCGACCAGCTACCTGCTGATTGCCATCACCGCTACCCTGGCCTCGCTGGGAACCGCTGGCGTGCCTGGCAGTGCCATGGTGATGCTGACGGTGACCTTAAGTGTAGTGGGCTTGCCGCTGGAAGGCATTGCTTTTATTGCCGCGGTGGACCGCATTATTGATATGATGCGCACCGCCACCAACGTGACCGGTGATACCATGGTGGCCCGGGTGGTCGCGCATTCTGAAGGTTTGATTGAGCAAGAAGATGAAGCGCCGGCTGCAGTTGCAGCCAGCTAAAGTTAGTGTGAACTCGTTTTAACTGCTAACTTCCCGCTTAAGCCGGTAGCTGGATACCGGCTTCGCGCATCCGCGCCAGCTTGTAGCGCAAGGTACGATCACTGATCCCCAGTCGTTCAGCCACATCTTTGCGTTTATTATCGCAAGCCCGCATCGTTGCCAGGATCAGGCGGTGCTCCTGCTCGTGAATTTCCTGCTTAAACTGACTGACATCGGCATCGGCTTCTGTCACGGCGATAGTGGCTGGCGCTAACTCTTCAATGTAGATATCCTCGGCTGTGATCACGCTATCGCTGTGAATAATCAAGGCCCGTTGCATCACGTTATCGAGCTCGCGCACATTGCCCGGCCAGCTGTGTTGCAGCAGCTTTTGGATGGCGCTGCCTTCTAATTGTGGGATAGCAATACCATCGCGCTGGCAATGACGCTCCATCAAATGTTCGGCCAGTGGCAGAATATCTTCCGGCCGCTCACTAAGCGCTGGCCAGTTCAATGGAAACACATTCAGCCGGTAGTACAAGTCCTCCCGAAAACGGCCTTGCTGCACCGCCTCTTTTAAGTCACGGTTGCTGGTGGCCAGTACCCGTACATCCAGCTTGATGGTTTTGCGGCTGCCTAAGCGCTCAACTTCGCGCTCCTGCAACACCCGCAATAACTTGGCTTGCAGGTTCAAATCCATTTCGGTGATTTCATCCAGCAAAATGGTGCCTTGCTGGGCTTGCTCGAACTTGCCTGGGCAAGCCTGCACCGCCCCGGTAAAAGCGCCCTTTTCATAACCGAACAAGGTGGACTCCAGCATATTCTCCGGAATAGCCGCGCAGTTAATGGCAATAAAGGGGCCATCGGCACGGGGCGATTGCTGGTGAATGTACTGCGCCAGCACCTCTTTACCGGAGCCACTGGGCCCGGTTACCATCACACTGACATCGGATTTGGCGACTTTGGCCGCCAGGCGCACCAGTTGCTTACTTTGCTCAGCTGCAACGATAGGCTCAATACCGGCTAACTGCTCAGCCGGCACATAACGGCCCACCATATTGACCAGTACTTCAGGTGAAAAGGGTTTGGACAGATAATCTACAGCGCCATGGCGCATCGCCTGCACCGCATCGTTGACGTTGGCATAAGCGGTCATAATCAGCATCGGAATGTGCGGGTAGTGCTGACGCACGGTGGCCAGCAACTCCAAGCCGCTAAGACCAGCCATTTGCACATCACTGATAATCAGCTTAATGCTTTGCTGCTTTAGTTGCAGCAGGGCTTGTTCAGCACTGTCGGCGGCAACCACCTGGTAACTTGCCAGGCTCAGGGTATCTACCAGCGCCTCACGCAAGCCGGCATCATCTTCTACCACCATGATTTTAGTGGGCGTCATGGGCATTCTCCTGGGTGTCGAATTCGCTATGGTGCAAAGGCAGCTGCAAACGGAAACAGGCTCCATTGCTTTGCGGCAGATAACTGACCTGGCCCTTGTGGGCATTGGCGACCGCCTGCACCACCGCCAAACCAAGGCCAGTGCCCTGGCTGCGGGTGGTAAAAAAGGGTTCAAAAATTTGCTGCTGCAAATGCTCTGGCACGCCAGGGCCGTTATCGCACACATCGAGCAGCAGCCAGTCACCTTGCTGCTGGCAGCGGATGGTGAGCTCAGCACCCTGGCCGATGATTTCCAGGCTGTTGTGCAACAGGTTTTGCATGGCGCCAGCCAGGCTGCTCTGATTGGCCCAAAGCTGCAGTTGTGGCTGACTCAGCTCAATATTCAAAATCGCGTTATTGGCCACCAACTGCGCTTCAATCCCCGCCTGCACTTCCTGCAATAAGGCCTCAACCGATATGCAGCTAACACTGGCTTCATTGCCTGAGCGGGCAAACAGCAGCATATCATTCACTTGTTGCTCTAAATCCTGCAATCGGGCCACCAGTTTTTGCTGAAACACCGACTTGGCGTCATCGTTCAACCGTTGGTTGGTCAGGTTCTCGGCATAGAGCATGGCCGACGACAGCGGCGTACGAATTTGGTGCGCCAGCGTGGCCATCATTTTGCCAAGGGTAGACAACCGCTGCATGTGCGCCAACCGGCTTTGCAACTGACGGGTTTCGGTTAAATCGGTCAGCACAATCAACTGGCCTGGCTCTGGGCTGAGCGCACTGATGGCTAATTTCACCCGGCGACCATTGTATAAGGAGACTTCCATGCCATCGTCACTGCGGGGCCGGAATGAGCGGGTAATCACATCCAGCCAGCGCTGACCTTTGAGTGGCTCACCGAGCATATCCAACGCCATTGGATTTGCATCGGCCACATAGCCGCGTTCATCCAACACCACCACCCCAACCGGTAACATAGTCACCAGGTGCTGCATGCGATCGCTGGCAGCTGCGGCTGGTTTTAGGTAGCGGCTGAAATCGGTCACCACATCAGGGGTCGATTCCAACTCAAACAAAGTTCTGGCGGTATGCATGTCACACCTCTACGGAGCATATCAGGTTCTCTAAGGGGAACCATGCAGAGAGCGTGCCATAAATAATTTGTTTTAAAACAACAGGATACAATTAAAGATTGGAAAATTTCTGCGTCAGGATTCTGACGCAGTGGTTGGTTTTAGTCGTCTTTCGCCAGATTGTACTTACGCATTTTCTCCACCAGAGTGGTACGACGCAGCCCCAGCATATCGGCGGCACGTGCGACCACAAAATCATGCCGCTCCAGTGCCTGGGTAATAAACTGGATTTCCAGCTCCGCTAAATACTCTTTCAAATCGATGCCGGTTTGCGGTAGTTGCGGATCGCTTTGAAACGCATCGCTCTCAACCGTGTCGCTCAGGATGCCGTCGTCATCATCGCTTTGAAACAGCTCATTCAGCAGATCCCGCTCTTGCAGCGACTCCGGGTAATCCGGCACATAGCTGTCTACTTCCAGATGCTGGTAACGCTGTGGCAGCTCAGCCACATCTACCACCTGATTCGGGTACATGATGGCCATACGCTCTACCAGGTTGGCCAGCTCGCGCACATTGCCCGGCCAGGCATGCAACTTCAGGCTCTCCATCGCCCGCTCGGTAAACTTTACCCTGGCATGGCCTACCTGGTGTTGCCGCTGGATCAGTTCCTGGCACAGTTGAGGTAAATCTTCGGTGCGTTCTGAAAGCGCCGGGGTTTCAATCGGGAATACATTCAGCCGGTAAAACAAGTCTTCACGAAAACGACCATCAGCAATCATTTGCTCTAAATTACGATGGGTCGCAGCGATAATACGGACATCGGCTTTGATCGGCTGGTTACCGCCGACCCGTTCATAAATACGCTCCTGCAAGACCCGCAGCAATTTCACCTGCATCGGCAAAGGCATATCGCCAATTTCATCCAGAAACAAGGTACCGCCCTGCGCCAGCTCGAAACGGCCTTTGCGGGTTGAAAAAGCACCGGTAAACGCCCCTTTCTCATGGCCAAACAGCTCACTTTCCAGCAGTTCAGCAGGAATAGCCCCGCAGTTAATCGGCACAAAGGGGCCATCGGACCGCCGGGAAAGCAGATGAATATTGCGCGCCACCACTTCTTTACCGGTACCGGAGTCGCCCAGGATCATCACGTTGGCTTCAGTCGGGGCGACTTGCTGGATCAGAAAACGCACCTGCTGCATCGGCTCGGCGGAGCCAACCATATCCACCAGGCGGGCCGCCTGATCTTTACGCTGCTGCCCAGGCAGTAAACGGTGGTACTCCTGACAGTCGCGTAAAGATTGCGTCAGGCTATGGTAATTAAAAGGCTCAGTGAGCAGTGCCACCACATTGCCACACTGCAGCAAGGCATCCTGGTTGCTATCCAACACTAAGAATGCGGTAGCAGGAAACTGCTCGATGAAGGCTTGTGCGTCGCCGTTAAGCTCACCCAGCAAAACCACCGCTGGCTCAGCTTGTTGCAGCTGTCGCTGTAAGTCTGCAACCACAACCCGTTGATGCGGTTCCTGCACAAAGTCGAGAATGGTACTAAGGCGCTGCTGGCGCGGGAGATTGCTATCAACAAGGTACAACTTGGGGGTTGAGCGCATAGTCACCGGGGATCGATTATTTTGATTATGTGCTCATTGTAGCGAAGCTACTCCCGCTTGCCAAACAAAAAGCGCTGGAAAATTGACGTGATGTCAAATTTCCAGCGCCTTCACAGAACCAGGCATGGCGTGCCATTAACCGCCCAGAATACGCAGCGCCTGCTCCTGCTGCACCCGCCCCTGTGCTGCCACACTGATACTGGACTGCAGCAAAATATTGCCAGCCACCTGATCACTGACTGCTTTGGCATAATCCAAATCTTCAATCCGGCTGCGCGCTTCCGACTCGCCAATACGCTGACGATCAATCACACTGGCTGCAGCTTCAAAAGCATTGATGGTAGCGCCGGTATCAGCACGCAGGCCACCTAACTGCTGCAGGGATTGCTGGACATTGCCAAGTGCAGTACCAAGCTGCGCCGGATCGGTCAGATCGAAATCAAACAACTCGCTGTTGGTCAGTAAAGCACTGACATCATCTGTAGCCAAACTCAGGCTGCTATCACCGGTACCAAAAGTCACGTCACCGCTTTGATTGAACAGGCCTTTGCCAGCAAACTCCGTGTTGTCGATGGTCTGACGAATGTTATCCAACAGCTGATTGGCTTGCTCCTGCAAGGCCTGGCGCTCACTGGCACCATAGATACCATTGCCAGCCTGGATGGCCAGGGTATTTAAATCCTGCAAATTTTCTTCAATCGCCTGTAAACCCTGATCATAAACCCGCGCTAAAGAAACCCCATCGTACACGTTACGGGTGGCCTGCTCACGGGCATTGATAGCGGATGTCAATTGATTGGCGATTTGCAGCCCAGCCGCATCATCGGCAGCACTGTTAATCCTTCGCGCCGTCGCCAATTTTTTGAACAGGTTGTCTTGCTGGGCAATGGTCTGATTCAAAATAGAATTATTGTTGCTGACTTTCATCCGGACTACCTCACCATCATGATATGTTTAAATTATAGCCAAGAACCGCATCAGAAGCGAGTTTCTTAATAGACGCCTGCTGATTTTCCAGCCTGGGTCAGGCAGAAAATACAAATACCATTCGATGTCGGCACAATTTATGCTATGTTCAAGCAGTTACAGAGCGGCATGACAGAGGTGTACACCATGTTTGATGGCAAAACGATACTTATTACCGGTGGTACCGGCTCCTTCGGCCACAAATACACCCAGACCTTACTGGCAAGATACAAACCCAAAAAAATCATCATCTATTCCCGGGATGAACTAAAGCAATATGAAATGCAACAGCTCTTTCATCAGGATTGCATGCGCTACTTTATCGGGGATGTGCGCGATGCCGACCGGCTGGTCCGGGCCATGCGGGGGGTCGACTTTGTCATTCACGCGGCTGCGTTAAAACAAGTACCTGCGGCCGAATACAACCCGATGGAATGCATTAAAACCAATATCAATGGCGCTGAAAATGTGATCAATGCTGCCATTGATGCCAATGTCGAAAAAGTCATTGCGCTATCCACCGACAAAGCCGCCAACCCGGTGAACTTGTATGGCGCCACCAAGCTGGCATCCGATAAACTCTTTGTTGCTGGTAATAACATGGCGGGCGGCAGCCGGCCCCGTTTTTCGGTGGTGCGTTACGGCAATGTGGTGGGCTCGCGAGGCTCTGTGGTGCCATTTTTTCAAAACCTAATCGCAAAAAACCATGATCACCTGCCGGTCACCCATGCTGAAATGACCCGTTTCTGGATCACGCTGCAACAAGGGGTCGACTTTGTGCTGAAAAACTTTGAGCGCATGCTGGGCGGCGAAATTTTTGTGCCGAAAATCCCGTCCATTCGAATTATGGACTTAGCCAAAGCGATGGCACCAAACACGCTTATCAAAGAAGTGGGTATTCGCCCCGGAGAAAAACTGCATGAGGTGATGTGCCCGGGAGAAAACTCGTACCACACTTATGAGTTTGCTGACCATTTTGTTATCGCGCCGTCCATTAAGTTCTTCAACCGAAAGAACAGTTTCAATATCAATGCACTGAATGAAAAAGGCCGTCTGGTTGAGCCAGGTTTTGAATATGCGTCCAATACCAACCCGCATTTTTTAAGCCCGGAGGAGATCCTGCAGTTTAATCTGGAAGCGAGCTTATGATCCCGTATGGTCGTCAGCACATCAATCAGGCTGATATCGATGCTGTGTTGCAGGTGCTTCAAAGCGACTTTTTAACGCAGGGGCCCGCCGTACCAGCCTTTGAGCAACAGCTGTGTACACTTACCGGCGCCAGCTACGCCATTGCCATGAACAGCGCCACCTCAGCACTGCATCTGGCTTGCCTGGCGTTAGGGGTAAACGCGAGTAGCCGGGTCTGGACTTCGCCCATCAGTTTTGTTGCCTCGGCCAATTGCGCCCGCTATTGCGGTGCTCAGGTTGATTTTGTGGATGTGGAAGCAGAAACCGGTAATCTTTGCATTCGGGCCCTGCGCACCAAACTGGAGCAAGCCAGAGCCAAAGATACCCTACCGACTGTGGTGATTGCCGTACATCTGGCGGGCTTAAGCTGTGATATGCAGCAACTGCGTCATCTGAGTGCTGAGTTTGATTTTCGGATTATCGAAGATGCCTCCCACGCCGTTGGCGGCCAATACCTGGACCAGGCAGTAGGCTCTTGTCAGTACAGTGATATCACGGTCTTTAGCTTTCATCCGGTCAAAATCATTACCACTGCCGAAGGCGGTATGGCGCTGACCAATCAGCCGGAACTGGCCAAGCAAATGCAACTGCTGCGCAGTCACGGCATCACGCGCGAAGAAAACCAGATGACCGAGCCAGCTCATGGCCCCTGGTATTATCAGCAACTGCAACTGGGCTACAACTACCGCATGACCGATCTGCAGGCTGCATTGGGACTGAGCCAGAGTACCCGACTGCAAACCATCATCAGCCGCCGTCAACAACTGGCCGCTCGCTACCAGCAATTATTGGCCGACTTGCCAATGGATTGCCCGCAGCAACCAGAGGGCACCTTAAGCAGCTATCATTTGTTTATCATTCGGTTGCACGATAAAGCCAAACGCAAAACCGTATTTGAAGGCATGCGCCAGGCGGAAATTGGCGTCAATGTGCATTATATTCCTATCCATACCCAACCTTATTATCAGCAACTTGGCTTTGACTGGGGGGATTTTCCCGTGGCGGAAGACTTTTACGAACGAATTATCAGCCTGCCGCTGTACCCGGAGCTCACCGAGCAACAGCAGGATGAGGTCATTGCCCAACTGAAGGCCTGGTTATGAACATCGCCATTATCCCGGCCCGGGGTGGCAGTAAACGTATTCCGGGCAAAAACCGCCGTGACTTTTGTGGTGCTCCGATGCTGAGTTACCCCATCAAAGCCGCCCTTGCCAGCGGCTGCATTGAGCGGGTGATTGTCTCAACCGATGATCATGCTATTGCTGATATTGCCCGGCAGTATGGTGCTGAAGTGCCTTTTGTTCGGCCAAAAGAGCTATCCGACGATTACACCGGCACCACAGCGGTGATTCGCCATGCCTTAGCGTGGCTAAAGTCACAAAACGAGCTCCCTGAATACGCCTGTTGCCTGTACGCCACCACACCGTTGCTGCAACCGCAGGACCTTGCTAAGGCCTTGTCCCTGCTAAAAAACTCCGCCCGCCATTTTGTATTTAGTGCCACCCGCTTTGCGTTTCCAATACAGCGGGCCTTGCTGCAAACCGCTGACGGTGGTGTCAGCCCCTTTGATCCGGTCAGTATCGGTAAACGTTCGCAAGACTTGCCGGAAACTTTTCATGATGCAGGCCAATTTTACTGGGGCCGCGCCAGCAGTTGGTTAAGCGGTGAGCACCGCATGTTCAGCAGCAGCGCCAGCATGTATTTGCTACCGGAGCATCGGGTACAAGATATTGACACACCGGCAGACTGGCACAGAGCTGAACTGCTGTATCAAATACTGCAGGCAGACTCAGAGCATGAAGATTTGCATCCGCACCGATAGCTCCAGCCAGATTGGCTCCGGCCACCTGATGCGCTGCCTGACGCTGGCCAAAGCGCTGCGGCAACAAGGCGTCGAGGTAGCCTTTATCAGCCGCCCTCACCCCGGCCACAGCATTGCGCTTATCGAGCAAGCAGCTTTTCAGGTCATGCTATTACCTCTGCATCCTGCTGCAGCCACACGAAGCGGTTACCAGGAGTGGCTGGGCTGCACGGAGACACAGGATGCTGCCGATTGTCTGCGGCAACTGCCTGCTCCCTGCGACTGGCTTATAGTCGATCACTATGGCCTGGCGGCGGATTTTTGCCAGGCCATGCGTGCCCGCTGCCAGCGTATCCTGGTCATTGATGACTTAGCCAATCGACCTCATGACTGCGATTTGCTGTTGGATCAGAATTTACTGCCCCATTACCTGCAGCGCTATGATCCCTGGCTTGCAGCGGAAACTCCTCGTTTACTGGGGCCCCACTATGCACTGCTGAGGGATGAATTTTACCAGAGCGAACCGATACTACGAGAGCCAGGCCGTTTGCTGGTGTTTTTTGGCGGCAGTGATCCCTTTGGCCTGACCCGAAAAGCGGTGGAGGCCATCCAGCAGCTGACAGAAGTACCCCTGCATGCTGATATTGTGATAGGCCAGTCGCACCCGGAGCGTGAGCAACTGCAGCAGTTGTGCGATAGCTCTGCCAGATTGCAACTTCATGTACAAGTCAGCACCATGGCTAGATTGATGCGTCAGGCTCAGCTGATGCTTGGCGCTGGCGGCTCCACCCATTGGGAGCGCTGCATCTGTGCTCTACCCGCGCTGGTGGTGACGGTAGCTGATAACCAGGTCGCCACCACCGAGTATTTGCATGCTTTGGGTGCCTGCCGCTGGCTGGGAGCGGCAGACCAACAGACGGTTGCCCGCTTAAAAGCCGAGTTGCAACACTGGTTGCAACAACCAAAGCAGCTAACACTAATGGGGCAACAGGCTGCCAGTTTGGTTCCGCTTTCGGGAGGTCCTCGCACAGTGGTACAGCATCTGTTATCGTAGCAATTCTTGCAGGTGGGCTGGTCTAATTTCGGTAAACCACACTATAGTTAATAACAAAGCGCCTACTTGTCTCTTAACCAAAAGGAGGTTTGATGGTGGAGCAGCTTCCTCAGGCTATGACCACATCGGAGTCTGAAGATGTACCGATGAATTTTCTCGCCGATGATGAGGTTGAAGCCGAACAGCAAGGCAGTTGGTCCATTTTGGTTGTGGATGATGAGCCTGAAATGCACCATGTTACTACCATGGCACTGCGCGAGTTCAGCTTTCAACAACGCAAACTCACCTTCATAAGCGCTCACAGTGCAAGCGATGCCAAAGCAATCCTGCAGCAACCGAACGATATTGCTCTGATCCTGCTCGATGTGGTGATGGAAACCGATGATGCAGGCTTAAAATTAGTCCGCTACATTCGAGACGAACTGCAAAACCACCTGGTGCGTATCATTCTGCGTACCGGCCAGCCCGGACAGGCACCCGAGCAAAAAGTGGTGCAAGAATACGATATCAACGATTACCGTTCCAAGACGGAATTAACCGTACAGCGACTGACCACAACCATTACCTCAGCACTGCGCTCGTACCTTGCAATCAGCCAGTTGGAGCAACTGAATCAAACGCTGGAAGCAAAGGTTTCTGCCCGCACCCAAGAGCTTGAAGCAGCCAATACCAAACTCAAGCAATCACTGGCTGAGCTTGAAGCCGGCGAGAAAGCTGGCCGCCAGGTGCAATTTAAGTTGTTACCGCCCGCAAAGATGAGCTGGCACCATTACCAGTTCGAGCATCGTTTGTATTCCTCCGACTACATGAGTGGTGATTTTGTCGATTACTTTGCCATTGATGACCACCGTTGCGGCTTTTACATTGCCGATGTGTCAGGTCATGGTGTTGCATCAGCCTTTGTCACCGTCTACTTAAAGCGCTTTATCAGCTCGCAGTTGGAGCGCTTTAAGCAACAGCAATCCGGACTTATTCTGCAGCCTGCTGCCCTGCTTTCGGAGCTCAACAGTGAGCTGCTGAAAGAGAATATTGGCAAATACATCGCTCTGTTTTATGGTGTGTTGGATCGTTCAACTTCCAGCCTTGTCTGTGCCAATGCCGGCGCCTTCCCCTGGCCTTTAATTCAACCAGATAGCCAGGCGGCATACTGGCTGGAGCTAAAAAGCACTCCGGCGGGTATGTTTGAAAGTGCTAGCTATCAGGACACCCATCTCGACTTTACAGCAGGTAACGCGATGCAGCTTTGCTCCGACGGCCTGCTGGATATACTGCCAGGTGATAGCACCGAGCAAAAGCTTGCCTTGCTGCAGCAGCGCGGTATAACCCGGCTTTCGGAGTTTTTTGCCGACGTTCAGCTCGATACCAGCCAATCATTGCCGGATGATTTAACCGTTTTGATCGTTCATTGTGGCGGAGATACCTGATGAGCTCTGAACAAATTTTGTTTGCCTGCGTGCAGGAACACTGTTATTTCAAGCTAACCGGAGAGCTGCGTTACACCAATGCCTCTGGCATGGACGATCTGATTGAGCAATTATTTGAACAGGAGCAACCGGCATGTGCCCAAGTGGTGGTTGACCTGAATGAGGCCACCTTTATCGACAGCACCCACATTGGCTTGTTAGCCAGCCTGGCAAGGCATAGTCAGCAACATCAGCTACCCAAACCGGTGCTGTTCTCTACCAACCATGAAATCAATCAGCTATTAAAAGGGCTCTGTCTGGAAACTGTGTTTGATTTTGTGGAGCACCCGACCAATCAGGCAATTGACCTAACCCCGGTACAAACAGGGGAGCACAGTGATGTAGACAAAGGGAAGATGATCCTAAGAGCGCACGAAGCCTTGTTGGATTTAAGTGATAAAAATCGGCAGGAATTTAAGCCGGTGGTTGCCTTGTTGCGCAAGCAGTTAAGTGATCATTAAAGCTAGTGACAGATCGGCCGATATTACAACAGTACCCTGTTGTCGCACTATCTGTGGCATGACAAACAAAAAGATAGCCGATACAATGACTTTAACTGCCAGTCAGCAGTCTCAGTGAGGTTTTTATGTCCGACATTTTCATTGGCCAGCGTGCTATTGGCCCTGCCCAACCTCCTTTTATTATCGCTGAACTGTCCGGCAACCACGATCAGTCACTGGATAAAGCGCTGGCCATGGTCGATGCCGCCGCCGCTGCCGGTGCCGATGCCATCAAGCTGCAAACCTATACCGCCGATACCATGACGCTGGATGTGCATCATGGCGAATTTTACATCGACGATCCTGATAACTTATGGCACGGCTATTCACTGCACCGCCTCTATCAAAAGGCCATGACCCCCTGGGAGTGGACAGCCCCCATTTTTGAGCGGGCCAAAACCCACGGTATGCTGGCGTTTAGCACCCCTTTTGATATCAGTGCGCTTCAGTTTCTCGAGCAGTTGGATGTGCCCTGCTACAAGGTAGCATCCTTTGAAAATACCGATCATGCCTTGCTGGCGGCTGTCGCAAAAACCGGCAAGCCGGTGATTGTCTCGACCGGCATGGCCAGTCTGAGCGAACTGACCGAGTCGGTCGAGGTGCTGCGCCTTCATGGCTGCCGCGAGCTGATATTATTGAAATGCACCAGCCACTACCCGGCCCGCCCGCTCGATGCCAATCTGAAAACCATACCGCATCTGGCCGACTTGTTTCAGTGTCAGGTCGGTTTATCTGATCACACCACCGGGGTGGGGGTCGCGGTTGCCAGCGTTGCCCTGGGTGCCACTGTGATTGAAAAGCATTTTGTGCTGGATCGTAGCGAAGGTGGTGTCGATGCCGAGTTTTCACTGGAGCCTGCTGAGTTTCGCCAGCTGGTCGATGAGTGCCGCAGAGCAAAAGATGCGCTTGGCCAGATCACTTATGGCCCAACCCAAAGTGAGCTGGCTGCGCGTCGTCATCGCCGCTCACTGTACATTGCGAAAGACATCAAGGCAGGAGAAGCCTTCACCGAACAGAACCTGCGTTCGGTACGACCTGGCCTTGGCTTAGCACCAAAACATCTGCCGCTCTTTATCGGCAAAACTGCTGCTTGCGATCTGACCAAAGGCACGGCCCTTCACTGGACACACCTGGCGGGCCAGGTCGCCGGCGCAAGCGGAGACTAAGCCGTGAACTATTTGGTTGCGACCGTGAAGCCCTGGAACACCGAAGCCTTTGCCCGTTATAGCCCAGCGCTGCCTGGTCACTGGCATCTGATCAGTGCTCCGGCACAACTGACGGAGGAGCTGCTGGCACAACTGCAACCGGCAATGATTTTTTTTCCGCACTGGAGCTGGAAAGTTCCTGCCAGCGTGCATCAGCGTTACCCTTGTGTCTGTTTTCATATGACCGACTTGCCCTATGGCCGGGGCGGCAGTCCGCTGCAAAACCTGATCCAGCAAGGCGCACACAGCACCCAGCTGACAGCACTGCAAATGACCGATGAACTGGATGCCGGCCCCATTTACGCCAAAGTGCCACTGGCACTGGATGGCTCAGCGCAGCAAATTTTTGAGCGGGCTGCACCTTTGGTGTATCAGTTGATCCGCCGTATCGTACTGGAGCAGCTCAGCCCTTCGCCGCAGCAAGGTGAGGTGGTGCATTTTACCCGCCGCACGCCGGGGCAAAGCGCGCTGCCGGCCGGGCTTTCTGCCCGCGAGCAGTATGATTTTATCCGCATGCTCGATGCTGATAGTTACCCCAGGGCTTATATCGAGCACGGCAACAACCGATTGGAGCTGAGTGACGCCAGGCTAAGCACCAACGGTGAACTGACCGCGCAGGTACGCTTTTGCCCAACACCCACCACAAAGACAGGAGCCAGCGCATGAGTACCGTATTGGTGGTGGCCGCCCACCCCGATGATGAAGTCTTGGGCTGCGCCGGGACTTTAGCGCTGCACAGCCAGCGGGGTGATGAAGTGCATGTGCTGTTTTTGGCCGATGGCGAGCAATCCCGCCCGGCAGCGCAGCAACAGCACTCCGCACGTCAGGCAGCCGCCAGAGCCGCTGGTGAGGCACTCGGGGTGTCGTCCGTGCAATTTTTAAGCTTCGCCGACAACGCCATGGACTCGGTGCCCCTACTACACATAGTGCAGGCCATTGAGCCGATTATCGCCAGGCTGGCACCCGATACCATCTACACCCACTTTGGTGGCGATTTAAATATTGATCATCGCATCAGCTATCAGGCGGTGCTGACCGCCTGCCGACCTCAACCGGGTCAGACGGTGCGCCGGATTTACTGCTTTGAAGTCCCAAGCAGCACCGAGTGGGCCGCAAGCGCAGAACCAGCCTTTCGGCCAACACTGTTTATTGATACTCACAGTGTGCAGGCACAAGTCGAAGCCGCGCTGCACTGCTACGCGACAGAGCTTCGGCCCTATCCGCATGCCCGTTCAATGCAGGCCATCCTGGCCCGCCAGCAGCTGCGCGGCAGCAGCGTGGGCTTCACGCTGGCAGAGGCCTTTGTGGTGGAGCGGGAACTGCGGCCATGACTACGCCCAAACACTACCCAAGCAGCAGCTTTCGCCCCCTTACCGAAGCGGACCTTGCCCTGGTTTGGCAGTGGCGCAATCAAGCCAGCATTCGAGCCAATATGCATCAGGATACCCCCATTCCCTGGCAGCAGCATCAGGCTTGGTTTGCACAGCGCGATGCCAGCACCAGCCCTTTTTTTGTGTTTTATCAGGACGGGCGGCCAATCGGCGCTCTGTATTTTAAGCCACACCCACCGACAGGCCTGGAATGGGGTTGCTACCTTGGCGAAACCGATGTCTGGCCCGGCAGTGGCTTGCTGCTGGAGATTGCGGCACTTGATTACGCTGCAGCCCAAAGTGATTGCAACACCTTGCATGCGGAAGTCCTGTCGTTTAACCACAGCGTACTTAAACTGCATCAACTGTTCGGTTATCAAGAAACTGCCATCACGGCAGCAGCTTCGACACGCAATGGCGTGCATTACCAGATTCATCACTTTTGCTATTCAACAGCTGACTGGTTGTCGAACCGGGCCGCGATACTGGCAAAACTGCCAAAACAAATTGCCAGCGCCGCCGCTTTTATAGAATTCATTAACTGATAGGATTTCGTGTGGACTTACAAACGCATATCCCCAAAGCGCTACGTGAAGTGGCTGAACTGGCCAACTGCCAGCTGATTGGCCCGCTGACCAATGACACCGTGCTGCTGGAAAGTGGCCTGGACTCGTTAGGTTTTGCCATGCTGGTCGCTCAGCTCGACGAAGATCTTGGCATGGATCCCTTTAGCAGCATGCAAATTGCCGTCTACCCAAGAACCCTGGGCGAATTTATCCGCATCTACCAGCAAGCAGCGGAGCAAGGCTAACGCCATGACCTTTTTGCAACAGCTTCAGGCACAACAGAGTGAGCAGCTGGCGCTGGATGGCCCCAACCAATGGCGCTTTGGCGAGCTGAGCCAGCGCGCGCAGCAACTGCGCCAGGCCCACCCGGAACTGGCACAGCAAGCGCTGGCTATTCGCTACCAGAGCCTGGCCGATTTTCTCTGTGCCTTGCTGGCGTTTGATGGCGTCTGTACTGCTTTGTATCTGCTGCCGGAGCAGGACATCGATATCACACTGCCTGAACAGGTTGTGTTATGGCCAGAGCAAGTAAAGACCGGCCCAACCCAAACCACAGCTGTGCCCATCACGGCTGCAGCCCCCGCTACCCGCTGGTTTTTAGCCACCTCAGGCACCACCGGCACGCCCAAATGGATCCCACACAGCTTTGCCAGCCTGTGCCGGGGTGTGAAAAGCCAGCCAAGCCAACCCCTGCGCTGGGGGCTTTGTTATCAGCCTTTTCGCTTTGCTGGCTTGCAGGTGCTGCTGCAAAGCGTGTTAAGCGGCGCCTGTCTGGTGGATGTAACTGAGGGCGATGCGCTGCAACGACTGCAGCAGCTCAAGCATTATCAGGTCAATGCGCTGTCGGCCACCCCATCGCTCTGGCGCCAACTGCTGATGACCAATCAACTGGCCGAACTACCACTGCAACAAGTAACGCTGGGTGGTGAAATTGCCGATCAGCCACTGTTAACAGCCCTGCAGCAGCACTTTCCCAGCGCCCGTCTGCTGCATATTTACGCCTCTACCGAAGCCGGTGTCGGCTTTGCCGTATCGGACGGCCAGGCGGGTTTCCCAGCAAGCTGGTTAACGCAAAGCCGTTCGGGCGTGCAACTGCGCATCAATGCAGCGCAGCATCTGTGCATCAAACCGGCGACACCCCCACTGTTAAGCCAGCATTTGGTGGTGGATACAGAAGGCTTTATCGATACCGGCGATGTGGTACAGCTTCAATCAGGGCGGGTACTGTTTCTTGGTCGCGCCAACGGTGCCATTAACGTCGGAGGCCAGAAAGTGCACCCGGAGCAGGTGGAGCAGGTTCTGATGCAGCATGAAGCCGTGTTGCAGGCCAGAGTCTATGGCAAAGCCAGCAGTGTGCTTGGTCAGTTGGTGGTCGCCGATGTCGTGACAAAACCTGGCTCTGACCATAAAAAACTGCAAAGCCAGCTGATGCAACTCTGCTTAACACAGTTGCAGCGCTATCAGATCCCAACACGGTATCACTGGGTAGCGGAACTGGCTAACAACAGCAGCGGCAAGTTAAGCCGTAAGGAGTCGAATGTCTGACTTAGTGATTGTGACCGGTGCCAGCCGCGGATTAGGACTGGCCATTTGCCAGCAACTGCTTCAGGCCAACTATCGGGTCCTGGCGTTATCCCGCACCGAAAGCGCCGAGCTGGCCGCGTTAAGGCAACAGCAGCCGGCGCTTGAATTTGAAGCCGTCGATTTAGCCAAGCTTGAAGAGCTGCCAGCCCTGTGCACCAGCTGGATGAAACGTTATGGCCGACCCTATGCGCTGATTAACAATGCTGCGGTCGGCTTTGATGGTGTGCTGGCCACCATGCACAACAGTGAAATTCATCAGTTGCTCGCGCTGAATATTGAAGCCCCTATCCTGCTTTGCAAGTATCTGCTCCGGCCAATGCTGCTGAACCGCAGCGGGCGGATTATCAATATCTCTTCCATCATCGCCCGCACCGGCTTTAACGGTTTAAGTGTGTATGCCGCCAGCAAAGCGGCCCTAGAAGGCTTTAGCAAGTCACTGGCGCGGGAAGTTGGCAAAGCTGGCATCACCGTCAATTGCATCGCCCCCGGCTACATGCAAACCGAGATGACGCAGAGCTTGCAGGGCGATAAACTGGAAAGCATCAAAAGGCGCAGCCCGCTGGGCAGGCTGGCCACGCCGGACGATGCCGCCGCTGCCGTGCTGTATTTACTCAGCGCACAAGCGGGTGCCGTAACCGGCACCGTGCTGACTGTGGATGCCGGCAGTACTGCCTGAACCCGGGAGCCATGATGCCAGAACCTGTAGCCGATAAAACGCAGCAGCCGCTTTACATCGCCCCGGCCAACCCGGCCGGCAAAGCGCTGGCTGAGCGGCTGGCGGCTCAAGGCTACGTCATCGCCGGGCTTGCCGATAACCTGAAGCAAGGCGATGGCCTGATCAACACAGCTCAGCAGGCCAAGGCCGGGGCCATCATCGTGTTGGTCCCAGGGGCCTTTACTGCTCAGGTTGCCGCGGGTTTGCTGGCACGAGGCTTTAGCAAACAGCAGCTGTGGTGGGTGGATGCGAAAGACCAGCTGCAGCGTTACCGCTTGCCACTGCGGTATTACTGGAGTGCGCTTCGCGCGGAACTATTAACCACTGTTTTTGGCGCACTGCGCGCTGTGGTGCCCCGCTCAGGCTATCTGTATTATGCCGAAGGCTTTTTCGACAGCAATGTACTGCTGTGTTATCGCGAGCACCAAAGAGAGCAACCCCAGCAGGCCTGGCTGCTGGGTCGCCGCCTTCAGCAACCATTGCCGGAACTTGGGCAAGACCCCCATTTTCTGGGCCGCATGTCGCTGTACGCGCTTTGGCGCTGCCTGCGGGCCAAAGCCCTGGTGGTGGATCACGAGTACACCGGCCAGACGTTCAGCCTGCTGCGCCAGCACATCCCGGTGTTCCAGCTCTGGCATGGCCTGCCTTACAAAGCGCTGAGCGGCAATGCGCATTACCCTCAGCTGTGTGATCAGGCCTTTATTTCCAGCTCAGCCTGGTTTAACCAGCATATTTTTCCGAAGATTTTTCGCGCCAAAGCTTATCTGGCGCTTGGCTATCCGCGTAACGATGCATTCTTCCAACAAAGCGAACAACGCGACTGGATCAATGCGGAGCCGCTAGCATTGTTGCGTGAGGTGCAACAGCAAACGGGTGATTTGATGATTTACGCACCAACCTACCGCGATTGGGGCGATAACGACTATCCACTGGATCTGGTCGAATTAGAGCGCTGGTGCAGCCAGCACCACATCAGCTTGATTCTGAAGTTTCACCCTTTTATCTCCAGAAAATTGGGTGATGCCATGGGGCTGGTTGAACAGCACAGCTTGCAAGCTCTGCCTGAGTTGCCGCATATTTATTTGTACCCCAGCGGTAAAAACATTTACCCCTGGCTGGCCGAGGCCAAAGCGCTGATCACCGACTACTCCTCCATTGCTTTTGATTTTATGCTGGCTGATCGGGCGATTTTTTATTACCAGTACGATCTTGCCCAGTACAAAAGCCTGCGCGGTGCCACCCTGATCCCCGATGAACTGTTTGTGATGGGGCAGTTATCGGGCAACCAGGCTGAGCTGCTGGCACAGCTAAGCGACTGGCTGCAGCAGGGTGAGCCTGCAGATTGCCAGGCTAAACGACACGAGCTGTCCGCCCTGTTTTACCAGCAACCGGCCACCGCAGCCAATCACATTGTCGCCTACCTGCAGGCACAGTCCGCACGCTAGCTTAGGGTGCGTTCAGCTCCCCTTTGATCAGGGCCTGCAGTTCAGCGGTTTTGGCCTGCATCAGACTATGGTTACCACGGGCCTCGACATTTAACCGCAACAAAGCTTCGGTATTGGAAAGCCGCAGATTAAAGCGCCACTCAGCAAACTCCATGCTTAAGCCATCGGTATAGTCAACGGCAACTGCATTGCTGCGGTAGTGCTGCTCCACGCGCGCCATGGCTGCTGCTGGTTGCTCCAGCCGGGTATTCAGCTCCCCTGACACCGGAAAAGCCTGTTGACTAGCCTGCACCAGGGATTGCAGGGTACAGCCCTTGATGCAGAGCAGCTCGTACACCAACAACCAGGGGATCATGCCACTGTCGCAATAGCGAAAGTCCCTGAAATAGTGATGAGCACTCATCTCGCCGCCATACACAGCATCTTCCTGCCGCATCCGTTCCTTGATGAAAGCATGGCCGGTTTTGGACAACACACTGCGCCCACCGGCCTGAGCAACCCGATGACGAGTGTTCCAGTACAAACGGGGATCATGCACGATGCTTGCACCCGGTGTTTTTACTAAAAAGGTTTCAGCCAGCAATGCCACCATGTAGTAGCCTTCGATGAAGTGCCCTTGGTGATCAAAAAAGAAACAACGGTCAAAATCTCCGTCAAAAGCGATGCCAAAATCTGCCTGATAAGCCAGCACAGCCTCTATCGTCTGCTGCCGGCATTCTGGTAACAGCGGATTGGGAATACCCTGTGGAAAAGTGCCATCCGGCTGGTGCTGAATTTTAATCCAGTCAGGCTGCAGCCCTTGCTGCTGCAGTTGACGCTCCAGCGCATCAATCACATGGCCGGCAGCTCCATGGCCGCTGTTGAACACCAGTCGCAGGGGTTTTAAGCGCCTGCAATCAATGTACCCTAACAAGTGCGCGACAAAATCGCGCAGTATAGACACCGGCTGAGAACGGCCTTGGTGCCTGGCAACAGGCGCAAAATCTTGCTGCTCAGCCATGCGCTGAATGTCACGCAGGCCAGTATCGCCACTGATGGGCCGGGCATCCTCCCGCACCAGTTTCATCCCATTGTAGTTGAGCGGATTGTGACTGGCCGTAATCATAATGCCGCCATCGGTAGCCAGATGAAAGGTGGCAAAATATACTTCCTCGGTACCCGCCAGTCCAATATCCAGCACATCGACTCCGGCATCGTTCAGACCTCGGCACAGCGCCTCTTTCAATGCCTGGCTGCTCAGCCGGTTGTCCTGCCCGACCACCACCCGGCCTGGGCGCAAGAAACTGGCGTAGGCGCGGCCGATGCGGTAGGCAATGTCTTCATTCAACTCATCGCCCAAAGCGCCACGGATGTCGTAGGCTTTAAAACAGTGCAGTGTCGTCATCCGCTGCGTCCATACCGATCTTCAAACCGGACAATGTCGTCTTCCCCCAGATAACTGCCACTTTGCACTTCGATAAGCTCCAGTGGAATTTTGCCCGGATTTTCCAGCGAGTGCGTCGCTCCAAGCGGGATATAGACGGACTCATTCTCAGCCAGCAATTGAGTGCGGCCATCAATGCTCACTTTGGCCGTACCAGATACCACTATCCAGTGCTCGGCTCGGTGGTGGTGCATCTGGCTGGATAATTTTTCCCCGGCCAGCACAGTGATGTGTTTGACCTGATAGCGTTCGCCCTGATCGATGGCATCGAACTTACCCCAGGGGCGATACACCTCACGGTGCACTCTGTGCTCACTGCGTCCGCTTTGCTTGAGCTGCTCCACCACCTGCCGCACTTGCTGTACCTGATCATGCGGCGCCACCAGTACCGCATCTTTGGTTTGCACTATGGTGATGTTGTGCAACCCTACCGTAGCCACCAGGCCGCTCTCGGCATAGATGTAATTGTCTTGGCTGTCGATGCTGATGACATCTCCACGATGAACATTGCCCTGCGCATCTTTATCCGACAAAGCCCATAAGGCAGACCAGGAGCCAACATCACTCCAATCCGATCCAAGTGGCACCATCAGGGCATCGCGGGTCTTTTCCATCACAGCGTAATCAATCGACTCGGCCGGGCAAGCCAAAAATGCATCGCGATCGATGCGAATGAAATCCATATCCGCACTTAGCCCGGCCACACAGCGGGCGCAGGCCTGCTCGATGTCTGGCCTGTGCTCGGCTAAATGGCGTAAATAATCCGAAGCCCGCAGCAAAAATATGCCGCTGTTCCAAAAGTAATCACCGCTTTGCAGGTACTGCTCTGCGGTCGACTGATCGGGTTTTTCTTTAAATGCCGTTACCGCAAAGGCCTGCGCCTCCGGCGTGACGGCTGCCCCCTGCTGGATATAGCCATAACCGGTTTCAGCACTGGTGGGCTTGACACCAAAGGTCACCAGTTTGCCGTTGGCAGCAAAGGGGATGGCCGCCTGCATGCTGGCTTGAAAAGCGGCAATGTCCTGAATCACATGATCAGCCGCCAGTACCAACAGCAACGGATCTTGCCCCTGCTGGCGGAAATAATGTGCCGTTAACGCCAGTGCCGGCGCCGTATTTTTACCTACAGGCTCCAGTAAGATGTTGTGATCAAGCTGTTTTGCTTGCCGCAGCTGCTCAGCCACCAGAAAGCGATGCTCTTCATTGCAGACCACCCAGGGAGTTGCCAGAGCCATTCCATCCAAACGCTGTAAAGTGGCATGCAACATGCTCTGTGTGCCATGCAAGGTAAGAAACTGCTTTGGGTACAGCTCCCGAGACAAGGGCCACAAACGGTTGCCAGAGCCTCCGGCGAGAATAACGGGTACAATCATGATGGATCCTTTAATCCAGGCTCTGCTGATGGTTAGAAAGGTCAGTTTTTAGTGTTGGCAACTCCCGCAACAAGCTGCCAGAACAGTAAAAGGTATTGCTTCCTGCCTTTATGCTCCTTATTCTAAACCATAGTTCCCATTGTGTTCAGTCCTGATTTGGAGTCCTGACATGCTATCACCCTCTCTACAGGTGACTCTATGAAAACGGTAATAACCTACGGAACATTCGACTTGTTTCATATTGGACACGTCAACCTGCTAAAACGTGCCAAATCACTGGGCGATCGATTGATTGTTGGGGTCTCCACTGATGAGTTTAACCAGAGTAAAGGCAAAACCACCCTGGTTCCTTATGCGCACCGGGCAGCAATACTAGAAAGTTGCCGCTATGTGGACTTAGTCATCCCGGAGCAAAACTGGCAACAAAAACGGCCTGACATTGTGCAACACAAGGTGGATATCTTTGTGATGGGCGATGACTGGCGCGGTAAATTCGATGAATTGTCCGATCTATGTCAGGTGATTTACCTGGATAGGACCAAAGATGTCTCCTCGAGCGCGATGAAACAGGCCATCAATGTGTTCGTCCAAATGCAAAAGGATTTCCTCTGATCCGCCAGAACCTGAGCAGACAAGAAGTATGATGGCCTTATACCGCCCATTTAACGACTTAGAAAGTTGCGCACCGTGGCCGCCATTTGGTCTGCCAATGGCTGATGTGTATTTTTATTCGGTATCACCTTGCCTTGGGTTATTTTCCCCTCAACTTGAAAGCCATTGAGGCCAACCCACTCTTTATTCTTATACTGCAGACAATTAACATGCTCGAGCAAGCCATCAAACCGACCTGCACTTCTTGGGATGTCTTCACCATAAATGAAGATGGTTGGTACGCCGATAGCAACGCACGGCAGTGCTGCGTGCAAGCGACTGGTAATGACCAAAGACGCAGTACTGTATTCTTTGAGCAAGTGATCTGCATAATCAAATCGCTCCTGCTCGCTTTGAAAATCTTTTACATCCACCCCATGGGTAAAATACTCGGCATCAACCAAGAGCTGATCGTCAAACTTTTTGCTATAGGCATTGTAAAAGTAGGTTGTTTTCAGTATTGAAATAAACGAGTCCGATAAGTAAAGCTTTTTACTAATGGCTTTTAGTAAAGAGTATTTGCCGACACAGGACCACAATGCCCTGAGAAAGTTAGCAGGCTTCTTCAAGCTTGGCCTGTTGAATTGAGGGTTGATAATAATCACCCGGTCTGACTTAGGGGCCGCCTGATAGCTTAAGCCGAGCGTGAGTGTCAAACAGCCTGAAAAATAACTTTCAATACCATGCTGACTTAGCAATGCCTGTGTTCCTTTGTCACGACAGCCGATTGGCTGATAGCGTTTTAGGTAGGCCACTGACTTTTCATGCAGCATACGCTCGGCCACTTTGGGCGTAATGTGAAAAGATACAAACAAAGGATCAATCCGTTCGGAAGGTGGCCAATTCTCCGGGTAATGCATCCACCAGGCATTCATGATCAACTTCATTGGTTCCCCATTGTAGTGATGCAACTGCTCACGCTCTACCAGCACATAGTCAGGGCCCAAAAACTGCCTTGCAGCCAGGCTTTGTATGTAATCACCAATATTTTTTCTTACCCCATCTTTGGGATCATACCTAAGTAAGCCTTGCTTCATCGTTGCCCCTCGCTCAATGCTTGTTTTAACTGCTGCCCATTCGCAGACATTGCGTTATGTTGTTCTATGATTCATTCAAAAACTGAATGACCGTCGCATGGTGCACACGCTGACTCTGTGGAGGTATATCCATGTAGTTTGCGCCATACAGCTCTGACAAATACTCATGCGGCTTCGCTGGTCCCAAGAACTCATGCCCTTCAAATTGAAGTGTCGTCGGGGGAAAACAATTGGAATACTTCAGTTTCGGGTTATGGATGGAAGGCATCGCATGAGACACTTTTTCTTTTGGCGCAAACCAGGCCAGCTTGGAGTACAACCACCATAACAAGCGATAAACCGGCAAGGTAAAATACGCCAGATATTGCTTGTACTTTTTCTTTGCTCCCACTCTGGACATAGAGTATGCCAACCGTAACTTCCGATTAAGCCATGCCCGAAGACGATAGGAAATGGCACGATTCAAAGGCAATATATCGATAAAAAGCCCGGTAAATTTCATTTTGTTTCTAACAAAATTATCCGGATACTCCAGGTGCGAATTGGCATCGACCAATCGCAGATAAAAATGATAATACCCTTGATCGGTTTTGGCACTTTGCAGTTTGATCCAGTCAGGTAATTCAGCCTGCAGTGCCTCTTCAAGCCGCTGATAATCAGCATGCCAGACATCAATGTCGATATCATCATCCCAGGGAATAAAACCGCCGTGTCGCACAGCCCCTAAACAAGTGCCGCCACTGATAAAGTAGTCGATACTGTGTTTACGGCAGATCCGGTCAAACTCTATCAGAATAGCCAACAAGCGAAGCTGAGCCTTACGAAGCGTGGAGCCCTCAGGATTATAGGATGCCAGCGGTTTAGAGTCCGTGATGGTGTTTTCAATAGTCATGTTGGGTCACCACACACCTGAAGCGTTCTACCAAGCCCTTGCCGTAAATCAACCTGAGCTCTCCAGCCCAACTGCACCAGACGTGAGGTATCCATTGCCGTTCTTTTGTAGTTGGTATAGCCGCCACTGTTATCCTGGGGTTCCAACCGAACCGCTTTATTGTTGCCGGAAATCGCTTGCAACAAATAAGCTAAATCCTTAATTTTTATAGGCTCATCTTCATTAGCAAGGTTATAGGCATGGCATGCATCACCTTGCAACAGCACCCGAAAAATGCCGGCTACCGCATCGCTGATATAGCAAAATGCCCGCTCTGCTTCGCCATCACTATTTAAAACAGTGTCTCGACCAGCCACTACCGCACCAATCAGATCAGACATAACGCGCCCATCGCACTCAATGGGCATACCTGGACCATACGTATGAGCCAGCCGTACAGTATTGAAGTTCACTTGGTATTGCGTATGGTAGGCCATCAACATAGTCTCAGCCAGACGCTTACTCTCCGGATAACAGTCGCGTGGATTCAACGGGTCAAGAAGCCCCATATCCAACTCATGAATGCGTTCCTTGTTATCTACACGACCATAGACTTCACGGGTGGAAGCAAAGACAATGTTCTTTGTTTCACATCGACGGGCCAATTCCACAACCTGCATAGTGCCCAGAACGTTGGCACGAAGGATACCTACAGGATCGTTTTGGATGAAAAACGGACTTGCGGCTCCGGCAGCATGGAAAATGTAATCAACTGCCCCCTCACGAACGATTGGCAGGGAAACATCCTGCATGATGCAGTCAGCATGAGCCAATGCATCACCATATACCTGAGTAAGCTTTTCCCGGCTACGAGCTAAAAAGACAGGCTTAATATTTAATTTGAGCCGCTCATTCAGATAAAGCAGCATAAAGCCAAAATACGATGCAAGCATACCGGTTGCTCCGGTCACCAGCACAGATTGATTTGTCAGCTGCTGCCAGGGAATATCTTGCTGCAACAGCTCGGATAAATCCTGTTGCACCTGATGGTGTCGGTAAAGGGCCATCCATTACTCTCCAAAAATCTGGCTGTTTTCGCGCGCTTCGACAATAGCGCGAAACATAAAGTAATCGGTTGGCGTAGTGATCTTGATATTCTCGACCGGCCCCTCCACCAGAGTAATCGCATGACCGTATTGATGCATCAAGGTACAGGAGTCGATAGCATCGGTGATGCCATCTCGCTGTGCTTGTCGGTGCACTTGACTAATGTCCTGTAAACAAAAGCTTTGTGGCGCCTTGGCCAGGCGGGAGTGTTTGCGCAGAGGCACATCCTGCACCACCATCTCATCATTCACAACAACAAAGGTTTCAATGGTTGGCGATGTCGTTATCGCATTCCCACTCAGGGCGACTTGTTGAATGTTTGCTGTAATAATTTGGTGGTTTATCAAGGGACGAACACCATCGTGTATAAGGACCGTAGAGTCCATTGGGAAATGCTGCTCCACGCACTGCAACCCCTGGAATATGGAGAGTTGTCCGGTTGCCCCTCCCGGCACAACATCGACCACCTTGGTCAGCTGGTAGCGTGCAATCAGATGCTTCATATGTGCTATCCAGTCCGCGACCATCGCGATCACTATGCCATCAATCTCCGGGTGACTTTGGAACAACTCGAGGGTGTAAATAATGATGGGCTTACCATGCAGCTCAAGAAATTGTTTCGGTTTGGCTTTTGAGTTCATGCGGGTACCAACCCCACCAGAAAAAATGACGGCGATATTTTTCTTAGCTCCGCTCATAACTCCCCCGCAATAAATTGGCTGGTGATCTTTCCAATATGTTGCTTCACAGATCCTTTGTACTCAGCCCATTGACTTTGCGCATAGCCTTTATCGCGAGCATCCAATGCCGTGGCCACAACCTGTTTGGCCGTGATCTGTCCGGGTTGCACAAACCTGTCGGGATACCCAATATCTTGACCAAACATTTTTAGCTTGTCATTCCATACCAGCCCAACAGAAGGCACATTCAGTGCATAAGCAATGATATTGGCATGCAGTCTCGCGGCGATCACCACCGAAAAGGTTGCGATCGTCTCAACCAGCTGTCTATCCGTTTGAGGCACCACCACGTCCAATTGCTTTCTACCAAGCCGTGCCTGGATCCCTGCAACAAGCTCAGTGTCAGCAGGCAGACCATTGGTAAAAAGCTGGTATGGCATGGATGATTGTTCCAGCGCAGTAATCAACAGGCTGTAAAACTCAGTCAGCTCATCCGGTGATAAATCTATATTGTTATCACGAAATATACCTCCGCGGATCAAGCCAATCCCGATGACTTTTGAAGCTTGCTTACCCACCCGATAAACCTCATCGGCATACACTGCCGGATCAGAGGCTTTCGCGGTGCGAACCCTGTTCCCTGAAAGCATGTAAGCGTTCTGCAATAAGTCAATATCATCACGTGTGGTGATACTTTTTACTATCGGTTTATTCAGAGACTTTTTCAGCATTTGACAACGAAAATCATCGCTGTCATACCCTTCGACACCGACAGAGTTGAACACAATAGGTATGTTCAGTGCTTCAGCCACCTCAATCAATGCCACTAAATAGATAAAAAAGCGCTGATACTTATACTTGATTAAGCCGCCACCAACCACAACGATTAAATCAGTACCATGGAGATGTTTCCTATACTCCTGCTTTGAATCATTGATCAACTTATTGATCTTAGTATTTCTTGTATTCAGTCGGAAAAAGTCCATCACTGCAATTTTGAGCTTGAAGAAAGCTGCCGGGCTGCTGCTCTGTGCTTTAATGTCCAGTCGAGTAAAGTCAACCTCTGCCCCCGTAGGCAAAGCATCTTTGTAAAGATGCTCGGTTGCTTTCAAAATGACCACATCGCCAAGATTCGTTTCCGATACCAGACCGGCAAAGCATATCTTTTTCGTCATGACCTTCTCCCCTGAACTGAAACGTCGAGTTGGGCTTCCTGACTACTTAGCCATTGCAGATACACTTTTGCTTTCACGCAACAGAACATAAGCTTGCCAACCTTATCATCTGCGTTGTGAGCAGCTATCACACTCATCAGCAACCTCAAAGGGAAGGATCCCGATGCTTATTCATTAAATAACTCACCGACACACCATCCATTTGCAGCGGCTCAGACTGGTACGAGTCGGCGGCTTCTTGCAAGTAGGCTTTCCAGATAGCCAGCACTTCGGCAAAAGCTTTGCCGTATTCTGCCGGATCAGCATCAATGCTGACCGCCAGCTTGGTTAATACCGCCGAAATGTAGTTGGTGCTGCCGAGCATCATCAGATACAGCAGATTGTTGGGCTCTTTACCGCATTCACGTAAAAACAGCCACTGAGCATCAATCAGGCTCAAAGCCTCTGTCGTGCTGGTAACCTCAGGTTCCAGCAACTCCAGCCAAGCGTTCACTTTAGTAACAAAAGCAGCCGTATCAAAGCCCTGCTGAATGCTATCAGCCTGCTCGGTAAAAGCGGGGTAGCAAGCATCGGCAAAGAAGTTCTCAATGCTGGAAGTTTTATCCGCCATAGTCGCTGGCAATAAAATATTTTCCGGCTGAAGTGGCACAGCACCATCGATACGGGCGCCATCACTGCAGTTGTAGACCTCAACCCGGCCTTTTTGTGCTTTGATGGCCTGCTCCAGCAATTTGCGTGACACATCAAACTCGGTTTTCGTAAAAACCTGGGGGCGGAAGTTCCCCCGAGTGGCCAGGCCGCCACCATGCACTCGCTGATAATCGTAGATTTGAGCGCCGTCTTGCTTGTAATAAGCCGAAGACTTGGAGTGATGGTAATTTACATCTACATAGCCTAAATCCACGCCAAATAAATACAGCAGACGTGAACCTAGTTTCATCAAGGCATTCACCACCAGGTTGGTCACGGTCGGGTAAGCATAACTCAACGATTCAATCCGAATCCCCTCCTTTGCAAGTGCCCGCTCAAATACGATGGTGGAGGTCTCTCCTTCCTTCAAACATAAATAGGTATCGGCAAAAAGCGCTGCCGTATCCGGATGGATGCCATTAATGCTGAGTAAGCGAATGCCTTTGAGGTATGCCGGATCCTGGACCTGACTAACCCAATCGAAGGTTGCCCGGTTCTGCTCAATTTCGGCATGAAAATCAGGCTGTATACCATGGCTGTGCAAGGCTTTTAACGCCGTGCCACAACTGATAATAATGGCCTGGCCCTGATAGGCTTTCAGGTGATCAAAGCACTCGTCAAGGCTTGGGCCATTGCCCACCACAAACACCGGCAGGGTTAGAAAGTCGTGCTGAGCCAAAGACTTCCTGTCTTTTTTCAAAAAACGATGACCATTTTTCAGGCTAAAGTAGGTGTGCGCCAGGCCATAGCGGGCATGATCGAAATACTCCCCTATCGCCAACACCACTTTGAGCTCGGCGCGCAAATCATAAATCGCTTTTTGCATGCCCTCGTTGTAATACGAACTCAGCATGTAGGTATTGGCGATGGAGTAAGCCCCAACCTGATAAAACTGCATCATCAGGTCGTAGAAGTAACGACTGCCATCGCCGCCTAAATTCAGATAAATCCGTCGTTTTTCTTCATCTGCCCGCTCAAAAATGCCGGCCCAGTCGGTGACATGCAAGCTGGCGGCAAAGAAATCCAGGTTAGGCTCGCAAATGTACAAGTGTTTGATACGATGCTGCTCGGTCAGTTGCTCCAGATGCTTACCAAGCGCCACACCAAATACAATCAAAGAGTCGATATGCTCAGCCAGTTGACTGTTTTTTTGCAAGGTTTTCGATAAGATCGGTTGCACCTGCTGCATGTATCGGAAATGCAGGTAATGCTTAAGTTTTCGGGTAATGCGCTGGCCCAAGATCACATCATCTTTGTAGGGATGATGCACAAAATAATCAACAAGCGCTTCAGATTCCTGCTCCATATCCAGGTAAAACAATGCTTTGCGCTGCTGATGATAGAGATTTGGCTGCCCTTGTTCTTGCACCAGTCGCCAATGCTCTGGCTGATGTTTTTGAATGGCTTCATGCACTTTGGGGTAGAACTTTTTTAGAGCAGCCATATTGCGCTGGTAACGGTCGTCATCAGTAAACGTCTGGGGCTGCTGTGTTCCCAGTACCCCGGGGTTTCGCTCACTGACAAAGTCGTACAAATGCTGGTACTGACTGATATGGGCGCTTTCTGCCAAGAGCTTGGCAGGCTCGCCCTGATGCGCCATGGCGTAGTCCAGTACCTTGTCCATCACCGGGTGGTAATAATGCCGGTACAGGTACACCCGATTTTGCTCTGTGGCCTCACACAGCTCTGCCAGGTCGGCCGAAAAAGAGCTGCCATCATTGCCAAGTTGCAGGAAAATCTGAGTATTGAGCGCTGCCGCCATTTCAAACAAGGCCAACCAATCATTGGCTTGCAAAGAGCAAAACAGCATGTCGACCGAAGGTTCATACACAATCAGGTAACGTACCCGCACCTGTTGCAATAACTCATTGAGTTGATAGCCAAAGCCAAGCCCAAACACCACCAAGGTATTGATTTGAGCGGGTAACGGCTCGGCTGGCCAGTCCTCCTCGCCTTGCTCATGCTGATACAAATCCACATAAGGCGCTTTGGTAACAAAGCTCTGAACTTCTTCGGCCACTTCCTGTTGAGGGTGAAGGCCGTAGATTACCCGGCCGGTAGCAAAGTCAACAATGTTCAGCTCAGCATCTTTGGTGCTGAATACCGAGTACTGCTGAATAGCGTGTTGCTGTACCAAGGTCACAACAGAAGGAATAAATTGCTGAAACGCAGCCATATTGGCAGTGAAGGTAGTGTTGATTTTGGCTGCGGCTTGCTGCTCTACCTGCGCCTGGCGCTCGGCATCGTCATGCAATTGATAATTTATGTACTTGAGCATAGGGCTTCCGGCATTTTGAACGAACTGCCGGCAGAGCCAGGGTCCATTCAGGTATTCTTATCGTAGCCTTGTTTGGCTTTCTTGCGACGCTCCAGCTGCAACAGCTCCGCGGCTGCGGACGCTTTTTGCGCCTCAATCCGCACGATCTGTTGTTGCAACCAGTCTAGCTGCTCACGAAGAAAAACACCATAAGGCTCAGAGTTATCAGCAAATTCTGCGCCAGAAGCCAATAATTGCTGATAATGTTCTAATGCAGACGCAGCTTGGGCAGGTTCAGTACTGTCTTGCATCAGGTCGTTCAGCGCTTGCTGCGCTGCAGTGACCTGATGCATCCAGCTGGAAAATGAGGCCATTAAAAGCCGGAGACACTTTGGCTTTGGCGGGCGGCTTGCATCTGGTAGCCTTTTTCCCGCTCACTCACCGGGATCTGATCCCAGGCACCTTTAATAGAGAGCATCAACTCCATCACTTCATCAATCTTGGCTGGGCTGTTGCTTCGACTGGCCAGCATCAGATGATTCACCATAAAATCATACAAGGCCCAAAGGTTGTCAGAAATTTCACCGCCTGCGTCCATATCCAGTGACCCTTGCAAGGCGGAAATAATTGTCATAGCTTTGGAGACTGCTGCCGATTTACCGGCATAATCTTTCCGCTCCATACAGCCTTTCGCTTTGGCCATATTCTCCAAGGTACCTTGCATCAGCAGCTGAATCACTCGGTGTGGATCAGCAACGGCCAAATCATCTTTTACCCCAACAGATTTGTACGCTTTAATGCCATAACTCATAAGAAACCTCGGCTTAGTTAGATTTATTTCCGCCAAACCCTGGCAGGTTGGCTAATTGGGCTGTAACAAAGTTGGCGGTATTTTGCATGGAGCCAAGCAAACTATCGAGCGCGCCATAACGTTTGCGTAAGGTATCCTCAAAGCTTGCCAGATACCGTTCAGCAGCCTCACTGGCTTTGGTGTTTTGTGTAAGCTGATCACGCAGTACATTCTCTTTGGTGGCAATAATGCCGCCAGCCTGGCTGAACTCAGTAATGTACTTATCCAGTTTATCCACCAAACCACCATCAGCCCCGAAAAAGCGGGCTAAATCATCGTAGTTCTGATCCAATGCCCGGTCTAAACGCTGGCGGCCAGACTCCCCGCCAAACTCACGGCTGCTGCTGATCGCTAATTTTCCATCGTTGTTAAAGCTGATACCCATCTGATACAGGGTTGAAATATTACTGTCTTCAACATCCAGTCGCTGACTGACCATATTCCGTAATTGCGACATCAAGGTCCGAGGCAATGGATCGCCCGATAAAGATCCTCCTTCGGCCTCGACCGTTTTTCCATCGGTGGATAGTTTACGGGCCTTGGTTAACTCTCCAACCAAAGTCACTACGGCATTGTAGCGTTCAATGAATGTATTGATCTTTTCTTCGGCTGCTTCTTTATCTGTAGCTATTTCCAACCGGATAGGCGTCCCGGGTTCGGTTAACTCTTCCGCGGTGATGGTGGTATCCTGAATCACGTTTTTAAAGGTGTTGGTTTTGCTGGTCGCAGTAATACCATCCACTTCGATGATGGCGTTGCGGGCATTGCGGCTGTAACTTAACCCGGCAGGATCTCCACCGGTTGCCACTGTGGAGATTTTATCCAACTCAGCATTGTTGTTGGAAATCACCAGATCATTGCCATCACCGGTAACTTTAGAGGTAAACACCATTTTGGTGCCAAGCCCATCGCCGGCATTGATCAAATTGACATCGACACCAAAGTTATTTTTATTCTGATTGATACGAAGCCGCAGCTGATCCAATGTCATACCAGCGGTCACATTGATGGTGAAATTCTTACCATCGGCACTAAAGGTCAATTGTCCAGCGGTGGTAGACACAACATCATTGGCCGAATTAAAGTCATCATCACCAGTTTCAAGCCGGCTGCCACCCGCTAACTGGTTAACATTTACCTCAAACCGACCCGGCGCCGCGCTAAAATTGGTTTCAGCACGAAAATAGGTTTTATCTTCTGGTTGATTAATCAGCGCCTGACGCTGATTCAGTTTGGTGCCACCGATATCACGACTGGCCTGACGCAAAGCAGATAAGGCCGATTTCAGCCGGCCAAATCCGGATAATGAAGCATCCAACTGTTTTCTGGTGTCCTCGATGCGGCCCATTTTTGTCTGACGTTCAACGTTGACAAAGGACATCACCAGGTCGTTCAGAGGCAAGCCAGAGGCTGAGCCTAAAAAATTCACACCAGACATTGTTGGATACTCCTACACTCTTTTATCGATTAACAGGCCAATGGACTGCCCCATCTCCTCCTGGAGTCGTTTGATATCCTGCGCTACTTTCAGAATCTCTTCTGTCGGTATTTGCCGGATTAACTCATCCGTTGCCAGATCCCTGACTTTGATGATGGAGCGGCCTGACAGATCATCAATGGTAAAGCTTAACCCACGTTGATCCAGTTCGACCGCCTGATTGATGACATCCACTGCATCTTGCAGCTGTTGCTTATCAACCGGCTCGGCAGCCGCAGCCTTAATTGGCTCTGACGCCGCCTTGTTGTTAGTGGACAAGGTAGCGGAAGAGCTGCTCAGGGGACTTTCCACCGTCTGTGGTAACGGCATAGCCACAGCGGCAGAACCTGTTGCATTCACACTACTCATTGCTTAACTCCTTATCGGTCAGACTGGCGGAAACTTTACCCATTTCCGCCGATAATTCCGATTTAAGTTTAGCCCAATAACGACAGAGCCGCCTGCGGACGCTGATTTGCCTGCGCCAGTACCGTGGTGCTGGTTTGCTGCAAAATCTGTGCCCGGGTCAACTCGGCAGTTTCTTTGGCAAAATCTGTATCACGGATCCGGCTACGCGCGCCTGATACGTTCTCAGAGATGTTGGTCAGGTTACGAATGGTGGCCTGGAAGCGGTTTTGCAGCGCACCCAGGTCGGCACGAACGCCATCGATCCGAGTTAAAGCACTGTCAATGGACGCCAAGGCTGCGGAAGCACCGCCAACAGAGGAGATACTCAGCTTAGACAGACCTAAGCCTGAAGTACCAAAGCTCTTACCGTCGTTGCCAACACCAGACAAGTTGATGCTGATGGTTTGGCCAGCATTCGCGCCTACCAGGAACACAGCAGAGTATTTGCCATTCAGAATATTTTGCTTACCGAACTGGGTATTGGCCGCAATCCGGCTCATTTCCAGCTTTAACTGCGTGACTTCTTTTTGCAGTGCTGCCCGGTCAGATGAGTTGTTGATGCCGTTTTGCGCCTGGATGGCCAGCACCCGGATCCGCTGCAGTGAGTTGGTGATTTCTTCCAATGCACCCTCAGCCACCTGAGCGACGGAGATACCATCATTGGCGTTACGAACCGCCTGGTCCAAACCATTAATTTGGCTGGTTAAGCGGTTGGAAATCTGCAAGCCGGCCGCATCATCAGCTGCGCTGTTGATACGAAAACCTGAAGAAAGCCGCTTGAAAGCGACATCCAGCGAGTTACCGGAGTTAAACAGCTGACGCTGAGCATTCAGCGACGAGGTATTGGTATTAACGTATAAAGACATGAGTCACTCCTTAGTATCCAGCATGGTTCTGCAAAACCGTTTTGCCTTCTACTTTGTTTTTGCACTACGGGTATCGGCGTTACCACCGACGGACCGTCAACGGAGCCAAGCTGCAACTCGGCTTAACCAGTGTTTCGGCCTGCCTGATGAGAACTTTAGGAAAAAAATTATTTTTTTTGAAAAAAAAACGAAATAAAACCTAAATCATTGTTTTTTTTGGGGAAATTAAAAACAAAAAAAGCCACCCTTCGGTGGCAACTAAATGGAGTAAGGCAGTTATCGAGTCACTCCAGGTTTTATGAACGTCTGCCTTATGGCTTTTGCTCTTTAGCGGGCGAAAACTGCAATTTTGCCCCCTGATGTTGGCCGCTCCTGTCACTGAATACAGAGCCCTTAGCCGCTATCAAGCACCAGCAACGCCGCTTGGGGCCGTTGATTGGCCTGTGCGAGCACGCTGATACTGCTCTGCTGAATAATTTGTGTACGGGTTAACTCGGTGGTTTCTTTGGCATAATCCGTATCTTTAATTCGACTTCGGGAAGCAGATACATTTTCACTGACATTACTCAAATTTTTCATGGTAGCCTGCAGCGCATTCTGAATAGAGCCAAAATCCGTTCGGGCACTGTCAATTTGCAGCAAGGCATCATCAATACCCGCTAGAATCGTTTCAGTATCGTCTTCCAGCAAATCCAACTCTGCCAGGTCCAGACCATCCGCTCCAACCCTGAAATCATCTGCTAAAGTAATCACTTTCTTCTGGCCGGCTTCTGAGCCGATCATAAATGTTAACTCTCCGGCTGTGCCATCCAATAGCTTGATCCCTGCAAACTCAGAGTTGGTGGCAATTGAGTCGATGCTTTGTCTCAACTGATCAAACTCTTGCTGCAGCGCTTCCAGATCCACTTCAGTATTCAAGCCGTTTTCAGCCTGAATGGTCAGTACACGCATACGCTGCAAATTGTTAGCAACTTCATCCATGGCGCTGTCGGTCACTTGCACCAAAGATACAGCATCATTTGCATTACGCACGGCCTGGTTTAATGCCAGCACCTGATTGGTCAAGGTGCCAGAGATCACCAGCCCCGCCGCATCATCAGCTGCCCGGTTAATTCGATAGCCAGAACTAAGTTTCTCAAAGGTTGAACTCAAACCTGCTGTCGCATTATTGAGCAATCGTTGAGATGCCAGTGACGATTGATTGGTGTTTACCATCAATGCCATACCTATTTCCTCATTGACATGCTGCCGGAAATCTCATCGCAGCGATGGTTCAGGCCTGCCGCAACACTCCCGATGCAAGGCTCAAACTCTGTTCACAGTGACTGCTAAGAGCTGTTGCCTGCATCAGGACGTTAAGCGAACAAGCCAACCATGTCCGGTATCGCCTTACCTGGGTAAGGCTACCGCCCTAACGACTTACTGTAACAAGCTCAATGCTGCCTGAGGCCGCTGATTGGCCTGCGCCAATACCGTGGTACTGGTCTGCTGCAGGATCTGCGTCCGGGTTAACTCGGCAGTTTCTTTGGCAAAATCGGTATCACGGATCCGACTACGGGCACCAGAAACGTTCTCAGAAATGTTGCTCAGGTTACGAATGGTGGCCTGGAAGCGGTTTTGCAGTGCACCCAAGTCAGCCCGGGTACCGTCAATAATGGCAATCGCACTGTCGATGGACGCCAATGCTGCTGAAGCACCGGCAACACTGGAGACACTTAAACCAGCCAGCCCTAAGCCTGAAGTACCAAAACCACCGCCAGCGCGGGACAAATTGATACTGATGTTTTGGCCTGCATTGGCGCCGACCAAAAATACTGCTGAGTAAGTACCCTGCAACAGGTTTTGTTTACCAAACTGGGTGGTTTCAGCAATACGGCTCATTTCCAGCTTAAGTTGGGTAACTTCCTTTTGCAGCGCAGCGCGATCGGCTGAATTGTTGATACCATTTTGCGCTTGGATGGCCAGCACCCGGATCCGCTGCAACGAGTTGGTAATTTCATCCATCGCCCCTTCGGCGACCTGAGCCAGCGAAATACCATCGTTGGCATTGCGCACGGCCTGATCCAAACCATTCACCTGACTAGTCAAACGGTTCGATATCTGCAACCCGGCGGCATCATCAGCTGCACTGTTGATGCGAAAGCCGGATGACAAACGCTTAAAAGCAACATCCAAAGAGTTGCCTGAGTTAAATAATTGCCGCTGGGCATTCAGCGACGAAGTATTGGTGTTGACATACAATGACATAGTCGTTCTCCTGTCTGAAATTTGCTCGCATGGAAATAAGGAATTTCCATAACCTATATATCGGAAATATATGATAAAACTTTAGTAAATATGGGAAAATAAAGACTTATTCAAAATAAGTCACTGAAAACAAAAAAAAGCCGCATAAGCGGCTTCTTTTATGGGGCAGTAACGACTTACTGCAGTAAGCTTAATGCTGCCTGCGGCCGCTGGTTCGCCTGAGCCAGGACGGTGGTACTGGTCTGCTGCAAGATCTGAGTACGAGTTAGCTCGGCAGTTTCTTTGGCAAAGTCGGTATCACGAATGCGGCTGCGGGCACCAGCTACGTTCTCAGAAATATTGGTCAGGTTGCGAATGGTGGCCTGAAAGCGGTTTTGAATCGCACCCAAATCTGCCCGGGTACCATCAATAATCGCAATGGCGCTATCCAAAGCTGCCAATGCAGCAGAAGCACCGGCAACCGAAGAAACGCTCAACCCTGCCAAGCCAAGACCTGAAGTACCAAAGCCGCCACCTGCTCGTGATAAGTTAATGTTGATATTCTGTCCGGCGTTAGCTCCCACCAAAAAGACTGCAGAATAAGTACCTTGCAACAGATTTTGCTTACCGAACTGGGTAGTCTCAGCAATACGGCTGATTTCCAGTTTCAACTGAGTCACTTCTTTTTGTAAGGCTGCGCGGTCAGCAGAGTTGTTAATACCATTCTGAGCCTGAATAGCCAGCACCCGAATCCGTTGCAACGAATTGGTAATTTCATCCATCGCCCCTTCGGCGACCTGAGCCAGCGAAATACCATCGTTGGCATTACGGGCAGCCTGATCCAAACCATTGACCTGACTGGTCAAACGATTGGAGATTTGCAGGCCGGCAGCATCATCGGCAGCACTGTTGATCCGAAAGCCAGAAGACAGACGCTTGAAAGCAACATCCAGGGCATTACCAGAGTTAAATAACTGACGTTGGGCATTCAGTGATGAAGTATTGGTATTGACGTAAAGTGACATAATAAGTCTCCTGCCTGCTTCGAATTATTGTGGTGTTGTGAGCTTGTCACAACATCATCTCAGATACTTATTTATCGGAAGGCTTGGCAGGAAGTTTAGAAAAATTTGGCTTTTTTTTGATTTCAGCGAAAAAAGGCAAATTAGCCAGTATTTACGCAGTTTATCCTGTAAATATCAATTAACGGATAAAATCAAACAGTGACACACCTGAAACCTTGGTAAAGGTTGCTGAAATCGCTTGAAGGGCAATTTCTTGTTTGGTGATTTCTGTTAATGCCGCAGCATAGTCTACTTCAGATAGATCTGCCCGATACGACTTGTTGTTGATTTTTAAATCTTCGTTGGTTTCAAATACGCTATCAATCACATTGATACGACCACCGATATTGGCCATAAAGTTATCGACTTTATCCGCAGAATTGGATATTTGGGAAATCGCATCCAGGATACCTTCATTCAACTGAAACGCTGATAAATCAGGATTCTCCAGTCGGGCAATGAATTCTTCCAAGGTATCCAGAATGTTCTTTTTCTCCGGCGGCTGCAAACTAAAATCCACCTGTCCCGGCACAGCAGGGCCGTCAACCGTGATGCGGGTACCGCGGAAGTTAATCGGCTCTCCGGCCGTATAGGTTCCTGTCACAGGTGGCACCAAAGCAGTACCATTTTGCTGGATTTCGTATTGATCAGGGGCGGAAAATACAACATTGAAGGTATTGTTCGCCGGAGTAAGGTTGTCGTAGTTAGCGCGATAAAACCGATCGAACTGATCCTGATTGGTCACCGTTATCGATGCCGAAGTTGCGCCGCCAGCCACAATAGATGCGGCACTGGTTTTAAATCTCGCTGGCACATCATCAAACACAAACTTGCCACTGTCGTTACCAGGTAAAGCGATGGTCGGAGAGATCTGCAATGATTTTTGTCCATCATCTCCCTCAAACTCATAGCGTCCAGAGACTGGATTAAACACATAAGGTACATTTTTATCCTGATAGCCAGCGAAGATATAGCCGCCCTCCGCATTTTTGGTATTCATCAGATCCAGCAACTCAATCTGAATATTACGAAGCTCTGCGGCTACCGCCCTTAAATCCTCTTCAGCGTAAGCACCATTGCCAGACGCTATAGCCAGTACACGGGCTCGATCCATCGATGTGCGCATATTGGATAAAACGGTTTCCTGCAATGCAAGATTGTTCTTCAGTAAAATGGAGTTTTTTTGATACTGCTCGGTTTGCGCAAGACTTTGATCCAGCCCCAAAACCTTAGCCGAGGAGGCCGGATCATCGGCGGGTGTCAAAATCCGCGTTTGCTTGGTCAATTGCTCCTGTGCCCGGGACATTTTTGCATTGGTGTTCAATACACCATTCAGGCCCAGATTGAATTTCATATTGAACGACATGCGCATAGGAATTACCTCACTGCCGCCAGCAGCGTATCAAAAATGGTTTGCGAAGTGGAAATAATCCGGGTTGCCGCCTGGTAGGTTTGCTGAAACCGAACCAGGTTGGCGGCCTCTTCATCCAGACTAACCCCCGATAAGGACTCAAACCACAGTTTGCTTTGCTGCAACAGCGCATCATTCGCCGCTTCGCTGTTGCGTGCCTGGTTGGTTCGCTCACCAATTAAACTTACCATGGAGGCATAAGTCTGGTTAAAACTGGCACTGTTAACCCCGCCGGGGGTAGAAAGCACATTGAGCCGGGTGGTCGTCGTGTCGGTTTGCAGCCCCGCCAGCAACAGGCCATTGCGGTTGTCATTAAAACCACCACTGTTAAATTCAATGGTAAAGGTATCACCAGCACTTGGAATACCGCTGATGGAAAAATCAAAACCAACATCCACACCGGCTTCTGCAAATAGATTCTGGTAGTTGGCCGAACCGAAGTTGGCAGTACCGATCACAGCACCACCGTTATCTTCAATCTGGAAGCTATCACCGCCCAGGTAAGTCACCGTCCAGGGGCCATTCACCAAGCCGGCAGGCGCTGTAAAGCCATAGTCCGGTGCTGTGGCTGGTGTGGTATCCGTCACCTGCAAGTTGGCAACTTTCCCATTGCCCAGATTGCCAAGTGTTTGGTCAATCCGTATGGGTGAAGCAAGTGCAATGTCTTCTGGCCGGGTGGTTGCCATCCCGACTTGCCGCGCTGCAGTCGCCAATGGTTTAAACTCGAACTGATCGCCTACGGCACCATCAATGTCAAAGGTGAAACCATACAGATCGCCACCGGCATCATCGGCCGTAATGCTCGCAGGAAAACCGGCCACGTTGACCACAATCTCAGAGCCTGCAATCACATTGCCTTTTAAATCGACCGCCTGC
>ERZ869909.216-NODE-216-length-85334-cov-30.048970_pt1 | contig 85334 bp, 62 predicted proteins | sample MGYA00520892_ERZ869909 | MGnify/ENA primary metagenome ERZ869909 (study PRJEB32215, sample SAMEA104723947) | bioreactor metagenome | biome: bioreactor; feature: anaerobic bioreactor; material: water | place: China | collected 2015-03-12 ...
GTTTCATCGAAAGAAGTTAGGTAGCCTTCCTCGGCATGATTTCCCCAGTTGTGAGCTTCGTTCCATTCGTCAATATTATTTTGTGTAATTGTTTTAACGTGGGCGGGCACACTTGGATCAGTTTCGTTAAAAGAAGTTAGGTAGCCTTCCTCGGCATGATTTCCCCACCCATATGCTTTATCCCAGTTTGAAGTGTTTGTTGCAGTAATACCAAATGCTTCCGAAGCGCTGAAAACAGGATCAGTCTCGTTAGCAGAAGGGTTCCCAGCTACAACAATCCATTTTTCATTTGCAAGGGAGTACATTAAAAACTTTCCATCCCCAAGGCCATCTAAGTCAACGTCTGCTAATTCACCGATTGAAGCGTTTAAAACATTTTGTAAATAGCCTGCATCAGCATGATCACCCCAACCATAAGCTTCATTCCAGTTTGAGGTGTTTGTTGCAGTAATACCAGATGCTTCCGAAGCGCTGAAAACAGGATCTTCTTCATCCGCTACAACCCATTTCCCTTCTCCTGCATTATACTTCAATAAATTTTCATTGGCCAGCCCTGTCGTATCAACATCCGCAAGTCCTGCAATACTCTCAATATTAATAAGTTTCCACACAGGTTCCGAGGGAGTGCCGGCGTTATAGTAAAACCCTGCCGGCTCTTCTGTCTGAAAAATCAGCAAGCCTGTGGCTGGATCATTAATAGCATCTCTTTGCTCTATGGTCATTCTCGGGATCAACAAGCCCCTTTCAATGCTCGTTATTTCAAGCACGGCTGATAATTCTCCGCCTTCATAATCCGGGTCGTCTGTAATAATGGTGATCTGGCCCTGTGCGCTAAGTAAGAAACTGATTGAAGCAGCTAAGGCCAACATAAATGGTAATAATCTTTTCATCGTTGTTGTTTTATTGTTGTGAAATTTTTATTTGTGCTTATTGTTTTATAATTTTTATTGTTTGTGTTTTATTGGTTGTGACAGCCCTTACCAGATAAAATCCCGGCTGCCGGTTTGATAAATCAAATTCATATTTGCCTGCTGCCAACTCAGCGCTATGAATAAGCTCTCCAAGCATACCATATATTTGAAGCGCTATAGCATCATTTTCATCGTCTTCTTTAATTTCAACTGTGAACCGGCCGGTGGTGGGGTTGGGGTAGATTGAAATAAAGAAATTATCTTTAAGATGCTTGCTGATTATTTCCTCTTTATGATCAATAACCTCTCTTGAGGCTATTAATGGTTCAGGGTGATGGCAAAAATCTGTGCTTATATAAGCATGCAGAGAACCTTCATACTGGACTAATACGCCCGGGAAAAATAATATGCTTTTTCCGGCTATCAGATTAACACTGGCGCCAGGATTAACTGTAAAGTTTTGAACAAAAATCGTATCCATGGCATCATAGCAGGTATCAGAAACAACCATTACATCATCAAGATAGCGGATTATTGGTACTCCTTCCTTAGTCCAGAATATTCGTATATATGGGTCGTATTCGTTATCCGGGCCTGCAAAATCGCCTGAATAATAAAGAAAAGTAACCTTACCCTGATCAACCGTTTTTCTTACATTCCATGATTCGCTAAAACCATTATCCGTAGGTGTGCCAATAAAACTTGCGTCATAAATCTCCAACTCCTGATTGTTGTTGATGGTCAGAAAGGTACTGCCTTCAGCTCCACTGCGAAATGTACAATTGTTTAAAGCATCAATCACGGCTTCGGGTTGAATGACCAGTCCTGTATCCTTCATTCTTTCAAATATTGCATGTTCTGCTGAAATCGTTCCATGCTTATTTACCAGGAAAACAAACCAGCCCTTTAAAGACGTGATTTTTACCGAATCTGCCTCATTTCCAAAAATCCGGATATTTGATGTTTGAATATTCCGGGACTGCTCGTAGGGATTTACTGATAATGTATCGCCATCTCCCATAATCAGCGTTGTACCATGATTAAGTATCAGATTCCCTGATTCCACCGTAAGGTTACCGTTCATGTGGATATAGGCACCTTTATTTGCCCGAAAGGTGTTTTTAACCTGCATGCCCTGGCTCCATAACATGCCCGGAAGCGCCAGGAAGACTATTAAAGGTATTAGTTTTTTCATATTTGAGGAAGGTTATGTGGTTTCTGAGCTCGTAACGATATGAATATGAAATCTATAAATTAATAAGACAACACTACTAAAAAGTATTTTGAATACTGCAAGTAAAAGTACATAATCACAAAGGCTTTCTAATGTATAAAGAAGGTCTAATGTATAAAAACCCGCAAATAATGAATAGACCTTATGTATAGCTTATCAAATCGGCTTTTTTCTTAAGTTTAAGGCTTTGATTTTTCCTCAGAATTTGTATTGTGACCTTATCAATTATCCTAAGCTCCGCTGCTTTGAATTCATCTGATGCTCAACGAATAAGATATAATTAACTGAAATGCTGATATTATTTATTGCTTTTCGCCTGCAAGGTATCAGCAAATCAATTTCGCCTGAAATAAAACAGAAGTCACGTAATTATTCAAGAAATAGGGTTTTAAGTCAGTAATTATAGCCCTATGCCAAAATCCCTGATTCATTACCGGCACCACAAGTAATGATTTAACCAAAGTAAAAGGTGGAAAAAATTCTGTATTTATTGTATGAATTGAGAAAATCTGTATTTTTGCTTATAATATAAAGTTCTTTGTTTGCATTCAACTCAAAGCGCTGAATGTTAGTTGTATGACGCCATTTCGAAATAGTTGAAGTTCTTAATATTATTCAGTTTGTTTTTGACAATAAATGAATTTCTATGATTGAGCCCAAAATAAGAGTTGTTTTGGTTGATGATTGCCCTTCCTCTATTGAGCTAATGGAAGAAATCCTCCGTGAACATGATGTTGTTAAGATCCTCAGGTCTTTTACTAATCCTCTTTCAGCCCTGGAGTTCATTGAACATTCTCAGCCGGATATTGCATTTATTGACGTGGAGATGCCTGGGAAGAGCGGCCTTGAAATAATAGAAGAATTAAATACTACTGGTGTGGGAACAAAATTTGTGCTTTTTACAGCTTATTGCCAGTATGCCATACCAGCCATTAAGCTTAATATATTCGACTATCTGGTAAAACCAGTTTGTCTTTTAGATGTTGCAGCGTGCCTTGATAAATTTATTCAGTGGCGCAAACAAAGTAGCTTAAAAGATCGCATCAAGAAACTGGTCGATCATATTGATTCCGGAAGTATCAGGCTTAATACCCGAACGGGTTTTCTTATCCTTGAACTTGATAAAATCCTATATTGCAAAGCCGAGTGTAATTATACCGAGATTTTTCTGATCAATGGTCAAAAAGAAACCGCTAGCCTAAACCTGGGTCTGATTGAATCAATGATAGATAAACCCTGGTTTATCAGAGCCAGTCGTTCTGTCATTATTAATACAAAATACTTTATCGGGATTGATCGTAGAAGAAAGGCATGCATCCTGCAAAATGGTCATGACAAGGCTTATGTAAATCTTCCAATAGAAAAAATCAGAGAATTGGAAAAGACCTTCTATTAGATAGTATGCCATTCGGACTTAAAATATATACAGATATTTCCCCCAAACAAGCGGGCATAGCAACAGATTCTGAAATATACTGTACAAGGCAGCGAAGAAGCTATGTTTCTCCCGCTGAAAGAACAGCCTTTAGGGGGCGAGTTGGTCCTCCACCCCAAATTGTGCCTCTCGGGACAAGCAGTGCTGGAGCAATAGGAGGTTGAAAATCAAACACCCCACCCCTTTACTTCATTATATTCATTGCATCAGCTATTGAATAACAACTGCTTTGTGCAAAAGAATTATTGTGTTGCACTGTTATCTGATATTTAACGTGTTATCAACTTCAATCTGATGCAAACAATATGCTAATCACAAAGCTTTGTAAAATAGGTTCTTAAGCCAAAACCAAATGTCCCGGCAGTTAGTATATTTTATTCCAGCAGTTTCATGTACCTTTGCCCCCGCTTTAAAAATCCAAATACCCATGACACTCAGCGAACAGGAAATCATACGCAGGGAATCCTTGCAGGAGCTATATAAACTCGGGATCAATCCATTCCCCTCCGAAACATTTGATGTAAACATTACCACCGCCGAAATTCACGAAAAATTTCCGGCCGATAACAGCCTTTTTCAGGATATAAGCATCGCCGGCCGTATGATGGGCCGCCGAATCATGGGCGCTGCCTCTTTTGTTGAACTGCAGGACAGCTCCGGCCGCATCCAGCTTTATGTAAAACGCGATGATATCTGCCCGGGAGAAGATAAAACCCTTTACAATACTGTGTTTAAAAGACATCTTGATATAGGCGATATCATCGGTGTGAAGGGCTTTGTGTTCATCACAAAAATGGGAGAGATCACCATTCATGTGAAGGAATTGAAGCTGCTTGCCAAATCACTGCACCCGCTGCCGATCGTAAAAGAAAAGGAAGACCAGGTGTTTGATGCCTTTACCGATCCCGAGCAACGCTACCGCCAGCGTTATGTGGATTTGATCGTGAACCCCGAGGTCAGGGAAACCTTTGTAAAGCGCGCCCAACTCATCAACTCCATGCGCAATTTTCTGAACGCAAAGGGCTACCTGGAAGTGGAAACCCCTGTGCTGCAACCGCTCTATGGAGGCGCTGCTGCACGACCGTTTAAGACGCATCATAACACGCTGGACATGACCCTCTACCTCCGGATCGCCAATGAACTTTACCTGAAAAGGCTGATTGTGGGCGGTTTCGACGGTGTGTATGAATTTGCCAAAGATTTCCGCAACGAGGGCATGAGCCGTTTCCACAATCCCGAGTTCACCCAAATGGAGCTTTATGTAGCATACAAGGATTATGAATGGATGATGAACCTGGTGGAAGAAATGATCGAGCGTATTGCGCTTGACCTGCATGGCAGCACCGAAGTGCAGGTTGGCGATCACAAAATTGATTTCAAACGCCCCTGGAAGCGCTACACCATGTATGAGGCAATTCAGCAGTTTACCGGTATTGACATCAGTATGATGGACGAAGCTGAACTTCGTAAAACCGCCGCTGAGCTTAAAGTCCCGCTCACGCCTGCCATGGCCAAAGGCAAGATTATTGACGAAATTTTCGGCGAGTTGTGCGAACCCAACCTCATACAGCCTGCTTTCATTACTGACTATCCGCTTGAGATGTCGCCACTGGCCAAAAAACATGGATCCAAACCCGGTTTGGTTGAGCGCTTTGAAATGATCGTAAACGGAAAAGAGCTTTGCAATGCTTTCTCCGAACTCAACGATCCCATTGACCAGCGCGAAAGGTTCGAAGCACAGCTTGAACTTGGAAAGCGCGGCGATGATGAAAGCATGGTACTGGACGAAGATTTCCTTCGGGCGCTGGAATACGGTATGCCTCCCACAGCAGGCCTGGGTATCGGCATTGACCGGCTAACCATGATCATGACCAATTCGCTATCCATCCAGGATGTGATCTTCTTCCCGCAAATGCGACCTGAGCGTGGGGTTTAACCGCGAAGGCGCAACGGCGCGAAGACTTTTTTGGGGAGGAACCGCGAAGGCGCGAAGGCGCAAAGGTTCAGTTAAATTATTTTTTTCAACGCGTTTAAATCTGCTTAGCCTTTCTTATTCATAAATCTTCGCAACAAACCGGCTATGGCTTATATGATGAGATTCTCAGATGAATGAAATAATGATGTTTGTTTCAATCATAGGTTTCTTATTGTCTTTTAAATCAAATCTTTGCGCCTTTGCGCCTTTGCGGTTTGAATTATTCAGGTTAGATCTCAAAATTCACCTCGGTCTAGCTATATAAACTCCTACAATATTCCTTCGCGTCCTCGCGTCTTTGCGGTGAAAACGGCTGTTGATTAAACCGCGAAGGCGCGAAGGCGCAAAGGTTCAGGTAAAATATTTATTTGCGAACCTTTTGAAACCTGTTTTGATCAATGGCGTATTAAAATTGATCAAAAATCCAAGTCGCTTATCAGTGAGTTTCAAATAAGATATGATCTGAGCTTCATGAACTGGCAGAACTGCGTCAACTGCTTTTATTTCAACAATTATTTCGTTAGCAACCAAAATATCTATTCGAAATTCTTTGCTTATTTCTTTCCCTTTATAGTAAAGCGGAACTTGTACCTGACGCTCTGAATGAATACCTCTTAACTGCAATTCTTCATTCAGGCAATATTCATAAACCGATTCCAATAATCCCGGACCCATATGCCTGTGCACCTCAAGTGAAGCCTGAAAAATATGGGTAGCTAAATTTTCATATTGCTGTCTATTCATGGATATAATATTATTTCGCTTCTTTATTTAGATGATTTCTTACCCTTAAAAATCCCTCGCGTCCCCGCGCCTTCGCGGTGAAAACTAGAAAGTGCTGAGTACGCTGGCTACCAGGAATCCTAAATAGTTTCCCACAGCATAACCTATAATTCCTATAGTAATACCGGTGATAACAATATGGCGGTTGCCCAGGGCGCCGGCAATTACCGGAACAAATGGGGGAGAACAGATAAACGCTACGGAAGTAATCATGGTGGTGTCGGAATCAACTTTGAAAAGTTTGCTCAGCAAAACATGCAGGATCAGTGAACCAAACACGGCCAGGGTAATGTAGGCGAACAAGCCGGGGGTGAGTCCGGCAAAATTCCTCACATCGGCCATGGATGCCACCACAATGCTGAATATCAGGATCAGGTACATGCCTGATTCAAAGGTCCTGTCAATCCTGTTGATGGAGGGAATCAAAGAGGCAAGTATGCCCAGGGTTGTGATGGTCAGGATCACCACCACCATTACCATGCGTTCAGGAACGATCATGCTCAGCACAAAACCTGCCGCCAGTATGAAAATAGCCAGGGCATAAGCCCTGAGCAGTGGTATAAACTTTTCGCGGCGCAGGGTACCCCAGAAAGGATCCTTGCCGTCGAGATCCTTAACTTTTACCTCATCAAGCTGGATCGGGAATTTGGGTAAAAACCTGTGAAAAATCTTTTGGCCTATTGTCATCAGGAAAGCCAGGTAAAAGACGCCAATCACCAGGTCGTAGGTATGTGTAAGTATATAGGTGTCAGCATCCACATTAAGCATCATTTTTAATGAAGCCAGATTGGGAGTACCTCCGGTGTATACGCCCACAAGCAGCCCGGAAACTTTCCACAAATCCTTCATTCCGTAGCCTTTAAAGATGAAATAGCCCGCAACAATTACCAGCAACACTGAGAAAAAGCCGATAACCAGCGATTTTAGGGTGTTGCCGGCCATACGGCTCCATTCCCTCACATTGGCTGAAAAGAGCATCAGCGGAATGGCCAGGAGGATGGTAATGCTCATAAGCATGTCGCGGAGGTTGTATATCTTGTATGCAAGCAGATCGCTTTGGGCAATCAACCCCTGTGCAAACAAAGCCTCAATGTCGCCTGGTTTAGCAGCTTTGTTTATGAGAAGGTATTCGTTCAGATAAGCTCCCATGGAAGGAAGCACTCCGATATTGCCCAGCAGTAATCCCACAGCATATGCGATTATCACAGCTCCCAGCTTGTTAACAAAAGGAAAGCGGTGACAAAGGTGCAGGATAAGCAAGGGCATGAAAACGTAGAATAGGGCCAATAAAATCGGTATCATAACTTCTGTGTTGATGAATAAGGCCGCAAATTAGAAAAAAAACGGATACGGAGAAGAAAGCTCAAAGTTCAAAGTCCAATCCCGATAGCTCCCGATAGCTATCGGGACGGGACCAAGCCCCAGGTCTCAAATTCCAATCCCTAAGTCCCAAATTCCAAATAATTCCAAAATCCAAAATCAGAAATCGTCAATCGTAACTCGACAATCGTCAATGCCCCTACCCCATTACGCCACGCTTCGCAAAGATTGACCGACCCACCAATTAACCCCAGTGAAATAGTTCATTCCTCACATTTCACGGGGTAAACCAATCAACAAATTAACTATTCGACAAATTAACTATTTGACACGCCATCCAACACACAAAGGCCAGTGCTTAAGGCGGGCAAGCCAATTAACTATTTGACTAATCAACTATTTCATTGCGCCGTAAACTCATTCCGCACTTCAATCCAGCCGGGATACATCACGCTCCGCTGGCCTACCATCACCGATGGCTTCAGTTTAACCATCACACGGGTTGTTTTACCCGATCCTTCCGCCAGGCCCAGGCCAAAGTCAATGATTTTATCAGCTTGTTCACCCTGCAGTATTTCGGCCAGGTTTAAGCCTATCCGAACCGGAAGCATGGCCGTTTCTCCGGCTTGGGTTACGAACCTTTCGCTGATTGCGCCTTCAAGCATTTGCATGTCGTCAATGAAAAGCATCCATTCCAGCCGGTTAAGGGAGGCAACCTGTTCGTTTGGATTTTTCACCTCAAGGTTCAGATCGAAACTCAGGGGAAGTTGATTGTTTAGCAATGCGCTGGTAAGCAACATGATATCCATGGGCCTGACATCAGAAATATCCTGTATTTTAGAAACATTGATGCCTGCCAGGTAAATATCGGTCAGGCTGTGAATCCTGAACTCGCATTTTGACAATGCCTGCATTTCTCCAATCTGCCTGAGAATATCGCAGGAAGAGATCAGCAGCAGGAATGCTGCCAGAAGAATAATCCGTGATCTTATCATACTGCTGTTATTAATTATGGATAATATAATGACTTCGTGAGTTATACTTGATCGGTACGAAGATAAAAAAAGCTGTCGCAAAATATGGACAGCTTTTTAAAAGATGCTATTCGGGTTTATTTAATGCCCAGCTTTTTCTTCACCAGTGGCAAAATATCGTCACTTGGGTCGGAGTAAAGCAATAAGCCCTCCGCGCTGTTGAAAATGTATGTATAACCATTTTCTTTTGCCACTTCATTTACGGCATTGCGCGCTCTTTCAATGATGGGCGAGGTTAACTCCAGTTCTTTTTCCTGCAAATCTTCTTCGGCCTGAGCCCTGAAACTTTCCATACGTGTCTGGATGTCCATGATTTCACGCTCTTTGTTCTGGCGGATCAGATTCGACATGGTAGCCATGTTGGCCTGGTAGTCCTGCAGCTTAGCCTGGTATTCGTTCTGCATTTGCACAAAAGTCTCCTGCAACGACCTGGCATAATTTTCAAACACTCTCTGTATGGAGTCCTGGCCTGGCATTGAGTTATACAATTTGGCAAAATCCACGTGGCCGAATTTGGCTCTCGACTGGGCCGAAACGCTCAGTGTTGCTATGCTGAGAACACATAAAGCAATAATAAATAGTCCTTTTTTCATTTGGTTTAAGTAATTAATATTTGTTTTATGATCAATTTTTTGCAAAAATAGATAAATTAAGCAAGCGTCAAAATGTTTACTAAAAGGTAGTTCGGCACACAAACCTTGATTTGTCAGAAAGCGTACCCCATTTTGGTAAGCACTTCCTCGCTGATATCAAACCGGGGGTTTGTATAGAGCATAGTTGCACCGGATGCCTTGTCAAAAATTACCGCATAGTTACCCGAGGTAGCCACTTCTTCCAGTGCAGCGTAAATCTTTTCCTGAATGGGCTTGATCAACTCTTCGCGTTTTTTGAAAAGGTCGCCGTTTTGGCCGAAGCGCTTCTGCTGGAGTTCTTTGACCTCGCGTTCCTTGCCAATAATTTCTTCTTCACGTCTGCGTTTCATTTCTTCGGGAAGCAAGATGGCTTCGTTCTGATAATCGCGGTACATTTTTTCGATCTCGGCAAATTTTGCTTCAATTTCTTTTTGCCATTCAATTGTCAGGGCATCAATACGGTTTTGGGCGGTATTGTATTCCGGAACGTTTTGCAGTATGTATTGCGTGTCAACATAGGCAAATTTCTGTGCGCCTGCTGAGAATCCAAGCAACAGCAGCAAAGCTGCGGCTAGCAAAGGGGCTGATTTCAGGATTGGTTTTCTTTTTAATGGATTTGCATTCATGCTGATTTCCTCCATGCTTATAGGTTGTAAAATTTATCAGTGGTTTTTAATCAAACTTCCTGCCAAAGTTTTGAAACTGTTTTTTGTTAGTCAATTGATTGGTTAATAGAGAAGTGGAACTGGCCCTTGTTGGCATCGGGCATACCTGGAATTTTGTCGAAGCCATATCCCCAATCCAGTCCGAGCAGTCCAAACATAGGCAGGAACACCCTCACGCCCACACCCGCTGAACGCTTCAGATCAAACGGGTTAAACTCCCCGAAGTTACGCCATGCATTACCAGCTTCCGCGAAGCCAAGCACATAAATGGTAGCACTTGGGTTCAGGGATAGCGGATACCTTACTTCCAGGGTGTTTTTATTATAGATTGTTGCCCCGATGTTGTTTCTCATGTAGTAGTCGGGGGTCATGGATTCATTGCTGTATCCGCGGAAAGCGATAATCTCACGGCCGTCAAGGTTGTTATAGCCCGAGAGCCCGTCGCCGCCAAGGAAATAGCGCTCAAAAGGTGTGATGCCTATGTCTCTGTTATAAAGACCCAGGAAACCGTAGCGCGACCTTACGCTCACTACCAGGTCGCCGATTACTGTCTGGTACCAGGAGGCATTCAGGCCCCATTTGTGGTATTCCATCCATTTGAACTTGTCTTCGTCGCGCATATTCTTATAATCCTTATTGCTGAACCAGCTATAAGGAGGTGTAAGCGTGAGCGAAACGGTGAAGTCTGAACCGGATCGGGGATAAATAGGCTGGTCAACAGATTTTCTTCCAAATGTTACCCCGTAACTGATGCTGTTGTATTCCCCATCGCCTGTGCCGAAAGAAAATATCCGCCCGTAATTGTTTAGCACATACCGTTGAAGGCCAATGTTCTGGATCAGCACAAAATAGTCGTCGGGCCATTGCAGTCGTTTGCCAAGCATCACGGATAGCCCGTCAATTTTGAATGAAGCATAATTCTCGTTACTTTTCGAAAGCCCGTTGCTAAACAGGGAGTGGTAATAAGAAACGCTCAACGAATTTGGTTTTCTGCCGCCCAGCCAGGGTTCGGTAAAGGAAGCGCTGTAGCTGATAAAACCACGACCGAATGATTGCAGACGAAGGCTGAGCTTCTGACCGTCGCCGCCTGGGATCGGCCTCCATGCCTTTCCGTTAAAAAGGTTGCGTGTGGAAAAATTGTTAAATGATAATCCGAGCGTACCTATGATACGTCCATATCCCCAACCGCCGGAAAGCTCGATCTGGTCGGCTGAGGTTTCTTCCACCTCATAAATGATGTCAACCGTACCGTCTTCGGGGTTTGGAATCGGAACCGGGTTGATTTTTTCGGGATCGAAATACCTGAGCTGGGCCAGATCGCGGGTAGAGCGGATAATATCGCTCCGGTTAAAAAGCTGTCCGGGCCTGGTTCTTAGCTCGCGTATTACCACATGGTCGTTGGTTCGGGTATTTCCTTTTATTGAAACCCTGTTGATGGTGGCCTGTTTCCCTTCAAATATGCGCATCTCCAGGTCAATGGTGTCATTTTCAACCCTTACCTCCACCGGATTGATCCGGAAGAAAAGGTATCCATCATCAAGGTAAAGCGAGCTGACATCCAAACCGCTGGGGTTATACATAAGATTGGTTTCCAGTATCTTTTGGTTGTATACGTCTCCCTTTTTGATCCCAAGAACCATGTCAAGGGCTTCGGATGGGTATTTCGTATTGCCAATCCACCTGATATCGCCAAAGTAATACTGAGGTCCTTCGTCAATATGAAGGTCAATGGCGATGGTATTTTTTCCGGTGCGGTAAACAGAATCGTGCACTATTCGCGCATCCCTGTATCCCAGTTCGTTATATTTTCTGATCAGTAAGCGCTGGTCGGCCTTGAAATCCTCTTCAATCAGGCGTGATGATTTAAAAATCCTGGGCCTGATGTCATCTGACAAAGCGTTCAATATGCTTTTCCCCACGCCTACAATATCAAGCCGCAGTGCAGCTTTTGTAGTATTTATGAGCAGCGAATCCATGCTGTCGAAAGGTTTTACAACACCCCTTTCCTTGGTATCCTTAAACTGTCGCTTTACCTTTTTGTCAGACATTGCAGAATTACCCTGGAGGTTGATTGACTCAATTCGTATCCTGCTTTTTTTGTCCACTTCAATGATGAGTTCAACCTGGTTAATTGCAGTTGTATCACGAACCTGGGTAATGTTTACTTCGGTATTCAGGAATCCTTTGTCGCTAAAATGCTTTACAATGATGTTTTCGGTTCTTATCAAAAGGTGCTCGGTAACCACGTCGTTGCGTACCAGCCGGATTTTATCGCGCAGGTCGTCGGCGTCGGATTTGCGGAGGCCTTTAAAACTGAACCGGCTCATGCGGGGGCGCTCTTTCATTGAGAGATCCAGAAAAATCAGGTCTCCATCAATGCGGGTAGCGGTAATGCGGATGTTTTCAAACAGCCCCTGACGCCAGAGTTTTTCAATGGCTTCGCGGATTTTGTCGCCGGGAATTTCAATGCGATCGGAAACGGTGAGTCCTGAAAGTACAATGATCACGCCATGATCAAGGTATTCAACCCCGCTAACGGTTATGCCACCGATTACATAGGTGGTTGGTTTTGTATAGTCAATTTCAGTTGGCCCCGAACCAAGCAATACCTGCGCTTTAAGGGCAGGTGCGCCGGCAAGGACAAATGATGCAAGCAGAATTATCAACAACTTCGATCTCATAGTTCTCTGCACTTTATTAGTTGTTCGCTCACTTTCCCGAATCGTCTTTCTCGTTGCTGATAATCAACAATGGCTTCGTAAAGGTCTTCTTTTCTGAAGTCGGGCCAGAATTTTGGGGTAAAATATAGTTCGGTATAAGCCGATTGCCAAAGCAGGAAGTTGCTTATACGGTTTTCGCCGCTGGTGCGGATCATTAGTTCGGGATCGGGGATGCCGGCAGTGGAAAGATGTTTTGAAATGAGGCACTCATCTATATTGTCGGGCTTTAACCTGCCTGCCAATACCTCCGCGGCCAGAGTGCGGAATGTTTCGGCTATCTCCCAACGTCCGCTGTAACTCAGGGCAAGTATCAGATCCATTCTTTTGTTCGAGGCTGTTTTTTCAATTGCTTCCAGCAATTCGGCCCGGCACAAAGGATCGAGTGCATTCAGGTTGCCGATTGCCCTCAGTCTGATGTCGTTTTTTGTAAGTGTTTTGGTTTCCTGGTGTATGGTTTGAACCAGAAGTTGCATAAGCGCCTCAACCTCTGTGGCCGGACGTTTCCAGTTCTCGGTTGAAAAGGCATAAAGCGTAACATGTTTAACGCCGATTTCAGCAGCGGCTTCTGCGGTTTCCCTTACTGAAACAACTCCTTGTTCATGCCCGAAAATCCTGTGTTTGCCACGCATTTTTGCCCACCGCCCATTTCCATCCATAATGATGGCAATGTGACTGGGAATTTTTTCCGGATCAATTTTTTCTTTTAGGCTCATCCTTTTCCTGCGAATGTTCAAAATAACGCATAAAACACTTATGCCATGATAAATATAATGTTAACTATTGTTAAAACCTTATTCTGTGGGGCTCATCGCAATTTGCCTTGCCCCAGAAATTCACCCTGAAAACAACCGACACGCCTGCAAAACTGTACCAGTCGTTGTCTTTTGAATTACCCCGCTGCATGCCTGTGCTGAAATTTCCTGAAGGATCGTAGGGCGAACCAACCTGAGCGGTATAAACCGTGCTCACATCATCCAGGTAATCGGTTGTTGTTTTGCGCATCCCCCATTCAAGGGTTAAGCCAACCACTTTCCCCAGGCTGTATTTTAAACCAATCCCAAATGGCATGGCCATTGCGAACCTTGAATAGGAAACACCTTCGGTTTGCAGCGGCCGTAAATCATAAACCGCGCCGTTATATGTGGCTTTGGGGTTGTACATGAATGCGCCGACACCCCCAAAAATATATGGTGAGATATAGTTCAGACTGCTTCCGGTAAAATAGTCAAAGAAGTTGAACTCCATCATTACGGCCAGTTCATAAATCTCGGAGCTGAAATTAATGCCGCGCTCTTCGCGGTAGGCGGTAATCAGGTCGTCGCCTTTGACTTTGCCCCTGATCAGATTGCCTTTTACTGCCACGCGATTGTTGAAATTATGCCTGTACACAACCCCGAATGCGGGTTGAGTAAGCTCGAAAGGTTTTTTAGGGTTCAAGTCTCCCATATAGTAGGTTCCGCCTCCAAGAACTCCCAGTTCAGTTCGCTGTGCTTTCAGCGCGAAAGCGGCTATACACAGCAGCAAGGCTACAAAATATTTTTTCATGTTGAATTTGAGGGCGCTAAATTACCACTTTTATCATTACATCAAAGAGTGAGTGCGAAGTGTTAGTTGCGTATGTCCTGCCCCCAGCTCAGCTTTTCACGTATGGTCCGGAAAAAATACTGGTTTCTCATTTGGATGAGGTTGATCTGGAACCCGGCCTTGCGGATTACAAGTTCGGTGTCCGGGCTGATCACTTGCGAACGCGAATCAAGACTTACAAGAAATTCATTTTCACGACCCTCCACCCTGATGCGAATGATGCTTTTGTTGGGAATAACGACCGGCCTGACGGTTAAATTGTGTGTGGCAATCGGGGTTATAACAAAATTCTCGGCATTGGGGGCAATGATGGGCCCACTGCAGGAAAGGGAGTAAGCCGTTGATCCGGTTGGAGTGGAAACAATCAGTCCGTCGGCCCAATAGGAGTGAAGAAACATATCATCCACATACACATGGATGAGGATCATGGAAGAAGTATCCTTTTTATTTATGGTAAGTTCATTCAGGGCAAAATTCAGTTCGCCGAAAAGGTTGTCACGGGTTTCAAGGCAAAGTAAATCGCGCGAATCCAGCAAGAAGTTGTTGGATGCAATACTGTCAATTGCCGATAGTATATCCCTGCGCGATATGCTGGACAGAAACCCCATCCTGCCCAGATTTATTCCCATAACCGGAATGCCTGAGTCGCGGATCAGGGTCAGCGTATCTAGCAAAGTACCGTCGCCACCTATGGAAAAGAGAAAATCAGCCTTGCCGCTCAGGGTATCCTGATGTGTGAAGAGTTCGACAGGATCTTCAAAAGGAATTTCGGTTCGCAGGGAATCGTAAAAAGGCTTGAAAATCATAAACCTGATGCCGTGGTGCCTGAAACGGTCAAACATAGGTTTCAGGTAAGCGATGCTTTCGCGGTCACGGGTTTTTCCGTATAAAGCTATTTTCATAAGCATGGGTTATAGCAGGTTGCTTTTATTCTGCAAGGTTACAAAAAAATGTGTTGGCAGTGTAAATTATATGGGCGCCAGAAAGTGCATAAAAAAGCCATGTTCTCCAAAACGGTTGAGCGAATATTCAATCCTTAAAACCCTGTCGTAATATGTTACAACATCAAAACCGGCGCCTTTCCCCCAAAGGAGGGTGTTGGGCAAGCGGTTGTTAAACCGGTTGACATCAGGTTCGTAAACATAACCCAGATCGTTGTGAATGCCCAGATATAACGAAAGGTGCAGCTTGCGGAATTTTTCGGTTCGTATAAACGGAATGATAAAAGTGCGGGGAGCAAGCAACCGGTACTTCAGGTTGGTTTTAAACAAAAATGTGTGCCTGCCGTCAATCACATAATATTCGTACCCGCGCACAAAATCGTACATATAGCCAAGCGAAGGGCTCATCAGATAAGGCTGGCGGCCGGATAAGGAAAGTTTTACACCTGTTCCTGCAAGCAAAAACCACTGCCTTCCCAATTGCATGTATTTTTTGTAATTGGTATTCACATTCATGGTGTTGATTTTGCTGTTCTGCAATACACCCAGGCCGTGTTTTGTGAGCAGCAAATCGAAGTAATAACCTTTTGTGGGATAGTATTTGAGATTGCGGTGATCGCTCCGGAACTCATAAATGAAGCTGAAGAACCGCGGATCGGTTTCCAGGCCCGGAAAAAACTCCGGATTCAGCCTCAGAATTGTATCGCTGACGCGGTGATGGCTGTATTGAAGCCAGAAGCTGTGGCTCTGATGTATATGAGGCCTGTAATAAAACATGGCGGCAGCAATATAGCTCTGAATGGAATATTCGGAGGGGTTGTCGTAATAGGCCAGTTTGTCGTTTTTTGTTGCCCAGGCCAGTTCATGCTTACGGCCGTAAATAAAAGTAAGCCCAAATCCTGCTGTTTTTGAGGGGTTTACATTCGGGTTCACATAGCTCAGTAAAAGCGATTGACTGTAGCCCAGCAACATCTGAACCTGAAGAAGTTCGCGCCTTCCCCTGAAATTGTTGTGGTTGATCAGAAATCCATAGTTGAGGCGCCGGAAATCGCGTGTTTGCCACCATTCGTTGAAGTTGCGGTCGCCCATTTCCAACACGGGAACAGGCCATATATACCAGCGCTCAGTAAAAGTGAAATTGATATCGGCAATAGTTATTGGCGCCTTGCGGAAAGAAGTGTCAATTTCCACAAAATTGAAAAGCGAGGTATTCAGCAGGTTTTGCCTGCTTTGCTCCAGCAGTTCCTGGAATTTTTCCAGCAGCAGGGTGTCGCCCTGCCGGAAAAGTATTTCCCTGAAAATGATGCTTTCGTGGGTTACCTTATTGCCATGAAAAACCATGTTCCCGACAATGACCACTTTGGTGTTGTTGCTTTGATTTTGATCGGGATCCGGATTTGCTGCATGCAGCGAACCGGCCGGCAAAACAATACAAAATACGGTGAACACAGCAACCAGGCTTATGAAAGGCCGCTTTTTATGATATGCATGATCGCCCCTGGTCATATCAGGCTTTTGTTTCAGATATTGAGGTAAGCCATGAGCTGGTCGTAGCGGTCTTTCAGGTCGTCGAGATGGGATGATTCGCCGTAGGTAGCCTTGATCGTATAATTGTACCGGTTGAAGGTTTGTAAAATGGGACCAAGCTCCATACGGTTGATTTTAATTGAAATTTCCAGCTGGGCGCTGTCAGGAGATGAAGTGATGAAAAGGCTCAGGATGGCGGCATCGTTTGATTCGATGATCTGGGTGATCTCGGCCAGGGAATAGTCTTTGTAACTGCGTTCAATCACAATCACGCTTCCCGGGTTTTGTAAGGATGCTATGGAAGAAAACCGGTGAATCAGATCTCCCAGACTGATTACGCCCATATATTGGTTCGCATCGTCAAGCACGGGAAGCAAACTGAGTTTGTGTTCTGAAAACGCCCTGAGCACATCAAAAACATGCTGATTTTCATTTACGTAGGTGCTCAGGCCCGGGCTTGGCTGCACACCGATGGCTTCTTCAAAGCGGTTATTTACGTAAATTTCTTCTTCCGAAATCAGTCCCAGATATTTGTTTTCGTCAACCACAGCCAGGTGCGACACCCTGAATTCATCCATCCAGCTCAGGGCCTGTATTGCAGTTTCGCCTGGCTTAACAGGTGTAATAATGTCGGAGATCAGGTTCTTGGCTATCACATGCGTATTAATTGGTTTTGCAATGCAAACCTACTGTTTTTTTGCGATATGCGGCTTTTGCAATCTGGCAAATGCATGCTGGGTTTGTATTGCGGATGCAGAGTAGCCGTTAAAATAGGCGACCCGAGTTGAGAATGCTAAAAGTTAATCCCCAGAAATACCCCGGAGGTCATCTCCCGAAGATCATCAAACTTTTTAACGTTATACAACTGGCCGCTTCGGAAATCAACAAATACGTGCCTGCGGTGATCAAGCCTGATTTCAAGGCCTGCGCCCCATACATGGCCAAAACCGGGGCTGGGAATAGTAACAGGCAAAGCATGAAGGGGATTGTGTGAGGTGTTTTTTCTTTCGATAAAACTGTTTGTGTTGTTCAGGGTATACGAAACCTGTAAGCCAACATTTACGTATGGCCTTATCCGGTTTGAGGGATAAGTATACCTTGCCATCACAGGCAACAGCAGCATGGTTTTGGTGTTGTTAAATTCAATGTATTGGGCCACAACATTTCCCCCTATTATATCCTTTGCCTCATATGAATAGGATGTTTTTTGAAACATCAGTTCAGCAAATGCCGAAAAGTCGCTTTGTGCGATGGGAAAGCTCATAAAAGCGCCAAGGACAAAACTTTTATCATACCTGAAATCGAAAAGATTGATAAGCATATCTTCCTGGGCAGATGAAGGCGAGAGCCTGCTTGCCCCCACACCGGCATGCAATCCGAACTTTTTCATCGGGAAAGGCTTTAACTCGCAGTTGTTATAACGCTGAATAAGGGTGCTGAGCGAGCTTTTGGTGTATGAAACCACCCTTACTGCATCTTCCACTTGTTTGCAATCGGAAGTGAATTCGGCAAGCTGTGCCCTGAAACGGCTGCTTCCCAAACTAGTTTGTACAAGTTCTATCAGGGATTGGCCTTTTTTTTCAATAAAGAAAACCGGGCCATAGGAGTCTTCGTAATAATAAAGGGAAGCCTTGCCTGCTACCAGTTGCTCAAGAAAGACCTTTTTAGGCGAACCTTTAACAATAATTTCCCTGGAAACATAAATCTGCCCGTTTATAAATCCGTATTCCTTTATTTGATGAGGCGAGTACCTTACAGTGTCTTTTCCCACCAGAACATGACAGAACTGTGCATTCAGCCTCGCCCCTTCGTTCATCAGCCTCACTCCCATGGTAGTGGCTGTGTCGGTGGCAATGTAGTTTACTGACTGTGCTGCAGCCGCAGAGGCAATAAAACACGCTAAAAGCAGCAGGGCCAGGTTTTTGGGTAAATGAATGTGTTTCATAAAAGTGTTATAAGGTTATTTGGTGTATATAAAATCGCCCACTACCACATTGTGCCCGGGAACCTGGAGTGAAATTGAAAACGGGGGTTCAAAATAATCAAGATCGGGAACGATGGCTTCAATGCGATGATGATCGGCATATATAATCATGGCGTACAGGTTGTTAAAAGAAACCCTTGAACTCAGCAAAAAAGTCGGGTTTCCTGAATGTGGTACTGAAGGAAACCTTGAACCCTGAATTACTACCGTATCGCCCTTGCTCCCTGTGTTGGGATGATAAGAGTCAATAAGCGGAGGAAGGCTCCCCCTGGCCGTAAAAACAGCAGGATTGCTGTTGATGGTCTGTTTTGGGGTTTGCACAAAAGCCACGATCGTATATGTTTCTTTATCCTTTAGGGCATAATCAATGGTGATTTCGAATTCACGGCTGTGGTTTATTGATTCAATATAACGCTCAATACCTCTAATAGCTCCGCTAACAGATCCACCGGCATTCCATTTAAAACCATAGGCTTCAATCTGATGTTTGCCACTGTTTTGAATTTTTGCCGATATTTTTACATGGGTATCATATACCAGGGGTTCTCCAGTGATTTCAATATAGGGTATATATTTTTCAAGTATGCTTTTCCGGCATGAATGAAACATAGCCAAAAAGCTTATAAACAGCGCGGTGGCGAGAGAACAGATTACTGCTTTACTTTTCATATCCTGAATGATTTACTTGGTTCTTACATAGGGTAGCTTTATTGATTATGAGTCCCAACCGAACGCCTGCTGAGGTAGTATAACGTGTTTCGTCGCCGAATTTGATGCCAAAAAATGAGACTTCGGCGCCCAAAGCCAGGCCAAGCCATGGATTAATCCCTCTGCGATATTGGTATCCGGCCGAACAACCCAAACCGGCTTTGCCAAATTCTTTGTTCAGGCGCACATTATGCAAGTTGAGATTTTTATATTCCTCAATAGGCTGGTTGAACAATTGATAGATATTATAATCAAATAAATGGACAACTTTTATGCCAGCAGAAATAAAAGAAGGATAAAGAAAAGTACTGAGTGGAAAGTTAGTCCCCAAAACGAGAGAGGCTTGGGAATAGTCAGCATATACATAAATACTATAATTAAGTTCTGGCCCATATTTTGCGCTTGTTTCACCGTTGAATCGTTCATAGCTTGCATGCATGAAAGGTCGTATTCTGGCTTTTGGTAATTGGGCTTCTATTGTAATACCAATTTCAGGATTATTTGATTTTACCAGGTTTACTCGGGTTGTTTCAATATCTCTGTGATGATGTAGGAACTGGTTGTGCCTGAAACCTAAAAAAGGCATGAAACTGAATTTATACCTCCCCGGATGATAAGGAATGCTATATGTTGCTTCCTCTCTGTCAACCAGGGTGTGATATGTTTTTGCCAGTGAAATCAGCGATTGCGCATTGAGGTTGGTTTTCTCAATGCTGGGTCTTAACTCAGGAATATCCTGAAAAAGGTAGAGCAAGTACCCGAAGTATGCACTGCTTACCCTGGTCACATTGCGGTTTTTTTCAACATCCCATACGGTTTTGGTGCTTTTATCAAGCCTGAAGAAAGCATAGTCCATTTCGATGAAGAAAGCATCCCTGCCTTTTTCCTTTATCATATAAAGGTTTATGAACCCATCAAAGATCACTTCATAGAAATATATTCCGGTAATGGTTGAGTCTTTGTTTATATATAGCTTGCTGAGGAATAAGCCAAAGTCGTTAAAACCATAACCCAGAATTTCTCCGGGTGCAAAATCAACAGTTTCCTTTGAACCTGCATGCCGGAAACTGCAGTTGATCATCTTTCTGTTGATGTTTTCGTCTTTGATGCAGCCGTAAACCGTGTCGTTTTCCAGGGTGATAATGTATCCTTTGTTAAAACCACCCTGTGTGTATCCATTGCTCAAAATCATTGTAAGCAAAGGCAATAGCAGAAAATAATGCTTCATAATAAAGTTAAGAATTTGTCTGTTTTTATCGCATATAAATGGGTTTCAAAAATAGATAATTGATTTGTGGTTTCAAAATCTATTCCTGAAAACCCGGCAATTTTTATTCCGGTGGGAAAAAGATTCATTGCCTAACGTTTGTGCTTTCAGCACTTTTTAATAATTTTGCAGCCCTTTTCAGTTTATTCAATTTAACCCTATACAACAATGAAGGTATACAAAACCAATGAAGTAAGAAACGTAGCCCTTATCGGGAGCGCCAAGTCAGGGAAAACAACCCTGTCGGAATCCATGCTCTTTCAGGGCGGGCTTATCAACAGGCGTGGCTCGGTTGATGATAAGAATACTGTGTCCGACTACCGCGAAATAGAACTGGAACGGCAGAATTCCGTTTCTTCAACAGTGCTTTATACTGAGTATAAAGGCCACAAAATCAATCTGATAGACAACCCGGGCTTTGATGATTTTGTGGGAGAAACAGTTGCTTCGCTGCGCGTTTGCGATTCAGCCATCATGGTTGTAAATGCCCAGAATGGTATTGAGGTAGGAACAGAAATTCATTGGAGGCATACCGTAAGAAACAATACCCCCGTGGTATTAGCCATCAACCACCTGGAACACGAGAAGTCAAGCTTTGAAGAAACATTGCGCCAGTTAAAACAACAGTTTGGCAACAGTGTAACTGTGCTGCAGTACCCCGTGAACGAAGGTCTCAGCTTTGACTCAATCATTGATCTCATGAAGATGAAAATGATCAGGTATGGCGACGGGGGCAAAGCCGAAATACTTGATATTCCGGCATCGGAGAAAGACAAAGCCGAAGAGCTTCAGTCTGCATTGATTGAAAGCGCCGCCGAAAACGACGAAGCGCTGATGGAATTATTCTTCGAAAACGGAACACTTACCGAGGAAGAAATTCAGAAAGGCCTCAAACTTGGTATCGTAAACCGTGGTTTGTTTCCGGTTATGTGCATCGCGGCCAAACCTTTCAAAGGAATTGATATGCTGATGGATTTTATTATCAGCACTTTGCCGGCACCCAATGAAGTTCCCGGCGTAAAAACAACAAGTGGCAAAGAGCTCAAATGCAATTCAGCCGACCCGATTTCTGCGTTTATTTTTAAAACATCCATCGAGCCTCACCTTGGCGAGGTGTCGTACTTTAAGGTGTATGCAGGCGAAATCGCCGAAGGTTCCGACCTGGTAAACGGAAAATCGGGCAACAAGGAAAGGCTCACACAATTGTTTGTTATTGCTGGCAAGAACCGCGAAAAAGTTGAAAAAATCGTTGCCGGCGACCTGGGCGCAGCCATCAAGCTGAAGAGTGTTCGTACGAACCAAACGCTCAACTCACCCAGGAATTCCGATGATATGATTGAGCCTATTGTGTATCCGGAACCCAAAATTCGCATGGCAGTGAAAGCCAAGGCCTCAACCGACGATGAGAAACTTGGGTCAATCCTCAACGAAATGAACAAAGTGGACCCCACACTTATTTCACAACAATCAAAAGAACTCAGGCAGCTTATCATTGAAGGACAGGGCGAGCTTCACCTGAACATTGCCAAATGGCATATCGAAACCATTGATAAAATTCCCATCGAGTTCATTGCACCCAAAATCGCTTACCGCGAAACCATCACCAAACAGGCAAAATCCATGTACCGCCATAAAAAACAATCGGGTGGCGCCGGACAGTTTGGCGAGGTGCATATGCTCATTCAGCCTTATACCGAAGATATGCAGAAACCAACTGATTTCCCGGTACGCGGAACCGAAGAGCATGAAATGCCCTGGGGCGGCAAGCTTATTTTCAATAACTGCATTGTTGGCGGCGCCATTGATGCCCGCTTTATGCCGGCCATTCTGAAAGGGATCATGGAAAAAATGGAACAAGGCCCGCTTACCGGTTCTTATGCACGCGATATTGCCGTTTACATTTATGACGGCAAAATGCACCCGGTTGATTCCAACGAAATTTCGTTCAAATTAGCCGGACGCAATGCTTTTAAGGAAGCATTCAAGAATGCCGGGCCCAAGATTCTTGAACCGATTTATGACGTGGAGGTTATGGTTCCCGAAGAAAAGATGGGCGATGTGATGACCGACCTGCAGGGACGCCGTGCTGTGATCATGGGTATGGAAAGCGAAGGGAATTATCAGAAAATCAAGGCAAAGGTTCCCCTGGCCGAAATGAACCGCTATTCAACCTCTTTGAGTTCAATCACCAGTGGCAGGGCCACTTACGGGCTGAAATTTGCCGAATACCAGCAAGTACCGCCTGATGTTCAAACCGCCTTGCTGAAAGCTTACGAAGAGCAAGAAGGTGACGATGATTAGATAATCAGCATCTTATTAAATAAAAAAGCCTGGCAGGAAAGAAGTTCCTGCCAGGCTTTTTAGTGCTGAGCGTTCTAAATGTTTTCGTCTTCCGGTATATTTCTTGCCTTACTGGTTATTTGATCTTAAAATCAGGGCGTTTCTATCAGAAGAATATCCGCCTGCTGCAATGCTGCAATGCTGATTGCTGGCTGATTATTGATTCCGGCGCCATCGCGTTTAAAAAGGGTTTCGTCATTTACAGATATTTTTCCCTCAATTACAAAGAGATAAACTCCATTTGTTTCGCTGTAAAGGTTGTAATCAGCAGTTGCATGCTTATCAAGCGTTATGCGCGACAGCCATGCTTTTTGGTGAATGGGCAGGGAGTGAAGGCTCCCATCCGGCGAAACCAGAAGCTGGAAGGTGTTTTTCCGTAAACCGGGATCAAACCCGCGTGAAGAATAACGCGGTTCAATATTCATGGTTTTCGGGTAGATCCAGATTTGCAGGAAATTTGTGTCGCGGTCGGGCAACGCATTGTGTTCGGAGTGCATAATGCCTTTCCCAGCCGACATTACCTGCACTTTGTTTTCAGCTATGATGTCGTCGCTGCCGCTGCTATCGCGGTGATGCAAGGCGCCTGTTAACGGAATTGAAATGATTTCCATATTGTTGTGGGGATGCATGCCAAACCCGCTGCCTCCTTCAATAACATCGTCGTTCAGCACCCTGAGTTTGCCAAAATGCATGCGCGCCGGATTATGGTATTCGGCAAAACTGAATGTGTGGTGAGATTTTAGCCAGCCGTGATCGGCAAAGCCCCTGGTATTTGCACGGTGTATGATCATAATTGAATATAATAAACACCACTAAGGCACTGAGGACACTGAGTGGCAGTTTGTAGATTTTGTTAGTCGGAATGAGTATGATTGTAGTCTGTTGCTTTTCTTAGTGTACCTAAGTGTGCTCAGTGCCTCAGTGGTTATATTAACGGTTCGGGCTTTTATTTTATCCGAGAAATGCCGAGTACATCCAAACAAGTTTTTCCTGTTCACGTATGTAATCGCTCATCAGTGCATTGGTTCCTTCATCGTTCAGCTCATCAGAAAGATCAAGTATGACCCTTTCTTTTGTGATCAGGATTTTAAAGGCTTCCAAAATCTGTCGTACAGCCTGGTTGCCATCGCTAACAACTTTTGAATCCTTTACTTCCGAAATACGGAGGTAGTCCTCATAAGAGTGCATCGGTGTGGCTCCCAGGGTAAGAATGCGTTCGGCAACTTCATCAATCTTAAGAATGAGGTCGTTGTAGAGTTCCTCGAATTTTGCATGCAGTTCAAAAAACTTTGGCCCTTTGATGTTCCAGTGATATCCGCGGGTATTGGTGTAAAACACCTGCAGGTTGGCAAGTAGGTCATTCAGTTTTTCTGCAAGTTCGTTTGATTTGTTTAAATCAAGTCCAATGGCATTTGTAGTATTCATAATTGTTGTTTTTTAGGTTAGTAAAATAAACATCAGGAAGTTTTTACGTTTTATCCGGTCTGGTATTAGCCCTGAAAACGATCAGAACAATATGACCGGTAGTTTACAACAGGGAGAACTCCGGAATATGCCGATACTCAGTTTTGCCGGTATTGTAGTTGTTCCACTAATTTCAACCGGTTCAACAAAACGGTTCGTGTTTCCCGTAGTTCTCCCGCTGTTTGTCAAAAGCGCCCTGATGGGATTTTTTTCGTTGATCCGGGGTTTAGTTCAGATCCGTTTTGGCAAGATAAAAGTCAATCATTTCGTAATTGCTGCCAATGCGTTCTTCCATTTCATCAACGGTTTTGGGTGGAGGAACGATGGCTTTGTCGCCTGGTTGCCAGTCAAGCGGCAGGGCAACTTTGTGCTTATCGGCTGTTTGCAGGGCTTTGAGGGCGCGGATGATCTCATTCATATTGCGGCCAACATTCAGCGGGTAGTACATAATGAGCCTGACTTTGCCGTTCGGATCCATAATAAAAACGGCCCTTACGGCGGCAGTTTCGCTTTCGCCCGGTTGCAACATTCCGTAGAGTTTTGAAACTTTCATGTCTATATCGGCGATGATCGGAAACCTCATGAGAATTCCAAGTTTTTCCTTCACATTGTGAACCCATGCAACATGGGCATGAATGCTGTCAATGCTCAGCCCCATCAGTTTGGTGTTCAATGCTTTGAACTCATCTTCACGAAGCGCGAAGCCAGACATTTCGGTGGTGCAAACCGGTGTGAAATCTGCCGGATGAGAAAACAAAACAACCCAGCTTCCTTTGTTGAATTCCGAGAAACGGATTTTTCCTGCTGTGGTCATAGCCTCAAAATCGGGGGCGATGTCGCCAATACGTGGCATCTGATAAAATTCCTGGGGGTTTTCCATAATGATAATTTTTTAAGATTAATTTGATGAATATTGAATAAGACTGTTCGTTTTTAATTGTTTGTATTTTAACGCTGCAAAATTACAGTTAAAAGCTTTATCAGTCAAATTGATAATATTTATAATATTATAGAAGAAATCTATATCTTTGCAAAATGAATTTAAAAACATTTTGGTATGAACATTACACTGAGCCAGTTGGAATACATTCTTTCTGTTGATAAGTACCGCCACTTTCAAACCGCAGCAGATCATTCTTTTGTTACCCAGCCAACCCTGAGTATGCAGATCAAGAAACTTGAAGAGGTGCTGGGTGTTTTGATTTTCGACCGCAGCCGGCAACCTGTTCAGCCAACCCCAATCGGTGAACTGGTCATTGAACAGGCCAGGGAAGCGGTGATAGCTGCCCGAAAAATCACTGAACTGGTCGAAGAAGACTACTCTGAACCGGCCGGCGACCTGAACGTAGGCGTGATCCCAACCATCGGGCCTTATCTTCTTCCGGGTCTGATTACCAACCTCACATCAAAATACGCGGTTGGCTTTCATTTTGAAGAGTTGCTCACCGATGCGGTGATCGAGAAAATTAAATCGGGCGCGCTTGATGCGGGCATCGTTTCCACCCCCCTGAATGAAAAAGGCATTGAGGAGATCATTCTTTATTACGAGCCGCTTCATGTGTATGCCTCACAAGGCCATATGCTTTTACAACATGAATCGGTCAATCCCGAATCGCTGGTAACCGACAGTCTTTGGCTGCTTACTGACGGCCATTGCTTTCGCAACCATGTTTTAAAATTGTGCGATTCTAATATACCCGCAGGGTTTAACAGATTTAAATACACAACCGGATCGCTTGATGCACTTATCCGTATCATTGACATTCAGTTTGGGTACACCATGCTTCCGCATCTGGCCACCCTTGATTTGAATGAAGAAAGAAAGATGTTTTTGCGTAAGTTTGCCAAACCTGTTCCCAAACGGGAGGTCAGCATTGTGGTTCGTAAAGGATTTTCGAAACGCCGGCTCATTAACCTGTTGCGGGAGGAAATTGTGAACAATCTTCCACAGGGCCTTATCCTCGAAACCGAAGATGCCGTATTAAAATGGAAAGACTAGTTGATTTTAGATTTCCGCCACGGCGGACAGGTCCGATTTTCGTTTTTACTTTAAAATGGGTTATATATGATTAATATGAAATGATCCTATGATAATTATAAAACAAAGAAATTTGCCATGAGAGGGAATCCTGAACTTTACGAACTTTTTTCAAAACTGAATATTGCATTTGATTATTACGAACATCCTCCTGTTCCCACAGTTGAAGAAGCTTCAAAATACTGGAAAGATATTGAAGCCACGCATTGTAAAAATCTGTTTTTCAGAAACCACAAAGGAAACAAACATTATCTTGTGATACTTGAGTATACGCACAACCTGGCAATACGCGACCTGGAACAGAGGCTAAAACAGGGAAAGCTCACGTTTGCCTCAGCTGAAAGGATGATGAAATATCTGGGTGTAACTCCCGGATCGGTAACACCGCTTGGGCTGATCAACGATATTGATTCACACGTTCATCTTTTTCTTGACAGCCACCTTCAAAAATCAAACACCATTAGTTTTCACCCCTGCATCAACACCGCTTCGATAGTGATAAAATACAGCGACCTGATCCGTTTCCTCGGATATACCGGAAACTCTTATGAATATGTTACCCTTTATGACGATTGATTTTGTTACTGTATCAACCTTTTATCCATTCAAACATCCGGTAATGCTGGTCTTCCATCCCAAGTGTCCTGTAAACAGTCCGGGCTTTTGTATTGGTATGAAAAACATATAAACGGATGCCTTTGTATTGCTCATTTTCTTCAACAAGCTGCCGGATGTGATCGTACATTTTTCTAAAAACACCTTTGGATCTCCATTCGGGTTTTACATAAACTGATTGCAGCCAGATAAAAGTGCCGTTTCGCCAGTCGCTCCATTCGTATGTGGTGAGCATGCAGGCAATAATATGGCCATTGCTCCCGGCAACATAATAAGCGCCTTTTTGAGGGTCATCGAAAACAGCCCGAACCCCTGACATTACAGTATCACCGGCAAGGGTAATGTTTTCCGTTTCAAGGGCCATTGCAATCTGAAAACCCTTAATAAGATCCGCTTCCGGGAGGGTTGCTTTACGTATAATCAGTTTATCCATATAATTAACAGATTGGTTGTTGTAATCGGCCTGGGAATGGCGAAGCTATAAAATTAATTGGAAAACCTCAGCCTGATTAGTACAATTTCAGGCCGGGTTCCGATCCTTACTGGCGGGCCCCAGGTGCCTGCGCCCGATGAAACATAAACATGCATCCCCGATTTGCTGGCATAACCATAACCTACTTCATAAATGGCATCAATAATATAGGTCAGAGGCCAGATTTGCCCGTCATGCGTATGCCCCGAAAGGTGAAGGTCAATTCCATTCTCCTGTGATTCTTTAAGCGAAAATGGCTGATGATCCATCAGGATCAGTGGAAGCGTTTTGTTTACTCCGTTCATGATTTCAGCAAGATTCTTGCGGGACTTGCCTGTAAACCTTGGCCTGTCACGGTCTTCGCGACCGATGAGGTAAAAGCTGCTGTCAATGAGTACCGCAGTATCCCTGACCATTTTCACCCCGTGGCTTTCGAGGTATTCCACGGCAGGATCAACACCGCCGATATATTCATGGTTTCCGGTAACGGCGTAAATCCCGAAAGGTGCGTTCAGCAATTTCAATCCCGCCCCCAGATTTTTACGGATCACCGGATCAAGGTCTTCGTCAATTACATCGCCTGCCATCAGGATAATGTCGGGTTTGAGGGCATTCATTTTTCTTACAATCATTTCAAGCTGCTTCCGCTGAAGTGTTGTTCCCAGGTGGAGGTCGGAGACCAGGACAATATTCAGGTTGTCCCTTCCCGCTGCGCTTTTTGGTATTTCAAGCGCCAGTTCAGTGATAACTGGTTTGCGGGCGTTAAAATGTCCGTAGACCAGAAGGGCCGCTATTGCCAGGGTTGTTGCTGCAAAGAAGTAACGTTTAAAATCGGGCAGGTTGTCGCGGATCACAGCAGGAATAAAAGGCAGGAAGTGATTAAACAGCCTGATAATATCCACGGCCAGCACAATTAGAAGAAAATACAGCATGGCGGCCAGCCAGTACGAACCGAAAATGGTAAGACCCATACTGAACTCGCTGAGCCAGACTTTCTCCAGTATTCGTCCTACAATAAATGAAAGCGCTAAAGCCCAGAAAGCTGTTTTGATGTAAATGGCAATACCGCTGATGCCCGGAAAAACCAGGTTGAGCCTGCTGAAAAGGTAGTAGTGAATTGCAAAATACACCGTAAAAACGATGGTGTAAAAAATCAGAAAAGCCATAGATCTCATTATTTATAGTATAACCTTCGCTATTAAAACGCAGGAATAATCACTAAGTTTGCATATGATTTTGAATAATTACGGGGGCATACAAAAGTAATGATTGACTGGACATAAAACCAGTTGCAGGAATTGGTTCCACTTATATGGATAAGGAAGATATCAGATTGAAGGAGTTGTTTGAAAGCAATCCCAAAGAGGCTTTCGAAATGCTTTTTATCCGGTATTACAAACCTATGGTATTGACCGCCAGAATCTATTCCGCCAATCACCCCGAGTCGGAAGATATCGTGCAGCATGTTTTTGTGAAGTTCTGGGAGGATGGGCTTCATAGCAAGATCAATACCTCATTCCGGCATTACCTGCACATTTCGGTTCGGAACAATTGTTTTAACCATCTCAAGCAGTTAAAGATAAGGCAACAATATAAGCCTGATCCGGAGCAGGAAAGCCAGGTGGAGCAAGCCGTTGATTTTATGCTTAACAAGGAAGAATCTGATGTTTTTGAAAAAGCATACAGCGAACTACCCCCGCAAAGCCGGAAAGCTTTTGAAATGGTCTATTTTGCCGGGCAGTCGTATCAGTCGGCGGCTGAAACGCTCAGTGTTTCGGTAAATACGGTGAAATCGCACCTCAAAACCGCCTTACGTAAACTCAAAAACAGCACTTTGCTCAACAATTATTACCGCGAGAGAAAAAAATCCTGATCTGCGCCCACCCTTTTTTTAATAAAAGTTGTCATATTGTTATCATGAAGGAAACAAGAGAAACCCATTTCATTCCTGACAGTATTTTGCATTTGCTGATCCTGAAAGCAACCGGCAGGCTACAGGAAGAAGATGCCAGCAAACTCAATGCCTGGCTGCATGAAAACCCCGAAGCCCAGTCCCATTGCAAGGCCTTTGCTGACAAGGCACAGAAACTCTGGTGGACACACCTTTCTGAAACATCGTCCGATCCTGAAGAACTGGTTAAGAGGATCATCTCCAAAAAGCTGCTCAAACTCAGGAGCAGGCACAGCACTTTCCGGTATCTTGCCTATGCTGCCACCTTACTTATTCTGGCCGGTTTTGCATGGTATTTTTTGTTTTATATGACCGAAGAAGAACCCCGGATTGTCACACACGAAACTTTTGTGTCGGAAAGAAATAACCGGGCGCTGCTGGTTCTTTCCGATGGCAACAGCCTTGTGCTCGACCAGGCTGGCAATGCCGGTATGCTTGCCGAAAGCGGTGTTCGCATTACCAATCTTCCGGGCGAACTGCTGCGCTATGAGCAGGATGAAACTTCTTTTGATGAATTGCGCCTGAACCGCCTGATCGTGCCTGCCGGGGCCAGGTACCAGCTCCAACTGTCGGACGGCACAAAAGTGTGGATGAATTCGCGTTCAGAACTTGAATATCCGGTTACTTTTTCTGTGCACAACCGCAGGGTCAGGCTTATGGGCGAGGCATATTTTGAAGTTATGCAGGATGCATCTGCCCCTTTCATTATTGAGGCAAACGGCTACGAGGTTGTGGTGCTGGGAACCACACTGAACATATCTGCTTATGACGACGACAACTTCATCCAGACGACCCTGGTTTCGGGCGCACTTGAGGTGAATAACCGGGAAGGTTTGGCTTATAAGCTGAACCCGGGTCAGATGGCGATGATCAACCATATGGATCAGCAGGTAACAATTGAGAATGTAGATACCAGATTGTTTACTTCCTGGCGCGAGGGCATTCTGCATTTCAATAAAATACCGCTGAAAGACCTGGCTATTAAGCTGGAACGCTGGTACAACGTGGAGATACATTTCTCGAATGCGCAAACTCCCGGGCTGCTGTTCAGCGGAGCAATGGAAAACTCGCGCGATATCCGGTTTTTGTTAAAACTGATCGGACAGGCAGCAAAAGTTGAATTTGAAATAAATGAAAATCAGATTACTGTAAAATAACAAACCGGGAAATGCGGCAACATCTCCCGGAAGGTCAATAACCAAAGTCCTGAAATTGCAAAAACAGAACAACAAATGATCATCAACCTAATTACAAAAGTATGAATAAAAACTTACGAATCTGTTGCCCGCTCATGGGGGCAACGTTCAAACCTATTGCGATCGGTATGAAACTATTCTTGTTGCTCACTTTTGCAGGGGTTGTACAGGTGTCTGCATCGGTGTTTTCACAAAACAACCTGATCAATCTTAAGCTGCGGAATGCAAGCGTTTACGAAGCAATAAACGAAATTGCCAGACAATCGGATTTGCTTTTTATTTTTCACGAAACCGATGAATTATCAGGCAAAACAGTAAATCTTGACCTGCAATCGGCCAGCTTTGGCGATGCCATGAAAGAAGTTCTGCAAAACAGCAACTTCGGGTACGACATTGTTGAAAACTACATTGTGGTTAAACCGGTTGAATCCAGGCCTGAGCCAGCGCCAACCAAGGTTAAGCAGGACGAAAGACGAACCATCAGAGGCGTTGTTTCATCTGCTTCAGACGGTGAAACCATTCCGGGCGTCAGCATTTTGGTAAAGGGAACCACCACCGGAACCACCACAGATGTGGACGGAAGTTATCAGCTTGATGTTCCCGTTGAAAGCACCCATCTTGTTTTTTCCTTCGTGGGAATGGTTACGCAGGAAGTTGTCATTAACAACCGCCTGGTAATCAACGTGGCGTTGGAATCAGCAGTGCTTGATCTCGGCGAGCTGGTGGTGGTAGGTTATGGCACCGAATCCAGCCGCCTGGTTTCGGGTTCGCTGGGAGTGGTGAGCGATGCCGAAATCCGGGATGTTCCCCTGCGGACTATTGATGGGGTATTGCAGGGACGCTCTGCCGGCGTTTACATCAGCCAGAACTCGGGTACGCCAGGTTCAGCCAATACGGTAAGGATAAGGGGAAACAGTTCTATTACTGCCGGCAATGAGCCTTTGTATGTAATTGACGGTATTCCGATGACCACCGGGAATTTCGGGCAGATCGGGTTTTCAGGACAAGGCATCAATGCACTTTCCGATATCAACCCAAACGATATTGAATCCATAACTGTTTTGAAAGATGCCTCGGCAGCAGCCCTTTACGGCGCCAGGGCAACCAATGGAGTTATCCTTATTACCACCCGCCGGGGTTCGCAGCAACGCACCAATTTAAACTTTAACAGTTCGTGGGGAATTCAGGAGGTTGCCAAAACACTGGATATGCTGAATACCGAACAATGGCTTGGATATATGGGCAAAGAGTACGACCCTGAAATTCATTCGAATGTAAATTATATGAATGAAATATTCAGGACCGCACCCATGAGCAGCTACGAACTTTCAGCCAACGGAGGCGACGAAAAAACACAGTTTTTCCTTTCGGGCAACTACTTCAATCAAACAGGGATTATCCTTGGCACCGATTTTCAGCGCCTTAACGGGCGGATGAACCTGGACCATCAGCTCAACCCTAAGATTAAAATAGGAGGGAGCCTGGGAACAAGTTATTCGATGAATAACAGGGTGGAAGGCGACCGTTCATTGCACGGTGTTTTGCCCAACTCCATTTCAAGACCCCCGGTTTATCCTGTTTACAACCCTGATGGTTCCTATAATCAGGATGGATTTTTTTCAAACCCTGTTGCTATTGGCAAAGAGGCCATCAACGAAGCACATTCATACCGGACCATCGGAAACACCTATGCCGATATCCGTATTACCCAAAACATTACTTTCAGCTCGAAATGGGGAATGGACTACCTCAGCCTGCGCGAACACAGCTACGACCCCATCACCACCCGGCAGGGCGCCACAACCAATGGCCTGGGCATTGAGGCCCAAACCAATGTACTCAACATTGTTTCAAATAACCTGTTGCGTTATTCCGGTTCTTTCAACAATATTCACAACATAGAGGCCCTGGCAGGGTATTCTTTTGAAATGTTTAAACGGCGCAACCAGTATGCCGAAGGCATTGATTTTCCGGGTGCACATTTTCAATATCTGCTCGATGCCGGAACCATACGCAATGCCGAAGCACGCGCCACTGACCGGGGTATTAACTCTTACTTTGGCCAGATTAAATACAATTACGATTACAAATACATTGTTTCGCTGAGCGGACGGTACGACGGATCGTCAAAATTCGGGACCAATAACCGCTACGGGTTTTTCCCGGCCGCCTCTCTGGCATGGCGTTTAGGCGAGGAAGAGTTTTTTAAATCCCTCAACCTGCCGGTAAATGAATTCAGGCTCCGAACCAGTTATGGACTTACCGGAAACGACGGAATACCCGATTTTGCATACATGAACCTCTACAGGGGCCGGGCAAACTATCTTTCAAGAGCGGGTATTGCACCGGCCGGTATGCCTAATGAAGACCTTAAGTGGGAAACCACCACACAGTTTAATGCCGGCGCCGATATTGAATTCCTGAAGGAGCGCATCGCTCTGTCGTTTGATTATTACCACAATATAACCAGAGACCTGTTGTTTGACCGGCCCATTTCGCCCACTACCGGTTTCAGTTCAATCACCACCAACATCGGAGAGCTTGAAAACAAGGGATTTGAGCTTTCGCTGAACACGGTCAATATCAGGCATCATCATTTTGAATGGACAAGCAGGCTCAACCTGAGTCACAACAAAAACAAAATACTTTCTTTATACCAGGATCAGAACCTGCTCGATCTTGACAGATACAGCCCCAGCGCCGTCATCGTTGGCCAGCCCATCAGTGTTTTCTATGGTTTCCGAAGCCTGGGTGTTGACCCCACCACCGGCGATCTGGTATTTGATGATACCGATGGAAACGGGGTAATCAATTCCGACGACCGGGTCGTAATTGGCGATCCCAACCCGCTTTTTACAGGCGGTTTTACCAACAATCTTACCTACAAATCCTTCGATCTGAGCTTTTTCATACAGTTCAGCTATGGCAACGATATTTTCAATGCCACCCGGATTTTTATTGAAGCCATGACCTATGCCGACGAAAACCAAAGCGTTGAAATATTGCGGCGCTGGCAGAACCCGGGCGACATTACGGATATTCCCAGGGCTGATGGTGATAATACAAATGAAAACAACAGGATATCATCCCGTTTTGTTGAAGACGGTTCATATGCCCGCCTGAAGAATGTTACCTTATCCTATGTGTTTGACCGCAGGCTGACTGAACGTATCGGCATAAGAACAGCCCGCATTTACATTGCAGGCGCAAACCTTTTCACCCTGACCAATTACTCTGGTATGGATCCTGAAGTGAACTACCGCGGCGACAGCAACCTGCTCAGGGCAACGGATTTCTTTACCTATCCGCAGTCAAAAACATATACGATCGGAATTAACCTTGGTCTTTAATAATCAAAGAGATGAAAAAAATAATCTATATTTCAGCATTGATGACCCTCTTTCTTGGGTCGTGCGAGGTTCTGGATGTTGAACCCTATCATTCTATTCCGGCTCATGAGGCCATCACCAATGCCGCACAGGTTGAAAGCGCCATAATCGGATGTTACGATGCCCTGCAAAGTGGTGGTTATTACGGATTGAATTACATGATCTTTGGCGACCTGCCGGCCGATAATTTAACCCATGTTGGTGTAACTGTAACCTGGCTGCAGTTCGATAACAATGCCATACTGGCCGAAAACGGCCTGGTAGAGGGTACCTGGGCCGCAATCTACAGGGTGCTCAGCCGGGTGAACAATGCCATTTACTACATACCACTGATTGAGGGTGATAAAATGACTGAAAATGCAAAAAATATGGCCCTGGCCGAACTCAGGTTTTTACGCGCACTTGCTCATTACGACCTGATGCGTTTATTCGGTCCCATTCCCCTGCGTATGCAAGCCGTAGGCAGCGATGAGCAAAGCCTGAATCCGGCACGCAGTTCTGTGGAAGAGGTGCTTCTGAGCATAAACACCGACCTCGATTTTGCCATTCAATTCCTTTCTCCTTCCGTTGTAAAGGGCAGGGCTTCATTGCCTGCCGCACAGGCACTTAAAGCACGGGTGGCACTGCATCAGTACTACCTTACTTCCAATACGGTTTTTCTAACCACCGCCATTGACATGGCTACTGTGGTGATTGATCATCCTTCGCTGATGCTTGTGCCTGATTATGCAACATTGTTCAACGTTGAAGTGGACGGCAACAGCGAGTCCATTTTCCATGTGGCCTACAATGAACAGGACAGAAATCTTACCGCCCGTTATTTTGCCCATACTTCAGTGGAAGGAAGATATGAATTTGCCCCCACCAGCATCTACCTGAACGCTTTTGAGGAAGATGACCAGCGCAGGGACATTTCGGTCAGAATGGCCGGAAACGCCCCCTATGCCATGAAGTTCAACGATGTAAGTTCCGGTACCGATCCTGTTTATGTACTCCGCCTTGCCGAAATGTACCTTATCAGGGCCGAAGCAGCCATTATCCTGCAAAGAGAGGTGAGCGACATACTTGATGACATCAACTCGATCCGGACCAGGGCGGGGTTATTGCCCACCAACATCAGCAGTTACAACAGCCTGAGGCTGGAGGTTGAATCGCAAAGGCAGAAAGAATTTGCTTTTGAAGGGCACCGCTGGTTTGACCTGGTCAGAACCGATCGTGCAGTGGATGTGCTTCCCAGGGTAACCAACCGCGACCAATATCTTTTTCCGATACCGCAGGCAGAGCTGATTGCAAACAATAACTCCGGAATGTATCAGAACGACGGCTATTTTTGAAACCTTTAAATCCATTTTTCATGAAACCAATAAAATCTTTTCTGACAATTCTTGCAGGCACAGCCATAATGCTCTTATTGATGAATGCCTGTAAAGATGATGAAATTATAGTTCCTCCGGCAAGCACGCAAGCCAACTTCACCTACGAAATCACCGAAATAGTGATTGATGAAGATGAGGGCATAAAGCACTATCAGGTCAGGTTGTTCAACAAATCGCTCCTGGCGCAATCCTATCATTGGGATTTCGGCAATGGGGAAACCTCAGGTGAAGAAAATCCTGTAGTAACTTATACCAGTTCCGGTAAATACATCATCACGCTGAATGTTACTGCCAAAACTGAGGGACTGCATTATAACAAATTAACCAAAAGTGAATCTCTTGCGCTCGGCAAGCAAATACTCCTGTACGAAGATTTCAGTTCAGGCAGGGATTTTCTGGAAGATGACTCCTGGGCTCCTGAAGGATGGCAGGCCATTGACAACGATGGAGACGGCTATAACTGGTATGCAAGTTTCAGGGTTTCTGAGGGCGACACTATATTCTCGGTAAGGAGCCAATCATGGGGCGGCAGCGCAATAGGGGCGCTCACTCCCGACAACTGGCTGATCACTCCGGAGGTTGATCTTACAGGATACAACGATGAAGCAAGTATCACTTTCTGGTTCACGGTAGGAATTACAGCCAATACCCCTGCCTTCAAAAAAGAACATTACGGTGTTTTCATTGCAGAAGGCACCGACCAGATTTCAGCCTTTAAACTGCTTGAGGAAGAAACCTTCACCGAAGATACACCCCGCATGACACCACTTGAACGCGAAATTGATATTTCTGCCTACGCCGGTAAGATCGTATTCCTGGCCATCAGACATTATAACGTTACCGATATGGACCGCATGTTTGTTGAGGAAATCGAGCTTTATGCCATTGAATAACCAGTTATTGATTCTTGAATTCATTGAAACCTCATATTTTATGTTTAATTAAAACCAATAGTTATGAAAAAGTTAGTTTTACTCTCAGTTGCTTTCATCATGCTTGCCGGTGCAATGCAAACCCAGGCACAATACATGGCAACTTCTGCCGAGTACATTTTATCATGGGATGTATGCCCCACAGCCAACACACCCGGTTACAGGGCCGAGTATTACAGTGTTTGGATCTCAACAACCGGAAACGATCCGGCTGATTTTACAACCATGTTGTTTGATGAAACCATCTCGACACAACACACCAACTGGGCGTATGAAAACCGTCAGGTGAGTATGGATGATTATGCCAATTTAACGGTTTATGTAGCCTTCCGGCACCACAACATCACCGACATGGACCGCATTGTGATTGATAATGTAAAACTTTTCCGTATCAGTAGCGATGGCGATGAGGAGCTGGTTTACCTGTTTGAAGATTTTCAGGGAGGAATTGGCAGCCCGCTTGGCGAAGATTGGTTACCCGACGGATGGCTGGCAATTGATTCAGACGGGGATGGCCTTAACTGGTATTTCGGCGAAAGGCAGGGCGAAGGCGCTATGAGAAGCCAATCCTGGGATGGAGACCCTCTTACACCAGATAACTGGCTGATCACCCCTGCCGTGCTGCTTGGAACCGTAAGTATTGATGAATTAAGCGCAGTTACAGTCAGTGTTTTCCCGAACCCGGCCACTTCGCTGATTACTTTACTGGGTACTTCAGACATGAAGCGGGTAGAGCTTGTAAATTTACTGGGTTCAGTGGTTCTGGCAAAGGAAGTAAACGCTTCAAAAACAAGTGTTGACGTGAGTCCTTTCAGTCAGGGCGTTTATTTGCTCAGAATATTCACTGACCAGGGGATGTTGACAAAAAAATTACATATTCTAAATTGATATTGTTGGCTTTATTGCCGCTAAACCGGGAGGCTGTCTCAAAAACCCGGATCATGCTGGGCGCTGAGCTTGTCCGATAGCTATCGGACGAAGCGCCTAATAGTTTGAAATTCAGATGTCGTTTCGACAAGCTCAACGACCAGTATAGACTTATGAGACAGCCTCGGCTGGGTTTCCTTTTTGTAACATCAGTAACTTGAAACTATGATCCTGATTAAAAACTGTGAGCTTTATTCTCCGTATTTTGAAGGCAAAAAAGATGTCCTCACCGGCGGGAACAAAATACTCGTCATCGCTGATCGTCTGAACCTTTCGCCGGAGCTGGAGGCAGTTGAACTGAACGCCGAAGGGATGATGATGATCCCCGGCCTGATTGACGGCCATGTTCATATTGCCGGCGCCGGCGGCGAAGGCGGGCCATCAAGCCGCACACCTGAACTTCCGCTTCAGCGCTTTATCGAAGCAGGCGTAACAACGGCAGTTGGTTGCCTGGGAACCGATGGGATAACACGAAATCCTGAATCGGTTCTGATGAAGGTGAAAGCCCTGAGACAACAAGGTATCTCTGCATGGATGTATACAGGCTCATATCAGGTTCCAACGCCCACCATTCTTGGCGATGTTTCAAGAGACCTTGCCCTGATTGATGAAATCATTGGTGTAGGCGAAATAGCTCTGTCCGACCACCGCTCTTCCTACCCGGCCACCACCGAGCTGGTTAAACTTGTTGCTCAGGCAAGGGTAGGGGCTATGCTGGGCGGGAAATCCGGAGTAATCAATATCCATATGGGCGATTTTAAGAACCCGTTCAAGCCTTTGTATGAAGCTGCAACAGAAGGCAGGTTCTCGCTGAAGCAGTTTTTTCCAACCCATTGCAACAGGAATGCATGGATATTTGAAGATGCCAAAGCCTACGGCAAACAAAGCTACATTGATCTTACAGCCAGCGCTTATCCGTATTTTCCCGATGACGAAATAAAACCTTCGTATGCGATTGCTCATTTGCTTAAGGCAGGCGTGCCACTTGAACACATCACACTAACCAGCGATGGCGGAGGCACATTGCCTTCATTTGACAGCGAAGGCAAGCTGCTTAAAATTGAGATCGGATATCCTGCTTCCATTCTTACCGAAATAGCTGATGCCGTGAGGATTGAAGGACTAAAGACGGAAGAGGCCGTCAGTGTTGCCACAGTTAACATTGCCAATGTGCTGAAGCTTTCATCCAAAGGCCGTATTGCAGCAGGCATGGATGCCGATCTGGTTTTGCTTGATAAGGATTTCAATGTACGGCATGTGATCGCCATGGGCGAGATCATACTGTGATCCTGAAATGTAAGCACCGACTAATTGGTTGATCCAAAACAAAACCTGAATATCATGAAAGCATTCAAATCGTTCTTTTTTGCTGTAATAATTCCTCTGTTGTTTTTATCATGTGCAAGTCCTCATGAAACCGGCGAGGCAAAGGGCAAGCTTTTTATCATTGGCGGTGGCAAACGTCCGGCTGCCATGGTTCAGCGGATGATACAGGAGTCTGGAATTGATAAAGGCGGCTATATTGTGATTTTGCCCATGGCCAGCAGCGAACCCGATACTTCCGTGTTTTACGCTGCAAAGCAGTTTATTGATCAGGGCGCTGTTCACATAGCAGATTTCCGGTTCGAAAAAGGCCTTGAACCTTCAGCACAACGCATTGACTCTCTAAAAAATGCCGCATTGATCTATATCACCGGCGGTGATCAGAACCGCTTTATGGAAATTGTGGGTGGTACCATGATTGAAGCGGCGATCAGAACCTGTTTCCTGAATGGCGGAATGATAGCCGGAACCAGCGCCGGCGCTGCCGTAATGAGCGAAAAGATGATCACCGGCAACGAACTCAAACGCACAGATTACCGCGAAACTTTTCGCACCATCGAAGCCAACAACATTGAGTTGGGAACCGGGCTGGGATTCATTACAACCGCCATCATTGACCAGCACTTTGTGTGGCGTAGCCGTCATAACCGCCTTATAACCTCGGTGATCGAACACCCCGGACTCATGGGAATCGGCATTGACGAAGCCACCGCCATACTGGTTTCAGGAAATACCGCTGAAGTGATCGGCGAATCGCAGGTGCTTGTTTATGAAAACCCCGACAGGTCATTCACTGTGAATGAAAACGAAAAACTTGGCGCAAGATATTTGCGTTTAAGGGTTTTGCTGCCGGGTGAGACGTTTGGGCTTTAGCAGTTGATATGACTTAAGAAGAATGCCTGACTATTTGTTCAGTCAGGCAGGTATTAATTCCTAAGCTCATAGTTGCGGCAAAAATTGTTCAATAAAATTTTTCAAATTGCAAACCATAGCATCTGCTGTATACGGATAAGTATCTGATGCCGGTGTGATTACAAAATTATTTGATGTTTTTAAATCATTCAGGCCGATAAAAAAACCTTTTGCAGGTTTTGGGGCGTTGCTGTACTTAATTTCTATGCATGCAACCGGATTGCCTGACCTTACAAGAACAAGATCAATTTCAGAACCTGTCTGTGTGCGATAGAAGTAAGCCTTTAAGTTATGCTTTTTATGATAATTAATTTGCGCTATTGCGTATCCTTCCCAGGAGGCTCCAATGATAGGATTTAATGTAAGAATGTCGAAGCTTTCAATATAAAGCAGGCCATGCAGCAGGCCGCTGTCATTGATGTATAGCTTTGGCGATTTCACCAATCTTTTGCTTACGTTGGGGAACCAGGGCTGCAGTCTGTAAACAAGAAAGGCTCCTTCCAGAAAGTCAATATAGCGATTAATTACCGGTGATGTAACCCCTATGGAGCGTGCAATGTCTTGTGCATTGAGTAGCTGTCCATGGTTGTTTGCCAGCATGATCAAAAGTTTATCAGAAATAGATGGGTTCAGGTTATGGCCAAACAAAAGGCTTAAATCGCTTTGAACATATGTTCTTAAAAAGCTTTGTGACCAATCCATAAATGCTGCATCATTGTCTGACAGCAACGCCAATGGAAATCCGCCTCTGTACCAGTGGCGATGCATTTCAAAGTCAGGGGCTACTTCCTTTAATTTGAGTGGATTAAGGTCAATATAGCTAATTCTGCCTGCCAGGCTTTCTGACACACCTTTTACCATATCAGGTGTTGCTGAACCAAGAAGTAAGAAACGGCCTTTATCACGTTTTTTATCTATGATACTTCTCAGCAAGGCAAATAAATGCGGTTGTGCCTGAATTTCGTCAAGGATAATCAGTTTGTCATTATGATATTCTAAAAACGTTTCAGCATCATCACCCAATTTGGCAACATCACGACGACTTTCCAAATCCAGGTATAAGAATGGTTTGCCGCGTTTTTTTGCCACTTGTAATGCCAGTGTTGTTTTGCCAACCTGTCGGGGACCTAATATAACTACGGCAGGCGCCAGCCCAAGTTTCTTTTCGATAAGCTGTATGTCTTCACGGATAATTTCCATTGTGCAAAGAAAAACATTTTCCTTGAAATATTAAAGTTGCAGTATGAAATTTCAAGGTTGAGTTACTTTTTTTTGCTCAGATTATTTGTTTGACCGACTTTCTAAGGGATTTGTTAGGATTTTGGATTCTATAGCGATAAAGTTCCAACGACTTCGCACTCAGGATCAAAACAGGGCGCAAGCCACCAGCGAAATGGTAAGGCTTGGCGCAAGATACCTGCGCCTCAGGTTTTTTTTGCCGGGTGAGACGTTCGGACTTTAGCCTGAAGAATTCAAACCTTTGCGTCTTCCGAAAGCTTTCGGAAGCGCCTTTGCGGTTTGAATTATTCAGGTTCATTGTTTATTCGGAGGCCCGGAATCAGGTTTTTTTATTTCGCCTGCAATTTCCTGCACACTCTTTCCTTGATACAAATCATCCTTGAGTTTGGTGTAATCTCCTTTTCCGGCACTGAACTGATTGAGGAAACGCATTGTTTTTGCCAGCCCGAGCCGTTTGATCAAAATGCTGTTCGCTTCTTTGTTTATATCGTATAGTGTTGTTATCTGGTTCATGGTAAAACCTCCTTTGGCCTTTGAATGGAGCAGTTATCAAAATAAACCGTCATAATCATTAAGTATTTTGTTTTCAAGTGGAACAAACAATAAGCTGCCATAACCTGAATCAGAAAAGATGATATCAAAGGTAGTATTTTTATGAACCAAAAATCCTTTCTTTCAGCGAATTTGCCGTAGGCGATTAAGTATGGTAGCATTAAGCCGCAATTTTATTGAACGCGGATAAACGCTGATCCCGTAATTACGGGAACGCGGATTAGTGCTAAGAAAAATTCGTGATAATCAGCGTTTGCCAAAGGTTAAGGTTGTGCGATCCTTGTTGATATATACCCGCACAACCGAATGTTTGAAACAGGATAAACCTTTGATCCCTTAATCAACTTCTGTGCGCAACTAATCCTTAAGACAACGGACAGAAAGTCCGTGAGCCCGGTCGCCGCTGCTCATGCTAGCAGAGCTGCTGTCGAAGTACAGGCGTCGTGCGTTGGTGCCATCCACAGTAGCTGACCAATAGAGGCCGCCAGAGCCAACACCGTTGAGCGAACCATTGCTGCTGCTGCGTTTGCCGGCAACGGGCAATTTCAGCGGCGAGTTGAAAGCGCCTGCGGCATTGTTGCTGCTCCAACTTAGGCGTTCGGCATTCCACTCGGCTTCGGTTGGCAGGCGGTAACTGCTTGGGCAGGGGTTATTTGTGCCGCTTACACCTTGCCACAAATTGTTGTTTTGCGGGCTGCGCCAGTCGTAAGGGCTGCTAGGCGCCAGAATAAAGTTGCCATGGCCGGGCACATCTCCATTACTAAGGGTTGAGGTTGTACCAGAAGTACGGTTTTGGTGGCCATCAGTGAGCCGCCCCCATTGGTAAAGGTGGCCATAGGCCTCAGCATCGGTGCTGCTTTGGGCTACACGGCTTGCGCCCAGATTGCGGTCAAGCCAGCATTTACCTGAGCTGGAAACAACTCCATATCCGGGTGGTGGCGTAACTCCTGCACAAGGATCCGTAGTAAATTCAACTTGTGCACCATAGGCAGGTCCAGCAGCATTGATGGCATAGGCACGCAAGTAGTATGTGGTTTCATTAATAAGACCAGTTAACTGGCTGATGAAAGGTCCAATGCCATCACCGTCATTGGTAATGTTGTCGTCAATATTGGGGTTGGAATTGGTGCTCCAACAAACACCTTTCTGGATTACAGGAGTGCTTCCTTCTAGTATAACATCCCCCCCACTAGTGGCGGTTGTAGCTGTAATATTTATGACTGGTGCTGTAGTGACAGAAGGAAGGCTGTCCAACGTTGCAAAGCTAACTTCAAGGCCGTAGGTTGTACCGATACTGTTGGTAGCGTAGGCACGAACATAATAATCTGTTACTATTGAAAGATCAGTTAATATGCTGATAAAGCTACCTGATCCGGCACCATCAGTTGTATAGCCTTCATTATTCTGCAAATCAGGCAATGGGTTTTGGCTCCAGACTACGCCACGTGCTGTTACATCAAAACCGCCATCGGAGGTGACTTCGCCACCGCTTTCGGCTGTTGTGGCTGTGATGTTGGTGACGGTTGCGGTGGTAACGGAAGGTAAGCCATCCAAAGTTGTAAAAGTCAATTGCTGGCCGTATGTAGTGCCAATATTGTTTGTTGCATATGCCCGGACGTAATAATAGGTGTCGAGTGTAAGGCCTGTCATATTGCTTGTAAAGTTACCCAAGCCGCTTCCATCGGTTGTATAACCTTCATTATTCTGCAAATCCGGTAGAGGAGTTTGGCTCCAGACAACGCCACGTGCCGTTACTGAAAAACCGCCATCGCTGCTAACAGTGCCGCCACTTTGCGCTGAAGTTGCTGTTATATTTGTTACAGGGCTTGTGGTAACAACAGGCAAGCCATCAAGGGCAATGAAAGACATTTGCTGACCATAAGTTGTGCCGGAACTGTTTGTTGCATAAGCCCTTACAAAATATCTGGCTGATGGTATAAGGCCGATAAGATTGCTCGTAAAATCGCCAATGCCGCTGCCGTTTACAGTAATACCTTGATTATTTTGAATTGTTGGATTCGGACTTGTGCTCCAAACTACACCCCTGCTGCTGACAGTAAAACCATTTTCATAGGTAACATTGCCTCCGCTTACGGCTGTTGTGGATGTGATATTGGTAACAGATGCTGTATTAACTGATGGCAAACCATTGGTTGTGGTGAATGTTCTTTGAGTACCATAGGATGTGCCTATTTGGTTAGTTGCATAGGCCCTGACGTAATAAGTTGTGGAGGGATTGAGGCCGGAAAGGTTGGCGTTGAAAGTGCCGGTTCCGCTGCCACTTGTAGCAGAACCTTCATTGTTGGTGATTGTTGGATTGCTGCTTGTGCTCCAAACGATTCCACGCTCTGTTACAGGAAAGCTGCCGGCGTTGCTGATGTTGCCACCACTTTTGGCACCGCTTCCGTTTATATCAGTAATCTCAGTTGTTGAAAGCGTTGGCTTAAGCAACTGGATTTCAGCATATGCTGACTGATGATTACCAGCGAAGGCATATATCCTGTAGCTGTAGGTATTGAATTCAAGATCAATTTCTTCATCAATAAAAGTAGTGTGGTTTGCCGGTGTTGAAGCGTATGAAGTTTCCCAGGCATTTTCATTCACCTTGCGGTCAATCATAAAACCTTCCTCTCCGGTACTGTTATCCTGCCAGTTGAGAGTTACCGAATTGGGATTGTTAACTGTAACGCTTAGATTGCCGGGAGGCGTTAGCTGAGCTTGTGTGCCTGTTTGTGCTTTTGCTGACTCGTGGTTCTCATAAAAGGCATAAACCCTGTATTGTACATCCAGGGAGGTTCGCTTACCACGGAATACGTTTTCATCAATAAACTCTGTTGTATTTTCCGGCACTTCGGCATAAGCTATGACCCAATCGGCATCACCGGTTTTGCGGTCAATGCGAAAGCCCTGCTCTCCAATGCTGTTATCAGTCCATGTGAGTTTGTAGCTTACATCGCTGAGTTTTTCGAGTGTGGGGGCGGTTGGTGGCGGGATGTTGGTGTTGTAACTGTTTGCTGAAAAATCGGAACTGAACTGGCCTGCAACAGCGCAGACCCGATAATGCACGGTAGTATTCAGGTCAAAAGTTTCGTCTTTATAATTTGGATCGGTAGTAAATGCCAGCTCCTGCCATGAAGCGCCGCTGTGCCTTCGTTCAATGCGGAAACCATCATGGCCGGCGCTGTTTGCAGCCCAGTTTAAAGATAAAGAAGTAATGGAGTTTGAGGTGATACTGAGATCAGTTGGAGGCGGAAGCAATGCTTCGGTAGCGATGTGGAGCGCTGTGGTCTGGTAGGTTTCGTAAAAGGCATAGAGCCTGTATTGCACATTTAACTGGCTTTTGCCTGTAAACACATTGCTGTCAACAAAGTGGGTATGATTGGCGGGTACAATTCCATAAGCAAGCTGCCAGTCCTCATCATCACGTTTACGGTCAATTTTAAAGCCCTGTTCACCGATGCTGTTATCCTGCCACTCCAATTTGTAGCTTATATCAGATAATTTGTTGATGCTGAGATTGGAAGGCGGTGGGAACGCTATATTGGTTGAAGCGATAATTGATTTTGAGTTGTTATTCCCTGCATAGGCATATAAGCGATACTCATAGACAAAAGAGTTATCAGGCATCAGCGTCGTATCATTCCATTGCCGGGCTTCCTTATTTAGGGTGGCAAGGGCAATATGCCAGTCTTCTTCGCCTTGTTTGCGGTCAATTTTGAATCCTGCAATATCATGATCAGCATAATCCCAGGTAAGTTTGCGTTCTGTTATGCTGATGGTTTCAATGTTTAGATTTTCTGGCGCCCAGGTTGTGGGGTCAATTTTGGTGTTGTCGTCCCAGAGGTTGTCACGGGCGGGTTTCTCGCAGGTTGTAAGCATAGCAGCTAACAGTGCGAGGAGAATAAATTTAAACAATCTTTTTTTGTTCATTGAGCTATAAGTCAAAGTGTAATTCTAATCCTTAAGGCAACGGACAGAGTAGCCGTTCGCACGGTAGTGGTAGTACATGCCTGCATTGCTGCTGTCGAAGTACAGGTACCTTGCTAAGGTACCACCCACAGTAGCTGACCAATAGCGGCCGCACACGCCAACATCGTAGAGCCAACCATCGGCGCCGCGGAAGCCGGCAATGGGCAATTTCAGCGGGGAATTAAATGCGCCAGCAGCATTGTTGCTGCTCCAGCTTTGGCGTTCGGCTTCCCACTCGGCATCGGTTGGCAGGCGGTAACCGCCTGGGCAGGGGTTATTTGTGCCACTCACTCCCTGCCACAAATTGTTGCTTTGCGGGCTGCGCCAATCAAAAGGGCTACTGTTAACCGTTATAAAGTTGCCATGCCCGGGCACATCTCCATTACTAAGGGTTGTGGTTGTACCAGAAGTACGGTTTTGGTGGCCGTCAGTGAGCCGCCCCCATTGGTAGAGGTCGCCATAGGCCTCAGCATCGGTGCTGCTTTGTGCTACACGGTTTGCGCCCAGATTGCGGTCAAGCCAGCATTTACCTGAGCTGGAAACCACTCCAAAACCGGGAGGTGGTGTAACTCCTGAACAAGGACCGAGTGTGGTAAAATCAACCTGATTGCCGTACGCTGACCCGGCAGCATTGATGGCATATGCACGCACATAGTATGTTGTTTCAGGAGTTAAATCCGTGAGGTTGCTTTCAAACGATCCGGTTCCGCTTCCGTCAATAGTATGGCTGTCGGAAAGGGTTGGGTTGGGTGACGTGCTCCAGCATACCCCTCTTGCTGTTACCGGGGTGTCTCCTCCCTGGGTAACATCACCACCTCCGGTGGCGGTTGTAGTTGTTATGTTTGTAATAGCGGCAGTGGTAACAGTGGGTGTATTGCCCGCATCAGTGATGAATTCAACTTGGTTTCCGTAGGTTGTTCCTATGCTATTTGTTGCATAGGCACGAACATAATAATAGGTGTCGAGTGTAAGGCCTGTCATATTGCTTGTAAAGTTACCCAAGCCGCTTCCATCGGTTGTATAACCTTCATTATTCTGCAAATCCGGTAGAGGAGTTTGGCTCCAGACAACGCCACGTGCCGTTACTGAAAAACCGCCATCGCTGCTAACAGTGCCGCCACTTTGCGCTGAAGTTGCTGTTATATTTGTTACAGGGCTTGTGGTAACAACAGGCAAGCCATCAAGGGCAATGAAAGACATTTGCTGACCATAAGTTGTGCCGGAACTGTTTGTTGCATAAGCCCTTACAAAATATCTGGCTGATGGTATAAGGCCGATAAGATTGCTCGTAAAATCGCCAATGCCGCTGCCGTTTACAGTAATACCTTGATTATTTTGAATTGTTGGATTCGGACTTGTGCTCCAAACTACACCCCTGCTGCTGACAGTAAAACCATTTTCATAGGTAACATTGCCTCCGCTTACGGCTGTTGTGGATGTGATATTGGTAACAGATGCTGTATTAACTGATGGCAAACCATTGGTTGTGGTGAATGTTCTTTGAGTACCATAGGATGTGCCTATTTGGTTAGTTGCATAGGCCCTGACGTAATAAGTTGTGGAGGGATTGAGGCCGGAAAGGTTGGCGTTGAAAGTGCCGGTTCCGCTGCCACTTGTAGCAGAACCTTCATTGTTGGTGATTGTTGGATTGCTGCTTGTGCTCCAAACGATTCCACGCTCTGTTACAGGAAAGCTGCCGGCGTTGCTGATGTTGCCACCACTTTTGGCACCGCTTCCGTTTATATCAGTAATCTCAGTTGTTGAAAGCGTTGGCTTAAGCAACTGGATTTCAGCATATGCTGACTGATGATTACCAGCGAAGGCATATATCCTGTAGCTGTAGGTATTGAATTCAAGATCAATTTCTTCATCAATAAAAGTAGTGTGGTTTGCCGGTGTTGAAGCGTATGAAGTTTCCCAGGCATTTTCATTCACCTTGCGGTCAATCATAAAACCTTCCTCTCCGGTACTGTTATCCTGCCAGTTGAGAGTTACCGAATTGGGATTGTTAACTGTAACGCTTAGATTGCCGGGAGGCGTTAGCTGAGCTTGTGTGCCTGTTTGTGCTTTTGCTGACTCGTGGTTCTCATAAAAGGCATAAACCCTGTATTGTACATCCAGGGAGGTTCGCTTACCACGGAATACGTTTTCATCAATAAACTCTGTTGTATTTTCCGGCACTTCGGCATAAGCTATGACCCAATCGGCATCACCGGTTTTGCGGTCAATGCGAAAGCCCTGCTCTCCAATGCTGTTATCAGTCCATGTGAGTTTGTAGCTTACATCGCTGAGTTTTTCGAGTGTGGGGGCGGTTGGTGGCGGGATGTTGGTGTTGTAACTGTTTGCTGAAAAATCGGAACTGAACTGGCCTGCAACAGCGCAGACCCGATAATGCACGGTAGTATTCAGGTCAAAAGTTTCGTCTTTATAATTTGGATCGGTAGTAAATGCCAGCTCCTGCCATGAAGCGCCGCTGTGCCTTCGTTCAATGCGGAAACCATCATGGCCGGCGCTGTTTGCAGCCCAGTTTAAAGATAAAGAAGTAATGGAGTTTGAGGTGATACTGAGATCAGTTGGAGGCGGAAGCAATGCTTCGGTAGCGATGTGGAGCGCTGTGGTCTGGTAGGTTTCGTAAAAGGCATAGAGCCTGTATTGCACATTTAACTGGCTTTTGCCTGTAAACACATTGCTGTCAACAAAGTGGGTATGATTGGCGGGCACAATTCCATAGGCAAGCTGCCAGTCCTCATCGTCACGTTTACGGTCAATTTTAAAACCTTCCTCACCGGTACTGTTGTCCTGCCACTCCAATTTGTAGCTTACATCAGATAGTTTGGTGATGCTGAGATTGGAAGGCGGCGGGAACTCTATATTGGTTGAAGAGATAATTGGTTTTGAGTTGTTATTGCCGGCATAGGCATATAAGCGGTATTCATAGATAAGAGAGGTATCAGGCAACAACGTGGTATCATTCCATTGCCGGGCTTCTTTATTTAGGGTGTACAGGGCAATATGCCATTCTTCTTCGCCTTTTTTTCGGTCAATTTTGAAACCTGCAATGTCATGATCAGCGTATTCCCAGCTAAGCTTGCGCTCTGTTATGCTGATGGTTTCAATACTGAGGTTCTCAGGCGCCCAGGTAGAGGGGTCAATGTTGGTGTTGTCGTCCCAGAGGTTGTCACGGGTGGGTTTTTGGCAGGTTGTAAGCATAGCAGCTAACAGTGCGAGGAGTAAGAATTTGAGGTGTGTTTTTGGGTTCATGGGGTATTTTAGGTTTTTGGTTTCATTCAAACTAAATTTGTTAATCCCCAACGGGGAACATGGTACGTATGATCTGCGTGTTTTACCATACTGTAACCGCTACGCGGTATTTTGATTCTTTACTTTCTTTGCCATTGCCAATAGGACATACAGTTTATTAGCAACTTTAACCGCTACGCGGCAATCCATTTTCCACAACCAAATTTGCCCGTAGAGCCTGCCCCGATTTGTCGGGGGCATGTAGTATGGTAACACGTATGCATTCCGCCGTTTCCCAATTGCCCGTAGGGCATGAAGTATGGTAGCAACATCGCATCCAGTCATTCCTGATTGCCCGTAGGGCATTAACATTATCTGCGGCCATATCTTCATCCTTCATCCCCTACGGGGAATTTGTTTTTATTTGATGTGCGTGTTTTACCATACTTTAACCGCTACGCGGTATTTTGATTTTTTACTTTCTTTGCCATTGCCAGTAGGACATACAGTTTCACAGTAATTTTAACCGCTACGCGGTAATCCATTTTCCACAACAATGTTTGCCCGTAGGGCATGTAGTATGGTAGCAACATCGCATCCAGTCATTCCTGATTGCCCGTAGGGCATTAACATTATCTGCGACCATATTTTCATCCTTTATCCCCTACGGGGAATTTGTTTTTATTTGATGTGCGTGTTTTACCATACTGTAACCGCTACGCGGTATTTTGATTTTTTACTTTCTTTGCCATTGCCAGTAGGATATACAGTTTGGTAGTAATTTTACCGCTACGTGGCAATCTATTTTCCACAACCAAATTTGCCCGTAGGGCATGTAGTATGGTAGCAACATCACATCCAGTCATTCCTGATTGCCCGTAGGGCATTAACATTATCTGCGGCCATATCTTCATCCTTCATCCCCTACGGGGAATTTGTTTTTATTTGATGTGCGTGTTTTACCATACTTTAACCGCTACGCGGTATTTTGATTTTTTACTTTCTTTGCCATTGCCAGTAGGACATACAGTTTCACAGTAATTATAACCGCTACGCAGTAATCCATTTTCCACAACAATGTTTGCCCGTAGGGTATGTAGTATGGTAGCAACATTGCATCCAGTCATTCCTGATTGCCCGTAGGGCATGTAGTATGGTAACACGTATGCATCCCGCCGTTTCCCAATTGCCCGTAGGGCCTGCCCCGATTTGTCGGGGGCATGAACTAACTATGCAATCGCTCAACATCTTCCATAAAATCAAACAAAAACCTCTCATCATATTCTATTTCAAACTTTTTCAGAAAATCAATATACTCCACCCTAAATGTAATTTTCTGATGGTGCATCTCCTGGTTCTGGATATAATTATACACATCTTCGACCTGTGATTTTCCATAGGTGAATCCTCCATAACCTTCCTGCCACTGAAATTTACCCAAACATAGTTTATTCTTATTGATGAACAATGCCGAACTGCGTTTTAAATGGTAAATGGTGTCAGAAACAGAAACGGTAGGATGCATCCCATAGAACATATGCACATGATTTGAAACACCGTTTACAATGTAGGATTTATGCTTCATCTCAGAAAGAATTCCACTGAGGTATTCAAAAACGCGGTTTCGGATGTTTTTATGAAGGACAGCGTCTCTGTTTTTAACCGCAAAAACCAATTGCACATACATTTGGGTGAAGTTTCCTGGTTTCATAGATGTTGTTTTTGTTCATCCCCTACGGGGAATTTTATTATTTTCGGTGATTGCTTCTTACCATACTGTAACCGCTACGCGGTATTTTTCGCAATCTTTTTCCTTTTTGCTCATATAGCCGGCTATGATTTGTTGGGGGTAAGCAGTATTTTAGTACCAAAACTATAACCGCTGCGCGGTATTTTGATTCGTTATTTATGTTTCAATTTTCCTCAGAGCTTGTAGTTTCGTGGTACGAATGCTAACTTGTTGCCTGTAGGGCATAAAGTATGGTAGCATGAAGGTACCCCACCGAATTCAAATTGCCCGTAGAGCCTGCCCCGATTTGTCGGGGGCATTAACATTGTTCTTTGCATATTTTTATTATTCGTTGATGTTTTGTTGTTTATCCCCTACGGGGAATTTAATTATCTGCGATGTTTGCTTTCTTACCATACTGTAACCACTACGCGGCATTTCTTGTGATCACATGGCTTGGTTATGTCAATTTCATTATGCTTGCATTTCAAATATCATGTGTTCGCCATGCGATATTGATTTTTCAATTCCTCAAAACCCCACCCTCAAACTCAGCATCCCGCCACCCTGCACCGGCATAAAGGCTACGCTGGCCTGGCGCTGGGCTTTTTTCTGCTGCACGGCTTTTACTATTGTCATTACACCCAGCGGAACGGCAGCGCCGAAAGCGATGTAGGAATAGAGGTCGTGCCTTTCGTATTTATCGTAAATAGCAGTTGCATCAGTTGTGGCTGTCTTATAGTCATCTGCCAATTGCATGGCTGAATAGCGATAATAGGCACCTGCGCCTGCTGCTGCAATGGTGGCTGAGCCATAGATGATCTTTGCAGTTTTATGCCTGCGGGCTTTTTGCAACATGCTGCCTTCAAAGGTTTGCAGCCTGTACGTTAATTCGCTTTCACGGCCTTCGGTGATCTGTACCGATTGCGTGGATTCAAGAAAACCTGGTTTTTTCACAGTTACGCTATAATTGCCTATAAGCAATGGAAATACCGCCGGAGTAGTTTCGCTGCGTTTTTGCCCGTTGATAAAGATCTCTGCTCCGCGGGTTTCAAAAGGCTCGCTTACTATGCTCAGGCCTCCCTGCCGTGGACGTGGCGACAGGTTGAGCGATTCCGTCTGGCCAACAACAATAAACACATCCCGCTCATCATCAATATGCAGGTTTTTGGTGGCTTTTACCTTATACTGTCCGGGAGGCCGGTTCAGATTGATGCTACCGGAACCCACTTTTACATTGTTCACATAAATATCAGCGCCGGGTGCATTTACAATCAATGTCCCGAAGTTTTTGGATAATGGAATGAAGCGTTCGGTTTTCTGCCCGTCATTTACGGTGATGTGTTCGTGGGTATCGGAGTAAAGGTCTTTTGTCAATCTTATGCTGTATGTGCCGGAAGGCTGCCTGCGATTTTCGTAAGGACTTGTGCCCACTTCCCTGCCCTCGATAAATACTTTGGCGCCGCCGGGATCGGAGGTTATTACCAAATGCCCGAATGCCTCTTTCAAGCTAATGTTAAAGGATTTGTTGTCGCCATCGGCTATGCTGAAGTTTTCTTTGTGCTCGTGATAAAGAGGTGAACGAACAATCAATTCATGGTTGCCGCTGCTGATCTGGCTGCGGGAAAGCGGTGTTGTACCCACAGGCCGGCCATTGAGCAGTACCTCTGCGTTTGAAGGCGTGGAGCTTATCTGCCAGTATCCGAAGCGTGGCTTGAGGCTTGCCACGGGTAGGTTAACGGTTTCGCCTTCACTCAAGGTAAAAGTGGCTTCGTGATCGTAATACAAAGGATAACGCAAACGCAGATTATAAGCCCCGGCAATGAACCTGCCCTGGTGGGGTGTGGTTCCGATGCGCTGTTCATTAAGAAAGATTTCAGCGCCCTGGGGTTCGCTGTTTATGATGATGAAACCGCTCAAAGCAAGGCTTGATTGTGTTTGTCCGGGCTGAAGTTCTATTTCTACTACCTTGGGGTCAACGGCATCAATGGTTTTTTCGAGTTCGCTGAAGCCTTCCTTGAAAAAACGGAAAGTGTGCTTGCCTTTGGGGACATTAAACACAGCATTGCTGCCTGTTGAAGCTACGGGCGCATTGTTGCCTGAGCGGATATACACATTGCTCTGGTTCATTCGAAAAGTGATCTGAACAAGCTCTGTAGCCGGCAGGCCCGTGCCTTTTGAAGCCACCACAAGGCTATACACCATATGGCTTCTTGCAGGTTCGGGCATATCTACATCAAGCGAGAGGTAGCCCGGGGCCATGAGTTTGATGCGGCGCTCACGCGGGGCAATGTACAGCCAGTAGCCATCTTCCTGCGGAACCAGATCAACAATGCCGATGTTGGATTCAAAACTCATTCCACGTATGTTGGTGATGACCTTTATGAGGGCGCAAGGCTCGTCGTTCACCGTTCGGCGCTGATGTTCCTGCATACGGGCAGTGATATCGGAAGGATCGGGTTTAAACTCCCTTACATCAAATTCCTGTGCAGTGAGACAATTCAGCAATAAGAAAAGCGCTGCAAGAAAAAGGTAGTGTTTGGCCATAATGTTGTTTGTTTTTGTCAGAACCTGAAGTCCTCAAGCCCGAAAATGCTGCCATCGGGGTTTTTCTGCGGTTGCCAGGTACGTACGTAAATTTTTGGGTTGATGGTATCGTTGAGGTCAATCATTAAAAACAGGTAGCCTTTATCGGCATAGGTTGAAGAATAATAGTGCTGGGCAATCTGGATACCGTAAATCTTTTCGTTTTTCTCTGTTTTACGAACCTGATTGTCTTCAAAATGAATGTTTATGAACTCGTTGCGGTTGAAAACCATTTTGAGGCGCTCCATATACTCTGATTTGTTCAGCCAGATGTATTCCACCTGGTCTTCGGATAAGTTGCCGTACATGCCACGGACATTTTCCACCGGTTCGGGGCTTCGCTTTACTACATTGCCCACGATGATGAGTGCATTTTCATCGAAAATGGCCTTGAGGTAATCAAGGCGCTCGAGCGAATATGCCGTTTTGTAGTCTTCCATGAACCGGATAAGGAAGTATTTGTCTTCGTATGAGCCAAATCGTTCGGGCCTTGAAAGGATGTCGTCAATGGCGATCTGGCCAAGCGAAAATGATATGCTATTGATCTTATTTTGGTTGTTGAAGCTGAAAACAACGGATTCAATGAACCTTTCACGGTTGTTACGAAACGCAAAAAGCATGGGCACTGATCTTACCATGACCTCGTCGCCAACCCTGACAATCCTGAATGTATCGGTTTCGCGATCCAGAACGGTTACATTGCCGTATCCGATGAGTTTCTGGTACATCTCGTAGCCTTCATCGCTGAACCACTGTCTCTGGCTTTCATGGTTCTGATCACGTATGCCTTGCACAACGTATTCAACCACATCACGGTAGGTGTTGTATTCGGGCTTGTAGGTTCCGATCACTTCAAAATTCCTGCGGATGGGTTGGCCGGTAGCCGTTGGCTGTTTTATTGGCCTGACGATGGATTCTTTCAGGGGTAAGTGGATTTCTGACCTTTCAAAATAGGGCAATTCAACATTATTGAGCATGAGCTCCACTTCGGGAACCAGGCCGGCTTTGCTGAAGTACTGGTATTCAATCCTGATCCTTAAACGATCAAAATTACGTGCAGCTTCGCCGGTGAGTATTGCTGCACCAATGCCGTTGCGGGCATGAACAAGGCTGGCGTAGCCATCGCCAAGCCAGTAGGAATAATCAATATCCTGAACCGGATGGTTGTGATATTTGATGGACAGGTGGATTTCCTGGGTGGGCGGGGATTCCTGCTCCCTGATGCCGGTAATGGTAAAATCAAGAAATGAAAAGATGCTCCTGATCCTGTCGTTGATGCCCATGATCATGGATTCTTCCTGATTGCCTTCAAAAATGTGGCGCAGTTTTACGTTATCACGGTGACTGCTGTTAAGCACCAGCGCCCAGTAATAATAACGCAATGCATCAGCGATGCGGTACTCCCGTTCAGCTCTTTGCGCCTGGTGTATGAAATCGCGGATCATCTGCTCACGCGTCTGAAACATCAGATTCAGGTCTTGTCTTGTTATATAAACAAGCACCTCGGAATCACCAGGTTCATCTTTGATTGAGCGGGTTTCGTAGCGATCAAGCACTGCCGAGGAATAGGTTCTGACAACGCTTTTAACGTGAGATGTGAGGTCGCCGTTTACCTGGCGTACAACCTGCTCGAAATCGCTTTGCACCTGAACAGAGATGGATTCTGAAAGATTTTCGAGGGCGTTGCGCCTGGCTGCATTGAAGTTTGAACCTGTGCCAATTCCCCAGTAATAATAGCCTGAGTTTTTAATGATATCAACACTTTGCGGATACGCTGATAAGGAAAGCGCTAAAAGTAGAAGCAGTGCTATTTTATGGATGGGTAGTTTGTTGCTCATGATGGGGTAAAGACAGTGGTTAATGAAAGGATAAAAATAGTAATTATTGGTGAAAAGTTGAATGGTTAGTAATCCCAAATTAAAAATATGTGAATTTTTTTTGTCAGGCTATCATATTAGCTTAAAAGTCCCGGCTTCAGAGAAAGTGCTTGTTTATGAAAACCCCGACAGGTCATTCACTGTGAATGAAAACGAAAAACTTGGCGCAAGATATTTGCGTTTAAGGGTTTTGCTGCCGGGTGCGACGTTTGGGCTTTAGCGGGTGATCATTAGTTTTGAACTGGCTGTGCCGTTATTTGTTTGCAGTTGCAGGATGTAAAGGCCTCCCGTTAGTTCCGGAACATCCAGCGTAATCAATTGCTTTCCGGTTTGCAGCATCTTGTGCTCTTTTTTAACTATTTGTCCGGAAATGTTATACAGCTTCATCCGCAAATTGCCAGGAAAATCAATATCAGCACTTATTATGATCTGTTTTGCTTTTGCATCATAATAGGCAGAGAGATCAAACATTTTTTCATTGCTTCTGATTCCGTAAACCATATCGCCAACCAATATCCTGTTCGGGTAAAGCAAGGTACGAAAATCCATGTATTCAAATCCACCCACCTGGCGGTTACGGAATATCTGCGCATTCAGATCGTAACGGCTGTCCTGGTTTGTGAGTATCATGGCCGGGCTTTCACCGTAAACGGTGATGTAGATATCCAGCATCTCAATATAATATTTCATGAAATTCCTCACAGTGAGCCAAACCCCCCGGTGAACCTGTTTTTCCAGCATGGCATATGGTATCGCTGAGTTGGTGTTCTCGTAATAATCAGTTGAATACAAATAAGTATTTGGCATAACCACCATGGTTGTAAGCAGGTTCAAACCTGGATTGAACGATAGCTGACCGTTGAATGAGGCATTGGCATTGGTAATATAATTGTCAGAAACCACCTGCGCTCCGGCCAAGCGGCTGTTATCGCCAACAAAGGCTACTTTGGCTTCGGGTGCATTTATTTTGTTAAGCAACAATTCGCCGTTGCCGCTACCTGAAAAAATAAAATCAAAAAGTGTTTGGTAGGAATTGCCAATGAATACGATCACCTCAGCCTGTTCAATCAATGCCTGCAGGCCAGGATCGTAAAGGTTTGCCGGCAATGCCTGTCCGATTTCTACATTTGTTGCACCTGCCCCTGTGAAAGCTTGTTTGTAGGCACTGGCAAGCGTGGTGCCGGCTCCTGTGATGATCAGCATAGGCGCTGAAGGCCAGGCAACCGAATCAACCAGATGTGAGATAAATAACTGGTTTTCGCTCACCGGATCAGTGCCGCTGAGCAATAGTGTGCGGTTTCCAAATTCATGTGTATGCTCCACTGTCATTTGTGACCCAAACCCTGAAACCTCAAAAGTATTCAGGTTAATGCTGCAGTTGTGTAATAACTGGGTTGTTTCCACATCCTTGGCAAACAAACGGTTTTCCTGGTGTCCAAGCTCGCCCTGGCGGTAAAAATTAACAGCCGCGGTTCCGTAAGCATATCCGGTAATATTTGCCGTATCCGAGGCATCAATGCAGAATGCGGTCATATCATCCACACCAATTCCGGTCAGCTTTTCGTTGTGGTCGTTTTTCCAGCGTGCCATAAAAGCAAGCAGCCGTGCCATGCGGCCGCGTTCAACAAAGTGGGAATCAAAAATATAGCCAGGCATGATATCCAGAAAATCGTTCTTAAGGGTAATGCTGCTGTGAAAAATGTTTTTCAGGCATTCGTCAGAATACGCTGTTCCGCTTTCCGCTGTGAACACAACGCCAGATAATATATGCAATCCGGCTGAGGTTCCCGCGATCACCCCGCCGCTGTTGAATTTATCAGTAATGGCATCATGCGTTTTGGTGTTCTTATAGGTGAGGTAATAGTTGGCCTGGTTCCCGCCCCTGAAAAAGATCACATCATAGGTCATTAAACTATCGTAAGTAGCCTGTGCGTTGGCGATAGCAGTGGTGTTTATGGTGAAATTCTTGGCCGCAACTGCCCCCAGACTGAGAAAATAATCAGGCAGCCAATTTGGGTTAGAAGGATTGCTGTAGCTCACAATCGCAACCCTTTTGTTTGCCGAATTATCAACTGCCCAGGTGTAAGGGATATCGCTCCAGCCGTTATAGTTTTCGGTACCGCCGCCCACTATCATGATTTTTCCCTGTGAAAAAGCATTGAAAGTATTGAAAACGCATAGCGCCAGTAATGCGGTTAATAAATGAAGTTTCATGATGCTGCCGTATTATAAGCTGATAATTATCTTTAATTTTGCCAGTTGTTCTGTTTCCCGGAAGGGAAGAACAAAGTTAATCAAATAAATTCAGCCCATAGTGAGTGAAGCTATCCAGCATGAATGCGGTATTGCCCTGATCCGGCTCTTAAAACCGCCAGAATACTACCTTGTTAAATACGGGACGGCTTTTTACGGCCTGAACAAACTGCACCTGCTCATGGAAAAACAGCACAACCGTGGGCAGGATGGCGCCGGAATTGCCTGTATAAAATTCAATCTCGATCCCGGCGAGAAATATATGAACCGCCTGCGTTCGGTTGCCGAATCGCCGGTGAATGATATCTTTCTGCAAATTTTTGAAAGCCTGAGCATCATCAGGGAAAAACATCCCGACAGGCTCAGGGATGCAAACTGGCTGAAAAGTAATGTTGATTTTACCGGAGAGTTGTTTCTGGGCCATCTGCGTTATGGAACATATGGAAAAAACGATCTCAGGAATGTTCACCCGGTTATTCGTGAAAACAACTGGAAAACCAAAAACCTTATCCTTGCCGGGAATTTTAATCTGACCAACGTTGACGAACTTTTTAATAAACTGGTAGAGCTGGGGCAGTTTCCCATTGAAACTTCCGACACGGTTACCATGCTTGAAAAAATCGGGCATTTTCTTGATGAAGAGAACGAGGAGCTCTACAGAAGGTTCAAATCAGAAGGTTATATAAAGAGGGAGATCAGCAAGCATATTGCTGAAAAGCTGGAATTGCAAAAGATACTGGCCCGTGCCTCTGCCCAGTGGGATGGAGGTTATACAGTTGCCGGGCTTCTCGGCCATGGCGATGCATTTGTGATGCGTGATCCGGCTGGTATACGACCTGCATTCTTTTATGCCGACGACGAAGTGGTGGTGGTTACATCTGAGCGCCCGGCTATTCAAACCGCTTTTAATGTACCTCTTGAACGCATACAGGAAATTAAGCCCGGACATGTTCTTGTTATAAAAAAAGGAGGTGAATGGGCGCAACACCTTTGCAAGACTCCCACCTCACTTAAACCCTGTTCTTTCGAACGCATCTATTTCTCGCGCGGCACTGATGCCGACATCTACGTTGAACGCAAAAAATTAGGCAGGTTTCTGGCTCCGGCCATACTCAAAACAGTAGATTACAATTTACAGGACACTGTTTTTTCATATATACCCAACACCGCTACTGTGGCATTTTACGGTTTGGTGGAGGCGCTCAACGAGTTCTGCAACAAAGTGAAAACCGAAAAGCTCCTTCAGCTTCGTGATACCCTTACCGAAGAGGCTATAAGCGAAATACTTTCGCTTTCTCCGCGGGTTGAAAAGGTAGCGGTAAAAGACATTAAACTGCGAACTTTCATTACCCAGGATCTCGGACGCGAAGACCTTGTCACCCATGTGTACGATGTTACCTACGGCATCATCCGAACCGGCCAGGATACACTGGTTGTGCTTGACGACTCTATCGTAAGGGGAACAACCCTGCGCCAGAGTATTATCCGCATTCTTGATCGTTTAGGGCCAAAGCACATTGTTATTGCATCATCTGCACCTCAGATTCGCTACCCTGACTGCTACGGGATTGATATGGCAAGGATCAGCGACTTTGTGGCTTTTAACGCTGCCATTGCCATGCTGAAAGAAACCCACCAAACGCATATTATCAATGAGGTGTATAAAAAATGCAAGCAACAGGAACATCTGCCCGGCCAGGAAATGACTAATTATGTTAAAGACATTTACCGGCCATTCAGTGCCGAACAGATTTCGCAGAAAATTTCAGAGCTTGTCATGCCCGAAAAGGCAAAAGCCAAAATCAGCGTTCTCTTCAACACGATTGAAAACCTCCACGAGGCTTGCCCCAACCACACCGGAGATTGGTATTTCACAGGCAATTATCCAACACCCGGCGGCAATATGGTAGTGAACCGCGCATTCATTAACTATATCGAAGGCAGAAACGAAAGAGCTTACTTGAGAACCAAGCCGTAGTCATAATTCTTAGGTGCTTATTTTGTAGAACTGACACCCCTGGGTACGGGATCGCTTTTTTTTGTGATACAGTGATACAGTGATACAGTGATACTGTTTTTGTTTTTTTTGCCAACTGCTTATTGCCAACTGCCAACTTTTCTTATAGCTCCAGTGCGGCAGCAATCATTTCGGCTGTTTCCTCAAACTGTTCACGTGAAAACCGGAGCTTGGGTTTACTGAAATCAATATCGTAGATACCGTTAACAGGCACAAGATGGATATGTGCGTGCGCTACTTCCAGGCCAATCACAGCAACGCCGACTTTTTTGCAGGGAATCACCTTGCCAATGGCCAGGGCCACCTTTTTGGCAAACAGGAAACAATCTGCATAAAGTTTGTCGTCGAGGTCAAACAAATAGTCTGTTTCTTTTTTGGGGATCACCAGAACATGCCCCCGGGCAAGCGGGTTGATGTCAAGAAAAGCCAGGAAGCGATCGTCTTCCGCCACTTTAAAAGCCGGAATTTCGCCGTTTACTATTTTGGAAAATATACTTGTCATACTGATATTCTAGGGGTTATCTCGTTATTTCTATCACTTCAAAAGTCATTTTTCCTGCCGGAACTTCAATTTCCACCTTATCGCCCACTGTCAGTCCAAGCAAACCTTTGGCAATAGGCGAATTGACTGAAATTTTGCCTTCCCTGATGTTTGCTTCATTTTCCGGCACAAGTTTGTAGGTCATTACAGCATTGTTTTTCAGATTTTTGATCTTGACTGAAGAAAGGATCAGTACACGTGTATTGTCCATTTTTGACTCATCAATCACACGGGCATTCCTGATAATTTCCTGCAGTTTGGAGATTTTCAGTTCCAGCATGGCCTGTTCATTCTTTGCTGCATCGTATTCTGCGTTTTCTGACAGATCTCCTTTGTCTCTGGCATCGGCGATCTGCTTTGATATCAGCGGTCTTTCAACATTGGTAAGTTGATCCAGTTCGTCCTGGAGTTTCTTTAGCCCTTCCCTGGTATAATACACTATTTCGCTCATGTCTGATACTTTTATGCGTTATCGAAATAAGATAAAAGACCCTGAAACAGGGCCTTTTATCAAAAATAAGCTTGTAAAAAATTCTAAAGTACGAAAATATTAGAATGTTATTCTGGCGCTAATTGTATGTGTACCTTCCCAGGGGTCGGTATCCCTGTAGGAATAGTCCACTGCAAAAACACTGCCTTTTTCACGGTCAAGAGGAACCTGAACTGTTAGTCCTGCACTTGGCCCTGTGTGGGCGGTAGTTCTTTCAGCTTTGGTTGTTATTCCATCCTCATATGTATAACCGGCGCGAACCATCAGGTAGCTTTTTAATGCATATTGCATACCCACTGCAATCTGATCTTTGAAAAAGGAGTTGGAGATAAAATTGCCGGCAACTGAAAGGGTGTGATTTTCTGAGAAAAGAAAATCATAGGCTGCACCAATAACCAGTTGCGAAGGCATTTCAAAATCTGCCGAACGTTGCTCAACAGTGAATTCACTATCCTGCCCATGCAAAATGGTTCTTGTGGCAAGTCCGTCGCCGCTGAATCGCATGGTAGGCCCGATATTTTTCAGTGTGATCCCAAAGGTAATGTTTTCCATCGGACCGGTAACATATTGAATTCCTGCATCAATGGCCAGACCCTGTGCGCTCAGGTCAGCAATGGACTGGCTGATGATTTTAATGTTAAACCCACCATAAATACTGTTAGAAAAAGCTTTTGAATAGGCAATTCCAATATTCATGAGACTGGGTGAAAATGTACCAATGCCACCTTCAGGAAGATCGGTTCTGGTGATGGGTATATCGCCGAAGCGCATGGACATGATGGCCACGCCAAGAACACCTGTTTCGCCAACCCTTTGGGTAAATCCAAAGGTGTTGATGTTGATATCCGATCCTTTCAGCCACTGGGTGTTTGAAAAAATCAACTCAGTGCGTTCGGTAAATGCAATACCGGCAACATTGCCAAATACCGCTTCAAGGCCGCGGATACTGGAGGTGTTCGCCCCACCCCAGCCCGAACTGCGGGCCCAGGGATTGATCAATAGCTCTGAAGCGCCGGCTTCACCAGCACGGTCTTTGTTACCGGAGAAGAGATCGTTAACCGGGGCAAGCACAGCAAAACTCAGCAGGCCGGCAAGGATGTATTTTTGTAAGTTCTTCATAGTATGTCTTTTAAAGAATTTAACGTTTGTTTTACTTTGAATACATCAGAATGCATTTAAATCCACAGGCCGCATCGAGCCAAACCATTTGAGGGTTCGTTCTCCAAGCCCGTCGGCTTTCACATGGAAAATGTATATGCCTCCTGCAATCGGGATGCCTGCATAATTTTTCAGATCCCAATCAATGGATGTGATGTCCGAATCTTTGGTAAATTGCCTGATAAGCACCCCGCTTACTGTGTAAATGGTTACCGTACATTTTCGGGGCAGGTTTGTGACCTTTATTCTGTTATCAAGCTGGTTTACTTCATAGGTTGAGTAAGCGTAATATGGATTCGGCACAATGTTGATCAGATCAAGTTCGCTCTTTGCTTTTTCAATATTGTCCGTAATGGTTGCAATGCCTTCGGTGCTGAAGGTATACATTGGGAAATTCCGGTTTACGGTGTCGGTGGCAATCGCCAGTGAATCCCTTAAAGGAACAGAGTAATGGCGGGCAATGGGTTTGCCAACCCTTAGCCTGATGTGTACATCGCTTGATAAGAAATCTTGTCCTTCAACCGTGAGCGGAAGGTTTACCCACATGGCTGTTGACCATGCATATCGTTTGATGGCTGCTGACATGGCCAGATGCTTACGCAGCCACACGCCTGCATCGTAAGCAGGTGCAAACGGCTCGTAGCCGGGCAATGGAATGGGTTCAAGCTGCCTTGATCCCATCACATAAACATAATGCATACCGCCAAATACCACGCCTGCTTCGTTCACAGCATCTGAGCTAGGATCCCACCTCATATTTCTACCGTTTTCACCAACCAGCCAAGAGTTTTCACCGAAAACAATGTTCATTCGTTCGCCGGTTTCAAGGTTTATGGCATATCCTGGGAACCAGCCCATTCCGGTGGCGCTGATGTAGTGCGGGTCGTCGGGGTTGTCGCTGGGCTCAGCTGTCGGGTCGGCAAAATTGCCATCCTTGTCAACCGAAGGTGATGAACGGATATCAAACCTGGATGTTCTTCCCTCTGCCAATCCTGATTCAGCTGCCATTTCAACAACTACCGATCTGGTCCATTTTGATTTATCAGCGGTAATGAACACATCCACACTGGCAATCTGGGATAAACTCTGGAAGTTCTTTGACGGAAGACTGTGCGCAGGCGAAGTCCTGGAAACAGGGTCCTGCCCATCGAATGCGACCAGATTATAAGGCGCCCAGGTGCCGCTGATAACATTTTCATATACGGCATTCGGGTCAACAGGATTTCTGGCTCCCATATTCCAGTCATGGTTCCATGCATTTTCATTATCCCTTAGGGTTCCTGACCTGATCCAGTTGAAAGGGCCGCCACCGTCAATGTCAGGCACACCGGTTAGCCAGGGGCTGGCGCCATCGGCAAATGAAATGGATGCCGTAAGGAAGCCATTGTTCTCAGCAAGAATGGCGTAACGCGATACATTGCCATGAGGGTCTGGTGTTTCTCCAACCTTGAAGCTTCCGGGAGAGAATACCTGTCCTATTTCAATGGCGATACCCAGGTCGGGGAAAATCTGCTCGGTAGCGGTAAGAATACTTTTAGCTGATGGATACACTATGCCTGTATTTAAATCGGTGATTTTCCAGGTTGATACCATCATGCTGGCTGTATCGCCACCGGGATTAAAGAAGTAAGCTCCCTTGGTTATATTTTCCAGTCTTACACGATACAAAGAGTCAAAGGCGATGATAAAATCAGAAGCTTTTACATTCAAGGGGTCAATTACTTTGATTTTGATCGGGCCTCTGCCTGCTTTATAAGTCGGATTGTAACTGATCGGATAATCCGGATGGCCGAGTTGGATGTCAGCGCTTGCCGGTGGTTTGCTCATGATCTCATCAATGGTTTCCTGTGTGAAATCTAGGATGTTGCCCAGGTTGCCCTGTCCCTGAACACGGGTGATTTCAACGCCGTCGCCGTAATTTGCAACCGGTGATTTGGGACCGACAGGTATATGGGGAATCGTGGTATAAACCTTAATGTTTCTGCGGCCTGCAAGATAAGGCTGTTTCTGGCCGTTGAGCGACTGAACCCCGGGTTGTTGTCCGTTGGGGTCGTCAGAGTATTTTTCATACTCATTGTAGGCGTAAGCCAGAGCCATGTAGTAATATTGCTTATGATTCACCAAAGGTTGGTTGGTGAATGCATCCAGATGCAACCTGAAGGAGTTTTTAATTCCCTGGTTTGCACCGTTTACTTCCATTACCGGCACATTGGCCGATAACGATTGGTCGTAGTAATGGTTAACAAGTTTGCTCACGCCGTTTTTGATATCACACTGGAATACCAGGCGTGCCAGATTGGGGTCTTTCAGGTCGTTTGGCCCAACCGAAGCATTTCTCAACTGAAAAATCTGGTAGCCCTCAAATACGTATAATGAATCGCCCTGGGTAATATTATAATCCACTTCGGTGTATTGTTCATTATAGTTATTTCCGGCGTCATTGGTACGACGGTTGGTTATGTATACGATAAGTTCCTTATCCAACTCACGGAAAGTAAGGTCAGGGGCATTGGGCCCGTCAACCACCTGGAAGCAGTTGTCAAACAAAGCCTGACATTTATCATCCACAATGCGAAGCAGCTCAACTGATGCCCAGGGTCCGCCTGAGGCAGCACGTGCCCAGGGAATACCAACGGTAATATAGTTTACAGCTCCCGGGCGCAGGGTAAATGGGCCTGCCGACTGAAGAAAACGACGGTCATTTGGTGGGTTATCGGCATTTTCTTCTGTCCATACGTAAGGTGAATTGGGATCAATAAAATGTGTGCCCCAATGACAGGGGTCGCTGTCGCCAGGGAAAAGGAAATCGGTTATGGGTCCAAAACCATTGGTTTGAGGATGTCCTAATCCGCCATAAATCATTCTGGTTCCGTCTTTCCAGATACCACGCAGGTAGTTGTAGTAGTCAATGGCTACCTGGGGATCGGTCATAAACCAGGGCAAACCGGTGGTATTGTTAAAATAGGTAAAGCGGCGCATCCCGAAACGTTCGTTATTAGGAATGCCATCGCCGAAATTCACACCGTTAATTGCTTCCGGGAAATGCATCTCTCTGATAATATCGCAGGGAAGCAGGTTTCCGTTTTCATCAAAAGCCGAAGGCCTGTCTTGTCCGTACAGCGGCTCACCGGGCATGATACGGTCCATATACGGGCCCTGGAAGAAGTCAACACCAATGGCTGGTGGCTGGCTGCCATAAGCCCATGCCTGACCGGAACCATCTTCGGGAAGTCCGTTGTAGCAATATCCAAGTCCACGAACAACATCGCAGCCGATGAAGTCATCGAGGTGATAACCCAGATCGGGGTCAACCCACTGGCTGAAGTAGGTTTCCCGCAATGTAAAGGTTGAACGGTTGATGATTTCATAACTGTAGAAAGTCATGTTGTTGATCTCGTCGTTTGTAGCGAAGGCAAATGCCTGACCGCGGATTTCCATCCCAATGGCATCACCCCCGGTTTCGGTATGTATGTTGCCTTTGTCGTTAAAAACCCACCAGAGGGTCTGGTCGCCTTTGATCACCTGGTCAGAGAGGATGCCATAAAGCCAGTTATTTGGATCATCAGGATGATAATACTGGGCATCCGCGGTTGGTGTAAGGGTACGGCACAATTCACCGGTAAGATCGTAATAAGGGAAATCACCGTTTTGAGGGGAATATGAACCATCGCCATCTCTGTCGTAAAAGGGGGCAAGGTAAAAACTTTGTCCTTTGCTTACATCGCCATGAGCCGGCCAGTTAAGAATGGACGGTGGAATGGTATATTCGGGATAAGCAGCCGGATCGTCCCACCAGGCAAGGAATTCGTTTACTTCAGCACGCGTAATAGGGAAATGCTTGTCGTATTCCGCACAGGTTTCAGCATCAATGGATGCTGATCCGTCAATGGTGAGCGGCCCCGGCCAGTAATCGTTTCCAACCTGGCGATAACGCAAAGCTGCAAGCTTCAACTGATCGTTTACGTCAATACCACCGATCCATAGTGATGCAGCGAACATTGACATCTTACCCGATCCCTTGGGGACTTCATATTGTGCACTTTCAAAATCCCACCACATATCGCCACCTGTATTGATACGGGTTCTTACGTTACCGATATCAAGGTAGCGGAATCCGCCACCGGGTAAGCAACCCGAAGCAACTGATTTGACCTCGAGTCTTTTTACATACGCTTCGGGTACTTTTTCCGCGTATGAGTAAGATAATAGCAGGCTGAAAGCAAGTAATATACATGCCTGGAATAACTTTTTCATTGTATTGTATGATTTAGGTTTTAAATTCATCGTAAATCAGGATTTAAGTAGCATTAGAAGTTCAGGGAAACGCCCAAACGGATCATTCGCGGCAGACTGTAGTTAAACGGGCTGTTAATCCTGATGGCATAAAGGTCGCGGAATGCCTGTGGATCAAGTTGTGAATTGATCTGGTTTTGGTATTCTGCTGCTGCCAGGTATCCATCATCGTCGGGGTTTCCTGTTGCTGAATAAACGCCCATGATGTTTTTGCTGTCCAGTATATTGTTTACCCTAAGATAAACGTTAAGGAACATATTCCTTCGGCTATCTTTCTGGTTTACACGCAGGTTGATGTCGCGGTCGAGGCGGGCATCAATTCTGAACTGCCAGGGTAGTCTGGCTCCGTTGATTGAACCCTGAATGCGGCGCTGTCCGCCCAGAGGATAGATACGGCTTGATTTGGTATACGGCGTTCCCGATCCTCCGAACAACAAGATGTTGAAACCGGTATTTTCAAGCCAGTTGATGGTTTTCACCTGATCGGTTCCTTTGATGGTGCGTGTTGAACGCGGCCCGTTGTATTGTTTTCCTTCACCGTAGCGATAATCAAGATTGAGGTTAATTGCATGGCGGCGGTCGAAATCAAGCGGTATCAGGTTTCTCAGATTGGGCTGTCCTGACTGGATAAGGGCGCGGGCAGTTTCGGGGTTTGAACCTGTTCCGTTGGCAAACTGAAGGGTATAGCTAGCGCGGATTCGTGCATTGTTTGTCCGGCGCAGATCGTAAGTAACGGTTAAGCCTTTCACAGTGCCGAAGTCAATATTGGTGTAGGAGTAGTAGGTGCTTGGATAGGCTCCGGTAAAACGGAAACTTTGGATTTGGTCGCGGATCTCACGATAAAAACCTGAAATTGACAAAGAGGATGAGTTTGTGAGCTTTTGCTGGAAGCCTAACTCATAGTCAATGGTTGTTTCAGGTTTCAGGTTGGGGTTGTTCAGCATTTGTGTACCCCTTGTATCAATGAACAAATAATCAATGAGGTCTAGCCTGGCTCCGGAAGTTGGCCGCTGGGTAAGTACGTTGTAATGTGCGAAGAACAATGCTTCATCGGAAATGGGGAATGAGAAAGAAATACGTGGCATGAATGTCCATTGCGGATCATAGTCTTCGAATGCCTCGGAGGTAAGTCCATTGGTATTTTTCAGGAATGGGCCGCTCTCTTGTCCGATAGCGATGGTCGGGTCTCCGTCAATTTCAATACCGGCGGCTGTGTACCAGGTACTTCCGGAACGATATCCTTTGATTTCTCTCGGATCGTTTGGCTGATCGACGTAAATCACAAAATCAGGCCCCATGTTTGAGGGGTGCTGTCCGATGAATCTCGGGTTGTCCGACAGGTTGTCTTCATTAATGGTATATGCTTCAGCAAACACATAAGGATCTTTCAATACATACTGGTTGGCGTCGAACCGGTCAACACGCAAACCAATGTTGAAAATCAGGTCTCTGAAAGCAAATTTGTCCTGGATGTAGAATGCCGAGTAAATTGGCTGGAAAGCACCGATATGCCTGAGGAAATTCCCCTGGGAATCTTTTTCTTTGAAGAAATCATCGAGGCTTGGTTTGCCTGTCAGGCGCTTGCCTGTATGATCAAAACCATAATAACCTATTAACTCGTTGCCCTGGTTCAGTAACTCGTCTGCGCTGAACATATCAATTCTCAGTCCACCATCAATGACGGCAGTCCTTTTGATCATGTCCCTGTCGTAATAGGTGAGCATATTGGTGTTAAAATCATAAGAATCAATCAGCAGGTAATCAATTCCGTCTGGCGAAAGGCCAAGCGCGGTTCTCAGGCTGCGGTCGAAAGTTCTCTGTGAAGCTGCATCAAATAGCCTGGGGTAATTTATTGTATCCATGAACACACCGTTCAGGTAAACTTCTTCGGGCCGTGTTTTGTCCAGCTGCTCGATGTGGAAGTTTGTGAGACCGCGCATGATGTTCCACAACCCAACCGGGCCAACAAAATAGCCGCGGTCAAAGCGTTGTTCATATTGAACACCAAATCGGATTTCGTGGTTGCCAAAGTAGGCCGAGAAATGTGCATTTATACCAAGCTGGTGGCTTTCAAATTGCTGAAAACCAGTTTGTATGCCGCCGGGGTTGCCCCATAATCCATAAACCGATTCTGGCATGCGACCGTTCACCAGGCCTCCCTGTCCCGGGATAAGGTCTTCAAACCTGCGCACCTGCCCCTGGCGGAAATCATAATATTGCTGTGTATAGTTGGCCAGTATGGGGTTGAATTCAGCGCGCTGGAAGCTGTATAGGGTATCGAGATAAGCGTTGTGGATGAATCCGGTCAGTTGGGTTTCTTCGTCGGTTCCAAATTCATAGGAACGTAACATATGCCTGGTAAACGAACCGTAGTACCCATATTTAAACAGGTCGTCCTGGTGGCGGGAATCCTGTTGCAGGTAATTATATACGGAGTAATCGGCCTGAAGTGTATAATATACATTCCTCACAAACGCCCTGCTTTCACCATCGGTTGGGAAACGGTGGGTAAACCTGCCGTATACCCTCCAGGTGTTATCAATAACCTGTGTGTTTGTTTTGTAGTTGAATATGGCATTGGGGAAGCTGAAGGCATCACGGTTGTTGTAATTGAATGAGCCCCCGAATGAAAGATTGATATTTGGGGAAGTTCTCACGTCAATTTTCCCGCTTACATTCACCGCCAGATTGTTTGTGTTTTGGGTGGCTTTCAGGAATTCCAGATCTTCTTTTCGTATCAGATTGGACCTGTAAATTGAACCGGTACCGGTTGGTGAAAGACCGATTGGGTTCTTCTCAAGATCGGCAAGGATGTCGTCCTTTACCTTGTAAACACCTGTGCTTGTCGGGCGTCCGTCTTCCCTGAAAATAAACTCGCCGGCCACAAAGTAACCAAGCAGGGAGGTCTGCTTGTCCTTGCTCCTGATCAGCGGCCCCTGCATATTAAGACTTGCGCGGTTATAACCGTAAGCATCCAGAAACTGTGAAGTTTCCAGTTCAGCTCCTGCACCAAAGGTACGTGAGGGGCCACGGGTTGTAACATTGATGATTCCGCCTACAGCATCGCCGTATTGTGCGGGCACACCACCAAGGATTACCGAAACCTGCTCGATGGCTGCCTCGGGCAATGCAGAAGAGCCTCTTACGCGGATACCGTCAATATACATGATGGTACCATCTTCGCGCTGTCCGCGAACGCTTCCGCGTTCACCGTCGGCTGAAAATACACCACCCACTGAAACAGCAATGGCATTTGCTGAGCGGTTGGGCATTTTCGCAATTTCTTCTGATGTAATGGTGGCTCCGCTCGAAGTTTGATCCTTGTCAATGAGGGGTACGGCATACTCGCGTACTTCAAATTCTTCAAGAGCGATGGCAGTGGGTTCCATTTTCAGATCAAGAAACCGGATCTGGTTTGCCGAAACAATTACATTCTGCATTTGCAAAGGCCTGTAACCCACGTAAGTGGCTTTGATGTCGTAACGGCCCGGGTCAATCGGACGGATTACATACCGGCCATCAAAATCACTTGTGGCCCCGCCAACCTGGGTTCCCCCGATCTCAGCTACGATGTTTGCAAAGGGAATGGGCTCACCTGTATCCTGATCGGTAATGACCCCCTGAATAGTTCCTGTTTGAGAAAAGACGTATGCACTAAACGATAGTACAATACCTAAAGTCAAGAGTAACTTTTTAGACATACCCTGTAATTTTATGTTAGATGACTACTTGTGTTTTAAGAGCCGGTAAAATTAACAATTATTAACATAGTGGGATAACTTTTTAACATTTCCCCACGAAAAAATTTATAAATGACTAATGGTAAGGCCGTTCAAGAATGGTCGAGTAGATCACAGCTTTTCTAAGATTGAACAATTCCGGATCGGATGAGGGCTTTGTGATTTCAGTATCGTTTATCCCGGCCTGAATAAATGCGTCAGAGGCAATCAGTCTGTCTGATCCGATACTCTCGTGAGGTTCAAAAATATCACTTTTACGGTATTGGAAAGGGATTTCCTGCTTTAGAACGGTTTCGGCCACTGTTTCTTTTTCTTCAAACTCCTGAAATTCTTCGAAATCACTCTCGTTTAGGAGCTCTTCAAAAATACTGCGCTGAGGTTTTTCTGGTTCGGCTGACTCATATTCCTGGCGCTCGTCTGCAGCGGTTTGGGCTTCAATTTCCCTTTGTTTTTTCTTTTGCTTTGCATTGTAGATGCTGTAGGCAACCCAGGCTACTGCCAGCAAGATATAAATGACTTCATCCATATAATTATAGTATTGTATAACGGTTTAGCTGCTGTTTGGCCAGGCAACCGGTTTGCTGAATACTGTGATTGTAACTGATTAGGGTGTAAAAATATATAAACTTCTTCTAACAGCAGTGCCGGCATTGAAAATTGTTCACTTTCTCCGGTCGCGGTGGAGTTTTCTATTGTATTTCCGTGACTCGCGCATCATTTTGCGGATTTCAGGGTTCTGATTCCGGTAGTGTCGCCTGATTGCTTCACGCTCAAGTCTTTCCAGCTCGCGTTCTTCAATTTTTTCCTGTTTTTCCTGTTCTTTTTCAGCTTTCACGTGCTGTGGCGTTTTGCAGGCGCTGAGCAGCAGGAGTATAAATAATGCAACTAGGCGGGAAGCTCTGAACATAGACGCTTGCAGGAGTTTTAGACGAATGAGTTGCTGTGTAAACAAATGCCGGATGCAAAAGTAAAATATTATTCCGGCGGCTGCGTTGTAGGATTTGATTATTTTTACGCCATGGTTCGTAAGTTACTCCATTTTTTCCTCCCGGCAGTGCTGCTGATGCTTTCTCTTGCGTTTCCTTCTTGTGACAAGGATAAGGATCATGACGAGATTCCTTTTGCTTATGTGAATTTCCATATCAATCCGAACTCAACATTTTACTGGAGGATCAACAGTCCGGGAGGATGGGAATACCTCACTGCTGAAGAACCCAGCAGGGGGATTATTGTTTACCGGGAAACACTGGAGGAATTTAAAGCTTACGAACGAACCTGTCCGCATGATCCTTTTGAACCGGATTCACGGATTGAGGTTGAACCTTCGGCCATCACGGCCATCTGCCCCGTGTGTGGTACAAAATACATTCTGCTTGATGGAACTCGTTTTGAAGGACCAGGCAAGCGCCCTCTGAAACAATATCGCACCAGCTATAACGGCAGCATTCTGCATATTTTCAACTAATACAGGCATCGGATAAGGGATTAAGCAAATTGAACCCTTCATCAGTAAGGATGCGATTGTTATTTGGTTTCAGATATTCTGGAAAGCCGATGATTCACAGACTACCAAACCATTTAGTAACGGTAATGATCGGGTTTGAAAGGGCCATTTACATTGATTCCAATGTATTCAGCCTGGTCATCGCTCAACACTGTTAGCTTTACACCCAATTGCTTAAGGTGCAGGCGCGCTACCTCTTCATCAAGGTGTTTGGGCAAGGTGTATACATCAATAGGAAAGCTTTTTTTCCAAAGCTCAATCTGGGCAAGTGTCTGGTTTGTAAAAGAGTTGCTCATTACAAACGAGGGATGTCCGGTAGCGCAACCCAGATTCACCAGGCGGCCTTCGGCAAGCAGGTAAATGGAGTGCCCGTCAGGGAAGGTGTATTTATCAACCTGGGGTTTAATATTGATTTTTTGAATTCCGTCAAAGTCTTCAAGCTTTTCAACCTGAATCTCATTGTCAAAGTGGCCTATGTTGCAAACAATGGCCTGGTCTTTCATTTTTGCCATGTGTTCAAGTGTGATCACATCCTTGTTTCCGGTGGCGGTTACAAAAATATTGCCTTCAGCCAGCGCATCTTCCACAGTGGTTATTTCAAAGCCCTCCATGGCAGCCTGCAAAGCGCAGATGGGGTCAATTTCGGTAACGATTACCCTGGCGCCATATGCACGCATTGATTTAGCACAGCCTTTGCCTACGTCGCCATAGCCGCATACCACAACCACCTTACCAGCAATCATCACATCCGTGGCGCGTTTGAGGCCGTCGGCCAAAGATTCGCGGCAGCCGTAAAGATTGTCGAACTTTGACTTGGTTACTGAATCGTTCACATTGATGGCAGGGAAAAGTAATTTCCCTTTTTCCTTCATTTGGTAGAGCCGGTGAACACCGGTAGTGGTTTCTTCCGAAACGCCCTTGCATTCTTCAACCAAACGATGCCACTTCCTTTTGTCTTCAACAAAGGTTTCCTTCAGTGTTTTGAGAATGGCCGCTTCTTCGGCATTTGAAGGTGATGCATTGAGCATGGTGGGGGTGTTTTCAATATCATAGCCTTTATGGATCAGCAGGGTGGCATCGCCTCCGTCATCAACAATGATGTTCGGGCCTTTCCCACCGGGAAAAGAAAGTGCCTGCAATGTGCACCACCAATACTCTTCCAGTGTTTCTCCCTTCCAGGCAAACACAGGTATGCCACTTGCAGCAATTGCTGCCGCAGCATGATCCTGGGTTGAAAATATATTGCAACTGGCCCAGCGGACATCTGCGCCGAGGGCAACAAGCGTTTCGATGAGCACGGCGGTTTGGATAGTCATATGCAGGGATCCGCTGATGCGTGCATTTTTCAGGGGCTTCTCTCTGGAATATTTTTCGCGCAAAGCCATTAATCCGGGCATTTCCTTTTCTGCCACTTCGATTTCTTTCCTTCCCCAGTCGGCAAGTTTCAGGTTTTTTACCTTGTAATCTTTTTCGGTTGTGGTGGTTGTTTTTTCCATAGTGCTGATTATTTCTGTTCTTCGGCCTTGTTTTAAAAGGGGTTGCAAAAGTACTACTTTTATTTCTTCTGTGGCTTTGCACAAAGCGGGAATGAGCCTGGTTTTTTAAAAAACCTTACTACATGAAAGTATATATGTAAATTCGCAAAAAAATCCGGATGTATTACAAACAATGATTTTATGGAAGTTTATTCATCAATGTCAGACCGGAAAAGAACAGGCAAAAAGCAATTTGCCATTCTCATTGATCCCGATAAAACAGACACACAAAAACTTGAAATTCTTGCAAAATCAGGCAGAAAACATCATGTTGACTGGTTTTTTGTGGGAGGGAGCCTTCTTACAACCAATTCGCTGGATCATTGCATCAAAGTGTTGCAGGAGAACGCCGGGATTCCAGTTGTTCTTTTTCCGGGCAACACTTTGCAAATGAGTACACGGGCCGATGGGATCCTTTTTCTTTCGCTTATCTCGGGGCGCAATGCCGAGATGCTGATCGGAAGGCACGTCATAGCAGCCCCATATTTAAAAATTAGCAAACTCGAAGTAATCAGCACCGGGTATATGCTCATCGAGAGCGGAAAGCCCACGGCGGTTTCATACATGAGCAACTCGGTTCCCATCCCAGCCGATAAGGCCGATATTGCCGCCTGCACGGCTATGGCCGGCGAAATGCTGGGTATGAAACTTATTTTTATGGATGCCGGAAGCGGCGCCAACCAACCGGTTTCGGCTGAAATGATCAGCGCTGTGAGCAATTCAATTGATATCCCTCTGATTCTGGGTGGAGGCATTGATACCCCCGATAAGGCCCAGAATGCTTTTCGCGCCGGTGCAGATATGATCGTAGTGGGGAATGCTATTGAGAAAAATCCGGATCTGATAGCCGGCATTGCCCGGGTTGCGCAATCTTTCTGACCCTTTATTACTCAACCAAACTAAATATTCATACAACTATGCTGAAATTCAAAAAGATACCACACACATTTGCCATTGTCTTTTTTATCATCCTCATTGCAGCCGTTCTGACCTGGATTATTCCGCCCGGAAAATACACCAGCGAGAAGGTAGAAGTGAAAGGCAAGGAACAAACTGTTATGGTTTTCCGCTACGACCACAACCTTACGGCAGAAGAACTTGAAACCATGGGAAGCGGAGGGAAGGTGCAGACCTGGCAGGTTTTTGCCGCCTTGTTCAAAGGTTTCGTTAAGCAATCGAACATAATTATTTTCATACTAATGATCGGGGGCGCTTTCTGGATCATGAACCACAGCCGTGCAATTGATGTGGGAATCTTTGCTTTCCTGCGCTTTACACGCGGGCTTGAACGTTACAAAATCATTCGCAGGCTCGGAATGAACAACATTGTGCTGGTTCTGATCATGTTGATGTTCAGTGTTTTCGGAGCCATTTTCGGAATGAGTGAAGAAACCATAGCCTTTGTGATCATTCTGGTCCCTCTGGCTATACGCATGGGATACGATTCTATTGTAGGGGTTTGCATGGTTTATGTGGCCGCCCATATCGGATTTGCAGGCGCCATTTTGAATCCGTTTACCATTGGCATCGCACAGGGTTTGGCTGACATACCGCTGTTTTCCGGGATTGAATACCGCATTTTTTGCTGGATAGTACTCAACCTTGCCGGTATTTCCTTCATTTTATATTATGCCCGGAAAATCAGAAGAAATCCAAAGCTTTCACCGGTTTACGAAGAAGATGCTTATTGGCGTGGAAAAGGCGAAAGCGACATCGAAAGCATGGAATATCACACACCCTTGATGGCATGGATCGTGTTCGCAATCATACAGTTATCCCTGATCATTTTTGCCTTTATGTATCCTGTGTCGGTGCTCACCATCGGAAATTCGTCTCTCACGATTAGTATTATTCCGGCAACAGTAGTACTTTTTGCCATTGGTGGCATCATTACCCTGCGGAAGTCGGTTCATTTTTTTATCCTCCACTTGCTTGCTTTTACGATCCTTTATCTGATTGTGGGTGTGATGGGTTATGGATGGTACGTTATGGAAATTGCCACGCTGTTTATGGCAATGGGAATTGCCGCCGGATTGTCCATGTCGCACTCGGCTGACAAAATTGCCCGGCTTTTCCTCGATGGCGTCAAAGATATTCTTGCCGCCGCCGTCATAGTAGGTTTGGCAGGAGGGATTATTGTTATACTTGAAGACGGCGGTGTGATTGATACCATATTATATGGTTTGTCAAAATCAATGGCCGATTTTGGAAATGTTGCCTCAATCGGGGTGATGTATTTTATTCAAACGGTCATCAATGTTGTGATACCTTCGGGTTCGGCCAAAGCGGCGATTACCATGCCTATTATGGCTCCCTTTTCCGATCTGATCGGCGTATCGCGCCAGGCTACGGTAATGGCTTTTCAGTTTGGCGATGGCTTCACCAATATGATTACACCTACTTCCGGTGTTTTGATCGGTGCGCTGGGTGTTGCCCGCGTGCCATATGAGAAATGGGTCAAATGGGTCATACCCATGTTGCTGACCCTGATCATTCTTGGCTTCTTGTTACTGATCCCCACAGTAACAATGGAACTGAACGGATTTTAATATCCGGGGTTTGATGCTCAGGCGGATTGTATCATTTCTTATTTTCATTATACTACACACCGGCGGGTGCTTTGCACACCACCGGGTGCCGGCGGATTTAACTTATCTTATCAGCATCACACTGCCGTGAACCTGCCGTGGTGTGCGATCCCTGAAGTATGAAGGCAATTCATAAGTGATGATGTATGCATACATATCCTGCATGGCTGGTTTGCCGTTGAACGTTCCATCCCATCCTTTTGAAATATCCCTGGTTTCAAATACAAGCTGACCCCACTTATTGTAAATGAGCATGGTGTAATTCTCCAGCATGATCTGAGGCATCAGTGGGCCGAATACATCGTTCAAACCATCGCCGTTCGGGGTGAAGGCATTGGGGATCAGCAGCTCGATGTCGCATGGAACCAGAGTGATCCAGGCAATATTTGAGCAGCCGTTTTCATCGCTTACCTCAACCCAATAAGTGCCTTCCTGGGTTGCAAGGTAACTTGACCGTGTGCTTCCATCCTGCCATTTGTATGATGTATACCAGATTCCCGGTTCGAGCCAGATCGGGTCGGTAATACAGGTGGTATCGGAATGGCCGAGGCTCACATCAGGAATCGGGTTTACTATTACCGATACTTCTGCAATAGTATCGCAATTGTGGTTGTTTGAGGCGATGAGCGTATACAATCCGGAATGATGCAGACCGAGTGACGGGAAGTATAAGGATGCTTCGTTGTGCGTGTTTCCATCGGGCATGTGCCACAAGTATTCTATCTGCTGGCTGTCAAGCGATTGTGCTGAGATCATGAGCGGGGTTCCTTCACAGTAAGCTCCCTCACCTGAAACCACAAGTTTTGGTGATGGGTTGATGTCAACCTGCCCTACAACATAAAGCGAAGGCAATGTATATCCGCTGGCTGCATAGAAGTAACATTCGGGTTTGTCCCAATCCAGCGCTGTGAGACCGGCAATGGTTCCAATAAATTCCAGTTTAAACAGAACCTGATCGGGTCCGGGTATGGTGGCGCTGGAATCGGCTATAAATTCAACTCTTACTGATCCGGGATTGGGTTGCATATAGTTTACGGAACCTTCGCTTAAAGTGCTGTGTATTTCAGAAATTCCACTGAAAACCAACAAGTTTTCATTGAAGTCGAGTTTAATGCTGAACCCGGCAATATTGCTGAACCCTGTGGCCATGACCGGGACCTCAAAAATGGCGCCGTTACAGCCAGTTATTACTCCGGCCATGATTTCTACCTCGCCTTCAACAACATTGAAAATATAGAAGTCTTGCCGGGCAATGCAGCCATTTTCGTCGCGAACATAGGCAGTATAGGCGCCAGGAGCCAATCCTTCGAACAGACTGTTTTCACTCCATTGGGTTCCACAAATGGAATATTCATAATGGGTGGAATCGCCTTGAGCAATAATATTTACCGATCCGTTTGCCTGCCCTTCAAAAGCATGTTCAATATCCAGTGCGAGGATTACCGGCAGCGGATGAATCAGCAGTGTGAGCGGCCCGACCAGATCGGCATTATAATTGCCACTTGCATCGCTTACATAAGTTATCCAGTAGTGAGTGGTTTGTGCGGGGTTAACAATGATGTTCCATGTGTGATCCGGAATATTGTCAATGGTATATGTATCTGAGCCGTCAGTGTAGGTTAGGCGGAAAGGCGGTGTTCCGGTAAAGATTACAGTGATGACAGCCTCATTGCCTTCACAAACCGGTTCGGCATCAGCAAATGCGGCCGTGGGTATTGCCTGTACCACCTCCATTTTCCCTACTTTCAGGTTCATACACCCTTGCTGGCTCTGGGCTGTAACTTTAAAGAAGTAGATTCCCGGATTTACCCACATTACTGTAACCTCCGGGCCACTGTTGCCGCTCACAAAGTAAGCATCTGTAACCGGACAATTGCCCGGGGTAGTAGCAAAGTTTACTCCTGCTACCTCATTATATATTTCCCAGGTGTATGTTTCGCCGGGATTTTCCACAACACTAAGCAGGCTGGTTTCTCCTGCATATACTGTATTACCGTTCTGGGCCATGGATTTTTCCATAGCCAGCATCACCGGCATAAATGCCAGTATCAGACGCAGTATATACAGCAGTTGTCTTTTCATAAATCTAATTATCCATTTCGTTAAAGCTTGTTCAACATTTGCGGACTTATCGCCCACCCGCCCGTTTTACGCCAGGCGGGCAGGCTTTAGCCCGATTATTAACACAAAATTTCAATTCAAATTCTGAACGGTGAACGGATTTTCATCCGGCACTGTTCAGTACGCCATAACATCAACCATTCATTGCAAAACATTTGAAGTTCTGAATGCCTGGCGCCAGTCAGGGCTGCAAATCACTAATTATCAAACAACAAATATATAACAACATTATGTTCATAACCTATTCAATAATATTGTCTGATTATCGCCAAAGCTATGCCATATAGTCAAATAAATATACAGATATATAACAATGACATCATTCAAAATTATTTACAAAATGTAAGTCATATAATATCATAATTTACAATACATATTCAAACAATTATTCACATCAGCAATAATATATTGACCTGTACAGATATGATAAAATAACTGCCTGTACGTCATATTCCGACTTGTTTTTCACTCTTTCGTTATCCCTGCCCTGTATGAGTTTTGTTTGCACTGAACAGGTATGGCTGATCCAATCCCTGGCACGGGGTGTTATTTCTGCATCGTGTAAGGTTAACACGCTACAGTGTTTCCATTCGTAATCGTAATGTGTTACGTTTGCAACATAACTTCCCGGGCTGCCGGTGCAATCGGGGCTACTGCATTTTTCAGACAGAGCCAAAACCGGAGGCGGACGTTTCTCATCTGTTTTATAATGCATCAAATCATCGTGTTATAATATTTCATTAAACATGACATTGTTCGCTTTACCATGTTTGGCACAAGCTGAAAAAGCAGCCTGAAACCATAAATGGCTTATATTTTCATTGTTGACTGAATGATTCATTCATGTCAGTATTTTACGGCTGAACCTGGTTCTCAAAGTTCAAGCCTCCATCAGGCAGTACAGTTGGTCTGGCCTGCAATGTGTGTGTTGCGAAATCCGGGGCGTTGGGTTCGCTGAAATCAGCGGCAAGGTCAACCGGAATTGCGCAATCATCCCAGCGTATACAGGGTTCAAGGGCCGCGTTTACACCGGAAACCGCCAGTGTTATCGGGGTATCCAGCAAGCCTTCGAAATTATTGTTGTTTACTTCGAGCCATACAAAAATCGAAACCCCTGCCGAGGTATTGGTTTCGTTGGTTGTAACCGTTGGACCATTTACGATTTCATTGCTGAACGGTCCTCCGCCGATCAGGTTGGCAGTTGAGAAATTGTTCTCGTAGCTCCAGTAGAGATTTGCATTCTGATCAGGCTGTAAGCCAGCTATCCGGAAAGAAACATCATAGGAATCGGTAAAATTTGCAGCCACCACTTCATATGCCATGAGATTCTGACCGAAATTATACATCATCAAATTGCTTGCAAGGTCATATTCGGCGCTTTCAATGTCGCTGAAGCAGGATTCTGCAATATCTCCATAGGCAGCGGCTCCGTGGTTCAGAATGTTAACCATAAATGCATTAATCGGATTGATGCGGTAAACCTTGAGGTTATTGGCGCAACCAGTTACAGGAGCGGTGTAGTTAACAGCCAGGAACAGAGGGCTGGCTGCATCAACCTGTGCCAAACCGCCTGATTTCCATGTGATGGTGGTGGTGGTTGGGCTTGTATCACCAGGATTGGTATCCTGATAGTTTGTGGCAGAGAGTATAAAATCACCGCCAATATTTTCCTGGTTGGCGGTAAGGGTTCCATTGGTTATGAATGAAGTATTGTTGAAAGTGGCGAACCAGTAGGCAGTTCCACCTTCTGGAATGATCTCTGCCGAATAGTCATATGGAACACCGGCAATGGGGTTCAATGGTCCGGATGAACAGTTAATTAATGGACGCGGAGCCGAACCGGGCAATGCCTGGCTCCAGGCTGTTGAAATTCCACTTACCAATACCAATGCTAAAATTAAAATTTGCTTTTTCATAATTGTAAAAATTTGTGTTAATAATTAATAATTTGCTTATCAGCACTTTGTGGCTGAAATAATGAAATTTTTGTGTTTTTAGAACTCATTTAATTGTTTTTTAACTTTTCAGGGTCCGTAAAAACCCTTTATCAATGCGGATTTGTTGTCCGCCTCCGGGATTCCCCCCGGGCCCGTAAAAGCCCGGGGAGGTCACAGAGTCAGGGATGCAGGTTTGTGTTACATAGGCAATCAGTTTTTGTTTTACATTGAGTTTAATTTCTTCAGGGTGCTTGATTTTGCTTCATAGGCGCTGAGTTTTATTATTATTTGGTTTTCTGAATGTTTTTATCAGTTGTTGTTTCGTTTCATCAATCTTTTTTGTTTTGCCCGGGCTGTGGCCGGCATCACTGCATGAGGAGTGCAGATCAAACCGGCAACAGCAGGCAGCATAATCACTAATTCACAATCACTAATTTAAACTCTAACAACTATATGTAATTTAAATTACTGTCTCATTTACAAGTTGTTGCAACATATTCTTCTTCCTTTTTCGCTGTTCATCCGCCTGAATGTTGCATGTATATATTTTACTTTTGGTTTGAATGGGTTCATATCCGGTTTTTCACACACGGGCATACCTCTTCCACTCCCCGCACCGGCGGGGTTTGCCCTGGTTAAGGCATAGAGAATCCTTTGCCATATGAGGGCTATCGGTTTACCTGGCAAATAGCTCCGGAAAGCCTTATGAAAGATTGGTTTTCCTCGACATTGCAGGCATCTGCTTGTATGCACCATGTTATTTCATTAATCAGCATTCATATCTGTTTTCCGTTTTTTATGTTGGTGGTTTATTGTCAAATCGTTTCCTAGAGGGCATACCTCTTCCATCCCCCGTTTTTTGGGGTTCTCCCAGATAAAGGCATGCGCAGATTGCTGCCTTAAAAGGGCTGTAGTATTTCCTGGCGGACCACGATGGCCCGACCAGTATTTGGGCGGTTTACCGCGGCATCGCAGGTTGTTATTCCACTGCACCATTCTATGTAGTTAAAAGGCATGCATAATTCATTACTTATGTTTCAAACAGATCAATATCAAATTCATAGCAATGCATAATCCCTCCATTCTCCTTATAATGGGAGTTCGTCAAAACCAGGGTGAATACCCTGTGTGTGCCAGGCACAATAGTGCTGCCCGGACCGGCGCGGGCTAAGCTATAACCAGCTGGCCGTCCACGGCATTGATAGCTATGTTTGTTTAGCCCCATGGCATTTGGATTAAATACATCGCTCAATGATTAAATAAATCAAGTAGTCCGATCGCATCAGAACTGTTAAGGAATTATACCAGGCAAAGCAAAGTATTACCTCTACCTGTTCATTTCCAGGCATAACCCAAGCGGAAAGCGATGTGTTACAGGGCTTGTAAAAGCCGTTCGCTTTGTGAATGCGGTAAACAGTTCTGAAATAGTGTGCTCCATAATTCTGAAGGATTGATTGTTTAAAAATGATCCTTCAGCCCGGGGCATGATACACGCGTACTACCCCAACCAGGTTGGGAAGTTTCACAGCCTCATGGCAAGCCACAAGAGCCGTCGTCGCTTATGCCAGCTCCGGCGCTGCATGGTAAAATGGATTGCCAGCAAGTATTTTTGCTGCTCATACACCGGGATAAATCAAAGCAGGAATTGCTTTAAACCCTTTGCCGGTTTTGCATAGGTTCAGCATGTAATTGGTTTCATAATCAGCGCTCCTCACTTAGCTGAGATCAGACCTTACGCCTTTCCCCTGCTCCCGGCCCGACAATGGCTTACGCCAATGCCGGGGTTTGCGGTGTATGAAAAAGCTTACTCACTTGCCGGAATTTATACCAGCAGGTTAGGGAGTTGTTTGCGGTTCAAAGTTCAAACCAGCGCCAGGTGTAACAGTAGGTCTGGCCTGTAATGTATGCATTGCATAGTCAGGTGCGTTTGGCGCAGCCAGATCGGCTGTCAGATCCACCTCTATGTCGCAGTCATTCCACCTTACATTGGGCTGGCTCGCAGAGTTGAGTCCGGCTACCGCAAAAGTAATCTGGTCATTTGTAAGACCTTCGTAATTATTATGGCTTACAACCAGCCATACATATATGGAAACACCGGTGCTGGTGTCTGTAAGAGTTGTTGAAACGGCCGTACCATTTACAATTCCATCGGCCGAAATGGTTCCCAGAGATGTACCGGTACCAATGTCGTTTGTATAGCTCCAGAGAACCTCCACAACCTGGCCGTTTTGGATTCCATCGATGCGGAACGAAGGTGTGTAGGAACCGGTAAAGTTAGCTGCGATTACTTCAAATGGCATTACATTCTGGCCAAAATCATACACCATGATGTCGTTGGCGAGATCGTATTCGGCGCTCTGAACAAGGTCGTAGCACTGTTGTGTTGGTGTATCAAAGGCAAGACCAAGGTTTACGACGTTCATTACAAACGCATTGATAGGATGTATCCTGTAAACCTTCATGTTGTTTGAACAAGCTGTTGCATCGGCAGCATACTCAATTACAACAAACAATGGATTGCCCGGATCAACGGCTGCCAGACCCTGGGAGGTCCAGGTAATCTCAGTTCCCGTCGGGTTGGTCACATTCAAAAGGTCAGTCCGGTAATCAGTAGCTGCGGCTACATATGTGCCGCCAACTGCTTGCTCGGTTGCAACCCTGCTTCCCCCCGCCATAAACTGGGTTGAGGTAGTGGCATACCAGTAAGCGGTACCACCTTCGGGTGTAACATTTGCCTGATACGTGTAGGGAATACCTGCTACAGGAGCCAACGGATTGGTAAGATCGCAGGCAATGGGCCTTGGAGCTGTGCCCGGAAGGGCTTGTCCGAAGGCAATTGTAACACCGGCAACGAAAGCCAGTACTGTAAATAAAATTTGCTTTTTCATAGTTGTAAAAAATTTAATATTAGTGAATTGTGATTTTTTTGTTTTTGCCGGGTAGTGAGTCCGGCGGAATTTAAAAATTGTGATTAAATGCTTAAAAATTGTAATTAGATTGTGATTAAACTTTTTTGTATCGCCCGGGTCCTCACGCCAGGCTTTTGCTTCATAGGCAGTGGTTTTTGTTAAACATTCATTTTAAAGAAATCAGGGATGCTTGTTTTTTGCTTCATAGGCGCTCCCGCTTTGGTTATTACTTGATTTTAATGCGTTCTACAAGAGTTGCAATGGTTGAAATTCAAGCTTGCAGATTCTGGCTTCAACTGCCGCTTCTGAATCATTCACAATGTTTTCAGTTATTGATTGGCTTTTGTTAATGGTTTGCGACGGCATAGATTCTCTTATCCTGCGCTCCAGCCATGATGTTTCTTCATTCTTTGGCAATGCTTTCCTGTGTTTGGCTTTCATGTTTCTGGTATGTATTATTTGTTCATTATTGAATTCTGTTATAGGTCTTGTATATCGGGTCTGGGGCTTACAATAAGTGTAATTGTTTGGGTTGTGGTGTTTCCGCATTCATCTCTTACTGTATAATGGATTTTGTTTGTTCCTACCGGGAAGTATACCGGGGGTGGTTGCGAAAGCTGGCCGGTTCCGGTTTCATCAATAACTCCGTTATCGCCGAAGTCTAATTCCCACGTGATTAGCAGATCCTGGACAGGTGTGCAGTTATCGCTTAAGCCATAAATATCCAGCAGGGTGTTTCCCGGGCTGTGACGGTAGTAATCGGGTCGTGGATAGGTCAGGTCGTCAACCGGATAAACCCCTATGGGGTTGTACGTTGCATTGATGATGTCCTCAACGCACCGAATTGTATCAGAGGGTAGCGAAAACCAGGGCGGTATGGTGTCGCCTAACCGCACCAGAACGTCGCAGATATCCGTATTGCCACAGGAATCCACGATCATGTATGTGTAAATAATTGTTTCCGGACAGTTCAATCCATTGGAAAATGGCTCGCCGATGATGTTAATACTGGTGTTTGGAATCCCGCAGGGGAAGTCAACGGCGCCGCCTGCATTCAGGAACTCCTCCACTGTCATATAAATCACAATGTCTGTTTCAAAACAATGGTATTGCTCAGGACATTGTGTGATACATTCCTGGAAAATAACATCGAAATACAGGGTGTCGTAACTACAAGGCAATGTGCTCACTGTATCATTTGCCGCTATGGCATACCTTCCCGGCGACGATGGGGTAAATTCCATCCCCATTTCAATTATATTGCCCAGGGAGTCGAGCCAATGAAATTCATAAAATCCTATCGGCCACACATCGGCATAGATTGTCTTGGGGTCATAATCGCAAAACTGGGGATAAGGCGGATCAATACCCAATCTTACCGGAGGTACGACCCAGATCTTAACTGTGTCGCAAAGGATACCACCTGTGGCGCATGGATTATCCGGGAATCCGCCGCAAACAAGATATTCAAGATAAAAGGGCGACAATGAATCGGGGTTAAAGATGGTGGTGAGGCTACCTGAGGGCGGATCCAAATAATGCAGGTAATCACCCGTGATATCATACCATTGAACAGTGTGCGCCGGCACACCTTCGATTTCAATCACATTGTCGCAATCAATCCTTGCGGTAAGTTCTTTAACGCCAACAATCCCACAAATGGAATGAACAGTGTATACATTTCTGTTGGATCCGGGTTTACAGATAGTGATTGTGTGATAAATTCCCGGTGGAACACAGAGCGCTGATCCAAGTGGGTGTTCTTCCTCGCAATTTACCTGATAATACCAGCCGGGAGGCGCTGCTCCGTCCATTAAAATATAAAACCCAATCGCATTTTCATCAATCATTACCGAAAATGAAACACATCTCTCGGGATTGGTGGCCTCGCAGCACAATCCTTCTCGCCGAATATTTGGGCTCACCCATACACTGTCGCAACTTCCGGTCATATTAACCCAAAAATGCGGAGTATGCGACTGGCATGTTTCACAGCCACAGGGAGCAGCCACCCTGATCATTTGGGTACAATAACTTACATTGCCAGATGCATCAACAGCACGATAGGTGCGGCTGATGCTGTCGGGGCAGAAACCCGGAGAAACTCCGATGCCGTGATATACGTCGTTATGATGCCACACCGCAACAAAACCACAGTTGTCAAATGCGGTTACCAGGGTTGAATCCGGAACCGGTACATTGTCGGGGCATGGTACCAGTATATCCGGCGGACAGAAAATAACCGGCGGTTCATTATCAATTATTGTTACGTTGAAGGCACGGGAGTTTGAATTGCCCGAGGCATCCGTGACCGTCCAGGTTACCCTGGTTACCCCAACCGGAAAGGTTTCACCCTCCAGCGTATTGCTATCGTTGTAATCATTAACAATAGTCGGATCCGGGCAATTATCATTGTAAGTTGGCTGGAATTCATCACCTATAACCGTATAAAAACATTCTCCGGGATCGTTGTACCTTGTTTTATTGGTGATAAATATGGTTGGAAAAATGTTGTCAATAACCGTTACATTGAATGAACATGACGCACTGTTGCCTGAATTATCGGTGATTGTATAAATAACCGTTGTTACTCCGGTGAAAAAATTTGTGTTGGGCATTAATCCTGAACCACTTCCTGTGGTGGCTCCTGTTAGTTCCCAGGAAATATTGGCAGCGCTTACACTGCAATTATCACTAAAAGTCGCTGATAGATAGAACCACTGGATTGAAGCATAACATTGCCCGGAGCTTACATTCCTTGAAAAACTTACCGGACAGTTGATGACCGGATTTTCATTGTCTTCTACCGTTATCGTATATGAACATTCGGCTGTGTTTCCGCTTGTGTCGGTAATTGTCCAGCTAACTACGGTTGTTCCAAGGTTAAAAACCACGCCATTCAATGAATTTCCCGAACCCGTGGTTGCACCGCTGAGTACATATATAATACCTGCCACAGCGCAATTGTCAGTCCCTGTGGCATCCCAGGCCGTTCCGGCATGTGTATATGTACAGGCACCGGGATCGGTATCCGCAATCTGATTGGTGAGGCAGTATATAACTGGAGGCTCATTATCCTCAACGGTTATTGTGTAGGAGCATTCGGCTGTGTTTCCGCTGCCGTCTGTGACAAACCACTGAACATTTGTAATTCCGGCATTAAATTCAATACCGTTCAGGGATGTACCCGAACCGCTGGTAGCGCCGCTGAGCTGGTATTCAATTGATACAACAGAACAGTTATCCGATCCAATGGCATCCCAGCCTGTTCCATTATGGGTATAAATGCATTCACCGGTATTTGCATCCACCACCTGATCGCCTACGCAGCTGATAATGGGGTTTTCATTGTCTTCAACCGTTACGGTAAAAATACATTCGGTTGTGTTTCCGCTTCCGTC
>ERZ869909.217-NODE-217-length-85199-cov-31.707021_pt1 | contig 85199 bp, 67 predicted proteins | sample MGYA00520892_ERZ869909 | MGnify/ENA primary metagenome ERZ869909 (study PRJEB32215, sample SAMEA104723947) | bioreactor metagenome | biome: bioreactor; feature: anaerobic bioreactor; material: water | place: China | collected 2015-03-12 ...
TATTAGAAAAAGTTTACTTATTTTGGAAAAATTATTGATTAGGGAGGAAAAAACCCACATTTTCCTAATACAATACGTTGATTTAATGCACCAATATCCCATGTTGCATCTGAGTTAAACACTTTTGGCCAATTAGTAGCCATACCATTTGTGTCCAACGTTGCCCAATCTGTCAATCCTACCGTTGGGTATTTCCAAATTTGCATGTCCACCGAACGATTGTTTCTAACCCCCACATTCATTGTACCAATTTGAAAAGCAAGTTCCCAATTGTTTTTAGCAGCAGTACCAACTTCACCATTTTCCAAACTATACCAGATATGATTAGCATAACCAGCACCCATTGAAATAGATTCCTGCGCTTTTACATTCAGGAGTAATCCTATTGAAAATACGAATATTATTTTTTTCATTTTACATTATATTTATTTAGACTAATTATAAACAAGGCAAAAGTAGTGTGCCAATATTTCATAGAAAAGAGGAGAACAGGGGATTTTAGAGGGTATATATTATACCCTATTGTTGGATTAATTTCGTTAATTCTTTCGCCGAATGGATATTCAGTTTTTTGAAAATATGTTTCCGATGCGTCGCAACAGTAGAAACACTGAGAAATAGTTTTTCAGAAATTTCGGAAGATTTTAATCCTTGTGAAATGAGGTAAGCAATTTCTAACTCACGTTCGGTAAGTTTTTTGTCTAATAGGCTAGAATGATTTATTAAGGACAATGTGATTTCAGGAGAAAAATAACGTGTTTTTTCAGTTACACATTGAACAGCAATGGGCAAAACAGTGCCAACTTCTTTTTCTGTCAGTATAGCGCCAACTTCAGAACGGATTATGGATTCGATGTCGTCAGTGGAATGATTTGGAAGAATCAACACTAATTTTGTGTGTTGATTCGTTAGTTTCAGTTTTTCAAAATAAGCGGAACAACATACAATGGCATCGTAATTTTCCGTAAATTTTAAGTCTTGAGAAGTACACAGCGTAACCAAATCACTGTTAAACAATGGATTATTCGTTAACAAAAGATGAACTCCTCCTGCTATTATCACATCATCTATTTGAACTCCAATCTGCATTCATCTCCTTATTTAGAATGATTACAAATATGGAGGGAATATTTTAATACTGAAATACCCTTTTTAGGGTAAAATCACATCATTCCAAAAAATTTCGAAATGATGTGATTTTTTAATTCAAACCGATTACGGTTTTAACTTACAGCTACCCCAAGTATTAGCGTCTTTGTCTTCACATTCTTTTTTCGCTTTACTTAATGAGCTTGCTTTTATCGTTTCTGAATTCACAAGTGTTGTGTCTCCAGAGCCGATAGTACATTCACACACCCAATCTTTCGTACATGAGCCCAACATAAACATACCTAATACCGAAGCAATAAGAATTACTTTCTTTTTCATAAATAAAAATTAAACTTAACAATTACAGATAATGTATGTAGTTTACAGACATTAAAGTTGCGCAACTCATGTTAAGTTAGTCATTAACATAATCACTAACTAATATAAACTGTTAATATACTGTAATTACGTTCGTATGATTACATCAGACTAGTAATCAGCAGCTTAATTTTGCGGTGCAAAACTTGTGACGTTGTTACATTTTATATGTTCAAAATGTAATATTAAAATATGAAAATCGGATTAAATCCGATTTAGATAGTGTAAAATAGCATATATATGTAAAATATAAGAACAATAATCGGTATAGTTCCGATTTATTATTATATATTTGACACATGTCTTTGAGGAGAGAAATACGAAACTACACGCAAGCGCCCATTACACATCAAGTAGCTATGGATATCGTCGCTGCATACAATCGCCCCAACGACAAAATCAGTGAGATGATTCGGAGTGGCGAATTAATTGCCTTGCGCAGAGGTTTATATATTCCAGGTCCGGAATTGGACTTACCGATTCCTGAACCATTTTTAATTGCCAATCATTTACGTGGGCCAAGTTATGTTTCACTTGAAACCGCTTTGTCGTATTGGGATATGATTCCCGAACGCGTGGTTGAAGTTAGTTCGATAACATTAAAAACATCACGAACCTTCCATACGCCAGTTGGCAGGTTTAGTTACCGTCGTGGTACCGCACCTTTTTATTCATTTGGAGTTGTACGTGTAGAGCTTGCGCCTCAGCAATTTGCTTTAATGGCGTCCCGTGAAAAAGCGCTTTGTGACACCATTGTATATACATCTGGCGTTTTACTTAGAAGCATGAGCCAAACAATGGATTATCTTCTGGAGGATATGCGAATAGATGAAGAAGCGTTACGTCAATTATCCATCCCTACAATCCAGTCGTGGATAGAGGATGCTCCGAAAAGAAGCAGTTTAGAAATGCTCATCAACACATTGGAAAGGTTATGATAAAAGAGTGGATAGCGGAATATAACCCACAGAACGAAGACGAAATACTCTCTGCCATGCGTGAGATCATGCAGGAAATCGCTCTTGCAGCATTGTCACGAACAGACTTTTTCGATAAAGCAGCATTTTATGGAGGCACTGCGCTTCGCATATTTTATGGTTTGGATCGGTTTTCAGAGGACTTAGATTTTTCGTTACTGGAAGCCAATCCAAACTTCTCACTAGAACCCTATTTTGCGGCAATTTCTTCCGAATTTCATTCACTTGGAATGAACGTCAGCATACGTGAAAAAGACAAAAGAACAAAATCAGCTATCGAATCTGCCTTTCTAAAGTCAGAAACGATTTGGAAAGAATTGGTTTTAGAGGATGTCGTGAAGCAAACAGGTGTGAAATCGAATAAAACTATCAAAATTAAAATAGAAGTAGATCGCATTCCTCCGCTTGGTTTCGAAACAGAACAAAAATTATTGCTTCGACCTTTTTCATTTTATGTCAACTGTTTTACGCGATCAAGTTTGTTTTCTGGAAAAATGCATGCTTTATTATTTCGAAAATGGAAGAATCGTATCAAAGGTCGTGATTGGTATGATATGGAATGGTACATTAGGAAGGGAATTTCACTCGATATAAACCATTTTCTCCAACGAGCAAAAGACACTGGTGACTGGAAAGAAAGTACTATTACAAAAGAACAAATCCTTCAATTATTAAACGACAAAATAAATTCGATTTCCATCGAACAAGTTAAAACAGATGTGATACGATTTATACATGATGAGCAAAAGTTAGCAATATGGAGTAAATCCTATTTTTTAGATTTAATCGAACAGATAAAATTTGAAAATAAGGCAAGTTAACCCTTATTATGACTAAAATATAGAGTACTTTAACCGCATCACTCCTCCCAAACCAAACGTTGGAAGCCTTTTATACTTTTTGTGTTTCTGGTAATATTAAAATCTCCTTTAAAATAAAATCACATCTCCCCAACAATAAGTAGCTTAATTTTGCGGAGCAAAACTTGTCACGTTTTGACATTTTATATGCTCAAAAATGTAAAAAAATTTATGCCGTGACTTGGTATTGAAAAAAAAATTGCAACTACTCGTAATTAATTATTTGTCTGAAATACAATGAAGCATGCCGCCATCAGCCATTACTAAATGAAAATAATTACGGTTTTTATCCGAATAATAAGTTGTCAAACCATCAGTACGAATATATTCAAAACTATTTAAGTCGACAACCTTATTAAGTTCTAGAATAATATATGTCATTTTGTTATTAACTAAAGTATCGTATCTCAAATAATTAGAATATATAGTGTAATCTACATCACTAATTGAACTTTTGTCTATCGACCGAAAGTAAATATTACTATCCAAATCCATAAACAAGTTGTTCCCCAATGAATAATAATCCTGACTAACATTTGGCAATAATTCAACATCTTGTTTAGAAGTACAGGATAATAATAACACTGCGAGAATTAATAAATATATTTTAATCATATAATAAAAAAATCTATCAAACCTCAAAACTTTCACCCATTTCTGGAATCACCACATCCTTAAATCCTGCATTTTCTAAATGTCCTTTAAAGGCAATTTGAGCATTCGGATCTCCGTGTACAAGGAAAAGTTTTTTAGTCTTATTCTTTTCTTGACACGACAGATAGTGGAGCATTTCTTTATAATCACCATGTGCACTTAACGAATTAATCATGCGGATCTCGGCTTTCACTTTTTTCGTTTCGCCAAAAATAGTGACTTCCTTTTCACCTCGTTGTAACTTTCCACCAAGTGACATAGGTTCGGCATATCCTACGAATAAAATGGTTGTAGAAGCATCTTCAATATTATGAAAAATATGGTGCTTAACACGACCGGCGTCTGCCATTCCAGCAGCAGAAATAATCACACACGGTTCTTTGGTGAAGTTCAGCGCTTGCGAATCTTCTTTGCGCTTGGTATACGTTAATTTACTAAACCCAAACGCATCTGGGCGGGATTCTACAAATCGTTGTACCTCACGATTCAACAAGTGTTTAAAATCTCGGGTTATATTGGTTGCATCTGTAGCCAATGGACTATCCACAAAGATTTTCACATTAGGCAACAAGCCGTATAAATCAAGCTTATTCAATGCAAAAACAATTTCTTGCGTTCTGCCTAAACTAAAGGCTGGAATAATCAATTTACCTCTTTTTTCTTTGAGTGTATGAACTACAGCCTCCAGCAATTCTTGTTCTGCATCTTCACTCCTATCATGAAGGCGATCTCCATAAGTAGATTCACAAATAACAATGTCAGCTGATGGTGGGCATTCTGGATCGCGAATTAACGAAGTGTTAAATCTTCCAATATCACCTGTGTAGAGCAATGTAGTATGCTCGTTAATTTCATCAATTTCCAAGTAAACGGCAGCACTTCCTAAAATATGTCCATTGGGTATAAATGTTGCAGCCACTCCTGGCGCAACATTAAAGCGCATATTTTCCTCAATAACTTCAAATTGAGACAATGCAACATCTACATCAGCAAGTGTATATAATGGCTCGTAAGCGTCTTTACCTTGTCTCCCCTTTCGTTTATTGGAATAACGTACATCAGCCTCTTGAATAAAGGCACTATCCCGCAACATGATTTCGCATAACGCATACGTAGCATTTGTACAGAAAATTTTTCCTTCAAAACCATCTTTGACATATTTAGGTATTAACCCAGAATGATCTATGTGCGCATGAGAAAGAACAATTGCATTTAATTCTAAAGGATTGATAAGATCATTAGAATTCATGGCATACGTATCCTTTCCTAAACCCTGATACATTCCACAGTCTAGCAATACTTTTGTATTATCCCAAAGTTGAATAAGGTGTTTACTTCCTGTTACTGTTTTTGCTGCTCCTACGAATTTGATTTTCATGTCTACTGATAAGTTTGGTAATCGATATATCCATCTAAAGATAAGGAAATAGACTTAATAACCTGAGATTCTGTGTTAATATTCGGTTACAAAATCAAGTAATAAACTTCGAATATTCATGAAACTTTTCATGTCCACATCCTTGGCGTGATCTTCAGGGACATGATAATGTTTATTGTCTCCTGCGGAGTAGATATAAAAACATTTTATCCCTTTTTCAAAAAACCAGTAGTGATCACTATTTGCAGTTGGTTTACGCGCTTTAATAGCTGGAAGATAATTATGTTCTTCATTTATTGAAACTAAATGTTCAAATTCACTTTTAAATTCTGTTCCATTTACAACGGTGATATTTTGCTGTGCACCACCTAAAATGTCAAGGTTAATCAGAAAATCAATAGTATTGAGTTTAAAAGTGGGGTTTTCTACAAAATATTTACTCCCTAGCAAAGCAACTTCTTCTCCAGCAAATGCGATAAATATATAGCGCGTAGAACTTGGTTTACTGATAAGTTGAGACGCAAGTGATAGCAGCATTGCCGTACCCGATCCGTTGTCATTTGCGCCAGGAAAGTAGGTGTTTTGTCCCATTCTTCCTAAATGATCGTAATGTGCCGTAAATACAATTGTGCGTTTTGCTTTGCCACTAGCGGGAATATCTGCAATGACGTTTCGGGCAGTATGTTTTTTTAATACAGCTTTGACCTTCAGTTCAATTTCTCCTTCCTCAAACGAATCTCGATTGACCTCTATTAATGCATGCTTAAGCTGACGTTGCGAAGTGTGCCAACTCAAATGAGTTTGCAAAATAATTACAGGAGTGAATCCAGCAAGCTCATGAGCTAGACCCATAAGCGCTTGTAATGTATCGTGATTGGTTAGTTGTTCGGGGTCAATGACTGGGATTAGTTGACCATTACGAATTCGTTCTATTTCAGTAGAAAAAGTCCCATTTTGGAAATCATTTAGCGTAAATACACGAGAATGAGTTGTAACATTACTACTCCCAGATGCTGGATTTACGAGAAAATCTTTACCTGGAGTCAATTGTGTACTACCAATTTTGAGAACTATGTTTTCAGGGAATGTATTAATGTCAAAACGGAAGGGTTGAAAATAGCTTTTGCCAATCGGTTTTAGTCCCAATTTGTTAAATTCTTTGGCTAAAAATTCGGCCGCTATGCTATCTCCCCCATTTACATACCCACGACCACCAAATGCTTCAGAACACAATGTTTCTAAAACACGTTGCTCTTCTTCATATTGTGCAAAAAGAAGAAATGGAAAGAGAAATAATAGCACTAACCTATACATAGAGACGCGTTATAAATTCATAAAAATGTTCAACATCTTTGCTCTCCATGTCCCAACCATATTCCTCACTGTATTTTTTAAGTTGAGAAAATGCTTCCTCTTTTTCATTGAAACTTTCAATCGTTGTTAGCGCAACTTGAAATGCATCGTTATTTCCTTTAAAAAGTCCTTGCGAGAAACGAATGCGATCATTCAGTGTAAATACTGAACTCAATGATTCAATTCGAGTTAATTTTAGCTTATCTGACAGACGATTCGCATTATTTTGCTCGCTTAGTCTTTCAAGTAGTGATGTTGCTTCTTTAGAAGTGGAAGGGATGTGTTGTGCACCAATAATTGTTTCAGGTTGAATGCTTTCTGTTACAGCCGTTTCATTTTTTGTTTCTTCAGTTACCTGTTGATCATCCTCAATTTCACCAAACAATGAGAAAGCAAACGACTCTTCAGACTCCTCATCTTCAACTTTTTCTTCAATTACTTCAATCGTTTTTTCAATTTCAACTGTAACTTCTTCGACAACTTTGTTTGATTCAGGCTTTGTATCTTCTGAAACAGTTGGTTTTCCTACACGTTGTTCAAACGATTTATATCGAAGGATTAATACGCGCTCGTATAGTTCACGTGTATCATTGAGTAAATTCTCAAATTCTTCAGCTGACAATCCTTTAGATTTTATCAAGCCAAATTGAGTTTTAATTTTCGCTATTAATTCTTCGTTATTTCCAAATACACTCATGGTACTTTTTATTTTAAAATCTTGCTTTTAACAATTAAACGCACAAAAATCAGTCCGAATTATTCAAAGACCAAAAATTTTAACCAAATTAGATAATTATTAGATGTGGTAGAATTAATTTTTCTAAAATTTGTAGGTAGTATATTGTTAATAAGTTCGATTATTTACCTTTTTTTAGTGTTTTTACTTCCATTTTAATGAATTTTTGAAGATTATTTGAACAGAATATCGTTGAGACTGAATTATTCACATACCGAAATTGCACAAATCATTCAAGCCGAATGTGTAGGGAAACACGAATTGATTGTTCATTCCATTACCATTGACTCACGATCAATTGTTCAAGGAAATCAAGTGCTGTTTTTTTGCTTAAAGGGTAAACGAGACGGAATTGATTTTATTGAGGATGCTCATGCTAAAGGATGTCGTGCCTTTGTCGTTAATCAGAATGCTGCATTCGAACTTTTACCCGATGCCATTTATTTTAAAGTGGATGACCCGTTATTGGCTTTACAACGTTTGGCGGCACATCATCGCACGTTAATTGACTATCCCGTGATTGGAATTACAGGGAGTGCAGGTAAAACTATCGTGAAAGAGTGGTTGTATCATTTTTTGCGCGACCAATACCATATTGTAAGAAGTCCGAAAAGTTATAATTCTCAAATTGGAGTAGCGCTTTCTGTTCTAGAAATGGATCAACGTCATTCATTGGCCATTATCGAAGCGGGAATTTCTCAACAAGGTGAAATGAATCGCCTTAAGTTGATGATAAAACCAGATATTGGCGTATTTACTACGCTGGGACAAGCTCATGATGAAGGATTTGCTAGTGCTCGAGATAAACTTGCTGAAAAATCGAAATTATTTACGGATAGTCAATGGGTCGTCAGTAAAAATTATAATCTGGACACGTCACAGAATGTACATTGGGATAATGGTGCAATTAAGTTGAAAAAACAAAATCAATTTACGCAAATTACAGTTCAACATTATGGGAGTTTTGAGGTTCATTTTACCAATCAAATCAAATTGGATAATTTATGCAATGTGTTGATGGTTCTTCGCGAACTAAATTATCCTGTTGAAAATGTTCAAGAAAAAATTAACCGTTTGCCTGAGGTCGTAATGCGAATGGAAATTGTGGCTGGAAAAAACAATAACATATTGATTAACGATGCTTACAATATGGACATGGATGGTCTGGAGCATGCGTTAATTCAACAAAAAGAAATTGCAGGAGAACGTAAACGAATTGTGGTGTTAGCATTTGGAGAATTGTTTAACGGCAATTTGGGGGAAATTACTAAACAGGTTAAACGATTTAACCCTGATAGATTAATCCTTTGTAGTAAGGCAACAGACGATGATCTACATTCATTTGATGAGGTATTCACTCAACTTCAGTCGATTGAAAATGCAGTTATTTTGTTTAAAGGGAGCTACAAATCTGGCTTAACTCCACTGATTAACAATTTAATGCTAAAACATCATCAAACTTTCCTTGAAATCAATAAACAGGCGTTGCGTCACAATTTGACCTATTTTAAAAACCAATTAGACAAAGACACTAAGCTACTGGTTATGGTGAAAGCTTCTTCTTATGGTTCAGGAAGTGTTGAAATGGCTGAATTTTTAGCACACGAGGGAGTAGATTATTTAGGTGTAGCATTTGCCGATGAAGGAATCGATTTACGCAAAACAGGGATCAAATTACCCATTTTAGTAATGAATGCTCACCCTTCTGCGTTTGATGATATTATCAGGTATGAACTTGAACCTGCTATTTTTTCATTGGCACAATTGGATGAATTTACGCGAACCTTAATTTTGCACGAAAAAACAGCTTATCCGATTCATATTAAACTCGAAACAGGAATGAATCGATTAGGGTTTAACGAACTTGAACTTGGGGAATTGATTACCTACATCAAGTCACAACCTGAAATTAGAGTTAAAAGTGTGTATTCACATTTGGCTGAGTCGGATAATCCTGATAAAACATTTACTCAATTGCAAATTAAACGGTTTAAAGACTATGCGGATTGCATTGAATCAGGGTTAGATTATACAATTGATAAGCACATTTGCAACACATCTGGTATCATTCATTTTCCTGAAGCTCATTTTAACATGGTGCGTCTTGGCATTGGTTTGTTTGGAATAGGTCAATCGGTAGAATTACAAAATGCGATTCAGTTAAAAACTCATATTTCCAAAATAAACTCGTTAAAAAAGGGGGATACAATTGGTTATAATCGTGAGTATGAAGTGACGCATAACGAGCAAATTGCAGTACTACCAATTGGCTATGCTGATGGTATGAAGCGGGTATTTGGAAATGGAAAAGGGAAAATGTATGTTAATAATCAACTGGCTTCAATTGTAGGAAATGTGTGTATGGATATGTGCTTTATCGATGTGACAGGACTGGATGTTGAAGTGAATCAAGAGGTTGAAATTTTTGGAGACAATCATTCCATTATGCACTGGGCAACTTGGGCAAATACAATTCCATACGAGATTTTAACTTCGATTTCACCGCGTGTAAAACGTGTGTGGATTGGATAACTGATTTTTATAAATGTTAATTGCGTAATGTCTTTAGATTACAAACTATTTGAAATTCAAAAGTGAGTTATTCCTTTTGGAGTTGACCTGTTTTCTCCGTTTTAGATTTGAATATATAGCCTATTGTAAAATTGAGTTCCATTAAATACTTACTCTTTATTTTAGTTTCATCTTCAGGTATATTATTTACTTGAACATATTTGCTCCTATAATTAAATGAACGCCCTACAGAACCACCATATTCTATATAAAATGATTTTACAATAAGAGATTTTTTCAATGTAATTCCAGCATACGCAAACAAAGGAGGAACTTTTAATGCCTCAAATGGCAAATAGTATGTGGTATCTAATGTGGTTACAGTTGTTTGTGTTTGGTTACTGTTATTACTCTTAACCTCTCTTATCGAGTGGTTAAATTCTTTTTTTGAAGCAAGGATATCAAAGTGAAGGAAAGCTCCTACTTGAAAACCGCCTCGTGCATTATTAAATATTGATCGGTGATATTTGTGAAAACAATCTGTAATGCGCAAGCCTACGTAGTCTAGATTTGTTGTTGCACGATAATACCAAGAATTACGAAAAAGTGGACTTAATCCACCGCTGCCAAATTGTTTTGATTTTCCAGAACTAATTTCTAGATTCCTTTTTTGCATGTAGGAAACATCTAATTGAATTAAATTCTTTTTACCGATATGTCTAATACCTACTGTGAAATAATTGTGACTGTATTTCACATTGTTTTTTTTGAAATTAAATAAATTGCTAATTTGCCAAAAATCTTCGTTCAGTGCAATTACACTATTTGTAATGGAAGTTTGCGCTATTGAGCAATAAGAACTCAATGATAATAGGATGTATAACATTGATTTATTCATAAGCCGTTTATCAACTTATTATTGTTTATTATACTGGAATTTTCTTATAAAAAAAGGCTGTTGAAATCAACAGCCTTTAAACAATATACTTTGAGACTAATACTTAGGTTTACCTTGCTCAGCGCCATAAGCGACTTGCAGGGCTTTTACATCCCTTAGTGCTTCTTTCACTTTATAGATGTAACCGTAGCCAACTTCTTTATCGGTTTTAAGACACGTAATGACATTTTCGATTTGTGCACCTTTATCGTCTACCTTTACTTTTTTCCACTTTCCGATGTTTTCAGGGTCTCCAAATTGACCATCTAATTGAAGACGAACCTGATCTCCGAAAGAAGCTTTAAGAGGCTTTCCAATAAATACAAAATCAATTTCATTACGTTGTTTAAATGGAGTTAAATCCACTGTTTCTGTTGACTTTGGGCGCTCAACTTTTACCATAGGATCAATGTCCTTGGAAGTAGTTGCCACCATGAAGAAAAACAGTAGCATGAAAATAATATCCGGTAGTGCCGAAGTATTAATTGCTGGTGATGCTTTACCTCCTTCTTTTCTAAACTTTGCCATACGTTACTTATTTATTGCAAGTCTGCAGGTTTTAATTCTACGATGCGCTCAGGAACAAGGATTTCCAACAAAGAAATTTCATCTTTGAACAAGTTTCCTTTACCATCTAAGTCGCGTTTTTGAACCATCGTTCTGTAAGGGATACCAAAAATTTCTTTCCCTTTTTCATCGCGAATGTCATTAATTGCTGACTTCACCTCATTCATTATCGAAATGAGTATTTCGTAATGTGTTTTTGTCTGTAATTCAATCTGTATAGCAGCTGAACGATGCATTTCACGATAAGGACCCTTTAATGTGTTAATTACATTAAGACGCTTTTCCCATTCTCTTCGTTCAGCTTCCTTAAACTCTACGAAAGCAGGATCGTCATTCGCGTCCAGAAATTTTTCGATAGCTACAATACTGGTATCACAAGTATATTTGTTCACAGTAAGGTACTCTGGAAAATCTCCGTCAGCATCTGTAAACATATTTGCTTTGTAGAAGTAATCGACTTTCTCTTTGATATCAGCTATATCGGTCAATTCTGAACGAACCTGAATTTGATTTTGCGCATTGGCACGTATTTTCATTAAGTTACGTTTACGCACATCTATTTGCATATCTTCAGGCACATCAATTTTTACAGACATTTGGCGAAGCATACCTGTATCCTTATCCATTGTAGTAGTTACAAGGAAAAAGATAAGCAGCAAGAAAGCGATGTCTGCCATCGAACCTGCGTTTATTTCCGGTATTGATCTTTTTGCCATAATATTTTAGTTCTTTAAGTATCTGAAAAGCGGGCTAATCAACATCGCTAAAAATCCGATACAGATTGCGAATATTGCTAAATACAACCCAGCTTCAGAAGCTTTAATCGTTCCTACATCTACACCATCTTTCATTGCAACAGGAGTCATTTCACCGCCTGCAAACATGTAAAAGACTAAAAATGCCACACCTGCAATTGCATATCCGATTACTGATTTAAGTGCTTTTTTTGCATCCAACATCATGCTGTATACAAAGAATGCTACGATAAGTAATATCCCGATAAGAATTACACCAAGTGCATAGTTCATCGATCCCGACATGGAACCACTAGCGATAAAGGCTTCTTTTTCTTCAACCGTTAATTCGCTTATTGATCCTGGATCACTTCCAATTACCCAAGCTACCAAGATTACTCCTAAAATTGCGAGTACAAACTTGATAATATTAAGGATAGCTCCTATTTTTTCATTTCCCATAATACAAATTATTTATGGTTAGCAGTTACTACTTAGAAGTAACTTTGTATTTCAACATCATATCTACTAACGTAATAGAAGAATCTTCCATTTCATTTACTAAGCTATCCATCTTAGCAATGATGTAGTTGTAGAAAATTTGAAGGATAATCGCAGCAATCAAACCAAATACGGTTGTTAAAAGTGCTACCTGAATACCACCTGCCACAGTTGTTGGTGCTACAGTACCTTCTTTTACAATTTCAGCAAAGGCTTGAATCATACCGATTACCGTACCCATAAATCCAAGCATTGGAGCCAAGGCAATAAATAATGAAATCCAAGAAATACCTTTTTCCATCAATCCCATTTGTACACCACCATAAGCAACTACAGATTTTTCTACCATTTCAATTCCTTCATCAGCGCGATCAAGTCCTTGGTAGTAAATAGATGCAATTGGTCCACGTGTATTACGACATAATTCTTTAGCAGCTTCAACACCACCTGATTTCAATGCGTCTTCCACATCACTTAAGAATTTGCGTGTGTTAATTGTTGAAATGTTTAAGTAGATGATACGCTCGATTGAAAGTGCTACACCCAAAATTAAACAAATCAATACAATACCCATCCAAAGCGGACCTCCTGTAAGGAACTGCTCTTTCAATACGTACACTAAGCCTTCGCCCTCAACAGCTACCGCAACCTCTTCTGGTGCTTCTTCTGGATTTTGCGCCATTAAAACTGGCATTTCACTCATCATATCAGCTGAAATAATTTCAACTTTCGCATTTTCATTCGCTGATGCAACTGTTGCATTTCCGAACATCATTAGGGCTGCTACAGCCACTGCACTAAACATTTTTCTCATGGTCTCAAAGATTAATCAATAATCGATTCTAAATTAAAAATACTAATTGTTATTTATGTTAAGCATTAATTTACAAAATTCATTCGCGGAGAGAGAGGGATTCGAACCCTCGGTGCCACTTTCGCAGCACACACACTTTCCAGGCGTGCTCCTTCAGCCACTCGGACACCTCTCCTTCCATTTTTTATTCTAATAGGGCACTAAAGTACAAAAATATTTTTTCTGTCCTATCACATTTTTAAGGAACTTAATTTTCTCTTAACATTATTGGTCACATTTCGCCACAAATTGCGTGTGTCAATAATGCTTTCTTTTCGTTTAAATTTATTGGCAATGCACACACGTGCATCAATTTAGTTATTGCAGCCTCAGTTGTTAGTTCGCCCCCGCTTAGCACACCTAATTTAACAAACTGTTGGCTGGTTTCATATTTTCCTTGTTCGACGGCACCGCTTGCACACTGTGTAATATTCAGTATTAACCCGCCTTTTTGAATGTAATTTCCGAGTATACTTTCAAATTTTGCGTCTCTAGGCCCGTTGCCCGCGCCGTATGTAGAAAGAATGATGCCCGTTATTTTTTTGATGTCAAACAGGGGTTCGTATGCTTGAAATGGCAAGCCAGGAAAGAGTTTAACAAGTGCGATATCGTTGCACAAATCAGGGTAAAATGCAAGTGACGATTTTTCAGTTCGATACAACGCTGATTCATTAAATCGAATTTCCACACCTGCAATTGCAAGTTCAGGGTAATTTCCGCTTTTGAAAGCTTCAAATTCTGAAGCAGAAACTTTTGTCGTTCTATTTCCCCTATATAAGGAGTATTCGAAATAAATCGCAACTTCTTGAATAGTCGATTCGCCGGTGCTATTTTTCATTCCAGCTAATTCGATGGCTGTAATCAAATTCTCTTTTCCATCTGTGCGTATTGTCCCGATAGGAAGTTGAGAGCCCGTTAAAATAATCGGTTTTTTCAACCCTTGGAGCATAAAACTTAAGGCCGAAGCAGTGTAAGACATGGTGTCAGAACCGTGCAATACGACAAAACCATCATAGGCTTCGTAATTGTCATATATAATAGATGCTAACTTTCGCCAGATTTTAGGATTCATTTCAGATGAGTCGATAGGTGTCTCAAATGAAATTGCCTGGATGTCAATATCCAGTTTTTTTAACTCAGGAACCTGATCATATAAATGGTCAAAATCAAAAGCGACTAATGAACCAGACGAATAGTCTGTTACCATACCTATGGTTCCACCAGTATAAACGATTAAAACTTTCGATTTTTCCATTTCTCAATTTTACATATTTTTTTGATACAAAACACAATTCCTCTTTTATCTTCTAGTTAAGGATGTTACTTGTTGAGTAAAGGGTTGCATTTTGGAAATAACGTGTATGCATTTGCCGTGGTTATTGTTACGACTGTCGATAAAGGGATTTGATAAATTTCGCTTAATTTTTCGGCAATGTAAACGATATAGGCGCTTTCGTTACGTTTTCCTCGATTAGGGGATGGTGAGAGATAAGGAGAGTCTGTTTCTAGAATGATCGCATCAAGTGGAATATGTGGGAGAACTTCTGCCAATCCCGATTTTTTAAAGGTGACGACACCACCTATTCCCAACATAAAATTTCCATAGCTCAAAATCTTATTGACTTCTTCTATACCACCAGTAAAGCAATGAAATACACCTGACAGGCTTTCATCATTCAATTCGTCCAATTGCTCAAACAATTGTTCAAAAGAATCACGAGCATGAATGACAATAGGAAGTTTAAGTTGTTTTGCCCATTCAACTTGTGTGCGAAATGCTGTGATTTGATATTCCAACGTGGACTTATCCCAATATAAATCTATTCCAATTTCACCGATTGCGATGTATTCTCTGCCTTCAAATGCGTGTTGAATTTCTTGAAGCTGTGATGTTACTTCATGTGTCACCGAGCAGGGGTGCAATCCCATCATTGGATAACAATTAGTCGGAAATTGATTCACCAGTTGATACATTCCCTCTACGCTATCAAGATCAATGTTAGGCAACAAAAATTTTTCTACACCAGCATTTAGCGCGCGCTGAATCATTTCATTTCTGTCGTTATCAAATTGACTTGAATATAAATGGGCGTGTGTATCTATTAACATGGTGCAAATTTAGTGTGTTTTTGTTAGCGTGTGTTTTTTGGCAAAAAGATTAACTATTTTGAAAATAAAATACAACGTATATCATGGGAATCGCAATTATTCATTCATACAAAATTAATCTTTCGTTGTTTTTGATTTTCAATGACTTCAAAAATTTAATGAAGCACTTAGTTGTTTGTTCTTCGATTCAAGCTCAGTTATTTGATTTTAGTTGCTTTTAAAGAATATTAGGCGTTTATTCATTTTGCATTAAATTTTTATTAATTTTATGCGAACATAACAATATTGATATGATAAATCGTTTCGTATTTGTATTGTTCCTACTACTAGTAACATTTCATGCACAGATTTCTCTTGGACAAGGGTTTCAAGTGAATTTTCAAGGTCAGAAGCAGCAGGGAATGGGCTTAGCAGGAACAGCGTATTATCAGGATGGAGCAAGTTTATTCTTCAACCCTGGGTCAGTTGCATTTTCGAATGAAAATTCAGTTAATGTAGGTTTTACACCTACTTTTGCGAATACGCTCTATGTGGATTCGGCTACCCAACAAGGCTATCGGACAAATTCGCCAATGGGGACTCCCTTTTCGGCTTATGGGTTGTTTAAATTAAAAGATTCATCCAATGTTCGATTAGGATTGGCGGTGTATACACCTTTTGGAAGCACCGTTCAATGGGAAGATAATTGGATTGGGAGATTTGCGCTTACACGCTTACAGCTTTCGTCCATATTTATCCAACCGACTTTTTCGTATCGTATTAATGAAAAGTTGGGATTAGGTGCTGGATTTATTGTCAGTGTTGGAAGCGTAAATTTACAGCGTGACTTACCAGTACAGCATCCTAATGGAGAATATGCAAGTGCTGAATTGTCAGGTCGAGCTTATGGATTCGGGTTTAACGCAGGAATTCACTATAACGTTACCGAAAAATTTGGACTTGGATTAACCTATCGTTCTCGAATTAACATGGGGGTAAGCAATGGTACGGCTGCATTTGATGTGCCAGAATCACTTGAGGCTAATTTCCCCGATGGACCATTTCAATCATCGCTTCCGTTACCGCAAGTTATTACTTTGGGGTTGTCCTATAAATTTACCGAAAAGTTAGTTGCTGTATTGGACATCAATTATGTTGGGTGGAGTGCTTATGATACCTTGGCATTTGATTATGAAAAAAACACACCATCATTATCGGATACAAAATCCGCAAGAAATTACGTCAATATTTTTGCATTTAGAGGTGGGGTAGCTTATGATGTGTGGAAAGGATTAACACTGAGATTAGGCGGAGGATTTGGTTTTACACCCGTTCAAGCAGGATATGCTACACCTGAAACTCCCGATGCCAATCGATTGTATGGTACATTTGGTTTAAGCTATGCATTTGGCGACCACTTTTCGGTTGATGCGTCCTTATATTATACACAGCTTAAGCGAAGCGATACGAACTTAGAAACAAATCTAAGTGGATCGTATACGACAAAAGCTATTGCTCCGGGAATTTCATTAATCTATAAATGGTAACATGAAAAAGTCAATTTTAACATATATACTAGGAACTTGTGTAGTGACATTGTTTTCTGCATGCAAGCCTGAATTTAAACAGGAAGAAAATTCGCCTGGTTCAATTGATGCTACTTCATTTGTGATGATTGGAGGCGGCTCTGTTTCTGGGTTTATGGATGATGCCTTGTATTTTGAGGGTCAAAAAAATGCGCTTGCTCAGTTAATTGCTCAGCAACTTGAATTAGTTGGAGGAAAGGAAATCCATCAGCCATATGTGAGTCAAGGGTCAAATGGTTTGAGCTTGGAAGGCAATGCACGTTTTAAATTAAATTATCGAACTGATTGTAAAGATATCTCTGCTCTTTCTCCTGTTAGAGCTGCTGCTTCTGGTGATTTGAGTATACTAAATGATGTGTTGTACAATGGTCAAAAACCATTTGGAAATTTTGGTGTGCCAGACTTGCGTTTACTTCAAGTTAATGAAGCGGGTTATGGAACCCAAAATGGATTTTTTGGTCGTATAATGTCAGCTGCTAGCGCAAGTGTGTTAAGCGATGCATTAGCTGCTAATCCAACCTTTTTCGCCCTTTATTTAGGCGTTGAAGACGTGTTGTCATACGCTAAATCAGGAGGAAAAAATAATAGCGAATTACCTTCCCTTAGTGAGTTTCAAACTGCGTATGAAGAAATTGTAAACGCTTTTATTGGATTGGGATGTAAGGGGGCAATAAGTTTGATTCCTGATGTAACTCAAATGCCTTATTTTACAACTATACCCTATAATGGATTAACACTTGATGCTGAAAACGCACAAACATTAAATAATATCTATAATCCATTGGATTTTTATTTTGAGGTAGGAAGTAACCCTTTTATGATTGAAGATGGCAATGCCAATCAATTTGGAATTCGTCAAATACTAGAAGGGGAAAAGTTATTATTGAGTTTGCCCCTTGATTCGGTAAAATGTAATCAAATGGGCACATTATTTCCAATTCGAAATGAATTTGTGTTAACGCTAGAAGAAATAGCGTTTATTCAAACCAGAATTCAAGGATATAATTCAATCATTACAACGATTGCGAATCAACACAATTTGGCGCTTGTTAGGGCTGATGCTTTCTATGACAAATTACAAAGTGGATTTATGTATAACGGAGTTTCAATGAGTTCTACTTTTGTATCAGGAGGCGCATATTCACTTGACGGAATTTATTTTAACGCAAAAGGAAATGCGTTATTGGCAAATGAATTTCTAAAAGCGATAAATATACGATATAATTCAACCATTCCTGCGCTAAATGCAGGATATTTTAATGCTACGATTTTTCCTTAATTAAAAACAAATAACATGAAAAGATTATTACTTATAACGAGCTTGTTTAGTGCATCTTTTGCATTTTCTCAAACTCCATGCGAAACAGGCAGATATGCAGAGGATGTGTTTACTGATTTTACGTTAACCAGTAATATTGAATATGGATCAAACACTTCTTTTTCGGGTGCAAATACTACGCTAAGCTTGGATTTTTATGAACCAACAGGCGATACAGAAACTGAAAGACCATTGATTATTTGGGTTCATGGTGGAAGTTTTATTGGTGGAAGTAAAACAGATATTGATGTAAAAACTTGGTCTGAAAGTTTTGCACGCAAAGGATACGCATGTGCCAGCATCAGTTATCGATTAGGATTTTTCCCATTTGATTCGACGAATGCGGTTCGAGCTGTTGTTCGAGCTGTTCAAGATTTGAAAGGTGCAATTCGCTACTTCTATAAAGATAGAGCAACAGATAATCTGTATAAAATTGATACTACCAATATCTTTATTGGTGGTAGTTCTGCAGGTGCTATTACCTCGCTTCATGTAGCATATTTGAATGATGAGTGTGAACTGAGCGACTACTTAAATAGTTCCCAATTAAGCACATTGGGAGGGCTTGAAGGAACAAGTGGTAATGCTGGTTATTCGACTAAAGTCAGAGGAGTATTAAACGGTTGTGGTGCATTAGCAAAGTATAGTTGGCTAGAAGCCGGAGAAGTCCCGCTTTGCTCTGTTCATGGAACTAATGATGGAACAGTAAAATATAATCGAGGAATTGTAAACCCAGGAACTCCTTTAATGTACTTGGATGGAAGTAGGGTTATTCACGAAAGAGCTTGTGCTGTGGGTGTAGAAAATTATTTCTATACATTCCCAAATGCTCCTCACGTTCCTTATGCTGGAAGTGCAGCATATATGGATACGACAATTAATTTTTTTAGAGATTTTTTAGTGAAGCAATTGAGTTGTTCACAATCAGAATTACAACCTGAAAATGCTCCAATGGAGGCAGTATTTTTATACCCTTCAACATACTGTGATGGTTCACCAGCTAACGAAGTATGTGCCACTTCAGGTATAACAGAATTAGCGGTGGTTGATTGGAATATTTATCCTAACCCTGCTAGTAACCAGCTTAATATTGAAACAGATGGAAGTGGAACTTACGCATTATCCATATATGATTTGACAGGTCGTCAGGTTTATCAATCGGGGAGTTTTTATCAGCAGATTGCGATTGAAGTTCAAGGATTCAATGCAGGAAATTATTTTGTGAAAATTACAGATGTGGTTTCTGGCATTTCTGAAACGAAAAAACTAATCATTCAATAACTCCTTCGAAATAGGTTTTAAAAAATGGGGGCTGTAGGAAATATAGCCCCCATTTTGTTATAATGACCAGTCGTGTTTATCAATTTCTAAGCAGCACGCTGTGAGTAAATCAATGGATGCTTGGATATCGTCTTTGTGAGCCATCTCTATAACTTGGTGCAAATGTCGTGTGGGTATAGATACTGCGCCTGCAATTGAACCCCCTTCTGTCATACGTTGAATTCCAGCAGTGTCTGTTCCGCCAGCTGTTAGAATTTCAGGTTGCCACTTGATTTTCTTTTTATCAGCCGTTTTTTTCATAAAATCAACCATACGGTAGTCGCAAATAGCGCTGGCATCCATAATTTTAATAGCTGTCCCTTCACCTAATTTTGTAATCATTTCGTGTGCAGCAGCACCAGGTAAATCAAAGGCAATAGTTGTGTCAAGACCAAATCCAAAGTCGGGATTAATTCGCATGGACGCAACGTTAGCACCTCTAATACCGACTTCTTCTTGTACAGTAAACACGCCATAAATGTCGTAAGGGATTTTTTTTCCTTTTAATTTTTTCAACGTTTCGATTAAAATAAACACTGCCAGTCGATTATCAAGTGATTTTGAATTTACACATTCCCCCATTTCAATAAACTCGCGTTCTCGTGTTATGGGATCACCAACTTTCACCCACTTTTCAATTTCATCCTTTGGTAAACCAGTATCTATAAAATAATCAGAAAGTTTGGCTACCTTATTGCGTTCTTCAGGTGACATCACATGAATTGGTTTGCTGGCCATTACGCCGAGAATGTCTTTCTTCCCATGAATAATTACACGTTGAGCTGTCAATGTTTTGGGGTCGAATCCACCTAACGTATGAAATCGAATAAACCCTTTTTCATCGATGTGCGTTACTATAAATCCAATTTCATCCATGTGCGCACCGATCATTATTTTTTTATCTTGTTTCCCGCGTTTAATTGCATACACATTTCCCAAATTGTCCAGTTGAACTTCATCATCCACAAGTCCGTCGAGTTCTTTTATTATAAGATTTCGAATTTCTTTTTCAAATCCAGGAGCTCCGGGAGTTTTACAAATTCTAGCTAATAAATCAATATTTAAATTCATGGTGCATATTTAATATTCTTTAGCGAAAATAATGAAATAGATTAACAGACCGGTTTGTGAGCAATTAAAAAAGTCCTCCACAATTATGTGGAGGACTTTTTCTGATTTAGGTAGTTGTGTAATGCGGTTATACTATTGAAAATCAATTAATTTGTAGAGTTTGTGCTTTTTAGCTAAAATTTTGATTACTAAATTGATAATTAGCAATTGGGTTGATGAAATTTCCATACTTATAGTGTTTGGTTACTATTTCTTATTACTGTCTTACATTACAAATGTAATGATGTATGTACTTAATAAACAAATATTTACACGTATATTATTATCGGATACTTAATAAGAATTATCGGTGGTATTAATGGAATTAGTGGTAGGATATTAGAATTAAAGGTTTGGTTAAAAAAGTTAGGCCTCTTAGAATTGAATACTTTTTAAATTTTTTTTGTCAAATTTTACCCAGAAAACATGAAATAGTGATGATCATAGACAGTAGAATTGAAGTTTAATACTTTATTAAATTTTAATTTCAATTAATAAGTTTGTAGAAAACAGTCAATAGTTTATATTTGTACAAACATGTGATTACTATGAAAGCTCTTTTTTATAGCTTATACGTTTGTGGCGTAGTGTCTTTGATGCTGTCCTGCAACAATTCGGAAGCAAATCTTATCGAGACCCTAGACTCAGATTTATCGAATATAGATTATTCTGAATTTGAGGGAAAATCACTTAAAGAATATGGTATTCCAGCACTGATTATGCTTCCTGACCAAACATCTAATATTGGAGCGGCAATAGAGCCAGAGATTCTTCATGCAGAAGGAGATTTTAAATGGGAAATTGCCATAGGACCAAATTTTACGTTGAAAATAGAAGATTTTGGAAACGAAAAAAACATGGTTCAAGAAGAAAAAGATCGATTAGCTCGAATCAAGTTTTATACCATAGAGTACCTGATAGACGAAGCAGATTTGATTATGTATAAGCGTACATTGAATTATTCAGAAAAAGCTGCTGGCAATGAAAGTGTGGGAGCAGAACATGTCACATATCATTGTTATGGCACACGTGAAATAGATGGAATTACATACGTGCTTAGAAGCCGTGACGAAGGTTTTCACAAACCTATTATCGAGACAATGGTTAAGACTGTTATGTCGCTAGAGAAGCTTTAACGTTTTAGTATTCTACATTTGAATTACAAATTTCTATTTACATTATCCATAATTGCTGTTCAAACAATTAGTGCCCAACACGTTCAAACCGTCAGCGCCATGAAACCTGTGATGATGGGACAGGATCTGTCCAACCACCTTTATTGGGACACCTTACAAAAGGAACAGTTGTATGCGATTGCGCCATTGGGAAGAATTGAAGGAGAAGTAACCGTAATGAGCGGTGAATTTTTTGTTTCTCAAGTCAATGCGAATGGATTAGAAGAAGTTTCCTCTTCATCTTCTATTCACTCGCCCTTTGCCGTTTATGCCTATGTACGCAATTGGAAGGCTATTGAATGGAAAGGTACAATCACCAGTGAAGAACAGTTGCAGCAAGTCATAGAACAAGTAGCTAAGGAACATGGATTAGACACGGAAGAAGCCTTCCCGTTTCGGGTAATTGCGGAATTCAAACAAATCAATTACCACATCATTTCCAAACCGGCAGATGAGGAAACGCACAATCACGAACTGCACAACAAGGCCAAAAAGCAATTTGTCACCAAAGATGTACGGGGTGAATTGCTAGGTTTTTTCTCAAAACACCACGAAGGCGTGTTTACCCATCGCAGACATTGGATTCACACGCATTTCGTAGCGGAGAATAAGCAACAAACCGGTCATGTCGAAAGCTTTCGGACAAAATGGAAGGTTGTTATTTTTCTTCCCATGATTGAAAAATGAAGCTATCTCACTACTAGATTTAGTATTTTTTTGTGAGTTCGATAGTATTGATTTACTTGCTACCAGTACTTTTTATAAAGCTTTCCACAATTATATGTGAAAACAGAAAGGCTTTTAATCACCTTATCACAGAATTAATAATTATCTTGTTATCCAACACATTAATTCCACTTGTATGGCGAAGAAACAGAAGATTTTTGTATTAGATACGTCGGTATTGCTTCATGATCACCAAGCAATCTCAAATTTCGATAAACATTGGGTAGCGATTCCAATAACTGTATTAGAAGAGTTGGATAAATTTAAAGTGGGAAATGATACCAAAAATTTCTCTGCTCGCGAAGTAATTCGTTTTATTGACAAACTATCTACTTCGTCTAGTTTACAAGAATGGATTTCCTTAGGTAAAAATAGAGGAATGTTTAAGGTCGTTCTCAATAATGAGCAAACAATTTTAGATGCCGAAAAAATCTACGCCCAAGGAAAAAATGACCATAAAATTATAAACTCGGGCTTAACACTTAAAGAACAAGAGCCAACAAAAGAGGTTGTACTCATAACTAAAGATATTAACCTACGTATAAAAGCCAAAGCGCTTGGTTTAGCATCGGAAGATTATGAATCAGATAAGGTAATTGATGTTGACATCATTGAAGGTAATCTAAAAACGATTGAAGGTGTTGAATCAGAGGTGTTGCGGGAGATTTTCAATAAAGGATTTGTAGAAAATGTGGACATACTTGGGCAATACAAAGAGAATAACGGTTATTACATTCTGAAAAATGGCAAATCTTCTTCTCTGGCATATTACAATCCTTTTCAAAATAGAGTAGAGCGTGTTGAAAAGGAATTTGTGTATGGCATTAAACCAAAAAATGCGGAACAAGCTTTTGCAGTAAATGCCTTGATGAATCCAAATGTGAAACTTGTGACCTTACAAGGTGTTGCGGGTACTGGTAAAACCTTATTGGCATTGGCATGTGCGTTGGAGCAGCATAAATTATATCAGCAAATTATTTTAGCCCGCCCGATTGTGCCGTTAAGCAATAAAGAAATCGGTTTTTTACCCGGTGATGCAAACGATAAAATCGGTCCTTATATGGAACCACTTTGGGACAACCTAAAGTTTATCAAGTCGCAGTTTGGTGAAAATGAACGCAAACACAAAGCAATTGTTGAAATGCAAGAACAGGGGAAAATTATTATCACACCCTTAGCGTTTATTCGAGGTCGAAGTTTATCGAACATCATTTTCATTGTCGATGAAGCTCAAAATCTTACACCACATGAAGTAAAAACAATTATTACGCGAGCTGGTGAAGGCACCAAAATCATTTTTACGGGAGACATCAACCAAATTGACTCGCCTTATTTAGATGAACACAGTAACGGAATGACTTATTTAATCGATCGCTTAAAAGGTCAGGAGCTATTTGCGCACATCAAATTGGAAAAAGGCGAACGATCGGAGTTGGCTAATTTGGCGAATGAGTTGTTGTAGAATTGAATTTTGTGTTCTTAGAATGAATATTTTCATTTTACAATAATTTGTACCATTTTTGCCACACATTAAATCATTAAACCATGGCATTTGGATTTCCTCCTAAGCACTCATTCAAATACGAACTGAATAACTTAAACAAAGATTACTTTTTATACTATGCCATCGAAGCAGCAAAAAAGCTTAAGTGGGATGTCATTTCGATCTACGAAAACGGTTTTACAGCATTAACGCCATTTTCTATGGTCTCATGGAAAGAAGAAGTTACTGTTCATATTGAAAATAACGTTGTTCAAACGAAGAGCCGTTGTACTAGTATTCAGATGATTGATTATGGTAAAAACAGAAAAAATGTAGAAAACCTTTTTTCTACGATAGAAGAACTGAAAGCAAACATGCCCTTTTTAGAAACGGAAGAAAAGGCATTAGAATTACGAAACGAAGTGTTAAATAGTGCGCCAAAATCGACTAACTCCTCTGTAACAAGCGACGATAAAATAACAAGCTTTTTTTCTATTTTCATACCTACTAAAGATTTTTATATCACACCAATACTTCTAATCGTTAACGTTGCTATTTTTATTGCAATGTTACTTTCAGGCGTTCATGTATTAACACCTGAAATTCAACATTTGTTAAATTGGGGCGCAAATTTCAGACCCTATACTCTAGATGGTGAATGGTGGCGAGTAATTACTGCTTGTTTTATACATATTGGTTTTCTTCACCTTTTGTTAAACATGTATGCACTCCTTTATATCGGTTTAATTTTAGAACCGTATTTAGGAAAAACCCGATTTTTAGCGGCTTATTTATTAACTGGTGTGGTAGCTAGTCTTACAAGTTTATGGTGGCATGATTATACCGTAAGTGCTGGTGCTTCTGGTGCAATTTTCGGAATATATGGTGTGTTTTTAGCATTAATGACCACCAATGTAATGGATAAAACCATTAAAAAATCTCTATTTACTAGTATTGGTGTGTTTGTAGCTTACAATATCTTAAATGGATTTGCTAAGGATAGTGGAATTGATAATGCTGCACATATTGGGGGACTTATAAGTGGGATTTTAATTGGATATGTTTTTCTGCCTAGTATTCAAAAATTTAATGATGTAAAAATCAAATTTGCAACAATCACTGGAACAACCTTATTGGTTTTACTTTCTTCTTTTTTTGTGTTTAAAAACTTGAACAACGACATAGGAAAATATGAACAAGCAATGGAAAGATTTGGTGAATTAGAAGATAAAGCATTGATGCTCTATAAATTGCCAAATAGCTCTACAGATGAAGATTATTTGTATGAAATAAATACAAATGGAATAAAATTTTGGAACGAAAGTATTGTTTTATTGGATAGTTTAAGCGAATTAAGCTTACCCGATCATCTTCAGTTAAAAAACAAAAAATTGATAGAATATTGTGAAACAAGATTAAAAACGTATCAATTGATTTACAATGCTATTAAAGAAGAAACAGAGATCTACAATGAAGAAATTGATAATCTTAATTCAAAAATTGAAGCAATAATTGAAGAGTTATCATATAGTTCTTAGTTGATTTATCGAACTGTGTTTTACTTGTTCATCACTAACGTATACAACTGGAATACCTCAGAGTTATTCTATGCAGGATTTAACGGAACAGAATTACAAAGAATTGTATTTACTTTTTCAAAAATATAATGTCGAATAAACGTATTCTAGTTTTCATATCTTTTTTGCTTGCAAATTGCTTCTGATATTATATGTTCTTAATACAGGTATGGGTAAGTTTGTGTTATCTATTTTTCTTATAATCAGGACATAAGAGTGGCTATAATAATAGTCAACATTCCCGCTGGCTTCGATACACACCCGAAGGGTGTTACTCAGCCAGCTATATGAGTGCTAACTATTTATACGGGTGTGTACCGAGGCTAGCTATATGAGTGCTGAGTATTATATTCTGGTTTTGCTGCGTCATGAAACTTCGAAGACCTAAATTAAGCTCGCTGATTGATGTCCAAAAAGTCATTCCACAAACTAATGCACGCAACACAAACATGATTACGAAGAACCAAACAAAGCTGGCTGAGTGATACCAAAAGGTTACTCCACAAACTCATGCGTGCAACATAAACATGATTACGAAGAACTAAACAAAGCTGGCTGAGTGATACCAAAAGGTTACTCCACAAACTCATGTGTGCCACACAAACATGATTACGAAGAACCAAACAAAGCTGGCGGAGCGATACCAAAAGGTTACTCCACAAACTAATACACGCAACACAAACATGATTACGAAGAACCAAACAAAGCTGGCTGAGTGATACCAAAAGGTTACTCCACAAACTCATGCGTGCAACACAAACATGATTACGAAGAACAAGACAAAGCTGGCTGAGTGATACCAAAAGGTCATTCCACAAACTAATGCACGCAACACAAACATGATTACGAAGAACCAAACAAAGCTGGCTGAGTGATGTCCAAAGGACATCGTACCGAAGCCAGCGGATTTAGAACCACCAATTTACACCTATTCTCAATCAATTGTACACACACATTCAAACTTTGATTAAATTTGTGGACGATAACCGATAAAGCTAATTTTTATCGGATTAAAAACATGAATTTAAGATGACACGCACAAAAATTGCAACATTACTAGCTCGTTATGAAATTGGGCAAGAAGTATTGGTAAAAGGATGGGTTCGTTCGTTTCGAAACAACCAATTTATTCAGTTGAATGATGGTTCTACAATTAAAAATATACAAGCTGTTGTCGAATTCGAAAATTGGGATGAAAATGAATTGCGTCGTATAACAACTGGTGCTGCACTTTCTATTTCTGGTGTTGTTGTAGAATCTACTGGTGCAGGTCAGGATATCGAAATTCAAGTAAAATCATTGGAAATACTTGGTGATGCCAATCCTGATGAAATAGCAAAAACGGTGATGCAACCCAAACGCCACTCTATGGAGTACTTACGTGAACAAGCACATTTGCGTTTCAGAACCAATGTGTTTGGGGCTGTTTTTCGTATTCGACATGCGGTTTCGTTTGCCATTCACAACTACTTTAATGAGCGTGGATTTTTTTATTTACATACACCCATTATTACGGGTTCGGATGCAGAAGGGGCGGGAGAAATGTTTCGTGTTTCTACGCTAGACCCTCAAAATCCACCATTAAACGAAGATGGTACTGTCGATTGGTCGGAAGATTTTTTCGGAAAACAAGTCAACTTAACCGTTTCTGGACAGTTAGAAGCAGAATTAGGCGCACTGGCATTAGGCCAAGTATATACATTCGGACCAACTTTTCGCGCTGAAAACTCCAACACAACTCGACACTTGGCAGAATTTTGGATGATAGAACCAGAGGTTGCTTTCAATGATTTGAATGACAACATGAATTTGACGGAAGATTTTCTCCAATACCTTTGTAACTATGTGTTAGCGACTTGCAAAGATGATTTGGATTTCCTCAATGAACGTGAAATCAATGAGCAAAAATCAAAACCGCAAAACGAACGCAACGAATTAACGTTAAAAGAACGCTTGGAATTTGTGGTAAATAATGCATTTGAACGCATTACTTATACCAAAGCGATAGAATTATTAAAAGATTCTAAACCGTATAAGAAAAATCAATTCAAGTACCCAGTGGATTGGGGAACTGATTTGCAATCCGAACACGAACGTTATTTGGTAGAGAAACATTTCAAAAAACCTGTTATTATTACAGATTATCCAGCAAGTTTCAAAGCATTTTACATGCGTCAAAATGATGATGGCAAAACCGTTGCTGCCATGGATGTATTGTTTCCGGGAATAGGTGAAATTGTTGGTGGATCTCAACGTGAAGAGCGCTTAGATGTGCTGAAGAAAAAATGTGCAGATTTTAACATTCCTGAAGAAGAAATTTGGTGGTATTTGGATACACGAAGATTTGGAACTGTACCACACGCTGGGTTTGGACTTGGTTTTGAGCGCATGATAATGTTTGTAACAGGGATGACAAATATTCGTGATGTAATACCTTTTCCACGAACGCCAAATAATTGTGAATTTTAACTTCAAAATGATAATTATTTAGTACCTTAATCACACAAACAACACAGAGATGGCAGCGTTAAGACAAACACTTTCACTAAAGCTCGAACAAAGGCTTTCTCCTCAACAAATTCAGTTAATGAAGCTGTTGCAAATCCCAACTATGGAATTGGATCAGCGAATTAAACAAGAACTGGAGGAAAATCCTGCGTTGGAAGAGGGCAAGGAAGAGTTTGAAGACGATTATGAACGTGATGACAACGACTATGAAGACGATTCGCGAACTGAATCAGAAAAAGAAATTGACATCAACGATTACATCAGTGATGATGCGGATTACAAGACGCAAATAAACAACAAAGGAAAAGACGAAGATGAGGTATATATGCCTCTTTCCCAAGGATCTACTTTCCAAGAACGATTGATGGAACAAGTCAACTTGCGTTATTTGAGTGATGCGGAATCTACAATTGCGGAAACAATTGTAGGAAATTTAGATGAGGACGGATATTTGAGTAGAGATATTGAAAGTTTAGTAGACGATTTAGCTTTTTCGCAAAATCTATCTGTAACGGAAGAAGAAGTGTCGCGTGTATTGGAAATTGTTCAGGATTTAGAACCAGCAGGTGTTGGCGCTAGAGATCTTAGAGAGTGTTTGTTACTGCAAATTGAACGTAGACAAGATGGCGACATCAGTCGTTATACAGCAAAAAAGATTTTAGAAGATTTTTACGATGAGTTTACACGTAAACACTATCAAAAAATTCAGCAAAAACTCGAAATAGAAGAAGAGGATTTAAAAGATGCAATTGCCGAAATTTTAAAGTTAAATCCGAAACCAGGTGGTTCAATGAAGGATTCTGGCAAGTCCGTCAGTGCGATTACGCCTGATTTTATGCTGTACGAAAGTGAAGGTAAGCTTGAGTTGACCCTAAATGGGAGAAACGCTCCAGATTTAAAGGTAAGTAAAAGCTATGAAAATATGCTTCGAAGCTATGCTGAAGGAGCAAAAACATCTAAAGGAGATAAGGAAGCGCTAATTTTTGTGAAACAAAAACTCGATTCAGCTAAATGGTTTATTGATGCCTTGAAACAGCGTCAGTATACCCTGTTAGACACCATGTCAGCCATTATGAATTATCAAAAAGATTACTTTCTTTCAGGTGACGAAACCAAATTGCGTCCAATGATATTGAAAGATATTGCTGAAATGGTTAATTTGGATATTTCGACTATTTCACGTGTAGCCAATAGCAAATATGTGCAAACTAATTACGGAGTATTTCCACTCAAATACTTTTTTTCAGAATCATTATCAACCGATTCTGGCGAAGAAGTTTCGTCACGAGAAGTGAAGCAAATTCTTACGGAAGCTGTTGAAGGAGAAAACAAACGTAAACCACTTACGGATGATAAACTCGCAGAATTACTTAAAGACAAAGGGTACAATATTGCACGTAGAACGGTTGCGAAATATCGTGAACAGTTGAACATACCTGTAGCAAGGTTGCGAAAAGAATTGTAAAATGAAAGCAGTAGCCACCTTTATTTCGTCACTTTTCCATCCGTTGTTTGTACCTATTTATGGCTTATTGTTCTTAATGTATGTGCCAAGTGCACCGAAAAGTTTTTTAGTAGCAGATTCTTTATATTATTCCAGTGAAAGCGTAAAGTATGTAATTTTATTTTTGTTCGGAATATTTGGTGTATTAGCTCCAGGTGTTTCGCTGTTGTTGTTTAAATACAATCAAACCATAACTAGTTTACAGCTTGAAATACAAGAAGAGCGTCGAATGCCCATTTTTATGATGAGCGTCTACATGGCTATTTTGTTTTTCTTTTTAGCATTTCAAGTTCCCAAAACAGCGATTCCTCAAATTATTCCTGGGATAGCTTTAGGGGCTTCTTGTGGAATTTTTATCACAGGGCTTGTCAATCAGTATGCTAAGATTAGTTTACACATGTTGGGAATGGGTATGTTGACGGGAGCGGTATACGGGTATTTTAAAGAACAGCTTATCTTTTCAAACTGGGTGCTACCTGTTATCTTTATCGTATCGGGGTTTGTAGCAACTTCACGTTTAATTTTAGATGCACATAGTTTCAGTCAACTTATAGCTGGATATGCACTTGGATTTATTTCTTTATTAATTTCAATTTCTTTATTTTTACACTAACGAAATCACTATCAAAATGAAGTATCTATTTTTAACGCTATCAGCAGTATTTTTAATTGCTAGTTCGTGTGGAAATTCGAAACAAGGAGGAGGAAAAGGACTCAATTTATTTACAATTGATCAGGATAAGCAATTGGGAGCCCAAGTAGATGCTGAAATTATGGCTAACCCACAACAATTCCCATTACTAGACTCCATCAAATATCGGGAGGTATATAGTTATATCAACAGTATACGCAACACTATTTTGAATTCGGGAAATGTGCGCTATAAAGACGAATTTCAATGGCAGATTAAAGTAATTCATGACGACAATACACTCAATGCTTTTTGCACACCAGGCGGGTACATCTATGTTTACACGGGAATTTTGAAGTTTTTAGATTCGGAAGATCAATTTGCAGGTGTGTTGGCTCATGAAATTGCGCACGCTGATTTGCGTCATTCAACACGTCAAATGACACAAATGTACGGTATCGAAGTGTTGTTAGCGGTGTTGGCTGGAGATCGAGAATTGATTCGCCAAGTTAGTGCAGGACTCATTGGGTTAAAATTTTCTAGAAATCACGAAACAGAAGCAGATTACAACTCCGTAAAATATTTATGTCCTACAGTATATAATGCAGCTGGTGGTGGTGGATTTTTTCAAAAAATTACAGAAATGGGAGGTAGTCAACCTCCAGAATTTTTAAGTACACATCCCAGTCCAGATAATCGAATAGAAGCATTTAATAATAACAAAATTACGATGGGTTGTGCGGGAGATGCAACAAATATTTCTGCCTATAAACAAATGCTGAGTAAATTGCCATAACCAACCCATATTCAAATACAATTTTTAAAATGTGTGGCAAATTGTCACGCATTTTTTGATTGTTAACCCTTACTCTTACTAAATCCCTATCTTTGCATTTTTTAAATGAAAACATTAAATCAAATAGGGCTGACAGAGTTGCTTTTTGATTGTTTTAGCAAACACAAAAATTTAGTTTCCTCCACATGAAGCAAATCTTCAATCTTTTTGACTTAACACAAAAGGTCAATTATAAAACAGAGGTTTTATCTGGTTTAACTGTAGCAATTGCACTTGTTCCAGAAGCAATAGCATTTGCATTATTAGCTGGTTTGTCTCCCCTCACAGGACTTTATGCTGCATTTTCAATAGGTTTGATTACCTCAATTCTTGGTGGGAGACCGGGAATGATTTCAGGAGCTACAGGAGCTGTAGCGGTAGTATTTATTGGAATGATATTGGAGCTCAATGAAAAATTAAATGTAACAGGAGATGAGGTTGTTCAATACATTTTTGCAACAGTTATTTTAGCTGGTGTAATTCAGATTATAGTTGGGTTATTACGATTAGGTAAGTTTATTCGACTTGTGCCTCATTCTGTCATGTTTGGGTTTGTAAACGGATTAGCTATTGTGATTTTTCTTTCGCAAATAGACCAATTTAAAATGCGCAACAGTTTGGGTGAATTAGAATGGATGACAGGAACACCACTTGCAATTATGCTAGGATTAGTTGTATTAACCATGTTGGTTATTTGGGGTTTACCTAAAATCACAAAAGTTATTCCTAGTTCATTAGCTGCAATTTTACTCATAGCAATAATCACAATTGGTTTCGGGATTGATACAGCTACAGTAAAAGACACCCTAACAGTTTACGCTGAAGATGGGACGCCAATTTTGGGGAGTATAAAGGCCAGCTTTCCTCCTTTTAATATTCCCAGTATTCCATTTACATGGGACACGCTGATGATTATTTTACCATATGCGGCAATAGTCGCTGGAGTTGGTTTGATTGAAAGTTTATTAACGTTAAACCTCATCGACGAAATCACAGAAACACGAGGTAGAGGGAATAAAGAATGTGTAGCTCAGGGCACAGCAAATATTGTAACAGGTTTTTTCTCTGGAATGGGCGGGTGTGCTATGATTGGTCAATCATTGATAAACATATCAAACGGCGCTCGCGCCCGACTTTCGGGAATTGTAGCTTCAGTGATGTTGTTGGTATTCATCATTTTCGGATCAGGATTGGTGGAAATGTTGCCTATGGCGGCACTTACTGGTCTAATGATTATGGTTGCAATTGGCACATTTGAATGGGCTAGTTTAAAGACGTTCAATAAAATGCCTAAAACCGATATCATCGTCATGCTTGTAGTAATGTTGATTACAGTTGTTTTCCATAATCTTGCATTAGCTGTTCTTGTTGGTGTTATCATTGCTGCCTTGGCTTTTGCTTGGGAAAATGCTATGCGTATTCGTGCTCGAAAGTATACTGATGATATGGGCATCAAACATTATGAAATTTATGGCCCACTTTTTTTCGGTTCAGTTTCAGTATTCAATGATAAATTTGATGTACTAAATGACCCTACTGAAGTCATTATCGATTTTCAAGAAAGTCGTGTAGTGGATATGTCGGGTATAGAAGCACTTAATGTACTGACAGAACGCTATGAAAAAGTAGGTAAAAAAGTGCATCTAAAACACCTAAGTTCTGATTGTAGAAAACTCTTAAAAAATGCAGAGAAAATCATAGATGTCAATATATTGGAAGACCCAACCTATAAGGTTCTTTCGGATGATATGGCGTAATTAAACGGTAAATTTATATATACTGCTAAACAAAAAATACATTGTTGATTAGTCTAAAAATGTTGATTTTGTTTAGCAGTTGTTTAACGTAAATTACATCCAACGGCTATACCACATTTGAAACATAAGAATGTACCATAGTTTTACATCGTATTCTTTCTTTCCGTTGTAGAACTTAGACTTAATTTGTTTTATTTCGTTCCAATTGAATATGCCATCTGCTTCTATTCGTTGTTGGTTAATGTGTTCTTCTACAAATTCCCTTAGTTCGGTTTCCAACCAGTTTGAAAGGGGAATTGCAAACCCCATTTTGGGTCTGTCTAACAATGTCTTTGGCACATATTGGTGTACGATTTCCTTTAGGATAAACTTTTTTTCACCATTATGATACTTAAATTCATCGGGGAGCGTGGCTGCCCATTCAATGAGCCGATGGTCTAAAAAAGGTTCTCTTCCTTCTAAACTCACAGACATCGTTGCACGATCAACTTTTTGTAATATATCATCCAATAAGTATGTCTGATAATCAATGGCCATCATGTATGAAAGTGGGGAAAATGAGTGCGGTTGTAATTCGTTACTCGCATACATTGTATCTAATATAGCTAACTCGTGATTAAAAAATGAAGCAACTTGCTTGTCGGTATATTGTTGACTTAAACTGAGCATGATATTCTCCGAAGAAGGATTTTTTAATAATCCTTTAAGCTTCTCGTATCGGTTATGAAAGTTGTATTTATTTCGAATGCCCAATAAAGCGTTAGAAGGTATAATGTCCATTAATCCAGCAGCTGTTTTTCTGACAAATTCGGGAGTTTGAGCTAATTTTTTACCATAACGCATTAAGTAATCATATCGGTTATAACCTGCAAAAACTTCGTCACCAGCATCAGCGCTTAAGGCAACTGTAACTTGTGTTTTAGCCATTTTACTGACAAGCATTGTTGGAATTGCACTACTGTCTGCGTAGGGTTCGTCATAGTAATATGGCAAATCCGAAATAAGTTCTAATGCATCTTGTTGACTACAATAAATTTCAGTATGATCAGTTCCAAGGTGGGAAGCAATATCCTTTGCGTATGGTGCTTCATTCAGCCCAATGTCAGGAACTCCAATTGTAAATGTTTTAAGTTTTTCTGAGCGTTCTTTTTGCAATAATGCGGTAACACATGTGCTATCATAACCCCCACTTAGAAATATACCAACAGGCACATCGGCAACCATCCTGTAATTACAAGCCGATTGTAATAGTGATTCTGTTTGTATTTTAGCTTCGTTAAAAGAAATCAGTTGTTTAGGTTTATTGTATGCATCATAAACATTCCAATATTGTGTAGGCTCGGGGAGTTGTGCTAAATTAGTTGAATAGGTAAACGTTAATGTATGCCCAGGTTTGAGTTTATAGGTGTTTTCAAAAATGCAATGAGGGGTAGGAATGTTGCCGTATTGTAAAAATGCCTGAACAGCGGAAAGGTTAAGCTGCTTTTTAAAATTCGGGTGAGAATGAAATGCTTTTAATTCAGAAGCAAATAAAAATAATCCGTTGTCAAAGTAGTAAAAAAAGGGTTTTACACCCGCTCTATCACGTGCACAAAATAGTTGTTTAGAATGTGTATCTACAACAACAAATGCAAACATTCCAATAAATTTTTCTACACACTGATTTCCCCATTGAGCGTATGCATGAAGAATTACTTCTGTGTCAGAATATCCTTTAAAATGATGCCCCAGTGAGGAGAGCTCCCCTTTTATTTCGGCATAATTATAGATTTCGCCATTAAAACAAATCCAGTACTGTTCAAATTTCATCGGCTGTTTGCCTTGCTCACTCAAGTCGATAATTGCTAAACGACGATGTCCTAATCCAATTTGTACATCGTCAAATTGTAACAATTCTGTCCCACGACCATCTGGTCCACGATGAATAAGTGTATCCGTCATCTTATCCAAAATGTCGTGTGGTGAATTTCGATTAAAATCAATATAGCCTGCTATTCCGCACATAAAAGTAAAGGTAGAAAATATTTGATTGGAGTTGTCATTTTAACTGTATTGCGTTGTCTTTTCGTAAAAACCTGTTATATGCTGGAGTTTATCACCCACATTTTAAGTTATTGATTATGAATATTAACCTTTATTGAAACATTTTCAGGATGCATCAAAAAACATTTTGTTAAATTTTTTTGATAGATTGTTTTTTAGTTTATTTTTGTTCCTAAATTAATTCTTCTGTATATGAAAAAACTTTTATTTTCAAGTGTCTTAATTGTTGGTTTTACCACAATTACCTACACACAAGAACCTTCTTTGCAATTGCAAACAAAACCCCTAACTGTAAGTAGTGAGGTAACTGTTGTGGAGCACTATAACCAAGCTATTTCACAAAAAGAGCAAGAACTGAATGCTTCTAAGCGTTCAACCCGATCTGTGTATATGGGATTGAAAAAAGAATTGGATGCGCTTCTTTTAGAATATATGGAAGTGTTAAAAGTAGAAATTGAACGTGCATCTACTGCTGAGGATAAAAAGCTTTATCAAGCGGAATTGATAGTGATACAACAAAAAACAGCTAACTAAATATTATTAAGTTATGAAAAGATTAATACTAAACTGCTCAGTTATACTGGCACTCGTGTCTTCTAATTTTACTTTTTCTCAAAGTTATGTGGAAGGTTTTGATAATGTTGCTGCCTTAACTGCACCAAATTGGGTGCAAGTGAATAATAGTAATTCGCCAAATGGGACTTATTTTCAAGGAAATCCAACTGTATTTAACTCTAATAGTGGTGCTACAAATTCATATTTAGCAGTAAATTGGAATAGTACTAGTAGCTTGTTCTTTGCGACTATTAGCAATTGGTTGATTACCCCTGCTCGTGTGTTGCGCAATGGTGATGAGTATACATTTTATACAAGAGCAAATGGAGGTTTTCCAGATCGCTTACAAGTAAGATTGAGTACTGCAGGACAAAGTACAAATGTAGGGACTACTACAACTTCTGTAGGTGATTTTACCACACTTTTAGCAGATATTAACCCGACACTTACTTTAGCTGGTTATCCAACAACTTGGACTCAATATACAGTGACAATAAGTGGATTATCACAACCGATTATTGGTCGATTAGCATTTCGGTATTTCGTAACTGATGCTGGTTCTCTAGGTTCGAATGGAGATTTTATCGGAATAGATGACTTTACATTTACATCTACACACACCTGTCCAACAGTAACAATGACAGCTGGTGGTGCTTTAACGGGTGGGGTAGCTGGTCAATTGTACTCTGAAACTATTGAGCAGAATGAATTAGTGTTTTTACCAACGTTTACAATTACTGGAGGGGCTTTACCAGCTGGTTTAACATTGAATACAGATGGAACAATTACTGGTACACCAACTGAAACTGGGGTATTTAATTTTACAGTTACTGTAGAAGATTTTGAATCGTGTTCAGGAAGTGAAGACTATTCCATTGAAATTGAATGTCCAACCATTACGATGACTGCTGGTGGTGCACTATCAAATGGAGTAGCAGGAGAAACATACAGTGGTGCAATTACACATGTTGAAACATTATACAATCCTGTGTTTACAGTAACTTCGGGAGATTTACCAGACGGTTTAACACTTAATGCGGATGGAACAATAACTGGTACACCAACTGAGACAGGAGTATTCACATTTACAGTTACAATTTTAGATGACAATTTGTGTACTGCTAATGAAGATTATTCAATTGAAATCGAATGTCCTGCAAATCCTATTTCCTTTGATGCTTTCCCTACTTTATGTGACTCTGATGATGCATACACACTTGTAGAAGGCTTGCCAACTGGCGGAACGTATTCGGGTGTTGGTGTAACAGCAGGAGTATTTGATCCGTCACAAGGCACTCAAGATATTACGTATACTTACATTGATGAATATGATTGTGAATTCTTCAGCACTTCATCTATTTCAGTTAATGCGGGACCTGCGGTAACGTTAAATTTAGACGTAACAACCATTTGTAATACTGCTTCACCATTTACATTAACAGGAGGTTCTCCTGAAGGTGGTGTGTATTCAGGTAGTGGTGTATCAGGAAGTAATTTCAATCCTGCTACTGCTGGAGCCTCAAGTATAATTACTTATACAGTAGAAGACGGTAATGGATGTTCAGGAAGTGCAACAGGAACAATTACGGTTCAAAATTGTGTGGGGATTGGATCAAATGAGCTATATCAATTGTCAATTTATCCTAATCCAAGTTCTGGAATATATACGGTTCAACTGAATGGTGAAGATGTAATAACAGATGTAGTGGTAGTGGATATGCAAGGCCGTGTAGTGCAACACATTGGCGCAATAAACATGCCACATGCAACAATTGATATTACGAACGAACCAAATGGAGTTTATTTCTTGAAATCCACTGTTAATCAACATGTTGTTAATGTTAAATTAGAGAAATTGAATTAATATAAGTTTGATTGATTGTATTGAATCAGCATGCTAAGTGAGTTGCGTTTTTGCGTATTCTTTTGTTACTTAGTGTGCTGATTTTTTTGTTACATAAACTATTTTTTACTATCCTATTTTACGTTATATTTGTTTATATAAATCCCAAAAACTAGTTTATGAATAAAGTGACTACTACTCTAATCGCTTCCACAATTTTTGTATTGTTTGGACTTCAAGTATTGGCTCAAAGTTATACTGAGAATTTTGATGACATTACCACATTAAATGCCCAAGGGTGGGTAATGGTGAACAACAGTAATCTTGCGTCTGGTGAATATTTTCAAGGGGACGCCACTACTTTTGCAGCATTTAACGGAGCTTCGGATTCTTACATTGCAGCAGACTACAGAGCAACTTCAGCAGATGGAAACGCTGTGTTTCCTGTTTCTGTTAGTTTATGGTTAATTAGCCCTACTCGTATTTTACGAAATGGAGACGAGTTTAGTTTTTACACAAGACGTATTGATGAAAACAATGATTTCCCTGATCGTTTGCAAGTAAGACTGAGCACAAATGGAAACGGTACAAATGTGGGGACAACACCTGTTTCAGTAGGAACGTTTACAGAGATATTATTAGATATTAATGAGGATTATCAAAATGATTATCCACAAACATGGACATTACAAACAGTTACAATTAGTGGTCTTGCAGAACCTACTTACGGAAGAATTGCGTTTAGATACTTCTTAGATAATACTGGACTGCTTTATCGTGAAAATGGAGAATACATAGGTATAGATAATGTTGAATACACTTCGAATTACACATGTCCAACAGTTGAAATGACACCAGCAAGTTTTCCTAATGGTAATATCGGGACTGCTTATAATATTAACATAATTCAAAGTGATTTAACGTTTAACCCCGTTTTTTCTATTACTAATGGATCGCTTCCGGACGGTTTGTCATTGTCAGCTAATGGCTCCATTTCTGGCACACCTACTACTAATGGGTTATTTTCATTCACAGTTACTGTGGAGAATGATGAAGGTTGTATAGGAAGTGAAGATTATACAATACTAATTGAATGCCCATCTGTTACATTAACTTCTGGCGGCGACCTAGAAGAAGGTGTTGCTGGCGTTGCTTATAATGAGACAATTTCTCAAACGGGATATACTAATCCAGCATTTTCTGTTTCGGCAGGAGCTTTACCAACAGGTCTTTCTCTTTCATCTTCTGGAATTATTACTGGTACACCAACAGTAACTGGTGATTATGACTTCACGATTACCGTTGATAATGGGTTTAGTTGTCAAGAAACAGAAGATTATTCGATTTCAATTGTTTGTCAAGCAAATCCACTTTCATTGAATCTTCCTTCGTTGTGTGATTCAGAGAATAATTACACCCTTGTTGAAGGATTACCAGCTGGAGGTTCATATTCAGGTATTGGAGTTACAGGAAATACATTTGATGTTTCACAAGGCACTCAAGACATTACTTACGAATTAACAGATGCATATAATTGTCACTTTTCAATTACAAACACGTTAACAGTAAATGACAACCCAATTGTAACGTTAACTTTTGACCCAAGTACAGTATGTAACACTGCATCTCCTTTCACATTAACAGGAGGGTTACCAGAGGGAGGAACTTATGCTGGAGCTGGTGTTTCAGGGGGTAATTTTAACCCAGCAACTGCAGGATCTTCTAGTTCAATTACCTATACCTATGTAGATGGAAACGGTTGCTCTGGTTCTGCAAATGCTTCACTTCAAATCCAAAATTGTGTTGGATTATCCACAAATGATTTACAAGCAATTTCAATTTACCCAAACCCAAGCTCAGGAATATACACGGTTCAACTGAATGGTGAAGATGTAATAACAGATGTAGTGGTGATAGATATGCAAGGCCGTGTAGTGCAACGCATTGGCGCAATAAATACGCAACACGCAACAATTGATATTACGAATGAACCAAATGGAATTTATTTCTTACAGGCGAGTATTAACCAGCAGATTATTCATGTAAAATTGGAGAAACTAAATTAAAATAAACAACCAAAGGAAACGGCACGAGTTATTTAACTTGTGCCGTTTTTTTATCCCTACTCGATTTTATTTTTGAATTATAAACCAATAAAGAATGTTTTCTATAGTGAATAAGAATACTGTATTCTTACGCAAAGTTTGCTTCGAATAGAGAAATAATTTACTCGAATACGAAGAGCACGTAACCTTTCGGTGTGGTTAAGATGCTTATAAAGTTATTGTGAGCATCGCTTAAATCTACCTCACTACGTTTAAATTACCAGAATCCTTAACTTCGGTGCCGTTTGTCAAAGTATAATTTAATACATAGACAAATACACCCGAATTTACAAGCTTACCACGATGCGTGCCATCCCAGCACTGTGATTGTTTATCTGAACTAAACACTAGTTCACCCCAACGATTGTAGATTTTCATGGTCATAGACTGAATACAACTTCCGTATACACAATGTAAATCATTGGATCCATCGGAATTAGGAGAGAACATCGTTGGAACAAAAATATCTGCACAATCACTTTGTACCACAACTAATACCGTTGTATCGCCCTGACAACCATAAGAATCTGTCGCAACAACAGTATATAGGGTAGTTTCAACTGGACTTGCTATTGGATTTGCGCAATCTGTACAACTAAGACCATCTGGTGGAGACCAAGAATAAGTTGTTCCTCCCGAGGCTTCTAATTGAACCGTTTCACCAGCTTCAATTGACGCTAAAGAAGGGTTAACGGTAACAGTTAAATTACCTTGAGTCACGACTGTTATCGTTTCGGTTGCAATACACCCATTACCATCCGTTACATTGACTGTATAACTACCAGGAGATAAATTGTTAATTGAGGAGTTGGTTTGACCATTTGACCAAGAATAGATATAATTTCCATCTCCCCCAGTTGCTGTAACCGAGATTAAACCATTGTCATTTCCACAATCAGCATTGGATACAGATGGTATAATTGAAATTTGAGAAGGTACTCCAATAATAATCGTTTCGTTAGCTTCACATCCTGCATCATCAGTAACGAGAACTGTATACGAACCTGCCGGAAGATTTTCCACACTAGAAGTTTGATCTCCTGTTGGAGACCATAGGTAAGTATAAGATCCATTGCCCCCTGTAACAGAAATTTCAGCCGTCCCATCATTGTTACCAAAACAAGACGCATCTGTAGTACTCTCAATTGTAATGACAGGTCCGTCTAGTACGCCAATAGTTGCAGATTCAGTTTGTTGACAATTGTTTCCGTCTGTAACCGTAACAGTATAGGTTCCAGCGGACAGGTCAGAAGCAATAGCAGCGTTTCCTCCAATGGGAGACCAACTGTAAGTATAGTTATTATCCCCACCAGTAACGTTCGCTGAAGCCGTTCCATCTGAAGTTCCGCACGACGTCTGTGTAGTGTTAATCGTAATTGATATAGCGTCAGGTTCTTGAATTGTGATAGTCAGCTCATCTGTACAACCGGCATCGTCCAATACTGTTACAGTGTATGAACCAGGTTGAAGATTGTTAAGGGAGGGAGAATTACCGCTAGCAGGAATCCACGAATAAGTGTATCCTGGCGCCCCTCCTACTCCTTCGACTTGTATTGAACCATCTGAAAGTCCGTTGCATGATACATCATTGGATTCAATTAAGTTTATGGATGGCCCTCCAGTATTTGTAATGATAACTTGAGTAGAAGATGAAGGACAGCTACCATTTGAGATTGTCCACTCAAACACATTATCTCCAATACTCAGTCCGTTTACTGTAGTATTGGGGTTCGAATTATCTACAAAAGCTCCTGATCCACTAATAACAGACCATGAACCTGTTCCGACAACTGGGGTATTCCCTTCTAACTCAGTAGACGTGTTACAAATTACCTGAGTAGTTCCTGCATCTGATAATGTTGGTGTTTCTTCTACATTTATGGTAACTTGACTTGAAGAAGGCGGGCAAACTCCCGAACTAATTGTCCATTCAAACACATTCGCTCCATTGGACAAATTAGTTACATTCGAATTGTTACTTGTATTATCAGTTACGATACCTGTTCCGCTAATCACAGTCCAAACACCGTTTCCAATAGCCGCATTGTTTGCATTTAATATATGTGAGTTCGCACAAATTGTTTCGTTATTTCCGGCATTGGAAGCAGTAGGCTGAGGGTCTACAGAAATAACAACCTCTGTGCGTGTAATACTTACACAGTTTGAATTTGATATGCTCACAGCTTCTACCCAATAGGATGTCGTAGTTGTAGGAGAGGCATTAAAAGGTGTAGCCCCAAGATTTGTACCACCCGTTGCAGCACTATATACATTATAAGTAACATTAGGATCTGATGGCCCTGAAGCAGTAATAATGGAAACGTCTCCCGCACAAATAATTGGTTCTGATGCCAATACATTCGTAGGAGCTTCTGGTGGAATACAGTCAATAACCAATGTCCATGCCTGAAACAATTCATTTGATGCTACAACCGCATTTTCAACAGTAGTAATTCCTGCATTATCAACACCAAATTGTCCAAACCATTCATCCGTTGTCGAATTAAAAACTTGAGCAACCATATTCCCTACTGTGATGTTATTTGGGTTGGCTGTTTCAGCAGGATTGTAGCCAAAATTTAAATTAGATGCAGGTGCATTTGAATAAGCAGAAAGACCATCAATAATCCAAAATCTATCTATCACAGACAACGAGTTGTCAAATGATAATGTATTCGCATCCAACATATTGTTAACCATACTTGGGTATGGTGTATTCATGGGTATCGTTGGAAAAGTAGAAAAATCAATGTATGCATTTAATAATGAAGGTGTTCCCGCACCAGTAATTTGCATTTGAAAAGGAATTTTAACAGATGTCCCTGTTGAGTAGGGAATTCTATAACTACCAGTCGAAGCATCTATATGCCATCGAAGTTTATTGTATTCATTTTCAGAAATCCAATTTCCACCAGAACCAGAAGTTAAGACTGAGTTATCACTTGAGTTAGTAACAACTACGTAGATAGGGCGTGCATTTGTTCCACCGTCTTGAACGAGAAAAACATCGTTGTTCAAGACAATTTGTGCTTGAGATTTTACCTTATAAGTAGATATAAACATTAAGCATATAAGTAATATGCTTTTAGACATGTTAAAATATTTCATATTATACAATTAGTAGTAATAGCTAACAAGATGGTTGAATTTCTTATTAAACTATATCAAATATAATGTAAAAAAGTTTAATTATTTCAATACTACCTAATTAAATTGACGTGTCCTCGATGTATTTCGGGCTTATCTACTTGAGAAGATTTAAAACGAATTTGCCAGATATATGTTCCATCAGGTACTATTTTTCCTCCATAAGTTCCATCCCATCCAACTTTGGCATTATTCGATTCAAATAATACCTCACCCCATCGGCTATAGATTAACAAATTGTATCGTTGGGGGTCAAATCCTGATGTGAAAACGGGTAAAAATGTATCGTTAAATTTATTGTTATCAGGTGTAAATGAGTTTGGTACATAAAACAAAATCTCATCTTTTATAAACACAACTTTTGAAATGGTGTCCAAACAACCACTCTCATTTAATGCGACCAAGGTAACTAGATACGATCCTGCTTCTTCATATTCATGCGATGGACTTTCTTCAAAATTTAATCCACTGTTATCGCCAAAATTCCAAGTATAATCTGTTGCGTTTTGCGAAATATTGATGAAATACACGCGTGGATCAATAGTAGAAATTTCGGTAGGGTTGGTTATGAAATCTGCTACAGGTAACCCATCGATACAAACAGCATTCGGAATGGCAAATGAGCCAGCACAACCCTCATTTGTAGTGACTGTTAATGAAACAGGAAAACAACCGGATGAGGTGTAGGTGTGTGATAAAGTATTACAATCATTAATGGAAGTTCCATCGCCAAAATTCCACTCACAAGAGGCAAACGAAAACGCATTTGTCAAATTCGTAAAATTAACCTGAATAGGTAAGCATCCTGCTGCATTTCCAACTGAAAAATTCACATTGGGTGTAGCGACTACTGTGATGCTAACTTGGTCTGAGTTAACACATCCATTCAAATCTTCACCTACAACAGTATATGTTTGCTGCCCTGTGGGTGGCGTAAAGGGCTGTCCATTTACCACATTACTATCCCAGCTATAGTTTTGTGCACCAGATGCTGTTAATGTTACAAGTGTGTTTTCACAGACCACTTGATCAAATCCTGCATCGACAATTGGTAGCGGATTGACAATTATTGTAACTTGGTCTGACGAACTACAATTGTTATTATCTGTTCCAACAACAGTATATGTTTGAGTGTTTAATGGAGTAAATGCTACACCGTTTACAACTCCATTATTCCATGTATAAGTTGTTGCTCCTGTTGCAATCAATGTTACAGCCGTTCCTTCACAAACTGTTTGGTTAGTTCCAGCGAAAACTTGTGGCAATGCATTAACATTAACCGTTACCTCATCTGAATTTGAGCAATTATTTCCATCAATACCAATAACCGTATACGTTTGTGTATTGGTTGGTGAAAACGGAACACCATTTACTACATTAAAATCCCATTGATACGAGTTTGCTCCCGTTGCTTCAAGGACAACATCCTCCCCCTGACAAATTGATTGATTAGGCCCTGCAAAGACATTAGGTAAAGGATTTACCGTAACCATTACCTGGTCGGAAGCTGAACATCCAAAAGCATCTGTTGCCGTTACTGTATACACTGCTGTACCAGTTGGAAAAAAGGGAGTGCCATCAATTACTGCGTTATCCCAAGACACATTGGCATTTGCTGTTGCGGTTAATGTAACTGCATCACCAGAGCAAATAATTTGATTATTCCCTGCATCTACAGTTATTGATGAACCTATTGAATTTACTTCAATAGACTGAAATTCTTCACATCCATTATCGTCTCTAACACGCACGTTATAAGTTCCTGCTTGTAAGTTTGAAAACGTAGATGTAGTGACAAATGTGTTGCCATTGTCAATGCTGTACTCGTAGTTTGGAACACCTCCTGAAACGGCAATATCTATTTGACCATCAGACGCATCACATCGTTCATCAGTGATGTCGATGACAAGGTTTAGGGGATTTGGTTCTGTTATCGTAAAATTAACTACTTCTTCACACGAAAGACAGGCTTTAAACGAAATATCATCTAGACCAAAGTCATTTCCTGCAGGATCAGTGTTCTGATTCACAATACATATAGTAGCTGTAGTTGAAGCTCCCGAATACCAAGTGCCTGCAAATTGATCCCAGGTATTTATTGTATTTGGAGCTGTAAAAACGGGGCCTAACATACTTCCGTTTACAGAAAATTGTAGTTCAGCTGGTGAAGATGGGTGAACAGATGTAACCCATGATGAAAAAATGTAATACGTGTTTGGGGTTACATTAATTGTTTGACACCACACATTCGTGTTGGCTGTTTCGGCTCCATTTATAATCATATAATTCCCTTGACCGCCATTTCCTAATCCTTGAAAAGCAGCATGATGAATATTGGCATCGTGACTTACGAGATATAACCCCCCTCCTAAATCATTATTACCAGAAAAACAATTTGAACAATACGAATAATCACTTGTAAAACCAGTATTTCCATTTTCAAAATGTCCGTTTGTTACTAATTCTGGTCCATTTGTTTTACAGCTATCGGTTATCGTTACACTATAATTTCCAGCAGGTAAGTCATTGACTGATAGATCGGTTGTGTTTCCATTAAACCATTCATGCCTATAAAGCCCTCCATTACCTCCATTTGGATTAATAGATGCCGAGCCTTGATTTTCTCCATGACAAGTCACATTTGTTAATGATAAGTCTGCCTCCAAGGCGGGATTGTTATCGATAATTATAGGGGTAGTAGCCACACAGTTCGCATTGGAACGCGCAAAGACAGTGTAATTTCCTGGTGTCAAATTAGTAAACGTTGGGGTTGGCACAAAATTTACACCATCAATTGAATAGGTATAAGGCAAATAACCCCCATTAGCAGCTACATCAATAACGCCTGTCGCTGTGTTTTCACAAACTACAGGAGAACTGGTTGCATTAACTCCTAATGCTGTAGGATATGGGTAAGGAATGGGTTGAAATTGAGGTGTTCCTACAGCTACTCCGTTCCAAGCTGCATTGCCTTGTACATTCAAAAAATTACCTTCAAATTTATAATATGCTAACAATCCTGCTTGTGTGGTAGGGTTAGGAAGGTCAAGCATATTTTGCGCAATCTGAGCCTGTGTTCGCGCCACATTCCATATTCTCACTTCATCAATATATCCATTAAATTGCTCACATTGACAGCTAGACTGTTGCCCAATTGCTGTAATTAAGTTGTTTGTAACCATGTTTCCCGTCCAAGGCATCTCCCCAGTTAAACAACCATTTACATAATAGCGTAAAAATTGTCCATTGTAGGTAGCTGCTAAATGATAGGTTTCTCCTACCACTAAAGTCACACCTGCTGCAGCGGCACCACCAAATGCAGCAAATCCATTTGTTGTAGTGATTTCAAAACTGCCTGGTCGAAACAAATAATTTACATTGCTTGGGTCTGTGTGTTTGGAAACAATATTTACGGATGTACTTGTATAGTTAATTAATGCCTCAATTGTTAATTGATTGCCTGTAACATCTAAATCTCCAATTGCTACATAATTAATAGGTCCATTTAAGAACAATGAATTTTGAGAATTAGTAACCAGTGTAGTAATAAGTACAATACAGAACAAAATATGTTTCATAACAAAGTAACAGCGTGAGTTGACTGACAAAATTAAACTTAATCATTGGATTAGGCAAATATTCGTCGTATCCATAACGCTATGTTAATCTATCGGTTGCCTAGAATTAGTTGTTAATCCAGTAAAAATGATAACTTTTTACTTGTGGAGACTCGTCAATTAAAACTGCAAGTTGTTTGAAATGAATGGCTTCGTATACATTTCGTCCTGTTTTAAGCTTTAGTTCATAAAGCGTATGTGGTTCGCGAAAAACTTCTGCATTGATATACTCCCCAAGTTGAATGGATTGATTTGGTTTTAACGAAATTGCCGTTGTGCGATTAGAATCATTTTTTTCAACCAAAAGTATTTCTATTCGTTTTTTGGTTTTATTTGTCAAAAAAGTTAGGGTTTGCATGGGTGAAGCACACTGATTTTCTTTTGGAGGATTGGGTTGTTGTTTTTTTATTTCTTCCAAAGGTTTGCGTTCAGGGAATTGCGGATCCCTTAAATTAGGGATGGTTACTCTGTTATCATGACTGTCTTCTCGTTTGGAAATAACATTTCCATCTTCGTCTAATTGATATTCAGATCGGTACCATTGAATTCCAGCATCTGGCGCTGAACTTGCTTTAATTGTTTTTACACCACCATTTTCATGAAAAGTTAGATATACACTAGAATGTCCCGCAAAATTTCTTCGCGAACCAGTATATACGATCTCACCTTTTTTGTTAAAAACTTCTACTTTTTCTTCATTGATGATGGAACCATAATTTCGATAAACTTCTTGCACTGTTTCACGTACAGCTATTTCCCCTGTGTTGTAATGTTTTTCTGTTACAACCTGAGCCAATGCATACGCATTCCAAAAAAGAAAAAAGATTATGATGGGTTGTTTCATAGTGTGTGAATGGCAAATTTTATGCCAATTAGATTAAAACTTGAATACAAATGACGGTTTCACAATAAAGAAATACGTGTTAGGTTTATCCAGATCGGTTAATCGCCAAGTGAAGTCCATGCGGGCGAATTTAAAGATGTTTTCAAATCCGAAGCCAACTTCATAATATTGTCCAGGAAAGGCAGTCATGCCTTTTGGAAAAAGGTGTACACTTTGATTGTTTTGTGCAGAGAGGCTTCCGAAAAAGCCTTTAGCAAAGACAAAGCTTCGCCATTTTAATTTTTTGATAAGTGGGATTCGATTCATAATCATTCCCTCAAAATGGTGTTGTAAATTGAGTTCTATATACTGATCTACGCCATATTCCATAAACTGCATGAGGTTAAATGCTCTGTCGTCATTGAGGAGTAGTTGGTTTCCGTAAGGCACATCTAAAAAAGGGAAGGGGACGGTTCCAAATGTTTTTCCTCCAGCAATCAAATAGTGAAAATAACCAGCTTTCCCAGCGCGCAATTTTTGTTGCACTTGCAGTTTTACTTTTTGAAAATCAAATTGTGAACCCAATACGTTTTTATCAGCAAAACGGAAGTCAAATGCGATTTCTGGAAAACGCAAAAAGGGAAGTTGCATCACGCGACGTTCAACCATTTTACCCTTTACGTTATTATCCAAATAGCGAAACTTGAAGGTAATTCCTAAGCCAGAAGCCATGTAATTCGCTACAGTATCAAACCCTGTTTCACTCAAACGAATGTAATTATTGTCCAACGTTGGCGTATAGGTCTGATGGAAATAACTCACTCGCGTTACAAATCCAGGAGCCCAATTTTTCTCTACATAACCTTCAAAATCATTGACGTATTGTCTACTACTTCCCTGCCCAATTTGCATAAAAGAAGAGAATAAATGATCAAGAGCAATTTGATTTTCACTTCTACCAACTTGCTGAATGTCGTATGAATAATCTGCTCCGAAATGTGTGCGCTTGCCTGTTTGCTTACCGAGAGAAAACCGCAATTCTCCACCATATTTCCACTGCGCATCGCGAAGTCCATAAGCAGTGTAAGCTGAAGCGTAAAAATGCTTGGAAAGTTTTTCGTGCGTTCTCAAGCCAAACTTAAATCGTCCAAATTCAACTTGATTGTAATTGTAAAACGTATAAAAGTCACCAATTTCGATTACATCTTTGATAGGAATGTAGCCCGAAAAAACAGATACGATCAAGTTCTTTCTAAAAATGTATTTCGGGTCTTTTTTGAGTGTTTCCATCATCCCGAAAAGGTTTTCCTCTTGTTTAGTCATTTCGCCTTTTCGCCATTGCTCCCATTGGGCTTCGGAAATCATTTCAGCACTATCCGTATATTCTACACGTTCCAAGCCTGAGAAAATTTCTTTTGGAATCAACGAATCTACTACGTAATGGTGAAAAATAGACGTTTTGCGCCCATAAAATCCTGTCAAGTCAGCTTGATTTTCCAAAACCGTAAAGTCTGCTAACACAGCAGCCGTATCGGGCAACCAGTATTTATCCTGAATAGGAGCATACGTTTGTTTAATCATATAACTCCGCACAAAATTGACATTAGCCTGAATATCGAAACGCAGGTTGATTTCTCGAATTGCCGCATCAGCTGAATCAATCCACATGCTTCCCATAAACGCCAAATCGAGGTAATTTTTGGGTTTAAAGGCTATCTGATATGATTTTCGTTCTTGAAGTTCAGTACTGTCAATCAGATAGAAATTGTAATGTGTTTTATAGTTATCGTTAATCGGGCTGATAAAACCTTTGTCAAGTAAAACAACGGTGTTTTCGTAAATGTTTGGTGTCAATTGTAAATCATCAGCAAACTGAAGAATTTTAGGTCCTTTCAAACCTGTGACATTCATTCCCTCAACGATTGTTTTCTCGCTTCGCGGACTTAATCGCACGTAATGCGACATGGCTTTTTCAATCAATAGCACAGGCAAGAACCGAATTCCTTGGTCGGTTGTATCCACATTTTCCCAAATAAAATCAAACGGTTTAAAAAGAAAATTCTTCTTGATTTTATCCGAAAAATGATTGAGGTCAAAACGCACTTTGCTGTATTCTTTGTAAGAATGCGAAGGAAAATTGGACGGGTTATTCAACCGTTTATTCGCTATAACACGGTCAAGTAACACGAAAGCGGGATTTTGCCCAGGTCCCACCACAATTTCAGTGAGATTAAAGGTTGTTGACTGTAATTCGATAATTAAGTGCTGCTTTTTACCTCGCTCAAAATGTACTTTCTTGCGATAATAACCCATATAGGTGACAACAAGCGAATCTTCTTGAATAGCGGAAATTGGAAATGAAAACTCAAAATCACCCTCCACTTTTGTGGTGGCTCCAATTCCAGCATTTACTAGAACAACTTGCGCAAACCCCAAAGGGTCTTTTGTGTCTTTATCGACTACTTTTCCAGTGATGGTAGTTTCTTGGGCATACACAACATGTCCTGTAAGAAACAGAATAGAAATGCAAAAAACAGCTTGTACCCAATTCTTCATAGCTTCTAAATCAGGATAAAATTAGTTTTTTTGGTGATATAGAAGTGATTTCATTAAACTATCAAAAACATTTGCCCACACAAAAGCGTATGTGGAACAAGCGTGTTTGAATTATTTTTTGAATAGACTTTTACTTGATGGTCGCTATAAAATGTTCCAAATACGCTGAAATTTTCGTTCCTAAATAATAGGGTAAATTGAGTAAATAATAAGGAGTCCCTTTTGGTGTAGTATGATTTTCTATAGAATGTTTTCCCCCATAAATTCTTACCGCATACGGATGTTCAGAGCGGTCAATAAATTCATGAAGGGATTTCAATGAGCCTGTCTTTCCTGATTTTATTTCAATTGGAATAGCCATGCCATCATGTACGATGACTAAATCAACTTCTGCAGAAGATTGTGTTTTGTCTCTCACCCAAAAATTAGGTTTAGAATATCCAATAGTGTTTAGTGATAACAATTCCTGAGTGATGATGTGTGGAATTAATGCGCCCTTATACGAGTCGCTTAAGTCACTCATCCCTAACAATCTTCCTTGTATTCCAAGTGCATTATTTACAATTCCCGTATCTAAAAATTGAAGTCGAGGTGATTTTTTGTAATCTGATTTTAGTGGGGGAATTGTATCCGTAGTCGGATAAATCAGTTGCAAAATTCGCGCATCATCTAAATTTCGAAACGCTTCGCCTACTTCTCGAGAACGATAGTTTGAATTTCCAAAATTCTGAAATTTAACACGCTCATCTAAATAGGCAGGAGCTGTTTTCAATATATGTCGAATAACCCGCTTTTCAGCATCGTTTTTGGTGTATTTTTCAACGTCCTCTACATAGGTTGTCCAAATGCTTTCGTACACTCTAGCCAATCCAGACATATTTCCATCTTGAAAAAAAGTTTTGACAGCTTCGGGCATTCCTCCAATAATAGCATACTCGTGAAAAGAGTTCATCAATGCTTGGTGAGCCACATTTGACACGGGAACTTGATTAAATGCTTCAACCAATCTGTTATTCTCAGATGCAGTTAAAAATTCTGCAAAATTAAATGGGAAAACATACCTATATTCTACTCTCCCCACAGGAAAACCCTTTACTTCTGCCAACGCAAATTCTAGTAGAGAACCTGCTGCTATAACGTGGATAAAAGGAAGTTCTTCGTAAAAATAACGCAAAAAGTGAATCGCTTTAGGTTCTTCCTGTATCTCATCAATAAACAATAATAAACGTTGGTTTTTTTCTAAATTAATTTTGTGATCTAAAAGAATGGCATCAAAAATATCTTGAACATTGGTGTATTGCTGAAAGTATATTACATCTTCTTGCCGTTCAAGATTCAACGAAATAAAGTTATCATAATACTTCGAAAATTGATTGACTAAAGTGGTTTTCCCAACCTGTCGAGCACCCCTTAATATTAAAGGTTTTCTTGAAGCACTTTCTTTCCATTCAAGTAAATTCAGTATTATTTTACGTACATATTTCACACTATCAATTATTTAAATACAAATCAAAGATAGTGATAATTTCTATTTTGTAACAAAACAAGGGGTGTTTTCGCAATTATTTGTAACAAAACAAGGGGTGTTTTCGCAATTATTTGTAACAAAATAAAGGATGTTTTCCAAAAAACCTTCTTTTCGAATCTTACGGAATCTGAAAATTAATCACCACATTCGCACTTGTTTGCCCATTTGGAGCAAGCGTCATTGGCACATCAAAATTGCTATTCATGTAATCGCCACTTGAGAAATTCAAATCACCGTTGTTATCATATATTGCATTGACATAATATGTGCCAGGGTGAAGGTAATTAAATAAGAATCCTGTTTGAGCTTGAGCACCTACAAAAACAAGGCGTGAGCGGTAAATCAAATTACCAGGTTGAAACGTAAATCCATTAAACAAGGGTTGTGTGGTCAAAAAGATCAATACTTTTTTAGACGGATCAGGAGTAGCAGGCGCAGTAATTTGCACATTCACCTGACCTTGGCCTAAATATGGTTGTTGATTTTCAGGATAAGGATCAGCAGCATTTGAATAAAAGATAGACTCTGTAAGACCATCAAATGTGGTCGTAAAATCACGCACCATCACTTTTGCAGGGAAATTAAATGCTGAAATTGCTGATTGAGCCGAAGTCAAATCCTGACGTTTTGAAAGCCACTGCATATGTAATTGAGGTTGAGGAAGTGTATTGTAATGATTTGTATACGTGAACATTTTAATACTATCTTGCTTAAATGTGATGTTTGTGTGCACTCGGTTTCCTCCCGAAATAGGGTCAGAGAAACGGTAGAATGCCATGTTTGCATCTTCATAAACACTGTCGACTATCATGTAAGAATTGCGAACATGTCCAGCAAACCCCCCACCGTTTCTGAATGCTATTTTGTACTTGCAATCATGTTTTACAATGAAAAACGACATGAATATATCGTTAAGTGAATCTAATTCGCTTTTAGAAGAAACTTGAGATTGGGAGATAGGTCTAAAGTCTACTATCCATTGTGGAAAGCTACCAAGTGGTGTTGGAGAGTAGACAGGTCCGTTCCATATACCTGGTAAACGTTCCAAAATACCATAACCGTGAACGTTTGTGGAACTAGTTATGGATGCATTGCAATCAATAGGATTGGTCGGATTATCGTCGTTATCCTTTTGTTTGTCCTTTTTGCACGAAAGGCTAATTGCGATAAGTAGAACTGAAAAGTACCAAAATTTCATAGTGTTGTAGTTAAATTATTCTCTAATATAAACTGTTTTATGGATAAAATAGGTAGATAAATCAATTTGCTTCCATTCATCAGCATTTGGATGAAGGTGAACACGTGTCACGCCCTCTTTTTCCTCCGTAAATTTATCAATTATAATTGAAAATGCAGCTTCAACATCATCAAAAGACGGGTTTGAAATAATCAATTTATTACCTGAAAAGCTGAAAAGCATAGGTAGCCAGTAGCCATTTTCAGGATAACACAAAATATAATTGTGTTCTAACTTATCTGTGTCCCACTTGCGTAACGTATTTATGCCGTTGAAACTAAAGAGTTCTGTCGTCTTGCGCATACCAAAGAAATACACTTCTCCTTCTAAAATACAAGGTAAAGAATCGTATTCATTAATGCCAAAGATGAAGTTGTTGCGCACATCGTATTTACTGCTTTCACGAATTTCTTCTTTTGAGATCGATCCATAGATATTGGATTCCATAAATATTCCTCGTGCTTTTACAATTATTTTTTGATTGCTACTATCACTCGCATATTCTCCAATTAATTTTGGCGGAATAGATAATATATTATTATCTCCCGGTGGCAATGGCTGAATGAAATCATAATTTACAACTTGTCCGAAACTATTGAACGAAATTATCACTGAAATGATAAGGAGAATTTTTTGTATTTTTGGCATCACTAACTTACTTTAAATCGAAATTATGCAAAAAAGATGGCTTGTCAAAGACTTGCCTGAAGATACTGTAATAAAACAGTTTCAGGAAGAACTTAAAATACCGAAAATTATTTCACAATTGCTGCTTCAAAGAGGAATTTCTACCTTCGATGAAGCAAAATCATTTTTCAGACCAAATCTGGATGACTTGCATGATCCTTTTTTAATGAAGGGAATGGAAGATGCGGTGAATCGCCTTATTCAGGCTAAAGAGAGCAAAGAAAAAATTCTCGTTTTTGGCGATTATGATGTAGATGGCACAACTGCCGTAGCACAAATGGTGCTTTTTTTTAGACAAAATGGTTTTGAAATCGATTATTATATTCCTGACAGATACGATGAAGGATACGGAATCTCTTTAAAGGGAATTGATTATGCCGTTGAAAACAATTGCGCAATCTTTTTTGCGCTAGACTGTGGAATTAAAGCAGTCGAAAAAATAGCCTATGCGCGTGAAAAAGGTTTGGATGTCATCATTTGTGATCACCATACTCCAGGAGATGTGTTGCCTGATGCCATTATTCTTGACCAAAAACAAGCTGATTGCAATTACCCTTACAAGGAATTATCCGGCTGTGGAATTGGTTTTAAAGTCGCTCAGGCATTGACAGAACGGTTGAAATTATCCAAAGAAAAACTATTTGAATTACTCGACCTAAACGCAATCTCTATTGCTGCCGATATTGTTCCAGTTACAGGAGAAAATCGCATTTTGGCTTATCATGGGCTAAAGCAAATCAACGAAAAACCGTTGCGCAAGGGACTTGAAGCCATGCTGAAATATGCAAAAAAAGAGTTGCCACTCACCTTTACAAACGTCGTATTTGTAATTGCACCACGAATCAATGCGGCTGGGCGAATAGAATCTGGAAAAAAGGCAGTGGATTTGATGATTTCTGAAAATGTAAAAGACATTGATCAACTAGCTGCACAAATTGAAGAAGATAACCGCTTAAGGCGTGAAATAGACCAATCTATTACAGAAGAAATTCTCGAGAACTTGGCTAAAGACGAAGACTATCAAACCAAACGAACCACAGTTGTGTATGGTGAAGACTGGCACAAAGGGGTAATCGGAATTGTGGCTTCAAGATTGACGGAAACGTATTATAGACCAACTGTGGTGCTCACCAAATCAGGTGACGTGGCTGCAGGATCGGTGCGCTCCATTTCGGGTTTTAATGTGTATGATGCCATTGAAGCTTGTTCAGAATATCTCATCCAGTTCGGAGGGCATAAATACGCTGCGGGTTTAACCATGCATCCAGATCAAATCGATGCGTTTGCAAAAAAGTTTGAAGAAGTTGTTTCAGCACAATTAACAGACGAAATGTGCATGCAACAACAAACTGTTGACGCGCCAATTAAAATTAATGAGATTTTTCAACCAGGGGAATCATATTTTTCTGTACCAAAATTGCAACGAATTTTAAGCGAATTTGAACCCTTTGGTCCTGGAAATATGAAACCTGTTTTTATGAGCAAAAACGTTTTTCTCGACCCTGATGTAAGTCGAATTGTAGGTGACAATCACCTCAAAGCAAAGTTTCATATTCCTGGTGTAAGCTTTGGTCTACATGGAATTGGATTCAACTTAGGGTACAAACTCAAGGAATGCACCCAAGGAGAAGCGATAGACGTGCTTTACACCCTCGAGGAAAACACGTGGAATGACAAGACTACGTTGCAGTTGAACATTAAGGATTTGAGACTGAGTGGTGAATGATTAGAGAAATCCTATTAAGATCGATCTAAGTTCATTACTTTGTCCCAGGCAGCCACAAAATCAGTTACAAATTTGGTTTTGCCGTCCGAGCATGCATATACTTCTGCAATAGCTCTAAGTTCTGAGTTAGAACCAAACACCAAATCTGCTCTTGTCGCGGTATATTTTACTCTTCCAGTTTGTCTGTCAGTTCCTTCAAACAAATCTCCAGACTCAGATAATGCCTTCCATGTTGTTCCTATATCCAATAGGTTAACAAAAAAGTCATTAGTCAGTACCTGTGGTTTGTCTGTAAATATTCCGTGCTTTGAATTGTTGTAGTTGGCATCTAATGCTCTCATTCCACCTACTAACACAGTCATTTCAGGAGCTGTTAAATTTAACAATTGCGCTTTGTCAACTAATAATACCTCTGCAGGAATAGCGCTCATGGAAGAACTTTTGTAATTTCTGAAGCCATCTGCTTTGGGTTTTAACACGTCAAAAGATTCGATATCGGTTTGCTCTAACGTCGCGTCTGCACGCCCTGACGTAAATGGAACTTTAATGTTGTGTCCCGCATCTTTTGCTGCTTTCTCTATAGCTGCACATCCACCCAACACAATCAAATCAGCAAGTGAAACTTTTTTATTAAAGGTGTTCTGAATGTTTTCTAATGTAGCCAAAACAGTTTTTAACTGCGCAGGATTATTTGCTTCCCATGTATTTTGAGGTGCAAAACGAATGCGTGCGCCATTGGCTCCACCACGCTTATCAGACCCACGGAAAGTAGATGCGGAAGCCCAAGCAGTAGATACCAGTTGCGAAACAGAAAGACCTGAGTTTAGAATATTTTCTTTTAAATCAGCAAGATCTTTTTCATTTACTAGCTCATGGTCAACAGCAGGAATCGGGTCTTGCCAAATAAATGTTTCGGTAGGAACTTCTTCTCCTAGATAATTGCTTATTGGCCCCATATCTCTATGCGTAAGTTTAAACCAAGCTTTGGCAAATGCATCAGCAAAAGCGTCAAAGTTTTCGAAAAACTTTCTGGATATCGGTTCATATATTGGATCCATTTTGAGTGACATATCTGCCGTTGTCATAATAGGTGCGTGACGCTTGTTAGGGTCGTGCGCATCTTCTACCAAGTTTTTTGCAGAATCGTCCGTAGGAATCCATTGATGAGCTCCAGCAGGACTTTTTACCAATTTCCAATCATACTTAAATAATGTTTCAAAATATCCATTATCCCAAGTGGTAGGATTTGGTTTCCAAGCACCTTCTATACCACTAGTAATAGCATCTCCTGCCTTGCCTGAACCAAAACTACTCTTCCATCCCAAACCTTGTTCTTCAATGCCAGCTCCTTCAGGTTCTCTACCTACAAGTGCCGTATCACCTGCTCCGTGACATTTACCAAAAGTATGGCCTCCTGCTACTAAAGCAACAGTTTCTTCATCATCCATAGCCATGCGTGCAAAAGTTTCTCTAATGTCTATTCCCGAAGCTACAGGATCAGGATTTCCGTTAGGTCCTTCGGGATTTACGTATATCAACCCCATTTGCACAGCTGCTAAAGGATTTTCTAGATTTCTTTCACCAGAATATCGTTTATCGCCAAGCCATTCAGTTTCCGAACCCCAATAAATATCTTGTTCAGGTTCCCACACATCTTTTCTCCCACCTCCAAATCCTAAGGTTTTAAAGCCCATAGATTCTAAGGCGCAATTGCCCGCTAGGATCAATAAATCCGCCCACGAGATCTTCTTACCATATTTTTGTTTAATCGGCCAAAGAAGAAAACGAGCTTTATCTAAGTTCGCATTATCAGGCCAACTGTTCACAGGAGCAAATCGTTGATTCCCCGTCCCCGCACCACCTCGACCATCAGAAATTCTGTAAGTACCTGCACTGTGCCAAGCCATACGAATAAACAATGGACCGTAGTGACCATAATCGGCAGGCCACCAATCTTGAGATTTGGTCATTAAATCAACAATGTCTTTTTTAACTTCTTTTAAATTCAATTTCTTAAATTCTTCAGCATAATTAAACCCTTCATCCATAGGATCTGATAGTGAAGAATGTTGACGTAGAATATTAAGATTTAGCCGATTTGGCCACCAATCTTTATTCGAAGTTCCCATGCCACCTACTGGCACACTTTGTCCGTGATTAAAAGGACATTTACCTTGGTTTGAATCGTTACTCATATCTCTAAAAATTAATTTCGTTTGAAGTTTATTAAATCGAAAAAACCAGTTGCATTGGCATTTTACAAATAGTGAAAGAAAATTTTTCTTCGTTTTTCAATTTAAAATCCATTTCATTAAAGATAGCAATTCTCATTTAGAAATAAAATGATTTTGGAAAATAGTATCTGATTTTGAAGGATTGAGAAGTTGTTATTATTAAAAGGGATAAAGCGACTGATAAAAAAATCTTATTTTTCTGTTTACCTTTATCGTTTCCAGACATCTTATACAAAAGTGATGAACATGAATCAATCAATTCAACGAAAACAACAAGAAAAAGAACTTAAGACGCTTTACAAAAAGTGGCCAGAAATTCGAAAGTTCCTTTCTTCGTTGGGGTGTACTAAAGATGTAGCGGAAGATTTATTTCAAGAGGCGTTAATTATATACTGCCGAAAAAGACAAACTCCAGATTTCACTCTCGATGTGGAGCCTTTCTTTTACGTGCGAAATACCTGTAAACTATTATGGTATAATGAATCCAGAAAAAAAAGTAAGGAGGCTACTTTTAGTATGACGCAAGATGTAGCTGATATAAACGATGATTGGTTTGAACAAGAGATGAGGTTCAAAACCATGGAAATCGCGTTGGAAAAATTGGGTAAAAAGTGTAGAGAAATTCTCCATCTGTTTTACGGATTAGGTTGGTCGATGTCTGACATCGCATATAAAATTGGTTTGCGCAATGACAAAGTAGTCAAAGCACAAAAATACAGGTGTATTCAGGAAGCCAAATCGATGGTTTCTGAATTCAACGAGTCTGTAACTATTCAGCAATATTAAAACCTAATTATCATGAAAACAGATTACACAAAAATAATAGACAGCTATTTGCAAGGCAATATGAGCGATGCTGAACGGCTTCAATTTGAACAAGAATTAAAAACAAACAAAACACTCAAGGAAGAATTCGAATTGCAACGTGATTTGGAAGAATCCATTAAACGCAATTACTTGCGGTCAGTGGTGAAAAATGTCGCGAAGCGTTACCATTTAGTGAAAAAACTCTATTTCTCAGGAGTTTTGATTGTAGCACTCGGCTTAGTTTTCTTACTCGGAATAGTGGTGTGGAACAAATTGAACGAGCAAAAATCATTGGATGAAGGTGAATTGATGGAATTACAGTCTTTACTTTCTGAAAACCCATTAATCGATGATCTTGAGGGTGAGTTTTTCATTTGGGAAGGATTAGATACAATAGTCTTATCAAAATCAGGCGTGTTGTTGTCTATGCCCGAAAGTAATTTTTTGCTAAATGGGAAACCGTATAGAGGCAAAGCCATCATTCAATGGCAAGAGGCACTGGATGGACCAACAATTGTAAAAAGTGGATTGAGTACACTCGCTGATAGCAATTTGTTAGAAACACAAGGAATGTTTAGTTTTCGTGCACATACTCCAGATGGAAAATTATTGGATATAAATCCTAAAACAGGTGTGTATGTGCAAATTCCTGTTGAAGAACACAAAGAAGGGATGCAACTCTATGATGGTGTAAAAAACGAGCATGGAATTGTCAATTGGGTCAATCCAGAACCACTTATGAAAATTCCCGTTCCTGTTGACATGTCAAAACTCGACTTTTATCCTGTGGGTTACGAAGATTCACTTAATGTGATGAAATTGCGTAAGGATAAACTGTTTCGGGATAGTTTGTATTTGGCGATGGAAACGGGCTTTGTATCTTCTATAAGTTTAGGGGAAAAAATATTTGACTCGAAATGTGCAACCTGTCATAAAATAGGTGCTAATACTACAGGCCCTGATTTTACCAATGTTCGAAATAAATGGTTACAGGCTGGTGAAACAAAGGAAATGCTTTATACTTTCGTTAGAGATCAGTCTATTGCACAAGCTAAATCTGATTATGCACGTAAAGCAGCTCAATGGTCTCCAACCAGACCAATCAATTTTCCTGAGTTAACAAATTGTGAGATTGAATCCATTTTTAATTATGTTGATAGTTTTACTTTGGATTCTGCAGATGAAGAAGTCAATTGTGCATATTTTGATTTCATCTCCCCCTCCAAAGTACTTGCCTTCTGGAATAAAAAGTTCAATAATACATTACTTGCAACACGCGAATTTGAACGTAGAATGCCGAGTATTCACGCAACCTGCAAGAATGAAGTGTTGGATGTGTATGTGAAGAATCTTCAGTTGCCCTTAACGGAGTTGGATAAACGAGTAAAAGAAATGGGATATGCTGAATTTGCCCAATTTGAAGCAGAATATGTAGGTGCGCTAAACCCAGATAACCCCCACTTGAAAAGTCTGCAGAAATTTTATGACGACAATACCGATAAATTGCGTTCACATGCTCAGTTCCTGAAAGACCAAGAACAACGTAAACGCGAAAAATGGGATAAAGAAATTAGCGAAGAACGAACGAAAGAGCAAAGTCGCACTGATAATAGGGAATCTCAGGCACTGCAAGAAGAATACACCCTTAATTACGAGAATGTAAAAAAACAATTTGGGGGTACGATAGGAATGGTTATTTATGGAAACTCGCCTATTAAAAACGTTGATCGTCAGGTTATGGATGCTACGATGGCTCGAAAAACTGCTGAAATTGTGGATCCAGCAACAGGCAAAACAGCTACAATTACGTACAATGATTTTGGTTTTGAGATAGAGAATCACAATTCATATAGCCGTTTATATGTGTACCTTTTTCCATCAAAAATCAACAGTTATCAGCGAATAACAGGACAACAAGGCAAGTTTAATTATCCGCTGAATAACGATATGCTCTACGACGTTGCGGTAATTGGCGTAAACGAAAATGGGTTTCATTATTTCCAACAAACCAAACTCAACAGTGGTGATTTAGGAAAAATTGTGTTAACAAAAGTAAGCGAAGAAAAACTGGACGCTGCCATTAACCAACTCAACAAATTAAGGCTGAAAAAACCAATGTCCATTAAAGATGAAATGAAATGGCTTTTTAAAGAACAAGCTAATTATGTCGAAAAAGAAAGAAGAATGAAACAAGCACGATTTGAGGAAAAAATCAAGAAGATTGTGTTTCCGTGTTATTATGGACAAACAGAAGCTTATTATGCTACGGATACACTTGATATTGATCCCGAAGAAAATTGGCATCCCTTTTAATGTATATTTTAGTTTTGAATTGAAGACCATACTCCAAATCCAGTACGGGCGAGTCGCGACTCGCCCGTACTGGATTTTAGCGAGCTAACAATATTAAACCAAAACGAGTCCTAAGTCTTAAATTCTTGAATCTTGCAGTCTAAAAATTACTGTCCATCCAAAAATTGTTGATTGCGTTTTTCATCCTCTGGCGAACCATATACAGCTGGGCAACGATCAGGTGAACGTTTGAATAGCCATACAAATTTCACTTTAAATAAAATGGGTTGGTAGCGTGACGAATACCATTGAATGGATGGATTTCCCCCTGTCCATTCGTACACACCAAAAATAGGAATATGCACACCTGGAATCACGAAAAAACCATCTCTCACCTTAAAACCTAACCCTAGGTCATAATTTAATTGCGCTACTAAATCTTGTTGAAAACGTTGTGTTTGTGGTAAAAAAGGTGCGTTATAACGCGAATTATCTCCCGGAACACTTCCTGTAATGCGATAATCAATATTAAAGCCTAACGCATTATCTAAAAAGATATCGCGATTGATTTGCCACACATTATGCACATTAAATCGACCGTACAGATACCCCATATCAAATACGCCACTTCCGTTAAATTCTTCAACTCCACCTAATCTATTCACCCGCAAACGAGTCTGTTCAGCACCTGCAAAATGTTTGTATCCAATCCCCCAATCGTAATAATGGATGATTTTTTTTCGGCTTTTAGCAATGTGAACCATGCCCACTTCGATAAAACCACCTATTCTACCCGATGGTGTGTGTGTAAACGTTATCGAAGTATCTGGACCAGCTGGCAAATCTCTCTCTGGAGACTCTCCAGTTGTCAACATGTATGTTGGACCAAAATTTACTTGAAAACCGTGGCGACTATAATTCCCAGCCCATTTATACAATGGAAATTGATAGGTTTGTTTTGTAAAATATTGGCTTTTTTGTTTGCGCTTACTTTGCCCCCAGACTGGAAGCGTAAAAATGCATATTAAACTAAACCAAACCAAATTTCGTACCATCATAGTGTGTATTATTTTTTTGCTTTTGCAGCAATTCTTTTCATAATTTCGTCGCTATCCCAATTTTCGTGAATACCTTCTGTTTGCATGATTTCATCCATGATTTCACGTTGATATTTTCCACGTGTTAACGCTTCGCTGTAGCGGATATGGCTAAATGTCACTTGTTCGTATAACGGCATCCAGTCATTTGGGTACAAGTCAGAAAATTTTCGCTCAATTTTTTTGCGCAATAAAAAGTCTGGGTCAGCAGTTAAATCGCGCATTTCGATATAGTTATTCAATGCCAAATCTGCAATAGCGTTTCCATCTGGCACACGTAATCGTGAATATTCAGCACAAATTGTTGTCCAATCGTCTCCATGTTTTTCCAGTAATTCATCAAAAACAGTACAATCTTCAAAACCGGCATTCATTCCTTGTCCATAAAACGGTACTACTGCATGTGCTGCATCTCCCATTAAAATAGCTTGTGTTCCATGATTCCATGGATTGCAACGCACGGTAACTAATGTAGATGTTGGATTCGAAAAATAATCTTCCAATAGGGTTGGCATAACTGGTATAGAGTCAGGGAAGGTTTTTTCAAAGAAATGTTTAACTTTTTCTGCCGTATCAATATTTGCAAACGATAATTCTCCCTCCATAGGGAAAAACAATGTAACGGTGAAGCTACCGTCCAAATTCGCCAACGCAATCATCATGAATTCGCCACGAGGCCAAATGTGCAAACAATTTTTATCAATTTGATGTGAACCATCTGCATTTGGTGGAATTACCAGCTCTTTGTATCCGTGTGAAAGGTAAGTTTGTGAATAATCAAACATGGGGTACTTCATCATTTTATTTCGAACTGCCGAAAATGCACCATCCGTTGCAAATACGCAATCGTATGATTTTTTGACAGTGCTATTTTGATCTGTATCGGTAAAAATAATGGTGTTTGAGTCAAAATCAATGTCTTCACAGCGGTGATTAAAATAGTAGGTAATGTTTGGATAGTCGTCCGCTAAATTCATCAATTTTTGGTTCAACCCTCCTCTTGAAACAGAATAAATAGCTTGATTTTCTTTACCATACGGTTGATAGGTCAATGTTCCATCTAATGCATGCATTTTGCGCCCAAACATCGGAATTGCTATTTTGCGTATTTCGTCTGATATCCCTGCTTTGTCTAATGCTTTCCAGCCTCTATCAGAAAGTGCTAAATTAATCGAACGTCCAGCCAAAATTTCTGCTTTTCTCAAATCGGGGCGTCGCTCAAAGACATCCACTTTAAACCCTCGTTTAGCCAATAAAATTGCTTGTAAACTCCCTACCAATCCTGCTCCAACTACTGCTACATGTTGCATCGTATATATTTTTAGTTCTTAACTTATCTTCTACCGAATTTTGATTCAAACAAGGAACTTTTTCGGCGTTGTTTCATTTTTTTTCGTTGAAAAAACACACTTAATCGCCACAAAAACAATCCAATAAACATCACTGTTATAGCTTGAACAGCTAGATTGATGTATATCATTCGCTCATCCAGTTGACCAGAAAAGTGAATTTGAACAAGTTGTTGTAACGACAAATTAACGGATTCCATTTTCTAAAATCTTTCCAAAACGATACACATCTTCAAACGAATTATACAACGGAGTTGGAGCGACACGAATCACATTAGGTTCGCGCCAATCAGCAACTACGCCACCTTCCGAAATAGCATCAAATAATGATTTCCCTTGACCGTGCACCAGAATAGAAAGTTGGCAACCACGTTTCTCCTTTTCTTTAGGCGTAATAATCTCAAAATTTACTTTGTCTTTATTCCGTTCAGATATGTCATGGATAACATATTCTAAAAATCCTGTTAATACTTCACTCTTGGCACGAAGTTTAGCCATACCAACCTCATCAAAAATATCCAATGATGCTAAGTGAGCTGCCATTCCAATTACAGGTGCATTAGATAATTGCCAACCCTCTGCTCCTTTCATTGGTACAAAACCAGGTTGCATTAAAAAGCGGGTTTCTTTATCATATCCCCACCATCCTGCAAAGCGAGGTAATTCTGTATTAAACGCATGACGTTCATGAACAAACATCCCGGATACATTTCCTGGTCCTGAATTTAAGTATTTGTAGGAACACCATGCCGCAAAATCAGCTCCCCAATCGTGTAATTCGAGCACGACATTACCCGCAGCATGCGCTAAATCAAAACCTACATAAGCACCGACTGCGTGACCTGCTTGCGTGATTTTTTTCATATCGAACAATTGTCCAGTGTAATAATTTACCCCACCAAACATTACTAATGCCAATTCATCCCCTGTTTGGGCAATCGCATCCAAGACATCTTCTTCTCGAATCAGATGTTCGCCATCACGCGGTTTGATTTCAATAATCGTATCAGCTGGATTTAATCCATGAAAACGCACTTGCGATTCTAACGCATATTGATCAGATGGAAAAGCTTTTGCTTCACAAATTATTTTTGTTCGCTTACCTTTTGGCTGATAAAAAGACACCATCATTAAATGAAGGTTTGTTGTCAACGAATGTGTCACTACAACTTCCGAAGGTTTAGCGCCTACTATTCGCGCCTCTTTTTCTGTCAAAAACTCATGATAAGCAAACCATGGACGTTCTGCATTAAAATGCCCTTCAACACCCCATTTTGCCCAATCGTCCAATTCTTGTTGAATGTAACTTCCAACTTTTTTAGGTTGTAAACCCAAAGAATTACCCGTAAAGTAAACTACTTTTTCTTTGTGGAAATTAGGCATTAAGAATTCCTTACGGTATTTTCTCAATTCATCTTTCTCGTCGAGTTCTAACGCAAATTCTTTTGTATTCTTGTATTCCATAATTTGGAAAAGATTATCTTAAAGTGAAAGTCGTAAAGTTAAACAGAACATGGAAAAAGAAACTGTTTTGTGACAAAAAAATAAACAAAACTGATAAAAATTAGATTTTACCTCATCCTATCATCTCTGTAAAGCAAGCTTATACCTTTCCAAAACTCTTTCTCGTGCAAATTTATGGTCAATTAGCGGTTTAACATAGGATGGCGTGTTGAACTCTGGAACCCACTTTTTTATATAGTTAAGATCGGGGTCAAATTTTGCCATTTGCAAGGTGGGGTTAAATACCCGAAAATAGGGTGCTGCATCACAACCACTGGAAGCCGCCCATTGCCATCCTCCGACATTTGCTGCCAAATCAAAATCCAATAATTTTTCAGCAAAATAATGTTCTCCCCACCTCCAGTCGATGAGCAAATGTTTCGTTAAAAAACTTGCAACCACCATTCGCACGCGATTGTGCATAAAACCTGTTTGATTCAATTCTCTCATACCTGCATCAACCAATGGATAACCTGTATTTCCTTCACACCATGCATTAAAATGGGCTTCATTATTTTCCCACTCAATGAAATCATATTGTGGTTTAAATGACTGGTTCACAGTATTGGGAAAATGAAAAATTATCATGTGATAGAAATCGCGCCAAATGAGTTCGTTTAAAAATTTTTCATTGAGCTGAAGTGCGGTTGTACTCAATGACCGTATGCTGATTGTTCCAAAACGCAAGTGTACAGATAAGCGACTAGTTCCATTAACAGCTGGATAGTCTCGGTTGTAATGGTAGTTGAGAATTAAGCTGTCCGAAACGCTTTCTTTAGGGAACTCTGTACCAAGTTCGCTAAACCCTATGTCTTTTAACGAAGGAATAGTCGATAATTCAGCTTGAACTAATCGGTCAACATAAGCTAATGTAGGGTATGGTTTTAAAAAAAATGCACTGAGTTTTGATTTCCATTTATTGGAATAGGGTGTATATACGGTATAGGGTTTACCATCTTCTTTTAACACTTCATTTTTTTCAAAAATCACATGGTCTTTAGCTCCAATAAATGGGATGTTATGTGGTGTCAGTAATTCAAAAATTTGTTGGTCACGTTTGAGCGCATAGGGTTCATAGTCTCTATTTGAATAAACCGCAACAACGTCTCCTTGCGAAATAAGGTTAGAAAAAATGTCAAATGGAGTTCCAAAAAACACTTTAAGATCAGCTCCGAATTCTGCATAAGCATGCTTAAGTTTACTCACATAGTGATGAATAAAAATGATCCGTTGATCTGTATGGGGTAAATGTTGTAAAATGGATGTATCAAAAATGAAGATGGGTTGCACGTTAGTCCCAGACTTTAGCGCTTTATAAAGCCCCGCATTATCTTGTATACGGAGATCGCGGCGATGCCAAAAAATAGCTTTTTTCATACAACTTGTAGTTCGTATAGCTAAAACACAAGGATTTCGTTTTTGTTTCTTATGCCGCTTTAATTCTATCAAAAATAAATTTTTTACTGAAATTATTTTGAGAGTATATTTTACAAGATTATTTTAGCTAAAAAAGAAGAAGTTTCAACAACTAAGAATGGTTGAAAAAGTGTTTTTATGGAATTGTACGAAGAGCGTTTAGATAAAATAATCATGCTAAGAAAATTGGCATCTTCTAGACAACGAGCTGAAGAAATGATTAAAAATGATGGGGTAAAAGTTGAAGGGAAATTGATTTTTAAACCGGGGAAAAAATTTCCTATTGACGTAACAATAGAAATTCTTTCGGAAGAAATGCCATGGGTTTCAAGAGGTGCTTTAAAATTACTAAAAGCAATTGACTTGTGGCCAATCGATATCGCTGGCAAATTATTTTTAGATATTGGAGCCTCGACAGGTGGGTTTACAGAAGTATTAATTAAACATGGGGTTAAGCAAGTTTTTTGTGTTGATGTGGGGACAGGTCAGTTAGCGGAAAAAATTGCACGTGAAGATCGTGTAATCAATTTAGAAAAAACCCATGTGCGCGATTTGTCACCAGCCATTATTCCTGAGTTATGCGATGGGTGCGTTATTGATGTATCCTTTATTTCATTGAAAAAAGTTTTTCCACATATTACTCATTTTTTGAAACCAGGAAGTCCAATTGTAGCATTGGTTAAACCTCAGTTTGAAGTTGGAAAATCACACGTTGGGAAAAATGGAATAGTGCGTGATAAAAGGCTATATGGAGAAGTGATTACTTCAATTATTGAGGCCGCAAAATCGTGCGATATGTTGTACAAAGCCCATGCAGAATCACCTATTTTGGGAGGAGAGGGGAATCGAGAATTTTTGATGTGGTTAGTAAAATCTACTGATCAAAATTGATTAGCGAATAATTTTCCCCGTTTTAGTGAGTTGAATTTCATCCACTATGTGAATCCGTTGAGGAACTTTGTAAGAAGCAAGTTTAGTTCTACAAAATCGAATTATTTCTTCACTATCGAATTCCCCTTTTGTGTGAAGCACCACATTTGCCTCCACAATTTCCCCCACTAGTTTATGCGTACTTGCAAACACTTTTACCTGAGCAACTGCTGGGTGTTGCTCAATGACAAATTCAACTTCTTGAGGAAAAACTTTATTGCCTGCTACATTAATCATGCTTTTTGTTCTACCTATTATCTTTACTTCTCCCAACTCGTTCATTACAGCGATATCACCTGTCATAAAGTAGCCGTTTTGCACAATTTCCTCGGTCTTTTTCAATGGGTTTAAGTATCCTGAAAACATTCCTACTCCGCGAATCCCTAAATGCCCCATTTGTCCAGTAGGAACCGTGTTACTCATGTCGTCAACAATAATTATTTCATAATCTGGAAGTGCACAACCTACGCTATCCCAATCCGAAGACAACATGTTCGTTTTGACTAAAGGAAGTCCGATTTCGATAATTCCGTATGCCTGACTGACTGGAATACCAAATCGCGTATAAAATTCTTCGCACACATTCTTTGCTATTGCTGTAGTGGTAGAGATGACTTTCTGAATGGAACTCATACTTGAATTAAACGTAGCTTTAGTCAGCAATCGAATATGAAGTGGGGAGGCGTATAGCAAAGTTCCCTTATGTTGATCTATTTGATTAATCAAGTGATTTCCATCAAGGCCATTGGTGACGACAATTTTACACCCCTGAGCAATATATAACACAAGTGATACCACAAAATGGAAAGCCATTGGTAAAACCCAAATTACGGTATCTTTGTGGGATAAATTTAATGTCTTATTCGCTGCATTAATGCGTTCGTGTACTGCTTTATGAGAAAGCAATACGCCTTTGGATACACCCGTAGTACCAGAAGTTGGACGAATAAACACAGGGTCATCGCACAAATACGCTAACTCATTTTCTTCACTTTCAGAAATTTTTTCTAGGCAAAATAATGAGTTGTGATCAAGCGGGGTTCCTCTAAAAGAAGATAAAAAATGGTGAATTTTGTTGTCAATTAATTGGGAGTCAATTTCACTATCAGTTAATTCATCAAAAATTGGCATCACCACATAGCCAGCCGCAACACCAGCAAACAACGCAATAATAAAATTTCGATTATTTCCATAACAGATGCCTAATCGCTTAATCTTATTTTCGTTGATTTTCATTAATTGAGCTTGTAGCGTGCACACTTCTGCATAAAGTGAGGCGTAACTGCATTCGCCATACTCGTCCACTATCGCAATTTGATTGGGAAATTGACGCGCTGTATTTTTTAATAACTCAATAATGTTCACAGCTCTTACGTATAGATTTAGACATAGAATCAATTGTAAGTTCTAACTCGGCACGGCAAGTTGCACGAGCCATTTTTCCAGCAGCATATCCTGTTTGTAAACAAGTTCCCATAACTCTAGCGCTAGAAATTGCTTTTTCGTCTGCGGAAATTGTTTTTCCTGCAAAAAATAAATTATCAAATTCATTGGATTCTAAACAACGTGCAGGGATAGTGTAATAAGGATGATTCAGTGATGTGATTTCAACCTTTCCTGTTTCATTCCATTCTTCTAACGGCCAAGTACCTATCGCAACTGAATCTTCGAAATCAGTTGAATTCAACACGTCAAATTCAGTTAATATATATTTTCCTTTAGAGCGCTTTTCCGTTCGAACACCTAATTCGGGAAACAAATACTCAATTTCCACTTTACCGAACAAATTTGATTCGTCTTTAAGTAAAGGAATTAGCTTCTGTTGAATTAACAATTTTGTTTCAGTCAGTATCTCGGTCATATTAGCGCAATTATCAGAACCTACGACTTGAAGTGCAAGTTTAAGCGCAACTTTATCCTTATTCAATGACCCTGGCACCACAAATAATGGCGCAAAATTAAATTTTTGACAAAAACGTGCTAACACCATATTCAACTTGAATTCGTCATCAGAATCCACTCCACGCAATTCAAAAATATATGCGGGAGATTGATACGATTGAGATTGAATTAAAGGTGAATTTAATAAATTAGAAATTAATGCATTCCCAGTGCAATCAATGATTGCGTCTACATCAAAATTAGTATTTCCGAGTTTACTTTTTGTTGTAACTTCCGTGATGTATTTGTCGGTTGAACGTACGTCTATTACTTCATGGTCAGGATAAAAATGAATTTGTTGTTCGTTAAATTTATTTTCAAAGAAGTCTATCATCTTCCTCCAATTGTATGAGAGTATTTTGTAGCCCGAATGCGTGTGAATAGAGGATGAGGCATCAAAGTGCATATATTCTGCTACAAAATCACGTAAAAAAGGATGATTAATCCATTCTGAATGTTGAAATAATCCACAAATTGTACCTACGTTTACATGAGTAGCTTGACCACCAGGTTGTTTCGCTCGATCAATAACTCGGACAACCGTACTTGCATTTTTTGCTGTGACAGCCGCTGCATATCCAGATATGCCACTTCCAATTACGATTATTTCCCGTTTATTTTTCACGCTTAAGCAGCAATTCTTTCAATTCAAATGCCAAGTTATTAATCTCATCTTTAGAGCATGCATCTGTTGAATACAAAACGAATATACGGGTTTTTGTCTTATATTTTGCAAATGCAAACGTTAAACCAGGGGGAAAAGTAAGTGGCGGTATATTCATCGCATCCGTCACATTTCGTCCCATAAATGACGCGAGACTTTCAGGGTGATCAGGAGCTACCGTAAATAAAAAGCTTGACAATGCTCCTCCGTGTGGCCCTTTGATGAAGCGGTAATACGTTGATTTAGGCAAAAGCCTCAGGTAATGCATTAGTGAATTATACTTTTCAGGTATTCCCTCTTTAATTTGAGATTTCATCTGACGTGTTAAGTCTTTTGTCAATTCGTGAATACCTTTGTGTAATAACGTGTTTTCAATTCGATAGAAGAGTAAAGAAAGGTGGTTGGAAAGAACAGGTCCTGTAGACAGTTTTTTGCGCTTATCTTGAGGTACAGGAACCCAAAAACTTTCTACTTTCCGTCCTTTTTGTTCTAACAATTGTTTGACTGCCATTGCACAAGAAGCTAAGTAATACGTGCTTTGACCAAAAAATGCACCACATGCTAATGCGTTAGCTGAAATAGATTCCGTTTCATTCAACGTAAAATCAACAATATGTACAGCTGGTTGTGAGTCAATAACGTAATTGTCATTGAATACAGAGGTCAGTTTAGGTTTAGCCGATTTTTGAACAAAACACCTTGCTTTTCGAGCGGCTAAAAATGAAAATTTTGCACTTGAAGGCGTGTACAGTTTGGCTTCAATTTGTTGGTTTAATGAACTTAAATACAGACAAGATCCGTATCCGTCCATAAGGAGGTGATGCCAACAAAAAACAAGTGTAGAAGTCTGATTTGATCTGTGCAACAGAAAGAATGTAAAATAGGGTTTGTTTTCGGTAATGTCAATATTATATTCGAGTACTGATTGTGGAATTTTGTCATCTGTTCCTATTTCAGTTATTTCCACGTCATTGAATCTGTCTTTAACCCAAAAACTCCCGCTGATGATTGAGCGTTCCTTCAGTCGATATGAAGCTAATTGTGTGGTAAGAAGGTCTGATTTCAACTTGTTTTTCAATTCCTCTTTCGTCAATACTCCATCTAACTCCAAAAAATACCGACACGTATTGCCTATGGTTTTAGACTTACCATTGTGCTTTTCTAGGGCTAGGAAAAAATGGTCTAAACCTGTTAAAGGGATATTATCATCTTGCATATTCGTGCTAAAGGTATTTTGAAGTACAGGACGCTAAACTGAAAATAGATTTTAAATTCTCGTGTGTTAGATCCTCCTCCGCTAATTCAACACCAAACTTACGTTCGATAAACAAAACCAATTGAATTACATCATAAGATTCTATTCCAAGTTCAGAAAAAGATTTATTAAAATCAGCCTCAATGGGACTTTCCATAATTTCTTCATTGAGATAATTCCACAGCTGTTGACAGATTATTTCAGTTTGAATAGGCATGTTATTGATATCTTCGTTTACGTTGATAGATAATTACTGAAGCAACTAAGCAAAAAATAAAAAATACAAGTAACTTAATTACGTTCGGCAATACTGATTCGAAAGTCCCTTCTTTTAAAAACAAATCATAAAAACCACTTAATCCCCAGTTGAGTGGCGAAAAAGACGCAATCTCTTGCATGGTTTGTGGCATAATGTTAACAGGAACCCAAATTCCACCTAATGCAGACATAATCAATATACTAACGCCTCCAAAAATTGAAGATTGGGGGGGAGTATTAAATACAGTGCCTAATAACAATCCATAACCGATTGCAGCAATTGAAACAGCTAAAGCAAGTGTAAACAAGGCGAATTTTGCTTCTCCTACATGTAGCTCAGGCAATCCCAATAATGGCAAGAAGTATTTTCCTATTAGTAAGATTATAATAAATTGAATCATTGCAACAAAAACATAGACAATCAATTTACCAGATAACTTGGATAAGTAGGAACCTGGAAAAGCCCTCATTCGGATATATAATCCTTCTGCTCGTTCCAAGATAATACTAGCTGCTAAAGGAACAGTGATAAAAAAAATGGCAAAAATAGCCCATGCTGGTACGTTGTGTTGCACTGCGTTTGGTTGATACATCGTTTTTTCAACAGCATATTTTTCTTCAAATTCAAAAAAATCAACCGTAGGCATTTTAATTTCTTGTTGAATGGACATGTATTCCTGCATTCGGTGTGCCATTAGCTGAAATAATACACCCGTTTTTACATTGCCAATAAATTCTCTTAAGCCAGATGTAACTGCCATTACAAAAGATTTTCGAGCAATTGGGTCAACAACGATTGGAATATTAACCACCTCCATTGCTTCATTTGGATCAAATTCATTGCCGTCAAACAATGCATCCGTAATCGTTGCAATATTATCGCGCAGTGCTTGTGTTGAACCGCTTGGAATAGTTACAGCAACAATGTATTTTCCGCTAAGAACAGCCTCTCTAACTGATTTGTCATCAGGGTATTTTGTGCCATCGTCTACAGTAAGTTGACACAACTTTGACGATTCAAACCCACGTGTAATAGCTACACTCAAACTATCCTGATCGTGATCAACAAATAATACGGGAATCCCTGCTTCATTTAAGCTTTTATAAGCTTCGTATTGCACTACTGTCATGATTAAAATCAGCAGAATAGGCATGGCAAAAAGCACTAGTATTCCAAGTCTGTCGTGTTTCAACAGCTTGAATTCTTTTATAAATGTTGCTAATCCTCTTTTTATCATTGAGAAACGATTGCTTTACCCGTTAATTTTAAAAATAATTCTTCAAGTGAGTTTAATTCTGGATGTTCAAGCAGTAGTTTTTTCGGATTACCAATCATTAATTGTTTACCGTGATTAATAATCGACACACGATCACAAAACACTTCTGCTTGTTCAAGGTAATGACTTGTATATAAAATCGTCATCCCCTCTTCTTTGTTTAATTTTTGAAGCATTTCCATCATCACCGCTCGTGACTGTACATCCATCCCTTCGGTAGGTTCATCTAACAGTAAAACTTCTGGTTGATGCAATATTCCTCCCAATAAATTGATACGTCGTTTCATCCCCCCCGAATATGTTTTGACAGGCTTGTCTTGAATTTCAGACAGTCCAAATTGGTGGATGCGATAATTTACTTGATCTTCTAATTCACGACCTGATAGACCGTACATTCGTCCGATATAGAGCAAATTATCTTTTGCTGAAAGTGAGGGATATAATGCAATTTCTTGAGGAACAACACCAAGTTTGTATTTGATTGCTTCAAGATTGTGTTTCAATGAAAGATTACACACCGAAATTTGTCCTTGTGTATACGGTAAAATACCACTTAAAATAGAAAATAAGGTTGTTTTACCAGCTCCATTTGGACCTAACACACCAAACACTTCCCCTTTAATTATTTGCAAACTCAGTCCATCCACAGCATTTACAGATGCTCCTGAGTAGTGTTTGACTAAATTTTCGATGGAAATGATTGATTCTGACATAGCTTTTCTCATCTTGAGTTGGCGAATTTAACCATTTTTATGGTGCATCAGGTAACAAGTTGAAAACTATTCAAACTATTTACAAACTGTATCTCTATATAATAAAGTCATATTAATTGTATTTTTGTGGTCATAAGTAACCCTTTATCAACCAAAAATGCACATATTGCATAATGAAAAAGGATTTTGATGCCATAATTTTTGATTTGGGTGGCGTGATATTAAACATTGATTACACGCTGACGATTGATGCGTTTACCAATTTGGGTATTGCCAATTTTGACACGCTTTATTCACAAGCATCTCAAGCAGGATTATTTGACGATATTGAAACAGGTAAAATCACTGAACATGAATTTGTCTCTTATATTCAGCAGTATGTAACCTCAAATTGTAGTGCATCTCAAATAATAGATGCGTGGAATGCAATGTTACTAAATTGGGATATTCAAAAATTAGAGTTAATTCGTGATTTACGAACACATTTCAATATCTACCTACTCAGCAACACCAATCAAATTCATAAAGAAGCATTTATGTCATCACTGAATCACCAAACGGGATTGACCACATTAGATAACCACTTTGATCAAGTTTATTTATCTCATGAAATAGGAATGCGCAAACCCAATCGTGAAATTTTTGAATTTGTATTGCGTCAACATCATTTAGATGCTTCGCGTACCTTGTTCTTGGATGATTCGATTCAACATATTGAAGGTGCAAAATCGTTGGGTATCCAAACTCAATTAATTGATAAGTCGATGGATATTATTCAATTTTTCTCTTGACACAATTCAACCAATACGCCATCCGTTGATTTTGGGTGTAAAAACGCAATTCGTTTATTGTCTGCACCATCTTTAGGAGACAAGGTGATTAATTCAAATCCTTCTTCAAGAAGACGTTTGATTTCTGATTCAATGTCAGTGACATCATAGGCAATGTGGTGAATCCCCTTCCCTTTTTTTGCAAGAAATTTGGCTATTGGACTATCTGGATTTGTTGCTTCTAGCAATTCAATTTTAGAGTCCCCAATTTTAAAAAATGCTGTTCTAACTCCTTCCGATTGAACTTCTTCTATTTTGTAACAAGAAGTGTTGAGAAGTTTTTCGTATAGCGGAATAGAAATGTCAAGACTCTCCACAGCTATACCTAGATGCTCTATTTTATTCATCTGAAAATTATAATTAAATTGAAGTTAACACTATACTTAGCATGGGTTTGAAACAAAAAAGGACCTCAAAAAATGAAGTCCTTTCAAAATATTTAGTAAAATTTATCCGCGAATAAATTTCTCGTTCTTATTGTCATAATTGATGTAATACGCTCCTTTTTTGAGGTTTGTACAATCCACTTCGGTTCCTACACCCTTTTTCACAATATTTCCGTACGCATCATATATTTCGTACTTTGTTTCAAAAGGCACGCCGTTGGCATCAAATTTAATAACTGTTTTAACTTTTTTAGGAGAAAACTCAATTTCAGGAATTGATGGGTCAGTAAATGTCACCTCTTGTGATGCCTTCTTTTTACCTGAATGGTCAATCTGAACCACACGAACTTTGTTTTCACCAGAGTGTGGCGTTACTTTAAATTCATATTTGTTAGCTCCTGGAGTTCCAATTCCATCAACTTCACCCGCATTAACCCACTTATTCCATCTATACTGTTCTATAATGAAAGGAAGTTTTCCTTGCTCTCCAGTTGTTGTCCATTTTAAGATACCATTTGAAGAACTAGCAATTTCTTGCACTTCAAATGTACTTCTTGGCAAAAGTACCTCAGGGTTCAGGATTTTAGGTTTGCACCCAGGACCGTGCTCTATCACGATAAAGACAGGGTCTCCCTTTTTCAATCCATAAACGGCAAAGTTTATTTCAAAAGCACTTTGATTAACGCTTCCAGGCATTACATCTCCATTCACAGTCACTCGTGTCGCACAAAAGCCGAAGCCATCCTCATCTTCAGGGTTTTGAACATATAAGTTTTTCCCTTGATAGCTTCCTTCTATAGAAAGATTAGCTACTGAAAAAAGAGAAGCTAACGACACACCAACAGTTAAAATTAGGTTTTTCATATTATATATTGAGCCTAACGTATTATTATAACAGTCGCAATATTACACTGTATTTTTTTAATTTCCAAATGAAATTCAATTATATAATCCCTTTAATCAATCAAATTTCACCACGAATATCGTAATTTCTAAGATAAAATAAAGTGATTACAACATTTTTTTCTTATTCTTGTGTGAAAATTATAATTCCTAACTTGATGAATAATTGGATTTTGTGGTTGATTTTACTTGTGTTTTCTGCATCTTCATGCATGAATAAGTCTGCTGATAACGAAGCTGATACTAAAAACACTTCCGCTACATTTCGCATGATAGTGGATCAGCATCCGCAAACCTATTTCTTACGTGATGTCAAAGATTATTATACCTCTATTGTATTGAATCAAATTGCAGATGGATTAACAAAATTAGATCCCAATACATTGGAGCCTGTTGGAGCGCTAGCTCACAAATGGGATGTTTCCGAAGATGGAATGGTCTACACTTTCTATTTGCGTAATAACGTTTATTTTCATGATCATGCTTGTTTTGAAAATGGTATAGGGCGAATTTTTACAGCATCTGATGTAAAGTATACGTTTGAATTGGTTTGCTCATCACAATCAGGGCAAGAAGGTAGTCATGGGTACAATTCAATTTTTAAGGAATCATTAAAAGGTGCTGAAGAATTTTTTAACGGAGAAATAGATTATATCGCTGGAATTGAAGTTGTGGATGATTACACCATTCGTCTCACCACAAAATCATTAGACCTTAGTTTTCCAGCAAAGCTTTCGTTAACGAATTTTCGAATTGTTGCAAAAGAAGTTGTAGAATGCGGAAAAGAAGCAGATTTAATTGGAACAGGGGCGTTCAAATATGCATTTGAATCTGATAATGACAATCCTTACATTGCGTTAGTTAAAAATGAGAAATTTTATCTTCAAGATGAGGATGGGGTTCAATTACCCTATTTGGATAGTGTAATTATTTTTATTGAAAACAATCAATTAGAGCAGTTGGACAAATTTGAAAAAGGATTGGTGCACTTCATACAAGACATTCCCCCAAGTAGAATTACGCATGTTCTTGAAGATCGCATTGTAGATTTTAGTGGCGAACCGCCTCTAATGAAACTATCGAACGACCCACTGCTAAGTACACAATACTATAATTTAAACATTAATTCTCCCGCATTAAAGGACAAGCGTGTACGACAAGCATTGAATTATGCACTAAACAAAGACAGAATATTAAGTAACATTTTAAAAAGTTCACCTCAAACTGGGATATATGGAATTGTACCTCCGCTTCCTAAACTATTACCTGGTTATGATTTTCAAGGTGTAAAAGAGAAAGGATACGATTATAATCCTGATAAAGCAAGAAAATTGCTTGCCGAAGCTGGATATCCTGGAGGAAAAGGATTCCCAACGCTTACCCTAAAATTCAATACAGGGACTATCCATTCAGCAGTAGCAGATGAATTTAGAAAACAAATAGCGAAGGAACTGGGGATTAATGTAAATCTTGAGGGACTTTCATTTGAAGAAAAACTAGCTGATGAAACAATGGGCAAAGGTGATATTTTTCGAGCTGCGTGGTTTGCCGATTATATCGGAGCAGAAAGTTTTTTAATGAATTATTATGGAAAACTGGTGCCGAAAGAATTAAATGTAGCTTCTAATGTTAATTCAACTCGATTTGTTAACGATAAATTTGACACGTATTTTGAAAAAGCTCAGGCTGAAAGAGATATAAAAGAACGAAATAGACTTTTTTCTGAAGCAGAGAAAATATTAATGGAAGAAGCTCCTTTGATTATTCTTTGGTACAATGAACAATTTATTCTTCAATATTATAATGTGCGAAATTTTGAGACGAATTCAATTCTATATATCGATTTAACACACGTCAAAATAAAAGAATGGACGAAAGAAGAATTTATTAATCGTTAATCCATTTCTCCTACTAGCATACTTTCTATGAATAAAATTCTACTGCTCATCGTACTGTTTTCAGTTGGTAATTTATATGCTCAAATCACTCAAAGCGTTAGTGGTAGAGTACTTGACAGCGAAATGCGAATCCCTCTTGTTGGCTCACGAATTCAAGTGATTACGAACGATACTACAGTTGTTTTAGGCGCTGTCGCAGATGTCAATGGCGATTTCAGAATTACAGATGTGCCTATCGGAAAACATATGGTCAAGACGACGTTCATGGGCTATGAGATCTCACTGACACCTGTTACAGTCAATTCAGGAAGGGAAGCCGTGTTAACTATCTATTTGCAAGAAAAAGCAATGGAAACTGGCGAAGTTGTTGTAACTGCAAGAGCGCAAGATCAAACTATCAACGAAATGGCAACCATTTCTGCGCAACAATTTTCGATAGAAGAAACCGAACGTTATGCGGGTTCTCGTGCCGATCCTGCTCGTATGGTTTCTAATTTCGCTGGTGTTCAAGGTGCAGATGATTCACGAAATGACATTGTAATTCGAGGTAATTCACCGCTCGGTATTTTATGGCGAGTAGAAGGGGTGGACATACCCAACCCTAATCACTTTGCTGTTTCTGGTTCCACAGGGGGCCCTGTATCCATCTTAAACAATAAAATTTTAGACAACTCTGATTTTTTCATGTCGGCTTTTCCCGCAGAATATGGTAATAGTATGTCCGGTGTATTTGACTTAAATTTACGAAGAGGAAATACCGATAGACATGAGTTTACAGGACAATTTGGCTTTTTAGGAACAGAGGTGTTAATGGAAGGTCCGCTTTCGTCCAAATCACGAGCTAGCTACCTATTTATGGGAAGATATTCTACGCTTTCTATGTTTCAGGCAATGGGAATCAAAATTGGAACCGATGCCGTACCTCAATATGGAGATATTGCTTTCAAATTTAATTTTCCATTAAAGAAGGGTGGACAACTTTCAGTATGGGGAATGGGTGGAATGAGCGCTATTGACATTGTAATTAGCGATAAAACTGAATTTGGTGAAGAACTATATGGCGAGGGAGACCGTGATCAATATTTCTCTACAGCTATGGCAGTAGGAGGAATCACGTATAAAAAACCATTAAACGACAAAACATTTTTGCTTGCAACGATTGGAGGCTCGTACGAACGTCAAACTTCTAAGCACGATATGGCGTGGAGATCAATTGACACTACAATGGTAGATGGAGTCGAAAATTATCAAATTCGACTGGATTCCTTGTACCAATTGATGGGGTTCAGTTTTCAAATTACCCGATTAACATCCCACATTTCATTCAATCACAAAATTAACCGACGTCATTTAATTAAATTTGGTATGAATGCAGAAATGCAATATCATAACATGTCGGATTCTATTCTTTCGGATATTAATGTTGCGAATGTCTTTATGCAACGATGGGATTATCAAGGGGTAGCAGGCTTAATTCAACCTTTTGTGCAATGGAAGTATCGCATTTCTGACCGAATGAATTTTATTGCGGGGCTTCACAGTCAGTATTTTAGCATGAGCAATAGTTGGTCGTATGTAGAACCTCGCGTTGGTTGGGATTGGTCGTTAAACAACGGTAATAAATTAAAGTTTGGCGCAGGAATGCACAGTCAAACTCAACCCGCTTATATTTATACCTACCATCAACTAAATAACGATGGCGAACGTGTATTACACAATAAAAACATGGATTTTTCGAGAAGTGTTCACGTGGCTGGAGGTTATCAAAAATCGTTTAAAAACAAATTGCGTATAGCTACTGAGATTTATTACCAACATTTATACAATATTCCTGTTGACCAATTTGCTTCTTCCTTTTCATTAAACAACATGGGAGGTGGATTTCAGCGATTTTTTCCAGACACACTGGTTAATGAAGGTATTGGTAAAAACTATGGTATTGAATTGACGGTTGAAAAATACTTTGATAAAAGTTTCTTTTTTATGTTAACTGGGTCATTGTTTGACTCACAGTATCAAGGAAGTGATAAAGTATGGCGAAATACGGATTATAATGCACGATTTGCGACCAATTTATTGGCAGGAAAAGAATTCCAGATAAATGAAAAAAACATGATTTCACTTGGAATTAAAGTAACCTATGCTGGTGGAAGACGATATGGATATGTTGATGTAGACCGTTCTAAAGAAGTACAAGAATTGGTGTTTTTAGATTCTGCTTACAATGAGCGCCAATTTAGAAACTACTTCCGATTTGATTTGAAAGTGTTATATCGTTTGAACGCAAAGAAATTTACGCACGAAATAGGATTAGATTTAGTCAACGTATTGAACACCCGTAATTTATTAAGTTTAGCCTATGCACCAAATTTGGCAGATCCGTCTGCTGAACCGATTGCGGAGCGTACACAACTTGGTTTTTTACCGATATTCTATTACCGAATTGACTTTAGGGTACAGCGGAAGAATAAGTAGTACTTTTTGAGTACTATCAAGCTGGTGTCAAGGGAAGGGTTTATTTGGGTGGTGGTGAATAGCTATAGCAAGTTTACTATTCTACAACTTTTTCGTTCACTTTTTTACGCCCAAAGCCCATTTCTAGACCCAAGCCCAACCAACCGTAGCGTTTGAACTGATCCCAATCGGAGTAGAGGTTTAAGCCTAATGTGGCTTTTAAGCCAAAGTTTATTTTATCGTTGGCAATAAGAAGAATCTTATAGAAAGTAGAGAAATTAAACGTTGAAATTCTAAAAAGCTTACCTCCATATATATAAGGAGAATTATACTTTAGGCTCGCAGGTATGTGATCTTTAGAATTGTAATGTTGAGTTTTATCAGTAGTGAAGTAATAAGAATTATATCGATCTATAAAATATAACTCACTTGTCAATCCAATGAAATGAGATAATTTTTTTTTACTAATCATTAAATAGTCAAACCCTAACACAATACCCGCTTTATTCGAATTACTTTTTAAATCAAGAGGGTCTTTAAATTCATATGTTACTCCATAATAAGTTTGCCAATGAGTAGTTTTATCTATGATAATATGATTTATCCGTTGGTAACTTAGCCCAGAGTAAATTGAATATTTTTTTGTTGTATAAATTGGTATTTCGAGAGACAAATTCCACGTTGAACTTTTAATTTGCCCTCCATCTGCAATATATGCTTGAGTAACCTGCGTATAAGGCTTCCAAACATCAATATTATATGAAAATCCTAATCGAGATTTAGCAAATTGGCAAAATGAAAACGTTTGAAAAAACAATAATGTTATTATTAATATTGGCTTCATTTTTTAATAAATTTTATTCCCTCAACTAAAATTGTATCGATTTCATTTTCTTTAAACAGGATTGTTATTTTTTCGAAATACTCTCTTCGTTCTGTTCCCATTTCTATAGCACTCCAAGAGTAATCATTTAGTGTTATTGGTTCTAAAAATCTTATTTCTTTAACTTTTACAATATTTCCACGTTCACCTTCTAATGAATAAACAACACAACCATTTGATGTAAACTCAATTTCTGGCGAATAATGCCCATTAGCATTACGCCAAACACCTACAAATTGTGGGTAAATGGTGTCAGAAAGCTTTTGTTTCCTACAACTTAGTGTAGTAAGTAATATTCCGAGTAAAATAAATACAATATATTTTGTATGCATACGATTAGATTTTAATAAACGTAAATTGTTGCACAAATTTATTATCCACCACCAAATTAATATAATAAAGCCCACCATTCCAAATGGGAAATGTTAATTTGGGTGATATTGGTGGTGAATGGCTAGATTATTAATCTACAACTTTTTCGTTCACTTTTTTGCGCCCAAAGCCCATTTCTAGACCCAAGCCCAACCAACCATAGCGTTTGAACTGATCCCAGTCTGTATATAAGTTTGCACCTACATTAATTTTAAATCCAAAACTTACTCCAATCTTTGTCATTAAAACAAGTCTGTAGTGCGCTGATAAATTCATGGTGGAAAAACGAAAGGGATACTTCTGGTATATTCGAAAAGATTTTGGTTTTGGACCATCTAATTCGAATGAAAAAGGCGTGTAATCATTCGTTTCATAATAAGAATTATAAAAATCCATTAAATATATTTCAGATGAAATGCCTGCGTAAGTTGAGAAAAGCTTTTTTTCATAAGTTAAATAATCGAACCCAAGTATTAATCCCACTCTCTTTGACTCACTTATTAGATCAGGGGGGTCAGAGTAATAGAAAATTCCCCCACTCCAAGGATATTCTTGACTTAAAATATGATCTTTAATCACATGATTAACTTGTTGATAGCTTAAACCTGTATAAAAGGAATATTTTTTTGAAGAATAAACAGGTATTTCAATTGATATATTCCATGTATTACTGAAAATTATTCCACCATCATTAATATATGATTTCGTAACCTCAGTATAAGGCTTCCATACATCTAAATTATACATATATCCAACTCTGAAAAATGGAGATTGAGAAAATAGTGTAGAACAGAACAAAACTAAATAAGTTAAAAAATACAAGTTTTTCATTTTCGAACGAATTTATTATCTTGGTGGCTTAACATTATAGTGTCTAGAATACCTTTTTGATAGTAAATTATTCGATTCCCTTCAAAAATTCCTTTTTTCCCGTTTCCCATTTGTACACAATTCCATAAAGTATTATTTATAAAATGAGATTCCATTTCTTGAATTTCATCAACTTTAATTGTTCTTCCTCTTTCACCATCAAATAGCATAATGATTTGACCATTAGGCGTAAACTCCACCTCAGGCGAATAATGCCCATTAACATTACGCCAAACACCTACAAATTGTGGGTAAATGGTGTCAGAAAGTTTTTGCTTTCGACAACTAGATATAACTAATAAAAGCACAAAACTTAATAACAATAGTTTCTCTTTCATCTTTATATTTTTACGAATGTAAATTGTTGTATGAATTCATTTTCTACGACCAAGTTAATGAAATAGGTGCCACTTTCCAAACGTGATACATCAATTACCGTTTCTAATTCATTGAGTTGAATTTCTTTTTGGACTGTTTTACCTTCTATAGAAGTAATGTAAATCTTTCCAGTTCTAGGAAAATGTGATGAAATTAAGGTAATGGTTTTGTTTGAAGGGTTTGGGTATATGTTGAAAGTAGTTATTACTTCTGCTTCGTAGTCATCTTCTATTGGATCAACAAGATGTGTAATTTCCCGCTGAACGGTATCCTCTTCGGCATAGGTTGCCAACCAGTTGTAATTCTGTTGGCGTACTTTAAATAATGTGATATAATCGTTATAAGTGCCCGGAATTGTATATTGAACCCTTACATTCGATCCCATGTTGTCTGAACTGTGAATAGGTGTGGATAAATTGGATGGATGAAAATAATTGATATAATATCGAGAAGAATTCATCCCCCTGACCATCAGTCTTTCTGTGTCGGTGTTGACATTTAATATACCGTCTGTAAAATAATCAGGCCAATCTTCATCATCTTTATATATTCCAGAAAGATAACTATCTAAACAATCATCAGCCGTATATACATTATAAGTTTTATTTGTAATCACTCCAATAGCATAATTTCCTCCATAAGAACGCAGATAGGATATATCCGCATGACGCTCTCTAGTTTGAAATGACCACCTCGGATTTACATTTCCATCCATATTATCGGCATAATCTTCCATATAAACCCAATAGTCAAGATGTGAACCAGATGCACCAGGGTGCCAACCTTCACCTTCCAATTCAACATCTTCTATAAAATCCCTAATTTGTCTAAAAATAGGGAATAAATGCGGTTTTCTATAAATTGTCCAACTAAACGAACCAGCAAGCCCTGAAAATACAGCTTGCCACATATTGCGTTGTATTTCGATTAAATTTTCATCACAATCCGTTTCTATTGCATCGGATTCGGAAGACAATAATGGTTTATGATTATCACAAGAATAACAATTGGGAGAATCCCCAAAAACTTCATTCAAATAGTTCCTTGAAATGGTGTTAATGTAATGATTAGCATATGATGGATCCCTCCAATCATATATGTTACTCGTCATCACATCAAATACATCGTATGTAAAGACATCATCTGCTGATGCTTTTGCCGTAATAAAATTAGTCGTTAACAGATGTATTTTACCATGGTACATGTTTTTGATGTAATTACCCATTTCCACTTGCCAATCGCGATATACTTGCCAATTATTTTCGTAGGCTTCACTACCTTCTTGAACATCTGAGCCGACGTTGTTAATTTCACTAAACAATTCAAAAATAGCTACGTTGGTAGAGTACCCCCATCGTGCAAAAATATACCGAATACGTTGCTCGTAATATTTTTTAGCTTCAGGATTTGTAAAAAAATCTACGGGATCATAGTCGTTTACTAATTCACGGTAACAATATGGATTTAAAGTATCATCCCATACCCATGCTCTATCATAAGCATTTTTGGATCTTTGAAAATTATAGTGCAATTGCATATTCCAGTGTATATACATTCCTCTTTGTTCGGAGTATTCTAAGATTCTATCCATTTCATACGCCATGTTTAGTCTTTTGGTATAATTCCCTGCTTCTTCGTATTCAATGTCTGTAGATGTTGGACTCATTATCATTCTAAAATAATTTGCGCCATTATCTGCTAGTAATTTTAGTATATTTCGATAGCTGTCATAAACCATAGGTAAAGAAGTCCGACTTGAATACCCTTCAGTAAGAAATATCGAATTTCCATCATAGAAGCCATGTGACAACTCATATAATTCTGGGTCGTAAATCGGGTTTATTTCAGGCCATCGCACATTGCATCCAACAGGATAGAATGTTTTATTATTTCTCAACAAGTAGCGTTTACCTGCTTTAATGTAGCCCAGACTACCGCTTTCAACGACATTAAACTGAAACACATTGCTTTCGTATTCAATTGTCTCACCCACTTTTACGAATACCTTCGCCTCCCACAAACCATTTTCTGGTGGCGCAAAGCGTAATCGAAATGGATAATGTGTATTGATTTCACTCCATGAGTCTGCTAAAAATAAATTGTATTCATAATCACTATACCAATCTTCATTTTGAGGTTCTGGTAATTCTTGCATTGGGTTGACTACAAAATCTTTGGTATAAAATCCATCAATGACAATAGGTTCACTTAAAGAAGGGTGTGAAAATGAAGCATATACCTTCATATCCCAATCCACATAAGGGTTTAGTTTATTTGTTTCTGGAACATCTAGCTTATTAATAAATGCATTGATTTTGTCATTAATGTCCCCCGACAAACTAACGCCTAATTCTAATCTATTATACCTTAGTATATCGTTTAAATCAGGATAATTCATTACAGCTACATCAAATTCATTGTACGGTTCAATTTTGAACCATATACCCGCATTTTGATCGAAACCTCCTGCGGAAACGCCATTTCTCAAATGAATTTCTTTCGACGCCATTATCTTTAGATGCGAATTTTGCGTAAATGAAAAAAACTCAGGTAAACCAAGATCTACGCATGGTCTAAAAAAATTATATTCACCAGTTGATTCAAGTTGATGTTGAGTGATAACCTCCTCTAACAAATCACAATCGAACACACTAATTTGTGCTGATAAACTCCAATTGAACAAAAGGCATGATAGCAAAAGATATGTATTTAACTTCTTCATATCCTTATGGTTTTTGAAGTTCATCTATCTGCTTCTTCATCTGCTCAATTGCTTTATTCTGCTCAATCAAATAAAGTGTCAATTCCTCCACTTTTTCCATGAGCATTTTGTTTGTTTCGGCGAGGTTAATACCATCTTCTTCCATTTCTTGCGCCGCAGGGATGTTAGGTAGATGTCCATTTTCTTTGATGAATTGTTCTACTTCTTCGAGTGGCATCAATGGATAATTTTTTGCAAACACATAATCTGGCCAAGCTTGCATATCAATTTTTATTTCGCGTGCGCGTAACATCCCATTACTTGCCAATTGCAACAACACTTGGTCATTATTTTCGATTAGTAACAAACGTGCATTAGGATTAGTTGAGGTATGCGAAATTTGTAAATCAGCTCGTATGGTAGTATCGCTACTAGTTCCAATAAGTAATTTGTTCGAGAACCTCCCCAAACCCCTAACATCCAGTCTATATAATGGATCATCGGTTCCTATTCCCACATTACCACAAAATGTCCATAACTTCCCTGGTCCATTTGCCCATGTGGGTTTAATTAATGAGGACGCATCATCAGCGAATGCACACAAGCGAGGTGTGTATATAATATCAGCAATTAGATCAATACCCCATCGTTTTAACTCGCCGTCACTACCACGCAACACAAAACTAGTTAAGCTCATGGCAATACTGTCGTTTAAATCTAAATCAGATGCTGCCAAGCTATCTAAATACAATTTATTCGCCAAGCGCACCTCTCC
>ERZ869909.218-NODE-218-length-84852-cov-31.578991_pt1 | contig 84852 bp, 74 predicted proteins | sample MGYA00520892_ERZ869909 | MGnify/ENA primary metagenome ERZ869909 (study PRJEB32215, sample SAMEA104723947) | bioreactor metagenome | biome: bioreactor; feature: anaerobic bioreactor; material: water | place: China | collected 2015-03-12 ...
GCAAAGGTAAAATTTTTAGAAGCTAAAAGCAAGATGCACTAAAGTGCATAGTTTTAACTAATTTTGAGACCAATAAAGTATTTCCTAACCCTGTTTCAGATTACATTCACATCAACACTATAAATACTTTTGAAATTTTAGATATGAGAGGAAATGTAATTTCCTCAGTTGAAAGCTTTTCACCAAACGGGAAATACGATGTGCGTTACCTTGTTGACGGTGTATATTTTATTCGCTTTGCAAATGGAGATGTTCAAAAATTTGTAAAGAATTAAAAATGACATTATAACATGCTTATTTTTTGATATGAAGGCGTAGTGTTGAGTTTATGTATTTAAGAAGTACTTCACGGAACTTATTCATGTTATGTGTGTGACACTAATATTGCTCTGCGTTTGGAGGATTTATATAGGGAATCAACTTCACCAACACACATGTCTTATATGAACTAATTTATCATGAATTCATAGGTGAAGCTCTTATTCCATAAAAGGAGAAATAGTTGAAGTCTACTGTACACAAAAATTAGTTGAAAAAATCGGAATTATTAAGGACGGAAAAAAATTGTATCGACGGTTTGATTACCTTATACACTGTGAAAACCAGAATACGTAAGCGATTTTGTAACAAGACCTATTGCAAAGCAATAAATTGCTGTTAAAATAATTACGCTAAATATTCTAATTCTTTTTTTCACAACTACTCAACGAATTCACAGGATCAATATTTTTCAACGAAACTTTTCAAAAAAGAAAATATTTGAACAACATTTGTATCTCGAAATGAAGAATTATACAAACATAAATGCAAATGCGTACTACTCAAAATCGCTTTAGCCCTTTTAAATCACATCATAAAAACAGTACCTATGGAATAGGATATTATCAATGTCCACATACTAATTTGCCGTGTTGTACTATTTCATTTTTGCTTTTTACGTAATAGATGTAAATGCCTTTGCTAAGATTCGTTGTTTCAATAATGTTCGTTCCGGAACTCAAATTTTTATGCGTGATTTTTTCACCCAACACACTAAAAAGAAACATTTCTAAATCCATTTGAAAAGCATCATTTACAACCACATTTATTGAATTTTGAAAAGGGTTGGGAAATATCTTTATTGTTTCAGAAGTTCCCATATTAGCAAAAACACCAGTTGTAGTAACAATAGTTAGTGCAGCATCCTCCGACGTAGCACTATTTAAACACCCTCCAGATACGATTACATTATAACTACTAGACGTATCAGCAAGAGTTACAGCAATTATTATAAGTGAATCGGTATCAACACCAGAAATATTAATCCCATTGACAAGGTTTACTGACCCTTTACGCCATTGATAAGTCAGGTTTGTTCCTGCTACTTCAACAGAAAATACAGCTGAGTTTTCAAGTATTACAGCTTGATTAGTGGGTTGTGTAATGATATGGATAATGGTGTCTAAAAATATTGTGACAGAATTTGAATTTGAACAACCTGTTGCACTAATCGTCTCTGTTAAGAAATACGTTATTGTATCCGTAGGACTTGCTAATGGATTGGAGATTGTAGGCGAATCTAAATCTATTGCGGGATACCAAAGGTAAGTATTACCAGTAGTGGAATTACCCCCTATTAGTACGCCCTGACCATTACAAATTGTGGCGTCCATTATCGTTATAGCTGGAGGTAAAGGATTAACTGTAACTATAACAGAATTGGAATTTGAACAACCTGTTGCAGTATTGGTTTGTGTCAATGTATAGATTGTAGATATTGAAGGAGTCGCATAAGGATGGGCACTTGTTGCTACATTTAATCCCGTTACAGGTGTCCATGAATAAGTATGTCCAGATGTTGCTGTTGTACCAAGTGCTGCAATACCTCCAATACAAATAGACACATCATTTCCTGTTTCTGCTGTTGGAACTGGATTAACTGTTGTGATAATCGTATTGGATACGACAGTATTACACGCATTTGAATTAATTACAAAATAGTCGCCACTCGTGTTGACAATTAATGTAGGTGTGGAGATGGCTGCCGTGTTACTCCAAGTTCCACCAATATTCCCTGAAAGTGTCACATATTCATTTCCACAAAAGGTTGTTGGTCCACTTGCCGAGATTACGGATGCAGATAATACATTATCAACCGTAACCGTGACTGAATTTGTATGACTACACGCGGTACTCGTTATTGTTTCTGTTAACGTATAAATGGTTGTTGAGGAAGGGCTCGCAACAGGATTGGCAATTGTGGAAGAACTTAAGCCAACTGTCGGAGTCCAAGCATAGGTATTTCCTGTAACAGCAATATCTCCAAGTGTTACATTGTTGCCATTACAAATAGCGATGTTGTTTCCAGCTGTTGCTTCGGGCAAAGGGTTTACTGTTACGTTAATATGATTAGATTCTACAGAGCAAAATGCGTTAGAATTTGTCACAAAATAATCATCACTGGAATTAACAGTAATTGAAGGTGTAGATTCGGCGTTAGTCCAAACACCATTAGAATTTCCTGAGAGCACAACACTACCTCCCGAACAAAATGTTATTGCTCCAGATGCGAAAATTTCAGACGCTTCAGGTAGCACGGCTATATTTACACTATTATTGGTAAGCGAAACTGCACCATCTGTTGTAAAGACGCGACCCGTAATAAGTGCGCCATCATTTAACGTTACAGCGGCATTTCCAACTATCGTACCTCCAAAAGTTGAGTTGGCACCTAACACAATTGCCCCTGTGACATGCCAAAACACGTTACAAAGCGACGCAGAATTAGCCAGAATAACTTTTGATGAGGCTGCTGTTGTAAATGTGCCACCTACTTTAATTATAAATATTGCGTTGGGATCCCCCTGTGCATCTAATGTTAAATTACCAGTTAATGTAGTAACGCCTGGTTGACAATAAACATCAGGAGTTAGCACCTGATTATTTCCTAGTTCTGGAGCTACAGTTGTGCCACATGCAGTTAACGACAATGCTGTGTTTACATCATTTAAACTTGCAGCTGCTAGTGCTGAAACTGCATTTAGGCTATGTATTTGTCCGTTCAATACACCTGGAGGAAAGGCTGTAAACGCTCCTGCATTATTGCCCACATCTCCAGTAACAATTGTTGGGCCAACATTAGCAAATGCCCCCGCAGTGGTAAATACGGCAAAATTAGCCACATCACCAAAATCTGGCGATTGACCTAAACTCAATTTTGGGAAAAGCAGAAATACGCTAACAGAGGTTAAAAGTATAGTTGTATTTTTCATTTAATCGTTTATGTAATGAGAATAATTTTTCACTCTGCGAATTAGACGCTTTTATCCTTAAGACTCGTTACATAATTTTAGGAAAGTGTTACAAAATTTACTAGGGAAAGATTGATGTATAGCTAAGTATGTAACTTCTATTTCTAAAATAGAAATTATGTACCTTAGTAAAACTGCAACAACAGATGGCGAATTATATGTTGAATTTTCATGGAATTCGAAATCTATTGAGAGTGAAGGCTTTTACTTTAACTGAGTAATCAAATTCAAAGCAATCCCATTTTTTCTATATTCAAAAAAAATTCTACTTTTACTTTTCATGAATGACCCACACAACCAACTGCGAGAAAAGTACAACTCATTTAGTGATTTCGAGATTGTCAATATAATTGAGAATGCCTCACAGTATTTACCTCATGCTGTTGAATTGGCTAAAGAAGAGTTAAGCACACGAAATCTTTCTAATGAAGAATTAGCTGAAGTTTTGATTAAGGTAAACCAGTTGAAAATTTCAACCTTAGAAGAAGAAATTAGAACCGAAGAACGGCACCAGTATCTTCGAGATCTTTTCGCAACTAGTTGGTTTCTACTAAACCCTCTTAAACCTCACACAGAGAAGTTAATCAATATACTTATTCTGATTTTAACGTATCAGTTTGCAGAATCACTTTTGAGTCTAGTTGAACATCTACAATGGATGGATTTCATGTTTGTTATCATCTACCTTTTTGAAATTCTCATTGTTGGACTTGCTATATATTTATTGATTAAACAAAATAAGTGGGGTTGGTTTTTAATCAGTTTTAAAGCTTGGAACCTGTTTTTTCTCTTGACATTTAATTTGTATCACTCTATCAAATTCTTTTTTAGCTACTCATCTGACATCAATCAAAGCAACGATGGCATTAGTGGTTTAATTAATTTGATGATGGAATATGAATTCAATTTAGTTACAGATATACTCCTCTATACCCAAACTATATTGTGGCTTATACTAATCTCATCTAAAAATCTATTAAGCTATTTCTCATTAAAGAAAAGTGCCATAAACTACACCCTTTTAGTTGCGTTGCTCTTCAATGTATTAATCATTTTGAGTATGCTGTTTACGTAATCTCCCTACAAATTCTCAGGCAAAAATTTGATTTTTAGTCTTTTATATTCGTTCTCATCAAAAATTCGCAACATCTCTACATAATAATTATACGGTTTGTGTTGGTAGAATTTAGGTTCTTTTCGTTGGTATTTCCCATCAGGTAACCGTGTATATTTTGAAAAATCCGATGGATTAATTTCAAGTGAATCTTTGATTATTGTTGGGTAAACAAACGTTTTTAATTTATACACTTCCCCTACCTCACTGTAAGTAATATCTTCCACATATTCAGGTAAAATAACTTCACCAGCTTGCATGGTTATCATTTTGTGAATCATTTGATTCGATTTGTTCACATAAGAAGTGAAGCCATCGCCAAATTGTTTGATTAGCAATTCAATTCCTAGTTTTTTTAAATCGTACGTATCTTCTCCTGTCAATAGTGCGAGTAAATTATCGGCACTAAACAATTCTTTTTGCTTTGGAGACAAGGGCAATGATGGAACAATATCACTGGGATTAATAATGCGAAAACTAGTTCCCTGTTGCGTAAAACGTTTGTTGTATTCCAGTGCAAAATAAGCATTTCCAGACATTGGATTTGCAAAAGCATAGGTTTTAAACGCGTTCTTATCTGAAACAATTCCTTTTGGTAAATTCTCAATATATGCGCGTGACATAGTTGCTAAGGCTCCTCCTTGACTATGTCCCGTAAGATATATCTGAAAAATTCCTTTTGCATTTAACCGGTTTATTTGTGCGATAATATCCTCTGAAAGCAACGTGATTGCAAGCGCATAACCACTATGAACAGCTGCATCAGGATATTTAGCAAACGAATAGTCGCGACGTTCATTATAGACCGTTATTGAACCAGATGCAGGTATCATAGCTGAATACAAATTTTCTATCCAACTATTTGGATGTACAGTTGAACCTCTGAAGTGAATTACAGCGAAATCACCTTTTTCATATACTTGAAACATGTTGTCCAATACATTGGGTTGTGATGAATAGGTGCGTTTATATCCATTCGGAATTATTGGGGCATCCGAATTGTACAACTCCAAAAAAGTATGGCTATTGCAAATTCGAATCATATCAATCGCTTCTTTCTTGTCAAATCCAGCTTCAAATTGACCTAGAAGTGCTTGATGTGTGAATACTATAAACGCCGATAGAATAAACAGATACTTCATTTTACTTAATTGATGTGTGTCAAAATAACGAAAAACAAATTGATTTGTTACTTTGTTTAAGACAATAAACATACCAATTATCTTTTCTTCAACCATCTAGGCAACAAAAATGCACCGATAAACAGATAGGGGAAATAACTTACCAAGCGCCAAACAATACCTAATGACACGATCACAAGGGCAGAAGGTGCCAAGTCGCTTAGCAACGACGAAAATGCCCACTCTGCCACACCACTCGCTCCAGGAGTAGGACTAACTAGCATCATTACCCACATAATAAACTGTTTGGCAAAAATCATCAGATGTTCTAGGAAATTTAACTGTAAAAATGCCATCATAATCATATTGATAACCAAATAACGACCTGTCCACGACAAGACTGTACTCGCAAAAACACTCAACCAAAATGAAAACGGTCGACTGCTGAATTGGCGAGAAGTGACTTTGATCTCTTCACCCGTTTCGTTCGCTTTTTCTTTAAATTTTTTTAGAAATGGAATTTTACATATTCCCACCAATATTGATTTTATGAGACTTGGGAAGAGAAAAATACTCAGAAATAAAAGCACACACACCGCAAACATGACTGAATACCCCATCCAAAAGAAGAAGTTGATACTGTGTTTCATACTCAATGCTGAATCAGGAAAAATGGCATCGTAGTTTATGAAAAGGAGTAACAACGGCACTATCAGAATGAAAAACAAGTTATCCATTAATGCTGTAATGACTACAATCGCGGTAGAACGCCCCATGCTGATTTTTTCCTTATTCAGAATAAACATCGCAACAGCTGTGCCTCCAACTACACCAGGAGTAAGTGCTGAAGCAAATTCCCAAATCATAATCACATAGAACGATTGTTTCCAAGATAGTTGTTTGTCGGTGAGTGTGCGAATTCGAAGCATGTATCCAAAATCGCGAACTCCCATCATGATAAATGCAGCAAGGAGCCAAAAAAACGAGTGAAAAGTCCAGTCTATGCTTTTTAGAATATCGGAGAGTGTTTCTTCCCTGTAGCGTCCATTTTCACTAATGACAAACTCCTTGTCTAACCAAAAATCGATTTCTCCATTACTATTATAATCTACCCACGAATGTGTCCCTACTTCTTGATTAACGATTTCTACAAATCGAGTTTCGCTTAAACTGCGAACTAATAACCAGATAGAAATAGACAAACCAATGAGTACAGGAATCCAAATTCGATTCCCCCTCAAATTTTGCAACACATTCTTTTCGGTTTTCATTGCTTAAAATTAGTGTTTTTTAGTCAACACAATGAATCAAACAAAAGTGTAAATTTGCCCAAGTGAAAATTAAGTATTCCTATAAAGACACATTTAACATTTTTCAACACACCGCTTTAGGCATAAATCTGGTGACGTGGTTTCGGATATTGATGCGTAATAAATGGAATGTGCATCCGATTTATTGGTTAAAAGCGTTGGTAATTACATTAATGGCTGTTATCAGTTTTCCTGTTCAACTTGTGGAACGGATTGTGTTTTCAAAGCGAATTAAGAATGCAAAAATTAAACAGCCCGTTTTTATTTTAGGTTATTTCAGAAGTGGCACAACGTATCTTTTGTATGTCCTAGGCTCTGACCCAAAATTTGTTTCACCAACCACTTATCAAGTACTTACACCACACTTATTTTTGCTTTTTGGCAAAGGAATTCGAAAAATGTTTGATTCAGTAATGCCCGCAACCAGACCTCAAGACAATGTGAAAATCACGGCAGATTCTCCAAGTGAAGAAGAATTTGCAATAGCCAACATGTCGCCCTATTCATTAGCAAACGGCTATGTTTTTCCGAAAAAAATTGCCGCCCTCTTTTCAGCAATCACTCATGACCAAAAAGCAAAGAATGAATGGAAAACGACATTTGATTATTTTGTAAAGAAAGTAATGGTGAGGAATGAAGCTAAGACGCTCTTATTAAAAAGCCCTATGAATACTGCTCGAATTGGAGAAATACTTTCTCTTTACCCCGATGCCAAGTTTATTCACATTCACCGAAATCCTTATGATGTGTATATGTCAAATGAGCGATTATTCGAAAAAATTTTACCCAAAACAGCATTGAATCGAGCGAAAGAAGAAACACTTGACGATTTCATAATGAAATCTTATGCAGAAACTTATACAACCTATCTTCAAAGTAAGGAAAAATTATCTCACACACAATTAGTCGAGGTAGCTTATGCAGCATTTGAAAAGAATCCTATTGAGGTACTGAAGCACGTATATGACAAAATCAACTTAGGTGATTTTGACCCTGTTTTCAAATTCTTGCAACATGAAATTTCTTCCACGCAATCATATCAGAAAAACGAATACAGCAGCCTTTCTCCAGAAAGAATAGACATCATCAATAAGGAATGGGGATTTATGTTTGAAGAATACGGTTATGAAAAGAAAGTGTGATGATTTAATTTTTCACTTAGAAAAATTTATTGCAACTTCCTAAGGTCATTTACATCAACTCCCAAACTATCGGCAGTATTTTTTAGTCGTATTGCATCCTCCACATGTAAACTGTCACCTTGATATTTATTAAAATAAAGCTGTGTCTCCTCTATGAAAGGCATCGTGTAAACAGAAGTATTACGCACAGGTTTGTAAAGCATTGATTCCTCTTTTCTTTCAGTAGACAAAAACTTGTCATTTGGGTCGTATGATTCGAGAAGTACGAAAAGAATACTGAGCGTATACAGCATTTTAATCATGCCGAATAATATACCTAAACCTTTATTCATAGGGCTAAGGTTGGTGACATCTACCATTTTCTCCAGTGTTTTTCCTGCAAAATAAACCATTGCTCCAACCCCTAAAAAAGTCAGGGTAAATGCTATTGCGGGAAGGTATTTAAAATCTTTCTCAAATAAGTCTTCAATTTTAGTTGCCGTCCAATCTGAAAAGTGAATTCCTGCGTAAATTCCCACTAACAGCGCCAGCAAAGTAAACACCTCAACGATAAGTCCTTTTTTAAACCCTTTCCACGCAGCGTAAATTAGCGGAATTATGATGAGGAAGTCAATATAATTCATAATGCTAAAGTAGTGGTTTAAGTCGAATGAAATAGCGCTGATTCAGTTACTAATTCATGGCTGTGTGTTAATATCTTCGTTGAATAAAAAAGCCTCGCAAAATTGCGAGGCTGTTATCAATTATGCAATGTTCGTAAACACCTGCTGTATATCGTCATCATCTTCGATTTTATCCAACATTTTTTCGATATCCACCAGTTGTTCTTCTGTAAATTCAACCGGTGAAGTAGGAATGCGTTGTAAGCTTGACTTCGTGATTTCAAGTCCTTTTTCTTCAAGTGCCGTAGAAAGCGTTCCAAAATTTGTGTATTCACCATAGATGAATACTACGCCATCGTTTTCTTCAATGCTCTCTAGCCCGGCATCGATAAGTTCAAATTCCAATTCTTCAAGATCCATATCGTCTGTTTTTGGTAATTCAAAAACAGCTTTACGTGAAAACATGAATTCAAGTGAACCATTAGGAACGACACCACCACCAGCTTTATTGAAATAAGACTTTACATTAGCTACTGTTCGCGTAGTATTGTCTGTTGCACATTCTACAAAAACTAATACCCCATGAGGTCCTTTGCCTTCGTAGTTTACTTCAGTAAAATCTGCTGTGTCTTTAGCATGCGCACGTTTAATAGCTGCTTCGATATTGTCTTTAGGCATATTTTGCCCTTTGGCATTCTGAATGGCCGTTCGCAAACGCGCATTAGTTTCGGGATCTACTCCAGCTTCTTTTGCTGCTAACGTTATTGCCTTAGCGAGTTTTGGAAACAATTTCGACATCTTGTCCCAACGTTTCTCTTTTGCTGCTCTACGGTATTCAAATGCTCTTCCCATTTCAATTTATATTTTAGGTTCGTAAAATTACAAATTTGATTTTGTTGAAGAGATAAAACCAAAAAAATTCTTCTTAATCTGCTATAAGTTGCGTGTTCAAAAGTATCTTTGCACCATGGATTTTGACATTGAATTACGCTTTCAGAAGTTGGTAAAGATATTAGATGATAAATTTGGTGGCGGATTAGATGTGCAATCAATTTTGTTTTTAATTGGTGTACAAGAGCTGGGGAAAGGATTTCGCACGTTTAAAAAAGACGAAAAAACAGACCTCATGCACATTGCCGTGTGTACTTTATTGATGCCTTCAGGTCACTATGAATTCATTGGAAGAGATGAAGATGGTTGGCCTCATTTTGAATTGAAAAAACCTCTGCCAGAATTAAATCAACGCGAACAAGAGCATTTAATGAAAGAAGCAATACTGGATTATTTTGCTCAAGACGAAGAATTTAAAACGTGATTAATAGCATTTTTCTGCTTCATCCACTAGTTCTTTCATCGCTTGAGGGTTAAATTCGTATCGTTTAATTATTTCTTCCATCAATTGATAGCATAATTCTCTCCCTTCGATATTATTTTTATTTTCCCGAATACATTCACAATAAGCTTTCATGTCTTCTTGCACAGTATTTTGATTGCAACCAGAAAATACGAAAAGAAACGCAATGACCATAAATTGCTTTATGTTCCTTATTGAACCAAATTTTAATTGTATAATCATTGCGTTTGTATTATCGAATCAATGTGATATTTCCGTGTCCTTCAATTACTTCACCGTTTAAATCAACAATACGATAAGTAAAGAAATATACACCTTCTGCAGCTTCTCCTCCAGTTTGCATTTTACCATTCCAACCAGGCGATCCAATACTGTGTCTGTATACTAAATTACCCCACCTGTTAAAGATAGTATATTCGATTTCTTCTACGTATTGTGCATCGATAAAGAACAGGTCATTTGAACCATCATTGTTTGGTGTAAATACGTTTGGCACATTGATGATTGGGTTTGGAATTACGGTTACCCATAATGTATCTATTTGTTGACAACCGTTTGCATCCGTTCCTAAAACAACATAGAAACTGTCTCCCATTTCAGGAACAAATGAGTCCCCATTTTCTAGTCCATCATTCCAAATATACGTAGTTCCACCCGTTGCATTTAATGTTACACTTGCACCAATCGGAATCACAATATTGCCTCCTGCATCAATATTTGGCAAATTATTTACCGTAATAGTTGCTGTAGCAGAAGCACTGCATCCATTGATACTAGTGTATTGATACGTTATGGTTTGGGTTCCTACGGAAGGGTCAAATGTATTGTTTGCAACACCATTTCCACTAAAAGCCCCCCCTGGAGGGTTTCCAGACAGAGGGATTAAGTTAGCATCGATACAAACTGCAGGGTATGTTCCCGCGTTTACTGTTGGAATAGGATATACCACAACCTCGACCTCACTTGTATTTGTACACCCTCCATCAACTGTATTCGTTACAGTTAAGGTATAAACAATTGTATCGTTAACGCCAGTTGAATTTGTTAAACTTACTGTAGGTTGAGCGATATTAGGGTCACTTAATCCAGTAGACGGACTCCATGAATATGCCATGTCAGGTTCTGAAGGAGTACCAATTTGTCCCGACCCACCAGAACAAAAACCAATATTTTCACCAGCATCTGCAATTGCAGAGCAACACGTATTGATAAACTCAGTTGAATCGACATAGTCACAACTAGCGCCTTCAAACGATACGGTAGCAGTTAAATAAAACTTAGTTGTACCTACCGGTAAATCTGTTACGGATGGTGTTAAACTAGAAGCAGCATTTGGTATTGTTGTTATTGGATCAGATGTCCAGAGGTATGTGGTGCTGGCATTGATGGTGATAGGTGTCAAAAATTCAGTCGATACAGGAACTTGAAAAATAGATGCCGTTGCAGCACTGCATGAATTGTCATTGATAGGTGAATTGATAGCACCAGAACTATAGGTAATACTTGAAGAGGAACCGCAAATGGATAATAAATTGGAAAAAGTAATAGTAGCGTTAGTTAATGACCCAACATCTTGACTAATACAATCATAAATTTGAACTGACCATCCACCTTGAGCGGCATTACAACCATACAAATCAGACCAATTTATTAATGTTCCACCACCACCAGAATAACCGCCATAAGTACCTGTCAGAGGTGTAGCTGCTGAACATAAATCAAAAATAGCATTAGATTCTGTTGTAAAACATAAATTATTGACATTGTTTCCGCCATTGCATGTTGCGTTACCTCCAACAGCTCCAGGATTAGGTGAAAGCAAAATTGTTGGACTACCACAAGATGCTGGACCAACTAAATAAAATGCTAAATCTGAAACGTATGTATGTGTTGCAGAAAAACACACATTAATTTCTGTTTGTGGAGTAATTAATGATTCGGGTGGTGGTGGATTGTAATAAGTAAAAGAACTATTTGCACTTACACTTCCAGCTAAATTTGTAGCGTCACATGCTGAAGGAGTATTAGATGCTGTAACTTCAGCATTCATATTCCACACCCAAGCAATGTAACACCCTACTAGATTTGAACCAGCGTCATAAATTTCAACTCTATATCCATCACTTGCTAAATTACTTATAGTAGAACTTGAGCCAACTTCAGAATGATACGGATCCCATGACGATGTGTTTTCGTTGTGAAAAAACCAATCAAATGTCCATGGACCTGATCCTGATGGCGGATTGGCCGTCAAACCTGCTGAAGAAGTTGACAATCCTGATGCACACCATATGTAAATCGGATCGTTTTGTGCACCATTTGTATAGGCCGTTGTGGATGCTCCTGAATTGCCATTAGGGGTAAGTTGTCCAAACCCAATAAACTGTATGAACAGACCAAGTAGTGTAACGAAAATGGATCTATTTCTCATAGTTGTATTGTTCTTTTAAAGATTGAAGTCGATTATTTATAGCTTCTAGTTGTTTCTTGTAATTTTCTATTCTGGCTTGTTCGTTCGAATCGTCTTTCAAATGATCTATTTTTTTCAGAATGTAATAAATTGCCATTTCACAATCAGATTCCGTCCAGTTGTCAATTAAATTCTCCTCAATTTGTTTTTCTTCTATTAAAGTAGATTGGGGGCTAATTACACCAACTTGTTGATAGACTTTCACACCATTTGTTTGCTCTTTAATAAGGGTTATTGTACTTTCCTGACCAATCAAATAAGTTGAAAAGACAGTGGGGATCACAAAGGATAATACTAATTTTTTTAGATTTATCATGAAAAATTTGAAATTAATGTCTTAACTGTAGACGCCAAATTTAGGTAAAAGGTTGAATGAATTGTGTAAAAAAACTCAATTATCGTGATTTTTTGTGAATTTACTGAATTGGCTTGTTGGCTGCTTACTCTATTTATCTAATTAAATAGTACAAGTTTTATTTGGCGCAATACCATAAATTAGGTATTTTTGCACCAGAATTAGGCTTAATTTATATTTAATCTAAATAAGTTGGTTCACTTAAAATTGACAGAGCATGATTAAGATAACAGATACAGCAAGAGACCAAGCGGTCAAATTAATGGCTGAGGACGGAAAGGGCAATAGTTTCATTCGCGTTGGAGTTCAAGGTGGCGGTTGTTCGGGGTTGATGTATCAGCTTGAATTTGATAACGAAGATAAAGAGGGAGACAAGGCTTTTGAAGACAACGGGATTAAAATTGTCGTCGATAAGAAAAGTTTCTTGTATTTGATTGGAACTACACTTGATTTTTCAGGTGGTTTGAATGGTAAGGGATTTGTATTTGTTAATCCAAATGCAGATAGAACTTGTGGGTGTGGTGAGAGTTTCTCTATCTAACCTCACAGAAAAAGTAATAGAATGGCTGAATATACAGAACACGAATTAGCGAAAGACCTTGAAGGCAAGGAATATAAATACGGCTTTGTCAGTGATATCGAGTCGGATAAAATTCCGAAAGGGCTGAACGAAGATATTGTACGTCTTATTTCATCCAAAAAGAATGAACCGGAATGGTTATTGGAGTTTCGATTAGAATCCTTAAAAATCTGGCAGCAAATGATAGAGCCGGAATGGGCGCATGTACAGTATCAAAAGCCAAACTTTCAAGATATAACCTATTATTCAGCTCCAAAACAGACCAAGAAATACGAATCGTGGGATGACGTTGACCCAGAAATGAAAGAGACCATGAAAAAATTGGGAATTTCAATGGAGGAACAAAAACGTCTGACTGGTGTTGCAGTGGACTTTGTTATGGATTCTGTGTCTGTAGCTACTTCGTTCAAAGAAAAATTAAAAGAATTGGGAATTATCTTCTGCTCATTCTCGGACGCAGTTCAAGAATACCCTGATTTGGTTAGAAAATACATCGGGACTGTTGTTCCAAAAACTGATAATTTTTACGCAGCACTGAATTCAGCTGTTTTTACAGACGGTTCGTTCTGTTACATCCCAAAAGGTACGCGTTGCCCTATGGAATTGTCAACTTATTTTAGGATTAACGAAGGTGGAACTGGTCAATTCGAACGCACATTAGTCGTAGCTGACGAAGGTTCGTATGTTTCCTATTTGGAAGGGTGTACAGCACCTCAACGTGATGAAAATCAATTGCACGCCGCTGTGGTTGAGTTGATTGCCTTGGATAATGCTGAGATCAAATATTCCACAGTACAAAACTGGTATCCTGGAGATAAAGAAGGTAAAGGCGGAGTGTTTAATTTCGTGACTAAACGTGGAATTTGTCACCGAAATTCAAAAATTTCATGGACACAAGTGGAGACTGGTTCTGCAGTAACTTGGAAATATCCTTCTTGTATTCTAAAAGGTGATAACTCTATTGGCGAATTCTACAGTGTAGCCGTGACAAACAACTATCAACAAGCTGATACTGGAACGAAAATGATTCACCTTGGTAAAAACACCAAGTCAACAATTATTTCAAAAGGAATTTCTGCTGGTAAATCACAGAATTCATACCGAGGTTTGGTGCAAATTCACAAAAACGCAGACAATGCCCGCAACTTCTCACAGTGTGATTCATTGTTAATGACTGATGAATGTGGCGCACATACGTTTCCATACATAGAATGTAAAAACAGTTCAGCAAAAATTGAACACGAAGCAACCACATCAAAGATTGGTGAGGATCAGATTTTTTACTGTCTTCAACGTGGAATTGACGAGGAAAAAGCGATTTCACTAATCGTGAACGGATACTGCAAAGAAGTATTAAATCAATTGCCGATGGAGTTTGCCGTGGAAGCGCAAAAGTTGTTGGCGATTAGTTTGGAAGGTTCGGTAGGTTAAAAGTGTAATTTGAAAGCTCTGTGAACTTTGTGAAATCTCCGTGTTCTTTGTGGTTTCTTTTTTAACCACAGAGTCACAAAGAAGACACGAAGAGCACAAAGAAAGAATAAGTTGAAAGATTTTAAACGTTTGAGAAAATTAGAAAAAATAAGATACTAGGGTTACGATTCCAAATCTACAGTCAAACTGCAATTTGTAATCTGTAATCTGCAATCCAAAAAGATATGATTAAAATAGAAAACTTACACGCCTCGATAGATGGCAAAGAAATATTAAAAGGACTAAACCTCGAGGTAAAACCAGGAGAGGTCCACGCTATAATGGGGCCTAATGGTGCGGGAAAAAGTACATTGGCTTCTGTTCTAGCTGGTCGTGAAGAATTTGAAGTTACTCAAGGATCGGTTGACTTTGACGGTAAAGATTTGTTGGAAATGGATACAGAAATTCGCGCTCGTGAAGGTTTGTTTCTTGCGTTTCAGTATCCGGTTGAAATTCCTGGAGTTTCGAACATCAATTTTTTGAGAACTGCGATGAATGAAATTCGTGAACATAAAGGTCTTGAGCAAATTTCTGCTAAAGATTTTATGGCTATGGTTCGCGAAAAATCAAAGCTGGTTGAATTGGACGCTAAATTAGCTTCTCGCGCAGTAAACGAAGGTTTTTCAGGTGGCGAGAAAAAACGCAACGAGATTTTCCAAATGGCGATGCTTGAACCGAAGTTGGCAATTTTGGACGAAACGGATTCCGGATTGGACATCGACGCATTGCGCATCGTAGCAAATGGAGTAAATACGTTGAAAACAAAGGATAACGCTACAATCGTAATTACTCACTACCAGCGTTTATTGGATTACATCGTGCCTGATTTTGTGCACGTATTGTACAACGGAAAAATCGTGAAAACAGGACCGAAAGAATTGGCGCTGGAACTCGAAGAAAAAGGATACGATTGGATTAAACAAGAATTGGGTGAAAACGCCTAAACACGTTAGATTATGAATGCAATGACAGAAAGTGCCGTAAAACGCTTTACTGAATCGATAGAAACTGGTTTTGAAAAAGGGATCATGGATGAGGCTTCTCGCCAAAATGCGATTTCGAAATTAGCAGAATTAGAGTTTCCAACCACAAGAGTAGAAGCTTGGAAGTATACACGAGTAGCAAAAATCAGCAAAAAAGACTTTTCTATTCAACAATTAAGTATTAATGATACTTTACCATTCAAAGTAAATAGTCTAGAAAGTCATGTAATTGTCTTTGTGAACGGATTCTATCAGAAGGAGTTATCCTCATTTTCAGCTGAAGATGGAATTGTCATCTCACCTCTTTCTCAAACAGAGGAGATAAAACCAAATTCGGTTGAAACTACAACTGACGAGGTGTTTTCTACTTTGAATACGGCTTATGCAACGGATGGAATTGCAGTTAAAATTGCTGCAGGAAAAACATTGTCGAAACCTTTGGAGGTTATCAATATCCAAACGGGGGAATCCGTTATTTCGAATACTAGAAACGTCATAATTGCCGAAGGGAGTTCTTCCGCACATATCATCTTAGGTTATTATAGCAAAGACGCACATCAGTGTTTTTCTAATGTAATTTCTGAAATCACGGTTGGCGCAAATGCACAACTTACCATTGACAAAATTCAGTACGAAAACAACGAGAATTACACTGTCGCTTCTGAGCAGGTAAAACAAGATAAGGATTCTACATTTAGCATTAACACCATTACGCTGGATGGAGAATTGGTGCGCAATAACCTGAACATTGAAGTGTTGGGACATAATTGCGAAACCAATTTGAACGGTGCATACCTGACTAAGGGGAAACAACACATAGATAACCACACAGTTGTGGACCATCAAGTGGCACACTGCGAATCGAACGAGCTTTACAAAGGTGTCATGGATGATGATTCGACTGCGGTTTTTAACGGAAAAGTTTTCGTGCGCAAGGATGCACAAAAAATCAATGCGTTTCAGTCGAATGGTAATGTATTGCTGTCAGGAAATGCGACTGTCAATTCAAAACCAGAATTGGAAATCTATGCAGACGATGTGAAATGTTCACACGGTTCTACAACCGGACAATTGGATGAAGAAGCAGTTTTTTACCTGCGCGCACGTGGTTTGAGCGACAAAAATGCACGTAAACTATTAGTAAGTGCATTCATCGGTGACGTATTGGACAAAATCTGCACAGATGAGGTTCGCGCACACGTTGATAAAATGTTGCTGGATCGATTTGGGTGGGAATTTTAGGACAATATTTTTCAAGGCTTACACTAATTGCTTTAAAACTTCAAGAAGCTCTTTCAGTCCTATAACTGAAATGTTTTCTGACAATTGATAAGAATCGGTTGTGATTGGTGCAACAATATATGATTTGGAAGGCTTTATATCTTCTAATCCCTTATAAAAACCTTTTGTAGGTTGTGGTGCAGATGAAGCTTTACATTCAATAGCAACATAATCCCCATTTATGTCCAAAACTAAATCAATTTCCTCTCCAATAGCTGTTCGGTAAAAATAGGCTGGAACATTAATAGCTGAAAGAATTTGCTCAATAACTACCCCTTCCCAAGAGGAGCCAAAAACTGGATGTCCAAATAGTATTTCCGTGTTTTTTATCCCTAATAAATAATGTAATATTCCACTATCACGCACAAATACCTTAGGCGATTTAACCAACCGTTTTTTAATGTTCAATTCAAGTGGAGGCAATGTACGTAACATAAACGTTTGTTCCAACAAATCAATATACTTCCGCATGGTTGGATGTGTCATGTCCATCACACCCGCCAATTTACTCAAATTAAGCGTTTGTCCTTGATTATGAGCACAAATAGTCAAAAATCTACGCAATTGTAAAGCTGGAATTTGAAATCCTAGTTGCGGTATATCTCTTTCGACATAAGTTCGTACAAAATTTTCACGCCAGATATAGCTGAATTCATCATTTAAAGCCAATATACTATCTGGAAATCCACCTCTGTTCCAAAAATCCATCAGATTATACGAGGGTAGTTCGCTAAATTGAAATGGGCTAAGATTAAGATAGCCAATTCGACCAGCTAATGTTTCAGATCCTTTTTGAACCAAGTCGCGCGATGCAGAACCCAACAAAATGAACCTCCCATTTCTTCTATCTTCATCAACTATACTTCTTAATACATTAAAAAGATCAGGGTTCAACTGTATCTCATCAATGCAAATAGTCTTTTGCTCATTTGTCTTAAAAAATAATCGCGGATCGTTTAATTTGTTAAGGTCTTCGCTATTCTGTAAATCAAGATATATCGTATTGTCTTTATTGCGAAACAATTGTTTGACCAATGTCGATTTACCACATTGCCTAGGCCCCAATATCGCTACAACTGGGAAAATTTGGCAGTATTTTCGCAACAATTCTTCTATATGTCTTTCAATATACATTACAAACAGATTGATAATGAGTCACAAATATAGCAATAAAATTCATTTTGTGCAAATTGAAAGTCAGAGTTTCAATTTGCACAAATTTAGTTGATATACTCCTCTAAAAACCCAAAAGCTACTTCGCTATGAAAGAGTATGGCTTTGTTATCTGGAGCTTTGTTATTCATGATAGTGTAGTAACGAATCCAGGAATCTGAGAAAACAAATAGCGCATAAAAAACTTTTTCTTGTTTGTCAGGAGTGAAATCTTTTCTGAAAAACCCGACGCTGATCAATTCTTGAAAAACGGACAAAAAAAGAGTTTTTCTATCGTGTAGAAGTTGCTTGTAAGCTGCTTGGAGTTTAGGAAATTGACCAAATGAAGCGGGTGGTTCGTAAAAAAGGAATCGATAACGGACCATGGTTGTAAACGCACTCTTGAGTTGGTTTTTTATTACTTCTTTCAAATCCGGATGGGGTTCAATATTGTGCGCTAAGGCTAATACTTCTTGATCAAGCTGTTTGAATATTTCTAACAAAAGAATTTCTTTGGTCTTGAAATAATAGCGCACATGACCGTCACTTACACCAAGTGCAGCGGCAATATCTCTAAAGCTTGTGTTATGAACGCTTTGTTCATTCAGTAAATCAACCGCTTTATTTACTATTTTCTCTCTCATTATTTTTTAGCTCGATTGAGCAAAGTTATGAAATAAAAGTTTATTTTTGCCTTCTAGCTCACTGGAGCTAATTAACAATCTTATTATGCAAAACGAACGAAAACAAATTGCCATTATAGGTGGTGGAATAGCGGGATTAACCTTTGCACGATGTCTTGATACGGAAAAATTCGAGTGCCATATTTTTGAACAGAAAGAACTCTTTGGTGAAATTGGAGCAGCAATCAGCGTATTCCCCAATGCACTTTGCGTGATGGATTATTTGGGGCTTTTGGACAAAATAACCACAGCAGGCGGGATAATGAAACGGATTTATTTAAAAACAAATACGGGAACTATTCTTAGTAAATCCGAGCCCAAATACGAATACCCGACAATATGCATGCACCGAGCAGATTTACACCAGATTTTATTGGAAAATGTACCTGCAACACTGTATAATGATTACGCGCTAAAAAGTCTGGAGAATTTAGATAACAATACTGTAAAATTGACCTTTGAAAATGGTGAAACAAAAACATTCGATGCGGTCATTGGTGCAGATGGAATTCATTCTGTTGTCAGAAAACACGTCATCAACGATGGAGAACCTATTTTTAGAGGATACAATATTTGGCGAGGAGTAGTGAAATCCAATTTTGCAGATGGCTATGGCAGTGAGACCTTTGGACTTGGGAAACGTGTAGGAATTGTACCTATCAAAGATGGCTATTACGGTTGGTGGGCTGCCTGTAACGAAGACTTTCTTCAAGGCGACGAACCAGAAAATCCCAAGGAAAAATTGCTCCGCCTTTTTGGAGACTGGCACAAACCTGTTGCGGACTTAATTCAACACACTGAAGTCATTCTCAAAAATAGCTTGTGCGATCGAGTTCCGATAAAAGGCTGGACAAAAGGAAACGCAACTCTACTGGGTGATGCCGCACATCCAACTACACCAAACTTAGGCCAAGGGGGTTGTATGGCAATGGAAGGTGCATATATTCTTGCTACTGCATTTAATAATTATGGAATTACTCCGAAAGCTTTTCAACGCTACGAAGACTTACATTTCCCCAGAGCGAAAATGATTGTAAAGGACAGCCTGAAAATCGGAAAAATGGGTCAAATCTCGAATCCATTTTTAGGAAAACTTCGAAACTTCGCCTTTAAAGCCATGCCATCACGCGTAGCTATAAAAATGGTGGATAAATATTTCTCTTATCGAGTGACTGGATTAAAGGTGTAAATTATAAATGTTCCGACAACAAACAGAATAAGGCTTGGATAGTAATGTTGCTCCCTAAAGAGTTGATTAAAGTATTGTAAATTAGGAAATATAATTTACGTTTTTTAACTTTATAACGTGAATCCGATTAGATCTAACTTCGTTAACGTGTATTTTAAGCAACGTATTCGTTTAATTTCGAGTAAGCTTTTAGTGTTGTGCGTTGCTTTTTTATTCCTATCTGTAAAATCAGAAACAAAAAGATTGAAACTTACTTTACACATCACGAATATACAGGATGTGCGAGGACGACTTCAGGTTGGAATTTACGATAATAAAAATGATTTTCCGAAGGAAGGAAAGGAGTTTAAACGTTGTTTCATTAAAGTGGATGGGAATGAAGTAAAATTCACGGTTCAAGATATGCCGCCCGGAGAGTATGCCATCGCGATTTACCATGATGCCAACTCAGACGGTAAGTGTAATTCAAACTTTCTTGGTGTTCCTACGGAGTGTTACGGATTTTCAAACAATGTAAAACCGTTCCTTTCTGCCCCATCTTTTAATGCGACAAAATTTAGTCTCACGACAGACCGACTGCTTACCATTAAATTGCTCTAACTAGTTAAGCTGTAGCGCCATTGCTTCACGCTATGACTAGAATTCACGAAGAAGAGATTTCGAATCAAATTTTACCATTTTCCTTTAACCAATTCAACCCATCAGAAATACTTTCATGCATAGATCGAGCGGTATAACCGAGCTCTCTTTGCGCTTTTTCACTAGATACTTCACAATTTGACTGAAGTACCTTAATTGCATACACTGTAAACATCGGTTTAGCTTTTATCAGTCGGCATGCACTTTCTAGTACCCAAGCAGAACCCACAGCAATCGGCAGAGGAATGCGAATTTTTGGGCGTTTCATTTTGGTTTCGTATCCAGATAAAATGGAGAAGAAATCGTTAAGTGTCATGCGTTCGCCGGCAAAAATATAACCCTCACCAGTTCTCCCTTTTTCTAATGCCAAGAATAGACCATTGACAACATCTCGTACATCCACAAAATTGTATTCACCGTCGATGTACACAGGCAATTTATTGGTGGCGTAATCACGGATTAATCGACCCGCTTCAGAGCCACGATAATCATGTGGCCCCATGACACCAGTAGGAAAGCAGATCACCGCATCAAGACCTTTTTCTACTCCTTCCAAAACCTTGCGCGTTGCCGCTGCTTTGGTGCGTGCATAGGCTCCGAATAAATTTTTTCCATCAAAATCACTTTCCTCAGTAATAGGTTGACCTTTTTTTCCTTCGGGTAACGCATGTACAGAACTGGTGTAAACCAATCGTTTTATACCATGTGCTAAACATGCATTCACTATATATTCCGTTCCCTTTACATTGACCGCTGTTAATTCTTTCGAGTCAAACGATGAAATAGAAATGATGCTTGCCAGGTGAAAAACAATTTCCACTCCTTTTACTGCATTATGAATAGCCGCTTCATCACGCATATCTCCCACGACAACTTCAAGATCGTAGTGTTCCAACCATGCCGGTTTTTTACCATTTTTAGTCATTATTCGAACACGTTTGCCCTGTTCTACAAGTTGACGTACCAATACATTTCCAATGTGGCCAGAACTTCCGGTAACTAAGATCATGCGATTATTTTTTTACAAGAATACGATTTTATCATGTTTTGTCATGCATTTTTCGGGTTCAAATTTTGATATCGGTGAAGTTTATAAATAAAATTTTTGAATAACACAAAAACTTTGCCTTTAAAGCCATGCCATCTCACGTAGCTAAAAATGCGGGGGAAATATTCTCACGTCGGTTGGCTGGATTAAAATTCTCCTTGTTAAGAACCTAAAATATATTTTAAAACATATACTTCAAAATAGGGTGTAATCTAAATATTACGCCTAATATTTAGATTATATTCGAAATATTAGGCCTAAATTTTAGAAAAAGTGTTATTTTTGCCTTATTATGGTCACAAGGATAGTATACGAAGAAATCAAAAATGCTTGTTTTAAGGGCAAAGTAATCTTGCTTATTGGCCCTCGACAGGTAGGTAAAACAACTTTATTAAGACAATTACATGCAGATTTTAATGTGCCATCTATTTGGCTCAATGTCGATGAGGCGGATGTTATGCAATCCCTTTCTAATGCAGATACAAGCACAAAATTACGTCAATTGGTGGGGTTAAAAACTAAGTTGGTTATTATAGATGAAGCACAGCAAATAATCGATATTGGAAAGAAGTTAAAATTGATGATTGACACTTTTCCCGAAATTCAATTTATCGTTACGGGTTCATCCTCTTTGGATTTAAGAAATAGCATGGCAGAGCCATTGACTGGCAGAAAAAAAGAATACCACCTTTATCCTTTGAGTACCGAAGAATTGGTGAATAATTCCACGCTAATAGAACAAAAAAGATTACTAGAAACAAGGCTTATTTTTGGGTCTTATCCAGATGTGGTGAATAATTATGGAGAAGAGAGAGAAATACTTAAAGAACTTGCAGGAAGTTATCTTTACAAAGATTTATTGCAACTAGATGGAATTAGAAAGTCATCCATTTTAGAAAAACTACTTCAATTAATCGCTTTTCAAGTGGGAAGTGAAGTTAGCTACAATGAGTTGGCAAATTCCATCGGAAATATTGATGTTGCAACGGTAGAAAAGTATTTAGATTTACTCGAAAAAGCCTACATCATTTTTAAATTACCCGCACTCAGTAGGAATTTACGAAACGAATTGAAAAAAGGTAAAAAGTACTACTTTTACGATAATGGTATTCGGAATGTGATAATAAATAATTTCAACCCCATTAACTTAAGGCAAGATAAAGGAGCGCTTTGGGAAAACTACTTAATGAGTGAGCGCCAGAAGTTTATTCATTATCACAAAATTTATAGCAATCAGTATTTTTGGAGAACCCACGATAGAGCAGAAATAGACTATATCGAAGAGCGAGAAGGAAAACTTTTTGCTTATGAATTTAAATATAAAGCCGGCAAAACCAGATTTCCGAAGTCGTTTCAAGAGGCTTACCCTAATCATGAATTGGCAGAAGTTTCCGTTGAGAATTTCGTTGATTTTGTGTTGTAAGAATTACAGTGGTTTTTTGGAGCGTCTTTTTACTAAAATCTTATGCTCCTCCAATTGAGGTCGCTATTAAAACTAATAATCCGAAAACAACCGATGCGATAAGTATGAAAGAAGCAAATTTTAACGAATTAGCAATTAATTTTTTCCATGTATATCGCTTGTTATTGAAAATAGTCAACAACGAGAAAAATAGCAAAGTGGAGATAATAAATGTTCCGACAATGAATAGAATAAACCCTAAAAAGGCATTACCTATCCAACTTAATGAAATTTGAAGTGCAACTAATCCGATAACGGATAAAACGAATGCTGCAAGTAAAATTGTAAGGAGTGTAAACCCCCATATTGGGTGATTTTTCCAAAATGGTGATGAATCCATCTTAGTTGGAGGTGATTTCTCTGTCATTATATCTATTTGAAAATCAATATCATTTGCTGAAGAATGATTTTCATTTAACTCCTTTTGTGAATTCAAAGATATCACATCATTTTTAGGAGTTTTTTTAGCGACTAAATTAGTATCTTTAGCTGTATTTGGAATAGAAAATGCTTGATATTGAGCATTAACAAAAACAGTACTTTGTCTCTCTAATTCATTTTCCTTACAACTAGTCAAGTTACTTAATTCACTTTTTTCAGAGAAAGATTTTTCTTTTTTTACTGGAGGCGTGAAATTTTTAGAGTGCCAACCTGAGTTGTATTTTCGTTTTTCAATACTTCCACCAACTACATTCGGATTGCTCGCACAATTTTGGAAAAGGATTGTGATCAGTATTAGGAATGATATTCGTTTAACAGTTTTCATGAAGCAAGAAATTCGATAATCTGTTAAAAAAAGAAGTAATGGTATTGTACACCACTACTTCTTTTGTCTCAATTATTAGTTTCCACTAACCAATAACCCCCAATTCTTTCCCCACTTTAATAAACGCTGCAATAGCTTTATCCAAATGTGCTTTTGTATGTGCAGCGGAAATTTGCGTTCTGATTCGTGCTTGTCCTTTTCCAACAACTGGGTAAAAGAATCCGATTGCATAAATGCCTTCTTCCAATAAGCGGTCAGCGAATTTTTGAGACAGTGCTGCATCGTAAAGCATGATTGGCACAATTGGAGAATCGCCTGGTTTGATATCAAAACCTGCTTCGATAATGTGCTTTTTGAAGTAATTTGTGTTTTCTTCCAAACGGTCGCGCAATTCGGTTGTCGAGCTTAGAATTTCAAATACTTTTATCGATGCACCAACTATGCTTGGCGCTAAGGAATTAGAAAACAAATAAGGACGTGAGCGTTGACGTAAAATCTCAATAATTTCTTTAGGTCCTGTAGTATATCCGCCCATCGCTCCACCAAGTGCTTTACCCAATGTCCCTGTGATGACATCTACTTTGTCCAATACACCGTGATATTCAGGCGCACCACGCCCCGTTCTTCCGATAAATCCAGCAGCGTGACATTCGTCAGTCATAACTAATGCATCGTACTTTTCAGCTAACGCACAGATTTCGTCCATTTTGGCAATGTCACCATCCATAGAGAAAACACCATCTGTTACAATGATTCTGTTGCGTTGTGCTTGGGCAGCTTTCAATTGCGCTTCCAAATCCGCCATATCACTATGTTTGTATCGGTAGCGTTGTGCTTTACATAAACGTACACCATCAATAATTGACGCATGGTTTAATTCGTCCGAAATAATCGCGTCTTCTGCACCAAAAAGTGGTTCAAAAACACCACCATTTGCATCAAATGCTGCAGCATACAAAATAGTATCTTCTGTACCGTAGAATTCTGCAATTTTGCGCTCTAATTCTTTGTGAATGTCTTGTGTTCCACAGATGAATCGAACCGAACTCATTCCGAAACCGTGCGTGTCCAAGGCATCTTTTGCAGCTTGAATGACTTCGGGGTGAGAAGACAATCCCAGGTAGTTATTTGCACACATAATGACTACATCATCCTGCGTAGTAACATTCACCGATGCGCCTTGCGACGTAGTGATAATGCGTTCCTTTTTAAAAATTCCCGCTTCTCGTATTTCGTTCAACTCTTGTTCGAGTTGTGCTTTCATTTTTCCGTACATATCGTTATCAAATTATTTATTTCGATTGATCCAACTTCTTCACCATCGTTAAAATAGTTGCCATCGCCACCGTTTCTCCCGTTTCGTCATACACATCCACCAAGAATTTCACGATGCCTTTTGCGATGTCATCTTCCGAGCGTTTTTCTTGATCTACTTTTTCTTTTACGGTAAAACGCACACCGATTGTTGCTCCTGGATAAACAGGTTTAGTAAAACGCGCTTCATCAATTCCATAGTTCAATAAAACAGGACCTTTTTTCGGATCGACAAATAAACCAGCTGCTTTAGAGAGAATAAAATATCCGTGCGCCACTCGACCTTCGAAAATGGTACCTTCTAACGATGTCGCATCCATGTGTGCGTAGAAATTATCGCCACTGACATTCGCAAAATTTACGATGTCTGCATCCGTAACGGTGTGTTTGTGCGTAAATACGGTTTCACCAATTACCAATTCCTCAAAGTGCTTTCTAAACACATGTGGATTAGCCTCCGGTTGTGCAGCTCCCACTTGGAACTGCTCCGTAATCGCTGTAATTGTCGTAGGATGTCCTTGAATTGCAGTGCGTTGAAGATAATGCAAGACACCTCGTTTTCCACCCATTTCTTCACCTCCACCAGCACGCCCAGGTCCACCGTGAGTTAGCATTGGCATTGGCGAACCGTGACCTGTGCTTTCTTTCGCACACGATTCATTCAACACTAAAATACGACCGTGCATAGATGCCGCTCCAATAACATAGTCTCTGGCAATGTTATTATCTGCTGTAATTATAGAAGAAACAAGAGAACCTTTACCCAGTTTCGTGATTTCGATAGCTTCATCTAGGTTTTTGTAAGGCAAAATAGTGGAAACTGGTCCGAAAGCCTCAATGTTGTGTACATCCGTTTTGTTAAATGGGTCGTCGTTTACGAACAGAATCGGACTGAAGAAAGCACCTGCATTTTTGTCTGCGCCCATTACTTCAAAATTATCTAAATCCCCAAACACAATTTGTTGCGACTTTGCCAATTGTTCCACACTTTCACGCACACGTTGTACTTGAAGTTTGGTAGCCAACGCTCCCATTCGTACACCTTCTACAGAAGGATCTCCAATAGTTGTTGAAGCCAAACGTTTTGACACTGATTGTTGTACTTCATCCACCAAATTTTCAGGAACGACAATACGACGCACAGCGGTACATTTTTGACCTGCTTTTACGGTAATTTCTCGTGTTACTTCTTTTATAAAAATGTCAAATTCTGCTGTCCCTGGTGTTGCATCTGGTCCAAGTACACATGCATTTAGTGAATCTGCTTCTAAGTTAAAAGGCACAGATTCTTGAATAATATGTGGTAAACCTTTCAGTATTTTTCCAGTATGTGCAGAACCAGTGAATGTTACCACGTCATTGCAATTTACATGATCAATAACACCACGACCAAGACCCGTGATTAACTGAAGTGAGCCTTCCGGAAGAATTCCAGAGTCGATGATGTCGCGAACCATTACTTCTGTCAGGTACCCCGTATATTCTGACGGTTTAACTACAGCAGGAACACCCGCCATTAAATTCACCGCAATTTTTTCTAGCATTCCCCAAATTGGAAAATTGAACGCATTGACATGCACCGCAACACCTTCTTTTGGAACCATAATGTGGTGTCCGATAAATGTGCCTCCTTTAGAAAGCGGAGCTGCTGTCCCATCTACATAATAAGGTAAATCTGGAAATTGACGACGCAAAGAGGCATTAGCAAATAAATTCCCGATTCCACCTTCGATATCAATCCACGAATCTACTTTCGTAGCACCCGTCCACGCACTTACTTCGTAGTATTTATTTTTCTTTTCCATTAAAAAAAGCGCCAGTGCTTTAAGCATGCGTCCTCTTTCCTGAAAAGTCATTTTACGCAATACCTTACCCCCAACAGAACGACCATATGCTAAAATAGATTCGTAGTCTAATCCTGCGCTAGAAGCTTCGCCAATTTTGGCACCTGTAATCGCATTAAATAATTCTAATTCGGTTCCTTCTCCGTCCATCCATTTTCCCTGAACGTAGTTCTGATATCGTTGCATATTGTTTGTTTTTCAAAATTGTGCCCTAATTTACCGATAAATAATTAATTGAATGCGATGTTTAAAAAAGCTTTGCTATATTAGTATGCAAATCAAATAAATAAGAGCTGAATTATTATACGCTAAATGACGTATTGTTTTTTACTTCTGTAGAATTGTATTTTTGTGAAATCTATTTAAATGAATGAAAAATGAAAAAATCTGTATTAAATTTTAGACTTATTGGTGTAGGAATAGCTAGTGTGCTAATAGTCTCGTTGGGGTCATGTAAAAAAGAAGATTTATTAGACGATATTCTCAAGCCTACTGAGCCTGTGGAAGCAACGCCCCCGCCATTTCCATCAGTTGCAAATTCTGACGGGACACTAGTTGCCATTCGAAGCCAAACTACTCAAAATACGCAAATTGGACCAATTACTACCCAAATAGGCTTAGGAGTTGCAGTATTTTACGAAACTCCCGGAGCTACAACATTTTTAGACGCAGGAACTGTAGTGCTAAATGAGTTAGCGTTAACCAAACAGTCCAATAACTCTTACGCATTTCAACCTAGCGCAAGTAACGCAAGTGGAATTGATTTTACAGGAGGCTCTTCATGGAATGTATCTGGTACTGCAGATGTTGCTGCGTTTGCATTTGCTCCTTCAATTTCTTTCCCCAGTTTAGATGCAGTTTCTAGTGGAGAAACAGTTAATAAGTCTAATGGATACACGCTTACAACCACTGGAGTTATCGGTGCAGATTCAGTTATTTTTCAAGTAGGAACTGTATTGAAAACAGTAGCTGGAAATGCAACTTCATGCACTTTTAGTTCTTCAGAGCTATCAGGCTTATCAACAGGGACAAGCATTGTTCAAATTGCTGCATATAAAATGCAAAATGAAACAATTACAAGTAAAAATTACTATTTCATTAACGAGTCAGTTGTAACCAAGACGGTTACGGTTGAATAATATCTGTTTAGTCATGAATAAAGTTGTTCTATTTTCATTAGTCTTAATTGCTTCACTTGCCCTGTTTTCTTGTAAAAAGTGTGCCGAATGTTCTGTAAAAGAAAATAACTATTACAATGGTGAATATTGTAAAGGCTCTTCGTTTGAAAATATTATTTATGAAGATGCCAAAGAAGAATGTGGAGCATTAGGGGGGGATTTTAAATAATAATCAAATTTTTGATTTTAATAGAATTTTTAGTAATATTGGTAAGCTATATTACTGTTTTTGTCGATTTGTTTTTATCAAAACAGTATTTGAAAATGGTGATCTAGTTCAATAATCATCAATGAATATGTAATTATTAATACACAATAAATTATGAAAAAGTCTGTACTTTTTATTTTTTCTGGAATCTTAATGTTAGGATTTATATCGTGCAACAAATGTGCGGAATGTTCTAAGAAGGACTACGTTTACTACGATGGAGAGTATTGTAAAGGTAATGCTGTAAAAAATGCAGTATACAACAGTGCTAAAGCTGAATGCGAAACTGCTGGTGGTACCTTTAAGTAGTATTCACTTGAATATGCAACCCCGTCATGAACTCATGGCGGGGTTTTTTGTACTTTTTTTCGAGCCTTATGTTGAATTCTTTTTCAAAAATTCAACACATTCTACTTACCTTTGCATTTTCTTAGAAAGCAAATAACCATGCAGAAATCCAGATATACAGTTACAGCAGCCTTACCTTATGCAAACGGACCTTTACACTTAGGTCATGTTGCGGGAGTTTATTTACCCGCTGACATTTTTGTCCGTTTTTTACGCATGAACGATGAAGATGTCGCTTTTATTTGTGGAAGCGATGAACATGGTGCTGCGATTACATTGCGCGCAAAAAAAGAAGGAATTACGCCTCAAGAAATTGTAGATAAATACCATCATATTATTGGAAAAGCGTTTAATGATTTTGAAATCTCACTGGATATTTTTCACCGAACTTCCGCACCCATTCACTATGATACTGCACAGTCTTTTTTTAAAAAATTGAATGACAATGGACAGTTTATTGAAGAAACGACGGAACAATATTATGACGAAGAATTTAATCAGTTTTTAGCAGACAGATATATCACGGGAACTTGTCCAAATTGCCAACATGATGCTGCTTACGGCGATCAATGTGAAAAATGTGGTAGCACCTTAAGCCCAACGGAATTAATTAATCCTAAATCTACACTTAGTGGTTCGGCACCAGTATTAAAGTCAACCTCACATTGGTTCTTACCTATGGACAAACATGAGTCGTGGTTACGTCCATGGATAAAACAAGGGGAATTAGAAGGTAAACTTCACCATGACCCTTCGTTGTGGAGAAATCAGGTGATTGGACAGTGTATGTCCTGGATTGACGGAGGTTTGAAGCCTAGAGCTATGACACGTGATTTGGATTGGGGAATACCCGTTCCAGTTGAAGGAGCTGATGGAAAAGTGTTGTATGTATGGCTGGACGCACCAATTGGTTATATTTCTGCTACCAAGCAATGGGCAAATGATACAGGTAGAAATTGGGAAGATTATTGGAAAAATAAGGATACCAAATTGGTGCATTTTATTGGAAAAGACAACATTGTATTTCACGCAATCATTTTTCCTATTTTACTGAAAGCTCATGGCGAATACATTTTACCTGATAACGTCCCAGCTTCCGAATTTTTAAATTTAGAAGGAGACAAATTTTCAACTTCTAGAAATTGGGCTGTTTGGTTGCACGAGTTTATAGAAAGCTATCCAGATAAAGTGGATGAATTAAAATATACCTTAACAGCCATCGCTCCTGAATCGAAAGATGCGGAGTTTACATGGAAAGAATTTCAAGCCCGTGTCAATAATGAATTAGCAGATATATTGGGTAATTTTGTGAACCGTGCATTAGTGTTGTCCCACAAATATTATGAGGGGACGATTCCTCCTCAGGGTGAATTAACGCAATTGGATGAAGAATTGATAGCTCAGGTGAAGGAAATTCCTTCCAAAATTTCAGTTTTAATTCACAAATATAAATTCAGAGAAGCGCAAGCTGAAGCGATGAATTTAGCTCGTTTGGCAAATAAGTATTTGGCGGAAACTGAACCATGGAAATTAGTCAAAGAAGATCCTGAACGTGTGAAAACGATTATGAACATTGCCTTGCAAATTACAGCGAATTTGACAATCGTTTTGCAACCTTTTTTACCAAAAACAGCTCGTACCATAGCTTCATTCCTTAATCTTGGTCAATTAAAATGGGCAGATGCAGGCCGAATAGATTTGTTACACGCTGGTGCACCAATTAACAGCCCAAGCATCTTGTTTCAAAAAATAGATGATGCATTTGTAGAGACCGAATTGGGCAAACTGAATGCTACAAAAGAAACGAATGAATCACTATCTGAATTTAACCCTCAAAAAGAGCTTGTGACATTTGAGGATTTTTCAAAAATGGATGTTCGCATAGGTAAAATTTTAGAAGCAGAACGTGTGCCTAAAGCAGATAAATTACTGAAATTGCTGGTCGATACGGGTATTGATAAACGAACAATTGTTTCAGGGATTGCTGAACACTACAATCCAGAAGATATTATTGGGAAATCCGTAAGTGTTCTTCTGAATTTAGCTCCTCGAAAGATTAGAGGTGTAGAATCACAAGGTATGATACTAATGGCAGAAAATGCAGAGGGTAAATTAGCTTTTGTTTCTCCCGAAAAAGATTTTAATCCAGGAGGTGAGATTAGGTAAGCATGAACTATAATTCTTTAACTTAACGAGTTTTTATTAACAATAATTTGAACTTAATTTAAACTCGATTGTTTTTCGGATATGGCAGAATATAGGATTAAAGACCTTGAAAGTTTAACGGGAATTAAAGCACATACTATACGTATGTGGGAAAAGCGTTATGGCTTGCTCAGTCCATGTCGAACCACTACAAATTTGAGAACGTATACGGATGAAGATCTCCAAACGATTTTGATGGTATCTGTATTGAATAATAGTGGTATCAAAATTTCGCATATTGCCGAAATGACTACTGATGAACGTACCACTCGTATTCAAAAGTATCAAAAGCAATCGCTCGAACATAGTTCAATTGAACAGTTTATTTTATCCTTACTTAGATTAGATGAAGAAATTTTTTCAAGTACATTCAACGATTTACTTATTGAGCATGGACTTGAACATACATTTTCAAACTTTATTATTCCATTCTTAGATAGAATTGGAGTAATGTGGTTAGTAGGTACCATTAATCCAGCTCAAGAACATTTTATTTCACATTTAATTCGTCAAAAGATAATCGTTGCAATTGATAACTTGGATAGCCACATTCAGCGTGATGCTAAACGCGTTGTTCTATATTTACCCGAACATGAGTGGCATGAACTTGGATTGTTATTCTACCATTATATTTTGAAGAAACAAGGGTGGAAGATCTTTTATCTCGGACAATCTGTGCCGATTGATGCATTAAAACAAATCACTTGTCAAGTTAAACCAGACTTAATTGTCTCCTCATGGGTTGTCAGTGTTGAAGAAAAAATCGTTCAAGGTCATTTATCGGAGTTACGTTCATTTTACCAAGGCGACTTAGCAATTGGTGGTCAACAAATGATTAATCGTAGTAGAGTGGATTTTAATGTCATCAAATCTCATGATGACCTGTATCAGATTATCTCGCGTATTGCTTAAGCTACACATTATACTTATCTTATATCTTTTTGTTTAAACTTTTTAAAAAAAGTTAAACTACATAATCTTTTGTATATCATATGTTTATACACTCAAAAGACATATTGTTTTGATTTTTTAACAAAAATATATTATCAAATAGTTGTATTGTGTTTAATTATGTTTCATATTTGTTAAACAAAACTGTTTATGAAATAATTAATAATATTAAACAATAAAACTAAAGTCATGTCTACACTAGAATTTTATGATGCATTAACTACAATGGAAGGATATTTAAAATCCTTTGCCATGAGTTATACTAGAAACGAAGAAGATGCCAAAGATTTAACACAGGAAACAATGTTAAAGGCAATTACCTACAAGGATTATTATACCCCTCAAACAAATTTTAAAGCTTGGGTATTTACAATTATGCGTAATATCTTTATTAATCAGTACCGAAGAAAAACAAAATCAAACACTATCTTTGATCATTCTAAGGATATGTATTTGTTATCCAACGCTCCTGGAAAATCAAGTTCTCCAGAAAATTACATGGATGGTTTGGAGTTGGATAAACAAATTCATAAATTGGACAAGGATTATTTAGTGCCATTTCAGATGCATTTTCAAGGATTTAAATACAAAGAAATTGCAGAAAAACTAGATATTCCAATTGGAACAGTTAAAAGTCGTATCTTTCTTGCAAGAAAGAAACTAATGGATTTACTTCCAGGATATAGCGAGCAATAAAAATGAGTAAAATAATCGTCATAGGTTCAGGTGTCTCAGGGCTTACTTCTGCTGCTTTTTTAGCAAAACAAGGTCATGAGGTTACAGTACTTGAAAAAAACAACATTGTTGGAGGTCGTGCAAGACAATATACACATGAAGGCTTTGTCTTTGACATGGGACCAAGTTGGTATTGGATGCCCGAAGTATTCGAAAATTTTTATCAAAAATTTGGCTTCACCACATCCGATTTTTATGAATTAAAACGCATAGATCCTTCCTATCGTGTATTTTGGAAAAATGATGAATACACTGATGTTCCAGCAAATTATGACGAATTATTAGCATTGTTTGAATCGATAGAACAAGGTAGTGCTAAAAAATTAGATAAATTTCTTAAAGAAGCTCAATACAAGTACGAAGTAGGAATGAACGACTTGGTGTTCAAACCAGGTGTTTCTCTTACCGAATTTATTGACAAAAGAGTGATTTCGGGAATGTTTAAATTGCAACTGTTTTCTTCTTTTGAAAAGCACATCAGAGCTCATTTTACGCACCCCAAATTATTGTCTTTACTCGAATTCCCTATTTTGTTTCTCGGTGCTACAGCAAAAGAAACACCAGCATTGTATTCGTTGATGAATTATGCCGATTTGAAGCTTGGAACCTGGTATCCAATGGGTGGTATGTACAAGATGATAGAAGCATTTGAACATATTGCAACAAGTCAGGGGGTAAAAATCAATGTAGACCATGAAGTAACAGGTTTTCGATATGCAAATAATAAAGTAGTTGGTGTAGATACCGTTAACGGAAGCTTTGAAGCAGATATCGTGGTTTCTTCAGCTGATTATGCACATACAGATGACCTGCTTGACGGTCATGCAAACTACACTAAAAAATATTGGGATAAGCGAACAATGGCACCTAGTTCATTGTTGTTTTACCTGGGTATTGATAAAAAAATTGAGGGGTTGCATCATCACAATTTATTTTTTGACGAAGATTTTTCTGTCCATGCACATGAAATATATACAGAACCTCAATGGCCATCTAAACCACTATTTTATGCGTGTTGTCCTTCAAAGACAGATGCAACTGTTGCTCCAAGTGGGAAAGAAAATTTATTTGTATTGATTCCAATAGCTCCTGATTTAAAAGATGACAAATTACTTCATGATAAATATTTTGAACTAATCATGGACAAACTAGAAGCTCGAACAGGTACCTCAATACGTGATGCAATTAGTTATAAAAGAAGTTATTCGTTGAATGATTTTAAAAAAGATTATCATGCATACAAGGGGAATGCATATGGCTTAGCAAACACATTGCGTCAAACAGCTATATTAAAACCCAAATTAAAACATAAAAAATTATCCAACTTCTATTACACAGGACAACTTACAACCCCTGGTCCAGGATTGCCTCCAGCAATAATATCAGGTGAAGTTGTCGCAAGACAAATTCAATTAGCTACCACAGAAAAAAGCATTTAGATGAAATTAATTTTTGATCAACTATCACACCATACAAGTAAAATTGCTACAAAAAGGTATAGCACATCATTTTCGCTTGGAATCAAGTTTTTAGATAAAGAACTCAGACAACCAATTTATGATGTATATGGTTTTGTAAGACTAGCAGATGAAATAGTCGATTCGTTTCACGGATTTGATAAAGAGCGGTTATTAGCGGACTTCAGACGTCAAACTTTTGAAGCAATACAAGATGGAATTTCATTAAATCCTATACTAAACGCATTTCAAAACGCGGTAAATAAATACAATATTCCACTCGATTTAATTGATACTTTCCTGAAAAGTATGGAAATGGATTTGAATTTTGAAAAATATTCTCAAGAGGACTACGAAACTTACATTTTAGGATCTGCAGAAGTCGTAGGGCTAATGTGTCTCAAGATTTTTGTATTTGGCAACGAGGATGAATACCAACGGTTAAAACCACATGCCATGAAATTAGGTTCTGCATTTCAGAAAATTAATTTTTTAAGGGATTTAAAAGATGATTACCACCAATTAGGCAGAACGTATTTTCCTGGAATTGACATGTCATCATTTGACGACAAAGTAAAAAAGGAAATTGAAGCAGATATCGACTCTGATTTTCATGAAGGCTATTTAGGTATTTTGGAATTACCTAAAAATTCGAGGTTTGGAGTGTATATGGCTTACGTATATTATTACAAGTTATTTATGAAAATAAAAGCTTGCCAAGCTGATGACATCATGAATAAACGCGTAAGAATTCCTAATAATAAAAAATATAGGTTATTTGTTTCAAGCTATGTAAAACATAGTTTTAACCTAGTATAACACCTAACTTATTTAAGTTTTTTTGGTCTACGTAAATAGTTTATGTACAAAGTTTCCTAAACTTGTAGAAAACTAGAGCATGGCAAAAACTAAAACAGCTTTTTTCTGTCAAGAATGTGGTTACGAATCACCAAAATGGTTGGGTAAGTGCCCTTCATGCAACAGTTGGAACACCATGGTAGAGGAATTAGTTTCTCAATCAAAATCAGCTGGTCACGTTGTTGCGTTTTCGGTGAATAGTAGAATTAAGAACGAGTCACGCTTGATGCAAGAAATTCAAGTCGCTGACCAACCTCGAATGTCAACTGGAGATAGTGAATTAGATCGTGTGTTGGGGGGTGGATTAGTGCCTGGTTCATTAATATTATTTGGCGGTGAACCAGGTATAGGAAAGTCAACGTTGCTTTTGCAACTTTCCGTTCGATTAAACAAAAAAGTACTTTATGTTTCAGGAGAAGAGAGCGAGCAACAAATAAAAATGCGTGCAGATCGCATAGGAATTATAAATGAACAATGTTTTATTCTTACCGAAACCAATACACAACAATTATTTAGTCAAATCGAAAAAATTAATCCCGATTTAGTCATTGTGGATTCGATACAAACACTACACTCTGATTTAATCGAGTCTACTCCAGGTAGTATATCACAAATTAAAGAATGCACCGCAGAGCTTTTACGCTTTGCAAAAGAAACAGAAACACCTGTTTTTTTAATCGGACATATTACAAAAGAAGGCAGTTTAGCTGGACCAAAAGTATTGGAACACATGGTTGATGCCGTGTTACATTTTGAAGGCGACCGAAATCATGTGTACCGTTTGCTTCGAACAGTAAAAAATAGATTTGGCTCGACAAATGAACTGGGTATATATGAAATGCAAGGAAGTGGCTTGAGGCAAGTTGAAAATCCAAGTGAAATTCTTATTGGCGCCAATCCAGATGCATTGAGCGGTGTAGCAATTGCTGCTACTATTGAAGGAATTAGACCTTTATTGATAGAGGTGCAAGCATTAGTTTCCACAGCTGCATATGGCACACCTCAACGTTCAGCAACGGGATTTGATTTACGTCGATTAAATATGTTATTGGCAGTATTGGAAAAACGCTGTGGCTTCAGATTGGGGGCAAAAGATGTATTTTTGAATTTAGCTGGCGGAATAAAAGTAGATGATCCTGCTATTGATCTTGCTGTGGTATCTGCAATTCTTTCATCCAACGCTGATATCGCAATCCCCAAAGACGTATGCCTTTCTGCCGAAGTCGGTTTAAGTGGGGAAATTCGGCCAGTTCAACGCATTGAACAACGCATCTACGAAGCTGAAAAACTAGGCTTTAATCGAATTATCGTGTCTTCTCAAAACAAAGGACTTAGCAATTTAAAGGACACGAAGATAGAAATTGTGGCTTGTAGCAAAATTGAACAAGTTTTAAAAGCACTTTTTGCCTAAAATCTTTGTGCGCTATTCTTAAATAGTATAAATTTGCCCTATATAAACTAGGTCATTCTAACGATAAAAAATAAATTTATTACGATGAAACAATTATACACGCTTGTATTATTGGTATTTGTTACTATTGTTGCTAATAGAACTTCTGCTCAAAAAAATTGGGTAAAAATAGACGAGGTAATGAACGTTTATACTTCGAAAGGAATTATAATCGACCAAAATGTGTACCATGTATTTCAAAATGGAAGTGCAATCGATGTCAGAAAAAAGAACTCTTGGAATGCTAATTTTCAAGTGATTGCTACAGATGTTACAGATGGTGAGTCCATTGACTTTTTCATGCCGATTAATTACAATGGTGATTTAGCCATATTATTTAAAACCTATAACTCTGCTATTGAATTACATGTGTATGATGGGTTCGATTTCAATTTGGTCGGGACTCCATTTTTTGTTCCTTATTTAGGTTATGATATTTGCTATTTAAAAGACCCTAATGATCCAGCAGCGTTTTATATCGCTGTATCTAAATACGATGATGTGCTAGATCAAGAAGGAGTATACGTATATCATTACGATGGTACTGACTGGAACACATTGGTTGAATCATACAACCCTATAGATCCAGATGCTTATTTAAGCACGCCACAAATCCATATTGCAAATGATGTATTCTACATGGCAGTTAAAGTTTCTGATGAAATACCACATCCAATATATGTTTCCTCTTCACCTTTGGCATCTTTGTCGAGTGCTTCATTTACTCCAATCACGACATCTGATTACTTTGATTTTACTTTTGATGTTAAAATGAAAGGCGAAGTAAATCAACTTCCTTATTTTGTTATCAGTGAGTATGATTCATTATGCATTGCTAAATTAGACCCAACTGGGACAATAGATTTAGCTAAAATCTATACTGGGCTTACATATGGTAGTTATGAATTTGAGGTTGTTAATAATAAAGTCTATTTCGCTACCCAAAGACAAATAGATTTTATTTCTGATTTGAGTGCATTTGTTTGGGATGAAACTCAAATGATTTTTGACAAATTAGCTCATGATACCACAATCTATTCAACTAATTATTCCTATTTGAACTCGTTTTTTGTATCGAATGATGGTAACCGATTTGGACTTACGTATTCGTATTACGATACTGGATATGATTACTCCGACCTATACGTAACGAACACTCTTCCTGAAATCACATTGGTTGATAATGCTAATTTATGCGAAGGAATAGATTCTACAAATGTAGCGGTGATTAAAAAAATTCTATTTTCAGATTTTGAAGGAGATTTCGCTAACATTGATTCTTACATTGAGTCATCGGATGAAACTGTAATGTTTGGATACTCTAACCTTTATGCGCTTCAATTGGATTCTATCGAAAATTCATTCGAAATTATCGCTAGCTCATTTCAATTGGCCGGAACAACAAATTTAAATTTTCAAGTTTTTGACGGATACGAGTCAACAATCTTTACACTACCCGTAACTGTAAATGGCACCCCCACATCGCCTATCACTTCTAATCAAATTGTAGCATGTATCAACGATGATGAAATCGACTTAAATGATTTCGTTGGAGGAGCATTAAACACATCTTTCTTTTATGCAGAAGAGGAGTTGGTAACTGGAGTTTTTGACCCATCATCATATACAGGTTCGATAGATGATAAGATAACTGTTTTCTTTGAAGACAACTCTACCGGTTGTTCATTAAATGATTATTTCAATGTAATTATTAATAATCCATCTCAAATTGAAATCGCTACAACTGCATCATCATGCGCAAACAATTCAGGTAGTGCTACATTAACTATTTTAAGTGGTCCACAACCTCACTATATCTATTGGACAACTGGAGTAGAACAAACAAATACCATCAATGATTTAACTCCTGGTCAGTATTTTGTCAATGTTACAAATGCAGATGGTTGTTTAGCTGTAGCTCCTGTAAACATCGAATCAACAGAAACTACAGTTACACCTTCAATCACTAATGTGGCATGTCATGGTGGTCAAACTGGTGCTATTTCACTTGCCATATCAGGGCCAGATGCACCGTACACTCTTCTGTGGAATACTGGACACAGTTCTACATCAATAAATAGTTTAACTGCTGGTGTATACGATGTTGTCATCAAAGGTAATTCGGGATGTGAATTTTCGAGATCATTTGAAGTCACTCAACCTAACCGCATTCGTGTGAATTATGATAATGTGTCTTATGTTCAACCTGATTGTGGGATGTCAAATGGTGAGATTACACCTGTAGTCACTGGAGGAACTGGTGCGTTGACTTACAATTGGACTTCTGCAGGGAATCAATCTACTCTAACAGCAACGAATTTACCTGCTGGAATACATCGCGTATTGGTTGGAGATGCTTCTGGATGTACACGTTCGTTCGAATTTACGTTAAACAATGAATTTGCGATGTCTTTCGCTGCTGAAGTGTCTAGACCTACCTGTAATTCTTCCAATGGATTCATTCGTGTTGTACCTGAAATTGCTTGGAATGTACAATCAATTGAGTGGAGCAATGGAGTAACGGGAAGAAACAATAATAGTATTGGCGTCGGTAATTATACGTGTGAATTAACGGATTATGCTTCGTGTAAAACATTTAGAAAATGGTCTTTAACTAGCCAAGAGCCTTTAAGAAACGAAATTTGTTTATTGACTGTCGATTCTGCTACAACAACGAATCTTGTAGTATGGGAAAAGGAGCAAAATTTTGGAATTAGTCACTACAATATTTATAGAGAATCATCAGTTGCTGGTCAATACATGGTAATTGATACCGTTTCAGGATTAAACATGTCTGTGTTCAATGATGTAGTTGCTTCTCCAAAAAACAGATCGTGGAGATATAAAATTAGCGCTGTCGATCAATGTGGTGTAGAAGGGCCTTTAAGTGCTGCACATAAAACCGTTCACCTTGTAATCAACAAAATTAATGCAACTGATTACCGAATTAATTGGGATAATTATGAAGGGATAGATAATGGTGCGTTGTACTTATTCCGTTATACAGCTACTGAAGGGTGGGTTGAATTAGGTAATTACCCAATCATCGCAAATAGTTTTATAGATACACCTCCTTCGGAAGACGAAATTGACTACATTGTAGAAATTAGACCATCCGAAATATGTACAGCGGACAAAGCTCAAGATTATAACTCATCTCGTTCCAATAAAGCAAATAGTGTGTTTAACCCAGGTGAAGGTACAGGTGATTCAAACAACTCTATAGCCGAAAATAATTCGAGTTTACCTATCACCATTTATCCAAACCCATCAGAAGGGAATGTGACGTTTGTAAATGAGGATAATCATGTTACATCTGTGATGTTGTATAACACCTCAGGTGCTTTGGCAGATAGTTTTGATTTTACTTCTGCGGTAAGTAAACAATTCGGACATTTACAATCTGGCGTTTATTATATCAAAATATCATCAGAGGGTATTGAGGTCGTTAAAAAGTTAATACTATACTAGTAATATATAAATTCTCCAAAACCGTGTCGAAATCGATACGGTTTTTTTATATTTGATAAACTAAATAGTCCGATGTTGACTATAAAACTATAACTTATGAAATACTTAGTACTAATTATTCTTGCCGTTTCTATCTCTAATTTTTCGTGGAGTCAAGATAAATCAAATAAACAACGATTAGCAGAACTTCCTGAATTAATTGAATCAGAAGCTGCCAAAGAAAATTATGATGAAGCTGCTAAATTGCAAAAAGAGTTAGAAATTCGAGAACAACTTGAAACCGCATTAAAAGATAAAGATTATAAAAAAGCAGCACAACATAGAGAAGAGTTAAATGTACTTGAAAAAACTCCTGCACGATCAACTAATCAATCAGTACAAGATAACAACACTCCTCCGCCTCCTGTTGCCAACCCAACTAAAAAAAATAGTTTTTTCTACCTTGACTTGACATTGGCAGGGATGAATATATATGCATATGACCAAACCGTGTTCACCGATATATTTGACGAAAATGGATACTACATTGGTTCACAAGAAACCGTGACAAGACAACGTGAAATAGGTTATGCGATTAACATTAAACTTGGAAATAAATTTTATTTTGGCTCACCAGAACGAAGCTTTAGAGTTGGTGTTGATGTGAATTATGCATCCATTAACATTGGGTTCCTTAGAAATTCGAACTCATTATTACCAAATATTAATTTTTCAATCGCACGACCAGGTATTGTATTAACCTATAATTTGACACCTTCAATGGGGCTTGACTTTCAATTCAATGGCGGATTAATGTTTTTTATCTCTCCTGAGTTTAACCCAAATCCAGTTCCAGTTATTGGATATTCATTTAACCCACAATTGAAGTATTGGTTTAAAAAAATTGGTGTAGGACTTGAATATAATTTTGGTGTTTTACCTGCAACAGACATGAACTTTTCGCATGCAGGATTATCCTTTGGTTTTCGACTATAGTTCAACAACAAACTTGATATAAAACATTGAACTTTAGCGATAGTGTTAATTGTATAAATTCTTCATCTTTTCAGATGAAGGTTGTTTTCCGTATTAATGAATAAACACCTTAAGAATAGAGTACAATTATGTGAACGCATAGTTATATTAATCATCATAATGTTGATTGCAAATAAGTCGTTTTGTCAAGAAGGGTCCAATAAACAACGCCTAAAAATACTTCCAGAATTAATAGAAGAAGAACTCAACAAGGAAAATTTCGAAGAAGTTACTAAATTGAAAAAAGAATTTGAATTAAGAACAGAATTAGACGAAGCCCTAGCTGAACATGATTACGTAAAAGCTTCAAAAATTAGAGATCAAATTCAATTTTTAGACTCAAATCTTGATTTTATTCCTGATGAAACCATGAGCTATCAAGAGAAACGTGAAGTCAATAAACGACTATTTTTTTATTTTGATATCACTCCTGTCGGTTTTTCCAACTACAGTTACTCAAAAAAAGTTATCAAATCCATTTATAATGCAAATGGAGCCTTTATGAATTCTTACTCGGAGCTTGAGCATAGAATAGAGCAAGGTTATTCTATCAATTTCAAGCTTGGAAATAAATTATATTTTAATGACGTCTACAACAACAATACGCTTATTAAAAAGTTTAGGATTGGACTTGACCTAAATTACTTATCGCTTAATGGCTCCTTTATTGATGTCGATTTAGATAAAGGAGAATTCTTGGCGATTGCAATTTCCTTATTACGACCAGGAATTTTATTGACATACAACATAAAGCCAATGATGGGCATTGATTTACAGGTTAATACAGGAGCGACTGTTATGCTCTCAAGGTATAATACATTGGGATACCTAATGCCGATGTTTGTCTTTTCAGTAAACCCTCATCTTAAATATTGGGTCAAGAGATATGGATTTGGCATTGATTATAATTATGCAAAATCAACAGTTAACGATATGGTATTAAATCACTTAGGCCTTACTTTTTCATTGAGAATCTAAAGTTGATTTTCAATGAATTGTGCATAAAGAAATACCAATAAACTCGATGGAATACGTACTTTTGTTATCTTTAACGGCTAAATGACACATATATTGATATGAATGCAAATCAAGTTTTGGAAGAGAAAAGACACCAAGCTAAACTTGGTGGTGGTGAGAATCGTATTGCTGCCCAACATGCTAAACGAAAATTAACAGCTAGGGAACGAATCGACTTGTTAGTAGACGAACATTCATTTCAAGAAACAGGTGCATTTGTTCAACACAATAGTCGAGATTTTGGGTTAGAAGATCAAAGATATTTGGGAGACGGTGTAATCACAGGATTTGGTACGGTACACGGCCGTTTAGTTTACGTGTTTTCTCAAGATTTCACTGTGCTTGGAGGTTCGCTTTCTGAAGCACATGCTGCCAAGATATGTAAAGTAATGGAGTTAGCGTTAAAAAACAACGCTCCGTTGATTGGCTTAAATGATTCAGGTGGTGCTCGAATACAAGAAGGTGTGGTATCATTAGCGGGTTACGCTGATATCTTTTATTTAAACACCAAATCCTCAGGGGTAATCCCGCAACTTTCTGTCATAATGGGCCCTTGTGCAGGTGGAGCAGTATACAGTCCTGCATTAACCGATTTTATTTTTATGGTCGAAGACACCAGTTACATGTTTGTTACTGGGCCTAATGTCGTTAAAACAGTTACGCACGAAGAGGTTAGTTCAGAAGACTTAGGTGGTGCTTCGGCTCATTCTACAAAGTCTGGAGTTACTCACTTTACTTCAGCAAATGACTTAGCGGCTATATTACATGTGCGCAAATTACTTACTTATATACCTCAAAATTCTTCTGAGCGAATGAAGGATTTGACTGATAATCCTTTTTCAACAGAAAAGTTGGAGCGAATTAACACTATCGTACCCGAAAACCCAAACCAACCTTATGATATCAGAGAGGTTATTGATTGTGTTATCGACGATGATTCGTTCATGGAAGTGCACGAAAAATTTGCTCCAAATATCGTAGTTGGATTTGCGCGAATTGATGGTATATCCGTCGGTATTGTAGCCAATCAACCAGCTCAAATGGCAGGAGTATTAGACATTGATTCATCTCGAAAAGGAGCTCGTTTTGTGCGCTTTTGTGATGCGTTTAATATTCCATTAGTTGTGTTGGAAGACGTCCCTGGTTTCTTACCTGGGACAGATCAAGAATGGCGAGGAATTATCAATCATGGTGCAAAATTGCTTTATGCTTTCTGCGAAGCTACTGTTCCTCGTGTTACCGTTATTACTCGAAAAGCTTACGGAGGAGCATATGATGTAATGAATTCGAAACACACAGGTGCCGATTTAAACTTTGCGTGGCCAAATGCAGAAATTGCGGTAATGGGAGCAAAGGGCGCGGCTGAAATTATCTTTAAACGAGAAATAGCTTCAGCGGCAAATCCTGAACAAGAGTGGCTGAAGAAGGAACAAGAATATGCAGAAGCTTTTGCTAACCCTTATCGTGCAGCTGAAAAAGGATTTGTAGACGAAGTTATTTTTCCAAACGAAACACGTGATCGAATTATTCGCGCATTAAAGTCATTGAAAAATAAGAAAGAAGATGTACCTAATCGAAAACATGGTAACATCCCACTATAGCAGTTTTAATTAGCTATTACTTATCCAATACTTTTGGTATTCTGAAATAATCAGAATCTTTTTTAGGGGCATTTTGTAATGCCTCTTTTTGCGTGATACTGATTATAGGATTATCCTCTCTCATGCTGGATAATTCATCCGTCATAAAAATCAAAGGCTCGATGTTGTCAGTTTGAACTTCATTGAGTTTAGACATAAAATTGATGATGTTCTCCAAGTCTTTTTTGATTGCAGCTTTTTCATTACCCTCAAATTCAAGACGAGCTAGGTGAGCGATGTGGTCAATAAGTGTATCATCAATATTCATACGAATGTAATTTTGGCAAAATTAATAAAGTTCACGCAATGGATTGTCAATTATTTCATAAACCTTTTGATTTAGTTCCTCTGCGGATAAATTTTCATAATCCGATGGATAGATTGGTTTGTGAATAATCACTTTAGCTATACCAGGTCTCGCTGGTCCAAAAAAATCTTCTGGGTCAGAAAACAATCTATAATTATTAGTGAAGGTAATGGGGACAATGGGTACTTTTGTACTAAGTGCTAGCTTAAACGCACCGGGTTTAAAAGGAATCATTTTAGGTCTATTTCCATCAGGAATACCACCTTCAGGAAACAATACAATTGACCACCCCTCTTTAATAGAACGTCCTGCTTTTACATATGATCGTGCAGCTTGCATTTTATCTTCGCGGTTGACAGGAATATGAAGTTTTTTAAAGAACGTATTGATAAATGGATAACTCAGTATTTCGTGCTTCCCGACAAAAAGAAAATTTATTTTACGTAATATACTAGGCATCAATACAATATCCATGTATGAAGAATGATTGGCGCACACAATAAATGGCCCATCAGGTAATTGATGCGTTTGATGTTTTTGAATCGGCATAAGAATGAGAACTTGGATTATTCTGGACCAAACACTAAATAAAGGCATCGTTTTAGGTTTCCAAGTTTCGCGAGTAAGCAATATATAAATAGGTGGATAAAAAACGAGTAGTGTAGCACCAAATATTAAGCCTGCATAACTCTTGTACGCAAATGAAAATATGCCTAGTCCACCTCTCATGCTATAAAAATAAGTGATTATTCGTCTCATTCACCTCTTTTATGAGAATTAGAATGTTATTTTTGTAGTTCAAGAGAATTAATACACACATGTCACGAATTTTAACGGGTATACAAAGTACAGGAACTCCGCACTTGGGGAATATTTTGGGAGCGATACTACCAGCAATAGCGTTGTCAAAGAAAAACGATAATGACTCCTTTTTCTTTATTGCCGATATGCATTCGCTCACACAAATCAAAGATGGAAATACATTAAGAGAAAATACTTACAGCACAGCTGCGGTATGGTTGGCATGTGGATTAAATCCCGAAAAGGTAGTTTTCTACCGACAATCAGATGTGCCTTTAGCAGCAGAATTAGCGTGGTACTTAAGCTGTTTTTTTCCGTATCAACGCTTAACGTTAGCACATTCTTTTAAGGATAAATCAGATCGTTTGGAAGACGTAAATGCAGGTTTATTCTCTTATCCGATGCTAATGGCAGCAGATATTTTGTTATACGACGCTGAACTGGTACCTGTCGGCAAAGATCAATTGCAACACTTGGAAATTACACGAGACGTAGCTTCACGATTTAATCACAAAATGGGTGATACATTTGTATTACCTCAAGACTTCATTCAAGAAAATACAAAGATAATTCCAGGTACTGATGGTCACAAGATGAGTAAATCCAGAAACAACTTCATCGATATATTTTTACCTGAAAAACAATTGCGTAAACAAGTCATGTCCATTGAAACAGATAGCAAATCATTGGAAGAGGCCAAGGATCCAGAATCATGTAATGTGTTTAGTTTATACAAACTCTTAGCTAACGAAATGGAGATTGCAGAAATGACAGCCAACTATAAGAATGGAAATTACGGATATGGTCATGCAAAGCAAGCTCTTTACGAACTTATTGTCTCACGTTTTAAAACTTCTAGAGAAAAATACGATTACTATATGCAACATAAAAATGAACTGGACGATATCTTAAAAGGAGGTGCTGAAAAAGCAAAATTAGTAGCTAATGCTACCATTAAACGTGTAAGGGAAAGAGTTGGATATTAAGCAATTTCATCATTTTATCCCCAAACCATTTAAAAACACTCATTTTTATTATATTTGTTGACCAAATAACCGTGTAATGTATAAAAACATAATAATCTTTTTAGCGCTAATTGTTGTTTTTGCAGCTTGTAAAACAACTGAAAATAATAACGAAAATTTAATTGGAAGAGGTGGAGTATCTTATGGCGGGGATTTTAGATTCTATTCTCCAGAAGTTGTCACAGACATCTTTCCATTAACTGTAACTGACGTATATTCTCAACGCATATCAGGTCAAATATTCCAAGGTTTACTTCGAATCAATCCTGATGGTACTGATTCAGATGTATGTTTAGCGAGTTCATATAAAATTAGTGACGATGCGAAAACATTTACTTTTCAACTTCGAAAAGGAGTATTTTTCCAAGACAATGACTGTTTTGAAGGTGGAAAAGGAAGAGAATTAACAGCCGAAGATTTTAAATATTGTTTTGAGCTAGCGTGTAGCAATGAACCTACAATCACTCAATACAGTTGGCTTTTCATTGATCGTGTAGCTGGTGCTAGAGATTATTATGAGAAAAAAGCAACTAGCGTTAGCGGTATTCGTGTAAAATCACCTTATGAATTGATTATTGAGCTTTCGGAACCATTTGCAGGCTTTGAAAAAGTCCTTACACATCCAGCGCTTGTAGTGTTTCCAAAAGAAGCAGTAGAAAAATACGGCGATAAAATTCATGTAAATCCAGTTGGAACAGGTCCGTTTAAACTTAGCTCACTCAACGAATCACACGTTCAACTTGCACGTAATGACAACTATTGGGAAGAAGATGAGTTTGGAAATCAGCTACCTTATTTGTCTACAATTTCAATTCAATTTAACGGTAGAAAAATTGACGAATTGATGGCGTTTAGAAACCAAGAAATTGACTTAGTACTTGAAATTCCCGTTGATGAAATTCAGAATGTCCTTGGTACACTTGTGGAGGCTCAAGAGGGGAAGAATGTGAAACATCGCGTTGCTTCAGTAAACAGTTTGAATATTGAATACGTTGGTTTCGCTCATACGAACTCTGTTTTCAAAGACAAACGAGTGAGACAGGCGTTCAACATGGCAATTGATAGAAATGAAATTGTGGAGCGAGACTTAAATGGCGATGTAATTGCCGTGCAAAATGGGTTTGTTCCCTTTATGATGGGTTATCCAGCTCAAAAAGTGAAAGGACATCAACCTAATATTAAAAAAGCAAAAGAATTAATGGCTGAAGCGGGATATCCAGATGGCAGAGGCTTTCCAGTAGTTGACTTTTATGTAAATAGCATTGAAAATTCAGCGTCGTATAAAATGGCAGATGCAGTTGTACGCTCATTGAAAGACAACCTAAATATTACAGTTAAAATTGTTAAGGTAAGCTACCAAGAACGTGAAGAAGCAATTAAAACTGGAAAAGCAGCCATGTGGAGAGGTGGATGGTTAGCAGATTATCCTGATCCTGAAAATTTCTTAAACATCTTTTTTGGTGTGGATGAAACTGAAAACATTTCAGCAATAAACCCATTCAAGTATAACAGTGAAGAATTCAATACCCTTTTCGCTAAAGCAAAGAAAGAAACTAATAACGAGGCTAGAATGGACCTTTACGCTGCTTGTGATCAATTAATAGTAGACGATGCTGTAGTGATGCCATTGTTTTATAAAGACTTCATTACAATGGTCAATCTTAAGGTCAAGAAGTTTGAAACGAATCAAATGGAAAGACTTGACTTTACAAGAGTCTACATCAAAGAATTAATAGCTAATTAATATAAGCTAAGAATATAGCGTTCGATGGTTGGAGCAAAATATTCATGCTCCAACTGTTGTACTTTTGAAGCAATCGATTCTGGATTATCTGTTGGAGTTAGTTTGCAAGTATACTTCGCAAGATGTGCCCCTTTATCAAATTCTTGATTGACTAAGTGTATTGTAATACCACTTTCTTTTTCATTGGCTTGATAAACTGCTTCATGAACAAATTTTCCATACATTCCTTTCCCTCCAAATTTTGGAAGTAATGCGGGATGAATATTAATGATTTTTCTGTCAAAAGCGGTGATTAATTTTTCAGGAATTTTTCTCAGAAATCCTGACAAAATAATAAAATCAATCTGTTTATTGATTAGGCATTGAAGTACCTGTTCACCATGCGTGAAAGCATTGTTGTCAAAAATGATGGTTTCAACGGCAAACGTTTGGGCAATAGTTAAAACGCCAGCTTGTTCATTATTAGTTACAATTAAACCAATCTCAATAGTAGGATGATTCGAAAAGTAATTCAATAAAACGTGTGCATTCGTTCCATTTCCTGAAGCAAATATGGCTAACCTTACTTTCATGTGCGACAAAGGTAATACATCAACATCTATTCAGATTCGATAAAGTTGGATTAATTTCGATATTTATTTTTTGGTAATTTAAAATTTGAAACAGCAGTGATACTGTCCAATACACACAATTTAATCACGAATTAAGAACTGTTAACAATTTAAGATGACATTATTCACCCGAAAAATTTTGTTTTTTGGTTCAGATATTATTTCTTTGCGCCTGAATTAATCCTAAAAAAGAAAGAAATGTCTGATATTAAATCAAGAGTGATATCTATAATTGTAGATAAACTAGGAGTAGAAGAGTCTGAAGTAAACCATGAAGCAAGCTTCACTAATGACTTAGGAGCAGATTCTTTGGATACTGTAGAGTTGATAATGGAATTTGAAAAAGAATTCAACATTGCAATTCCAGACGATCAAGCTGAGAAAATCCAAACTGTTGGTGACGCTATTTCTTATATCGAAGAGAACGCGAAATAATCAGTTTATTTGCCGGTCATCGTATAATTTAAATTGAGTTTATGGAATTAAAGCGAGTTGTTGTAACTGGTTTAGGAGCTCTTACGCCTATTGGAAATACCTTAAATGAGTATTGGAGCAACTTAATTAATGGAGTAAGCGGAGCTGCCCCAATTCAACAATTTGATGCATCTAAATTCAAAACACAATTTGCGTGTGAAGTCAAAAACTTTAATGTCGAAGACTTTATAGACCGAAAAGAAGCACGAAAATTAGATCAATTTGCACAATATGCCATGGTTTCAGTTGAAGAAGCCATGGCAGATGCAAATTTTGATTTGGAAAAAATCAATGTAGATCGTGCAGGAGTGATTTGGGGATCTGGAATCGGAGGCCTTAAAACATTCCAAGACGAATGTCAAAATTATTTTAGTGGTGACGGTACACCACGTTTCAACCCTTTCTTTATTCCTAAAATGATCGCAGATATCGCAGCTGGCCATATCTCTATCAAATATGGATTTAGAGGACCTAATTATTGTACTGTATCGGCATGTGCATCCTCTACAAATGCATTAATTGATGCCTATAACCTGATCCGACTTGGAAAAGCAAACATTATGATTACTGGCGGATCTGAAGCTGGAGTAAATGATGTGGGTATAGGTGGATTTAATGCACTCAAGGCCTTGTCAACTCGAAACGACGACCCATCAACTGCATCAAGACCTTTTGATAAGGATAGGGACGGTTTTGTTTTAGGAGAAGGCGCTGGAGCTATTATACTAGAGGAGTATGAGCATGCTATTGCTCGTGGAGCTAAAATTTATGCAGAAGTTGCTGGTGGCGGTATGTCTGCTGATGCATATCACATGACGGCACCACATCCTGAAGGACTCGGTGCGATTAATGTCATGAAAGCTACGTTAGAAGATGCCGAGATGAAGCCTGAAGATGTAGACTACATTAATGTTCACGGAACATCTACACCGTTAGGTGATGTGGCAGAAACCAAAGCTATAAAATCTGTTTTTGGCGACCATGCTTATAAACTAAACATTTCCTCTACCAAATCAATGACAGGTCATCTTTTGGGAGCAGCAGGCGCTATTGAAGCAATTGCGTGTATCATGTCCGTTAAACATGATATTGTGCCACCAACTATAAATCATTTTACAGATGATCCTGAAATTGATAACAAGCTAAACTTCACATTTAATGTGGCTCAAAAACGAACTGTGAACGCAGCGTTGTCTAATACATTCGGATTTGGTGGTCACAACACATCTGTAATTGTTAAGAAATTTAAGGCTTAGAAACCTTGTCTTGGCTCAAAAAAATCTTTGGAAAATCACAAAGCTCTCGCTCTGAAGAGGATATTAAGATTATTAAATTCGTATTGATACGATTTGGTTATCGTCCTAAAAACATAATTCTTTTTAAAGAAGCCTTAACACATAAGTCATTTTCTAACTTATCAAAAGACGTTAGTAATGAGCGTCTTGAATTTCTTGGCGACACAATTTTAGATGCCGTAATGGCTAATTTTTTGTATTTAAAATTTCCACACGAAGATGAAGGCTATCTTACAAAACTAAAATCAAAATTAGTTAGCCGAAAAACCCTAGGCGATATCGGAGAGGCGATGGAAATTGCTTCCGTTTTAAGATACAACAATGGGCGTTCAATAAACTTATCGACACTGCAAGGGAATGCATTAGAAGCGCTTATCGGAGCAGTGTATTTAGATGCAGGATTTGATAAAGCAAAAAGTATCATTGAACAATACATCTTTCGAAATTATATTGATTTATCAAAAACACTTGAGGAAGAGATTGACTTTAAAAGTAAACTGTTCATTTGGGCTCAAAAAAACAAATTGGAGTTAGAATTCAATGTGATTTCAGAAGTAAATGAAGGTAGTAGTTGGGTGTACACTTCTGAAGTAATCATAAATCAACTTTCGTATGGCCGTGGAACGGGGACTTCTAAAAAAGCAGCAGAGCAAAAAGCAGCTAGAGAGACCCTTGTTTTGATGGGAGAATTGTAACGAATATTCAAAAGAAATAGGTAAATTCGTCGTTGATGGCAAAGTATACGCTTGAGGTTGACAACGAATATGAATACGAGATGATCGGAATTTGTTCGCATCATCAAGATTATCGTGTGATATGGGAACTCAATCATTACCTTAATTTCAAATTTACTAAGTCAACCGAGTTTTATTCGAATTATACTAAAAAAGGAGTATTTATCTCCGAACACAGCATGTATACTTTTCAGGATGAAAATACGGGTGTAGATTATCTTTTTGTTAAAAATAAGTCTCAAGGGAAATTTCTTTTGGCAGAATTATCACAAATTGATTTCTTTATCTTTTTAAAAGATAACTTTACCATCGAAGTAGATGTGTTACTTGAAAAAGTACGATCTGTTCCTTCTGTGGTAACTGCTTTTGCATACAATCCAGAAGATTATAAATCTTGTGAACAGTTGATGTTATTTGAATAATGTTTTTTGTCGCAGAATAAATATTAAGTATGAAAAAAACTAAAATTGTGGCGACTTTAGGTCCTGCATCTTCCTCTAAAGAGGTATTGAAACAGATGATAATCGAAGGAGTTAATGTGTGTAGGCTAAACTTTTCACACGGTTCATATGATGACCATGCAAAAGTAATCGATGTCATTCGTGAATTAAACACAGAACTTGGGTATAATGTGGCGATATTGGCAGACTTACAAGGTCCTAAAATTCGAGTGCATGAAGTGGCTGATAATGGGATAGAATTAGTAAATGGCAATGAATTGATTTTTTCGATTGAAAAATGTTTAGGAACAGCCGAAAAAGTAAGTATATCGTATCCCAATCTACCAATGGATGTGAAACCAGGTGAGTTAATGTTGTTGGATGATGGTAAACTAGTTGTAGAGGTTGTCAAATCAGATGGGAAAAAGAATGTAACCACACGTATTATTCACGGTGGTACACTCTCTTCAAACAAAGGTGTTAATCTACCCAACACCAAAATTTCACTTCCTTCGTTAACGGAAAAAGACAGAAAAGATTTGGATTTTGCGTTGAGCAAAAATGTAGATTGGATTGGTTTGTCATTTGTGCGTTCAGCTCGAGATATTATTGAACTTAAACATGTCATATCAGTGGCACGTAGCAATGCGCGAGTTATTGCTAAAATTGAAAAACCTGAAGCGCTTGAGGATATTGATGAAATCATACGAAGTAGTGATGGATTGATGGTTGCTCGTGGTGATTTAGGAGTTGAAATTCCAATGCAACAAGTGCCTTTAATCCAAAAAATGCTAATTCGAAAGTGTTTACAGCATGCAAAACCTATTATTGTGGCAACACAAATGATGGAGAGCATGATAACTAATATATCACCCACTCGTGCAGAGGTCAATGACGTTGCAAATGCAGTTCTTGATGGAGCCGATGCAGTAATGTTATCAGGAGAGACGTCTGTGGGTAGATTTCCTGTTAAGGTGATTGAAACGATGTCCCAAATTGTAACAGAGATGGAAACGTTTGAAGGAATATACAATAAAGAAGAAATACCTGAAAAGAATCAAAACCGCTTTATTTCTGACTCGATTTGTTTCAATGCATGCCGATTGTCACAGCGTGTTGAATCTAAAGGGATTGTTACTATGACGTTCTCAGGTTATACAGCATACAAAATCTCATCGCAACGCCCTAAAGCTCCAATTTTTGTGTTTACGGGTAATAGGCAAATTTTAACTCAGTTGAATTTGGTTTGGGGTGTGCAAGGGTTTTACTATGATAAAACGGTAAGTACAGACCATACTATTGCTGATATTAAGTACATGCTTAAAAAAGAAGGATTACTTAATGAAGGAGATTTAGTGATCAACATTGCCTCTATTCCAATCGAAGAAAATGGAAAAACAAATATGTTGAAATTGAGTTATGTAGAGTAAATATAGGTAAAAACTGAATACAAAAAAAGTGGTTTCTGATAATCAGAAACCACTTTTTTTATATGATAAAATCTTATTTTATCGTGTATCTCGCTGTCAAACCTACACGTGCGTAATCAGGGTAATGATCCCAAGGAACAAATTGAAGGCGAGGACCCGCATCAAACGCTAAATTTAAAGGGATGTTAGAAAATGTATATTCTACACCTCCGTAAATACTTGTGCCAGTATAAAATCCTCCATGCTTAGCATATCCATGAACAGGATGATAGCGTTTTCGGTAATAAGTCCCTGCATCAACTGCCGCTCCTAGATACCATCTAAGACCTTCTACTTTTTTAATATCAAAATGATACATAAATCCAAGATCCACTCCTGCAGAACGATATCCCGCTCCTGCATTAAACTCTAGTGCCCAATTAGTGCCCAAATAGTGTTTTAAGGTGAAATTTACTTGATTAGGATACCCAACACGTACACCAAGTGCAGTTTTGTATGGTTGAGCCCAAGAAGTGAATGATAACGCAGTCAATGTAAAAAAGGTAAAAAACAATTTTTTCATTCTCATGATAATAATTTTAAAAAGTTTAATAATTGTTAGGAATACATAGCAAATATAAGGAGTTTATAATTTTGATGCAATAATTACGACCTTTCTTTTTGATACTTTTTTCGAAGTGCCTGACGGAGAATAAAATTCAGCTAACACAATGTATCGTCCGACAGCACTTTTTGATCCGTCGTCTCGAATTCCATCCCATTTTAAGCTTCCATTTTGATCAAAATAATGGTTATTCACCAATTCTCTAATTCGTCTTCCTTGTTCATCATAAATTACGATTGAACCCACCATACCTGGTTCAGGTAGCTTATAGGAAAATAATGCATAATCATTATACCCATCGTTGTCGGGTGAAAACACAGTGGGGCTCACATCAAATTCAGAATCACTATCCGCATTAAGATATTGCGAGTTTTGAATACCTGGAGTTCCAAATCCTATTGTTTCTGATGCTGTATGCCAATTTGATGGGTCATTCGAATTCCCATGAGGCTGAATGCGCTCAAGAGATTTTCCTTTTTTATTATCGATTAATTTAAAATGCCATTTTTCATCATAATTTACTTGATCTAGTATAGCACCTTCGTCAGTAATTAACAATACACTCCCCGACGAATTTGGATAGGAAGGTAAATCGCAATGGACAAAAGTACCGTAACCATGATTTGGGTAGGTTTGTTTTACTTGAATGGAATCTTTTGTTAACACAATATAATCGTTAGGATAAAAAAGTAAATAGTCTGATGTGATTAATTTTAAGTTTGCAACTGTATCAGTGTAATTAGCCATTTTGAAATCTTTTAAATTAAATACCTTGTTTGAATTATTCACTAGCTCAACATAATCAGAACCTCCTGTCACAGGGTTAAATAAAATTTCATTAATAACAATTTCTCCCTTCGAAGGACTAGATGGAAGAATAAATTGGCTTTGCAGATTGGATACATTGCCAGAGCAATCCATTACTGTGTTGACATATATGGTATATGTGGCACTTGGCACGATATCATTCCCTACTAGTATGTCAACTGTATTTGTATAACGATTCCACGCAAAAATTGATAAGACATGTAAACTTGGACTAGTACTGATGTTTAGTTGCATCAAGTCGATAGAGTCCATAAATTCGGTAAATACAACTTGTATTGTATTGGCCGAACGAGCATACACCTGCTTAATTTGTGGTGCAATAGTGTCTAACGCATTGTTGTAAATCGAATTTTGTAAGCCTGGTGTTCCACCTGTTTCGCTATTTGTCGCTTTCCAGTTATCTTCACTAGAGCAAGGAGCGTAGGGATTAATCAGTTCAAGTGAATAACCTCCTTTGTTTTTGTCACTGTCTTGATAGGTTGACAAGGAATATGTCATTTGGTCAATTACTATTGATTGTGTATGATCCATCAGTATCACTTTGTCGCTATTGTTCTTTAATGTTGGAAATGAAGTCGCATTAATTACTGAAATTGACGGAAATGAATCAATGGAATTTGTAGGAACAATAAGTGAATAAGCTTGCGGTAATAATAGTTTTTGCTGAATTGTACCACAACTATTATCGTTACAAATTTTCAATCCTGTAAGCGATAACGTTTTGTTGGATACATTGTAAAGTTCCACATACTCAGTCAGTGGTTGCCCAACTGAAGGGTCTTGTTTTGCCATTACTTCATTGATTCGAATTTCACCTACTTCTGGAGTGGCTGGAATCACAAATTGTTGTGTGATAGTTTGTTGATTACCCGCACAATCTTTTACTTGAATGAATTGAATAGCGTAATCAATCCCTAATTGAAAGTTTGAACTAAATATAACTTCTGCTTTATGTGAAAAGCGTTGAGCTACATAAATCGAAGTAATGGGTATAAATGGGGTCGTGATGATTTCCATCGAAACGAGATCCAATGAGTCTAATGTTTCATCAAATACAAGTTGAAGTGTATTTTCACTCGTAATTGTTAATTGCTGTAAATTGGGAGGGGTAACGTCAGGCGAAGAGTCGTAAACGGCATTAATTCTACCGGGTGTGCCGCCAGATACATCATCAGTAGCACGCCAATTTAATTCACCTGAACATGGAGTATAAGGATTTATGAGTTCGAGCGAAAACCCTCCTTGTGCTTTATCCTGATCTTGATAAGTAGCTAGTGAATAGGTAACCTGATCAATTACTGTTAGTAGATTATCTTTAACGGAAATAATATCGCCATTATTTTTTAAAGCTGGAAAAGAAGTGGCATTGATAACATGGAATCCTGGAAATGAATCCCTTGCATTTGTTGGTGTAATAATCAAGTACGAATTGGGGAGTAACAGGGTAGATTGTATGTTTCCACACGAATTGTCATTGCAAATTTTCCACCCGCTTAAATCGAAGGTTTTAGCAGCCGTATTATACAATTCTACATATTCTGTTAATGGCTGCCCTACTGATGGATTTTCCTTTGCCATTATTTCATTGATACGAATCTCACCTGGTAACGGAATATTAGCGATGTAATAAAAAAAGGATTCGTTGATTGCCGAAATTGTATTTCCTGCAAGATCTTGAATGCCATTAATCGTTAATTCATGAGTCAACCCATCAATAAAAGCGGTTGAAAATGTCAGGTGAATTAGGGCATCATTACTGCTACTCAATAAAGCTTGAGCGGGATTACCTATTCCATTATTTAGCACATAATTCGTAAGCGTTTCGACAGATAGCACTTCAAGTGGTTCGTTGAATAGCAAATCAATCGTGTTAGATGAAGTAACAGTTAAGTTAATTAAGCTGGGAGGAATATTGTCTGTAAAACTGGTTCCACTTACAGTAAAATCATTAAAAAAGAATTTATCTGAGCGTGTAGCGGTGTAATCACAAAAGACCCCAAAAAAGTTGGACTGTATATGTGTATTGTCAAATGTTGTTCCTTCTGAAGTATATGACCCTGAAAGTCCAATATCATGAAACAATTCCCAGTTCCCGATTTCATCTCGAGTGACTTTTATTTTGGTGGTCACAATTGACAAGTTAACAGAACCAGAAACTCCCGTTATTACGCGCGTTCGATTTGTTCCCGTTTGTTTGAACAATGAAATTTCATCTGCCGTTCCGCCGATATATACAAAATATCCATTAAGTGACCCTGATAAATCATCTGAGTTCGAAACTAAGTATATGCGTGTGTAATTTGTCGATGAGGGGTTAAACTCTAATCGCACGTAGAATTCCCATTCAGCGTTTTCTATTGCTTCTGAATTAGTCACTAGAAATGCACTTGAAGCTTCGGGTGGAGCAAACAATTGAAGTTCATGAGAAGTGTTTACAATGAATTTACTTTGTTCACCTATCCATTCTGGGTTAGTTGTAAAATCACCGTCACTGAAATTATCTTGAAATTGGCTTAATAGACCAAAAGAAATGTTACATAATATAACAATTTGTAAATATTTTAACATACAGGTAGATTTAGGACTTAAATGTATTACTTTTGCGCAATAAAACAAAATTTTTAAGTCAATATGAAAGTTGCAGTTGTAGGCGCTACGGGAATGGTAGGTGGTGTGATGCTTAGAGTGTTACAGGAGCGAAATTTTCCAGTTACAGAATTAATTCCTGTTGCATCAGCGAAATCTGTGGGATTACAGGTGCCTTTTAAAGGTAAGGATTATACAGTTGTTGACTTGCAAACTGCCGTAGAAATGCGACCAGATTTTGCCATTTTTTCTGCAGGTGGAAGTACTTCATTAGAGTGGGCTCCAAAATTTGCAGCAGTGGGAACTGTCGTTATTGACAACAGTTCGGCTTGGCGCATGGATCCAGATAAAAAATTAATTGTGCCTGAAGTGAATGGGCATTTATTGACCTCAACGGATAAAATTATCGCTAATCCAAATTGCTCTACTATTCAATTGGTAATGGTCTTGGCTCCGTTACACAAACGATATGGAATTAAACGAGTAGTTGTTTCAACCTATCAATCGATTACTGGAACAGGTGTTAAAGCTGTGCAACAAATGGAAAACGAGCGAAATGGGGTTAAAGGAGAAATGGCATATCCCTATCAAATTGATAAGAATTGTTTACCTCATTGCGATGTTTTTGAAGAAAATGGGTATACCAAAGAGGAAATGAAATTGACTCGCGAAACCAAAAAAATAGTGGACTCTACCATTCATGTCACTGCAACAGCTGTAAGAGTTCCTGTAGTTGGTGGGCACTCTGAATCTGTCAACATTGAGTTCTTGACCGATGTGGATTTGAATGAACTGCGTAAAATATTGTCTGATACACCTGGCGTGACAGTGAAAGACAATTTGGATACACTAACTTATCCTATGCCTTTGTATGCGCAAGATAAAGATGATGTATTTGTTGGCCGTATTCGCAAAGACGAATCTCAACCAAATACAGTTAACATGTGGATAGTAGCGGATAATTTACGAAAAGGAGCTGCAACAAATGCTATTCAAATAGCTGAGTTGTTGTTGGGTTAGTACTTACTTTTCTTAATGAAGCGTTTTTTAAGCCACCCCCACCAATCCGTTTCGTGATTGTCATCTTGTAATACGTGACCACAAACAAGGCATTCTATACGATCAACTTTAGGGTTTTTATTTGAAATGTAAGCATCTAATCCTTCTAATCGAGAAGTGTATTTTTTATTTTCTTGTATGATTTGCAATTTTAAACTCCCGCAACGAAAGCATTGGTGATTTGAATATGGCACATTCGATTCGTAGGAATTAACTATGTTTTCCAAGATAAAAACGGATAAATTTCGTTGTGTGATTTCGTGGTCAATTAGTTTACGTGAATTCGGTAAATAGGATAGGTATTTATAACGGTACAGAAACGCTAGTTCATGATTTGAAAGTGAATTTAAAAAATTTTGAGTGCGTTTCATTTAGCTTTTTAGTATAAATGTAAAAAACATTACTCAAACTAGATTAAACATATTTAGCTAAACACACTACAATTTGGTCTTCTTCGGTCCCTTCTACAAGTTGGCTGGTGATACCTTTCGTTTTGAGAAAAGCGGAAGTGGTACTTCCAAAAGCGAGCACTTTTTGAGAGGAAGTTATTGTATTGGCGATTAAATATGCCTCAGCATTGGATGGGCTAGAAAAAATTAGTACGTCAGGTTGAGGAGAAATTGATTGGGAAACAAGAACCGTTTTATAGACTACCCTATTCACATATTGATTGAAATTGAGTTGTTGTTGCATCGTTTGATTGGAGCGATCAGATTGTGGAAAAAGCACTTTTCGCTCTCCTAACCATCCTTTAAAATCAACTGCCACCAATTCAGGATGCGTAGGAGTGCTTCCCGTAAAATCGACATGATACCCACGTGCTTCGAGTTCTTGTGAAGTTCGTTTCCCTACAGTTGCAAGTTGGTGATAGGAATCAATTTGTGCTTGACGTAAATAAAATTCAACTGACCGAGGAGAAGTAAAAAAAATGACATCTGTTCTCGGAAAATCAGTTGCAGAAACAAGTTCAAAATCAATCAGCGAAATTGCAATTAACTCAATATCTTGTGCTGCGCAAAATCGACCTAATATACCTTCTGCATTGACATTTCTGCTTATGAAGATTGTTTTCATTCTTCCGCTAAACCTTCTTTAAGATCTTGCACGATTATTTCAGCTAGCCCTTCTAAATCATCGACTTCATATTCCTCCCAAATTGCACCCTCTTCCCAGTTGGTGCTAAACGAAACATACACATGATGTTCGTCAGGGCAGTATACGCCTAATGGCAATTGACAACCGCCATCCAATTGATTAAGAACTCCGCGTTCTACCCCTATTCTTTTGCGGACATCTGGTGTGTCGAGATGTTGAAGAATTGTTGCCAATTCGGTGTCTTCTTCACGAATTTGTAATCCAAGTACACCTTGAGCCGGTGCTGGAATAAATTCACGTGGATTTAGTATGACAACTTCAAATTCGGACAAATCGATTTCCAAGCGTGATACACCTGCATTTGCCAACAAAATAGCATCGTAGTTTCCCTCTCGTAATTTCTGTATACGAGTGGGTACGTTGCCCCGCAAATCTTGAATTGTTACATCCGGTCTGAAGCCCATCATTTGCGATTTTCTTCGTGCTGACGAAGTACCAACGATACTACCTACTTTTAAGTGAAATTGTTCGTTTATATCCACAGCTTCTTTGCGAATAAGGAGTAAGTCAGACGGATCTTCGCGTTCTGAAACGGCTCCGATAATTAACCCTGCTGGAGAATTTGTTTCCAAATCCTTATGTGAATGAACTGCTAAATCGATTGATTTGTCCAACAAAGCAGCTTCAATTTCTTTTGTAAAAAAGCCCTTCCCTTCCATTTTATCAAAACTTAGGTGTTGGATAATATCACCTTGCGTTTTTATTATTTTTATTTCAACCTCACATCCCAAATTTTCGAGTTGTGCTTTTACATGATTTGCTTGCCAAAGAGCAAGATCGCTACCTCTGGAACCAATTGTAATTTTCTTCATAACTGTGGTGTACTTAAATCAAGATTTTACCAAAATTTCTTTTGCCATTTTCATCGGAACGCTGATGTATTTTTTCTCCATGAATTCGAGCATTTTTTCGAGTGTCTCTTGTGCAGAGGCATCTAAATTAGCGATGTCCTGTGCAAAAATCGCTTTTGCAGTTTGTTTGATATCTTTAATTTTTTGAGGAACGTCACGCATTGCTATTTCCACTTGACGTTGCTTGTACATCATGTGGAATTTTTCCATTTCTTCAAAAAGAATTTGTTCCACATGTTGAATTTCTTTAGCACGTTCTTTCAAGTTTGCCTCACTAATCACTTTGAGGTAATCGACGGAAATGTGTTTCAGTGGAAATTTTTGAGCAATTTGAGGATCCAAGTCATATGGAATTGCGAGGTCAATAATTGTCTTTTTATTGGTTTCGCCTTGCAATAGCATTTCGTAAATTTCAGGTGTGATGAGGTGGTTTTCAGAACCCGTACATGTAATAATGACATCAAACCCTTTGGAGTATGTATTCAGTGCATCTAAAGCGTAAGCTTCTCCTTTGAGTTCATTCGCTAAGTTTTGAGCTTTTGCAAGTGTTCTGTTAAACACGACAAAGTTTGTGAACCCGTGTTTTCTCAAAAACCTACTCATGTTGGTGTTGGTAACTCCTGCACCTACAATAATAAATCGTGCATCCAACGCAATATTCAATTCACGTAACTTATGGTACGCTAATGATACTACAGAAACAGGTTTTGTTGAAATAGAAGTGTTAGTATATACTTTCTTAGCTGTTTCAATTGTATGGCGCATCAAGAGTCGAATAAAATCACCTGTCAAACCCATTCGCTTACAGGTTTCAAAGGCAGAACGAACTTGTGTGATAATTTCACGTTCACCAATCACCATCGAATCAATCGAAGAAGCCACACGAAGAATGTGTCCCACCGCTTGATCACCTTCAAGAACTTCGGCTGTTTGCACAAAGCGATTACGAACTTCCTCCTCCATTTGAGGATATAAGTCAAAAAAGAATTGTTCTAAAAAGACTACATCACAGTTTCCATTAAACACCATCATGTATTCTACTCGATTGCAAGTAGACAAAAACATCAATTCATCCAATTGAAGTTGTGCCTTCACTTGTCGTAATCGATATTCCTGTGAATCAGCATCGATATGTAAATTACCAATATCGCTGACCTCTAGGTTTTTATGGGTAAATGCTATGATTTTAAAATCTTTCAATTATTCCCTGTACTTGTTTATGCTACAAAAGTGCTACACAATGCGGTATTCATTGTCATACATTTGTCAGTTTTTGGTAATTTATATTGATTTTAAATAAGAAAAGCTGAGGGAGTGAAGAGAGTATTAAGCATAAACTTCCCCCCAATTACTAAACACAAAAAAGCGAGTCCCTCAAGACTCGCTCTCTTTCTCATTCTGTTATGTGGTCCCACCTGGGCTCGAACCAGGGACTTTCTGATTATGAGTCAGATACTCTAACCAGCTGAGTTATAGGACCATACTTTATTCATTTCTGAATGAAGTGTGCAAATGTAGTGTTTGAAACAATTAATTCAAAATTTTTACCCTATTTTCTATTTACTTAGAACTTCAACTTTCAATGATAACTCAGCTAACTGTGTATCATCTAAAGGAGCAGGAGCATCAATCATTACATCGCGGCCACGATTGTTTTTTGGGAAAGCGATATAGTCGCGGATAGAATCTGAACCGCCCATAGTAGCTACCAAACGGTCTAAACCAAACGCCAAACCACCGTGTGGAGGAGCTCCGTATTCGAATGCATTCATCAAGAAACCAAATTGCGCTTGTGCCTCTTCTTTTGTAAATCCTAACAAGTCAAACATACGAGATTGAAGCGCTCTGTCGTGGATGCGAATCGAACCACCACCTAATTCCACGCCATTCATTGCAAGGTCATAGGCATTAGCACGCACTTTTCCTGGGTCAGTATCGATGAGGGTAAAATCTTCCGGTTTTGGTGAAGTAAACGGGTGGTGCATTGCATGCCAACGTTTGCTTTCTTCGTCCCATTCCAATAGCGGAAAGTCAAGTACCCACAAAGGTTTGAATACATTAGGATTGCGCAATCCAAGTTCGTTACCCATGTGTAAACGGAGTTCGTTCATTTGTTTGCGCGTAGTGTCTAAATCACCGCTGAGAACAAGCAACAAATCGCCTGGTTTTGCATTGGCTTTTTCTGCCCAAGCTTTCAAATCTTCTTCAGAGAAGAATTTATCTACAGATGATTTGAATGTTCCGTCTGTATTGCATTTTAGGTAAATCAATCCTGTTGCTCCAATTTGTGGGCGTTTTACCCAATCTACTAGAGCGTCAAGTTGCTTACGAGTATATTCTGAACATTCTTGCGCGTTAATTGCAATCACGGTTTCGGCAGCATCAAAAACCTGAAACCCTTTGTTTTTTGCAACCTCATCAAGGTACACAAATTCCATGTCGAAGCGAATGTCTGGCTTGTCTGAACCGTATTTTTGCATTGCTTCAGCGTAAGTTATTCTAGGAAATTCTCCTTCAAATTGCACACCACGAATTGTAGAGAATAAATGCCTGATTAAACCTTCAAATGTATTGAGAATATCTTCTTGCTCCACAAATGCCATTTCGCAGTCAATCTGCGTAAATTCAGGTTGGCGATCTGCACGCAAATCTTCGTCTCGGAAACATTTTACAATTTGATAGTAGCGATCAAAACCTGATACCATCAATAATTGCTTAAACGTTTGAGGAGATTGTGGCAATGCATAAAATTCACCTTCATTCATACGACTTGGCACCACAAAATCACGTGCTCCCTCAGGAGTAGATTTGATTAAGTAAGGTGTCTCTATATCGATGAAATTTTGTGCGTCGAGGTATTTTCTCGTTTCTAACGAAACCTTGTGGCGCAAGAACAATTTTTGTTGAACTGGGTTGCGTCGCAAGTCTAAATAGCGGTATTGTGCACGCAATTCTTCACCCCCATCGGTATCGTCTTCAATAGTAAATGGAGGAGTTTTTGCACCATTCAATACGGTAAGTTGCTCAATCTGAATTTCTATTTCGCCTGTTGGAAGATTGTTGTTTTTGCTAGAGCGTTCTATAACAGAACCTGTAATTTGAATCACAAATTCACGACCTAACTTACGCACTTGCTCACAGAGTTCTTTGTTGACATCCATGTTAAATGCCAATTGGGTAATTCCATAACGATCTCTCAAATCGACAAAGGTCATTCCACCAAGGTCGCGCGAGCGTTGTACCCATCCTGAAAGGGTTACTGTTTGTCCAATATGTTCAGCGCGAAGTGCACCACAAGTGTGAGTTCTGTACATTCTTAAAAATTTGATGGACAAAACTACGTAAATTTTTCAACTCAACTACAAAATAGGCGGTATCAGAAAAGTTATTCAATCAAAATATTCTGCTCCAAAAATTATCGCTTAGTCTAAATCGGTTGACATTTTATTTTTCAAACAATCGTTGTGTTTTTTTTGGTAATGTTTGTATCACCAAATCATACGAATGGTCAATTAATTCGAAGATACTGGAATCGTCTAAATCCTCGTTGAAATGTACCGTATTCCAATGTTTTTTGTTCATGTGATATCCCGGTTGAACAGCTTGGTAGTTTTCGCGTAAGGATATAGCCCTTTGAGGATCACATTTGAGATTTACAGAGGAGTTGTTTTTCAACGAAATTAACGCAAACAACTTCCCTTCTACCTTAAACACTAATGTGTCATCGTCAAATGGAAATGACTCTGTAACACGCTGCTTAGCTAAACAAAAGTCACGAAGTAATTCTATATCCACGTAATCTTAATTGTGAAAAAGTGAGAAAATTTCGATCAAACGACTTGGCGGTACTACTTTATTGGGATAATCGTGCATTTCTTTCAATACCATATCTATAGCTTGTGCATTTAAACCCATTTTAACACCTAACTTACGTACCTTTGCAAGTTCTTCTTCGGAAGTTTCACCATCTACATTCATTAAAAGCACTAAACGATGAAATTGCACGATACGATCACCTTCCAATTTTGGCGGCGTATGGTCAATATACGTTTCGAAAATGGAGCGAAATTCTTCGGGAGTTACACCAAGTTGCGCTGCAATCGACATAATAAACTGAAATTCGATTTCTTTGATTTCGTCATCTGCATTGGCTAACTTGACTAATTGAGCTAATAGACTTAAATTTTCTTGATTTTTATTTTCCATGTAGCTAAAATCAAAAAAATATTTCAAATAACAACTATCTTATCTAAGATTAGTCATCTCATTAATCTAATTTACCACAACAGGGTATGACTTTCCATCAATCATAACAAAGTACATTCCTGTGGAAAGAGGAATCGTATTTAGTTGAATATAATTTTCACTAACATGTACAAATTCAAGTTGGTCAACAACATTTTGACCGAGTGTATTAATAAATGAAAAGGTTGATGCTTCTTCAATCCCCTCTATAGTTAAAATATTTTCAGTTGGATTGGGGTATATCCGCAGTTTCTCAGGATTTAAATTTACTGAAACTGGATTAAAATAGGTTTGCTTTCCATCAAAGTCAATTTGACTAAGTCGGTAATACGAAGTTCCCAATAAAGGATTAGAATCAATTTCATGATAAGTTTTTAATGCAGTAGAATTCCCCATCCCCTCTTTCGAAAGTACTTTGGTCCAATATTGACCATCTTGAGAGCGCTCTACAATAAAAGTTGCGTTGTTGGTTTCCGTTAGGGTATGCCAAATTAATTCTACCTGTCTATTCTTTAACACCGCATCGAAACTAATTAAATCAACTGGTAATATATCAATAGAAGATGTATTATATCCTACAAATGCGATGTCACTTCGAGATGATAATTGATGTTCAAATCGTGTAATAGATGAATAGTTAGCTGCATTAATGCCTAAATCAGCAAAATCGATGGCAATCATTCTAAAGTCTCTGTTCCCACTAGTTGAGCCACCACAGGCAGGAACTGCAGCCCGTGTAAAAAACTTCCAGCTTAAATTAGATACTTTTGGAATTGTTGCAAAATTTACTTCCAAAGGAGTTCCTATCACATTATTATCCGCATCATAGAATCGAAACCAATCATTCACTCCTGCTGTATAATCGCCAACCTGAGTAATGATGATATCAGGAATTCCATCATTAATTGAAAAATCGGCAATACTGGATACCGTATAAGAAATTACACCTCCGACATTAAACATCGCAGTTGATAAGTTTAGACCTTGAATACCATCACCTAAATATTGGGATGCATTATTCCCAAAAGGAGCAGGGACACAACCAGCCCCATTAAATTGACTTCCAACTCCGATTAACCCTCCTGCACCAGATACCGTTGCAGGCATTGCAATAAAATTTTGTGGGCTGTAAGTAACACCATTGGCGGTTAAAGTTGCATCATTAACACCTGTAGTCCAAACTGTAGAACCTGTTTGGAAACCCAACAAATGGTGCGTATTATTAGGTGATACGGGATTTATACTTCCTGTTGAACTTGTCCAAAATCCACTAAAATCAGTATATACACTTGTAACTGCTAATTGTGCATTAACACCAAATATTGAAAGGTGAAACAAGAGTAAAAGTAAAATAATCTTCATAGTGTAGCAACTAATTAGAATACGTACAAATCTACACCAATATAAGAATAAATACTTATAAAATCAATTTTTTTTCAAAAATTAATTCAACAAATAAATTGCTGCATTCAATAGCGTCGCAAAACTAACCCATGTGATATAAGGCAATAACAATATCCCTGCGAGTCGATCACGTTGCCAAAATGAGACAATGAGGTATAGGATGGCAACAATCAAAACGAGTATCTCCACTAATGCGAATCCAGGATTTTCCATCCCAAAAAAGATAAACGTCCATGCCATATTTAAGGCCAGTTGAGGATAATAAGGCAACGTAGCTTTAAAGCCATGCTTAACCCAAATGCGGTAATAGGCGATCCCCATTAATGTGAACAAGAGCGTCCATGCTGGTCCAAACAGCCAATTCGGCGGACTGAAAAATGGTTTGTTCAACTCGGCATACCACGAACCGACATTATTCATCGCAAAAAATGCGGGTAGGCTACCTAAAAATATAGTACCGAGGATGGAGAGTAGGAGTTCTGGGATTTTCATGGGGTGTTATTTGTTTTTATTTTGCAAGGTTTGCAACATTTGTTTTAAGTTGTGTACAGCGTATATGGGCATTACTTTTACCTGATCCATTTCAGCGAAATTTTCAGATGAAACACGTATGCCAAACGGGAGGTTTTTTTCTTTAAGGAATAGGAATAAACTTAACATTCTACCTTTAGTTCCCGCCTTGACTTCTATAGGGATTAGTTGGGTTTCGTTCTGATAGACATAATCTAATTCAGCCTGACTGTTGCGTGCTTCTCGCTGCCAATAATAAAGTGATTTTTTGCTATACGAATCTTCATTTTTAAGTAGCTCAAGACCCACAGCTAGTTCAGCGATATTTCCTTTATTAATCAATGAAAAATCATCTTGAATAAATAAATTTCCAATTTCCAAACCAAGTAACCGCTGAAAAATACCCGTATCATAAATTAAAAACTTACGTTTTTTTGGGTTCGTTTCGGCACCAAGCGGAATTCCATTTGCTGCACTATGCGTAACAGGATAGATAAGACCTGCCAATTGTAAAAGATGCAAGCATTCTTTGATCTGAGGGTAATTAAGGGTAGATTCGGGATAACTGTACGTAAACTTCGACCCCATTTGAGCTGCAATAGTATTAAAAACTTCGATTAATCGAATAGCTGGAAAAAGTGCTTTGTATTTATCGAAATCTGCCTGAACTGAAATAATTAGATCATCAATTATACGTTGCACATCTAGTAATGACTTTCCTTGTGCATAAGCCTTTACTACTTCTGGCATTCCACCTATAATGAGAAATTTTTTATGTAGAAGCATTATTTTTTGATGAATTGCTTCTGGCAGTGGTTTTTGAAAATGATGCTGTTCTATATAGTCGAGTAAGGTCTTTTCATTAATAGCAATTAAAAATTCTGGAAAACTAAGTGGGTACATAAACAGTGATCGGATTCGACCGACGCCAAAAGAAGGCAGTTCTGCCAACGCAAATTCAAGTAATGATCCAGCAGCAATCACATGTAAATCAGGCATTGATTCATAAAAAAAACGTAATTTACCAATAGCTTGTTTACAGGCTTGAATTTCATCCAAAAAAAGTAACGTTTTGCCCGAAATTATGGGTGTATTTTGAAGCAAAGCAAGTTGTTCGCAAATTTCATTTACCGAAAAGTTCGAATCGAAAAGTTCTTTATATGCTTGATTTTCCTCAAAATTTATTTCCAAATAATGCGTAAAATGCGTACCTAATTTTCGTACAGCAGAAGTTTTTCCAACCTGACGTGCACCACGAATCAATAACGGTTTACGCTCTTTTTCTTCCCGCCATGCGTCTAGTACTTCATCTACTTTTCTTTGTAAATACATTCCTCAATTTCATTTTTCCAAAGGTAAATGTACATCAAAATTTCATTTTTCCAAAGGTAAAGGAACTTTAAAATTTCATTTTTCCAAACATAAAGTGTGAAATAAAGTTATTAAACCAAAACGGTCAACGTTATTTAGGGAAGTGCATACTTCAACTATCCGTCCTCAAAAATCAACCAACCGATAAAATTCAGACTAAATTTTCATAACTAAAATTAAGAAATAATATTCTTATTAGCTATGTTTGTAGCCTAAACAATTTGAAACTACTATATTATGAGAAAAAAATACTCTTCTAAATTTAGAAACTATCATGTTATGAAAAATGTGAAAATAATTTGCATTTTTTCGCTTTTAATTTTACCAATTTGGCTTTTTTCACAAACGCCTGTACAGTTAATAGAATTCAATGATATTGCTCCGGGTGGTGGTAACTATTGGACGACACCGACCGAAGTTAGTGGGAGAGTGTTTTATCAATACCGAAACAGTGGAAACTCAAACCACTATCTTTACGTTACTGATGGAACAACCAATGGTTCTTCTCTATTAAGGACTTTTAATGGTCCGATTTCTGCGCCTCATGTTATTAATAATAATCAATATTTATTTTTAGCTGACAATGACGGTGATAATAGATATGAAGTTTGGACATCAGACGGCACAGTAGGAGGAACTACACAATTGATTGAATTTAGTCAAGTTTCTGGTTTTGGGTGGCCAACACCAACTGTTATCAATAACAAGGTGTTTTATCAGAATAACACACAATCTTCTACAGGTCATTTATATGTTACTGATGGAACAACTAGCGGTTCTTCGCAACTTATGAGTTTCAATGATATAATTACATACCCTCATGTAAAAAGTCAAACACAATATCTTTTCTGGACTGATAATGATGGTGATTTTATGCCTGAATTATGGACTTCAAATGGAACAAGTGGTGGAACACAACAATTGTTTGAGACGGGGTCCGTTTATGCAGTCGGTTCGCCTGGTCCTGGAATCGAAGCAGGGGGAAAAATGTTTTATTGTTACCTAGCACAAACTTCATCAGGAGAGCTGTATGTAACAGATGGAACCCCAGGGGGATCAGGTTTTGTCGGAGCATCTATAACGCAAATTCATTCACCCCATGTTATTGGAAATCAATTTATGTTTACCACAGATATAGATTATAATGCTCACGGTGAGATCTGGACATCAGACGGTACAAATCCTGGAACAACTATGTTATTTGAAAGTACAGCTCCTTACTACTCCGCGCCTCCAATTAATACCCTTGTAGTAGGAGGTAGGGCTTATTATCATTATTTGACCAATGGTTTCGGTCACCATTTAATTGCTTCAGATGGTACTGCAGCAGGAACTAATTTTTTAAAGACATTTAGCGAAGTTTTTGTATCTCATCACACGATTAATGGAAATCAATACTTATTTATAGCTGATGATGATAATAACAATAGACTTGAAATTTGGACATCTAACGGCTCTGTAGGTGGAACAACACAACTATTTGAATTCAGCGATGTTACAGGGTCTGCATTTCCTAGTCATTATGAAAGAAATGGTAGGGTTTATTACCACCATACAGGTTTTAATAATAACTCTTATTATTTAGCTTCAACAAACGGTACTTCTGGAGGGACATCCCAAGCCTTTTCTAGTAATCAAACAATAAAACACCATCACGATATCAATAATTTTGGCGGAAGATATTTATTCGTTGCGGACAATGATGGAGATCAAAAACTTGAAGTTTGGACTTCAGATGGTTCAAGCGGAGGAACAACGCAAATTTTTGAATTTGCTGCCAATGCTGCCAATAATACGCCTATTGTCTCCGAAGTTAATGGAGTTAATTATTATCAGTACGAAAATTCTGGAGGCGGAACCTCTAATCTTTATGTATCCGACGGAACTCCAGCTGGTTCATCTAACATAGGTTCATTTAATGGGAAAATCAACGTGCCCCATAGTATAAATGGGGATCAGTATTTATTTATTGCTGATAATGATCAAGATGGAAGGCAAGAAGTATGGAGTGTTTCAGGGTTAGCTAATATTGAGGACATAAAACAGCAAAGTACTTTTCAGGTTTATCCAAATCCTACTCAAGATTTTATAACAGTTTCTAGTGATGAATTATTTGTAGGTACGAGTTATTCTATCATTGAAATTACTGGTAAAATTGTTGGGTCAGGTGTAATAGAACACGATTCCAGTAGCACTATTTCATTGCAAGATTTACCTAAAGGAATTTACATTCTTCAATTGAGCAATAAAAACTTAGATAAACGATTTAGAATTGTAAAACAATAAGTTTCTATTTCTTTTTTATATAGTTCTATTTAGAAATACCCCTTGTGTTTTTTATGACCAAGGGGTATTTTATAATTAACCCTCTCCTTTTTTGGAAATTAACCCGCATTATTCAAGGGTTTTCGTTTATGAAAAGTCAAAAAGCGAATAGATTTGGGGAGCACAGAAGTTTTTAATACTCGGAAGTGTCACCCCACTTTTGGGGGTTAAAAATTTCGAGCATTTCCAAAGATAGCAGGCTGTTTGGCTTTGTAATAGGAAATTCATGAATAATGTGGGTTAAACGGTATAAGCCAATGTTTGGGTTATTAATTGAATTGTTGAGACAAAGTCCTAAATAAACCGTTTTACAAATTCTGCCTTTCTATTTCTGCTCACTTGAAGTCTTTTCCCATCGGTTGTTTCTACTTCTCCACCATCACCTTTGTAGTAAGCCACCACATGTCTTAAATTCACAATTGTGCTTTGGTGGACTCTAAAAAAACCAAATTCATTAAGTAAGGTTTCATATTCTCCTAAAGTTTTGGAAGAAGTATATTTTTTGTTTTCTTGTGTGATGAATATAGTATAGTTTCTATCACCTTCTAAACGTATCAAGTCTTCGAGGGCTATCACTATAAAACCTTCTATGTTGGAAATCACTATCTTTTTTATCTTTTTATCATCTCCATAATTCTCCACCAAGACTTTTAGTCTTTTGTCTGAATTACTCTGAACTTTTTCAATGTGATCCATCGCCATTTGAACCGTATTAACTAATTCTTGAGTTTTTATTGGCTTCATCAAATAACCAAGTGCACTAAACTGAAAAGCTTTGATTGCAAATTGATCGTAGGCAGTGATAAAAATGACTTCAAATGTTTTATTGGGAATCTGCTCCAACAAGTCGAAGCCAGTTCCGTCTTTCATTTGAATATCTAGGAATACAATGTCAGGGGAGAGGTTTTGGATTGCTTCAATTCCAGTCTTAACACCATCAGCTTCTCCTACAATTTCAATGGTATCATTGAGGTTTTTCGTCAGATTATTAGCGAGCATAAATCGCGCATCCTCTTCGTCGTCTATTATCAATGCTTTAATCATGTTGCTTTTTAAGTTTAAATGTGATGGTTGTGCCTTTATTTGGTGAACTATCAATGACTAGGTCACCATCAATACGTTGCTTTGTGATTGAAATGCCTTTTGAATTTTTGCTCGGTGATGGATTCTTGGTGTCAAACCCAACACCATTATCTTTGATGGTAACTTGAATGTAATCTACATCAAAATCGGTGATTTGAATGTCAATTTCACCTTCCTTATTGTTTAAAGGCAAAACACCGTGCCAAATGGAATTTTCAACAAATGGTTGCAGTAATAAGGGAGCTGTTTTTAAACCCGTTGAAAGACTTTCATCTATGTGAATAGTATATGTAAAACAATCTTTACATCGGAGCTTTTCGAGATCCATGTACAAACGCAAGGTTTCAATTTCTTCCGCTAGCGTTATTTTAGTTAATCCACTATTTTCTAATATTTTTCGCATGAGTTGAGCAAAATCCGCCATGAAATCATTCGCTTTGTCAAGATCTCCTTCTACATAGATCCGTTGGATACTATTCAGGGCATTAAAAATGAAATGAGGATTCATTTGAGCACGGAGCGCTTTGTGTTCTAGTTGTGCTGCATGCTTCTCGATTATTAATAATTTTTGCTTTCTGTGGTAATACATCCATAAAATGATAGCTACCAATAACCCTGCAAGTGTAATAAACAAATAAGTGCGCTCTCGAATTTTAGCTTCTTTTTCTTCTATTTCCAATGCTGAGACGCGCTCTTTTTCTCGCATTAGTTCGAGTTCTTGTTCTTTTTGGGTGGTTTCGTATTTTTCTTTGAGTTCTGATACAATAACCTGTGTTTTTTCATCATAGAGGTTTGATTTATGCAAGGTTACTCTTTCATACGCTTCTAGAGCTTCTTCATATCTATTGAGGGACTTATATGAATGGTATAAATTAGAGTTTAACCAACCTTTTTCCATATCAAGTCCCTCTTTATTTTCAATTAAAGACAAGCCCTTTTTTGACGCTTCTATTGCATTAGCATACTCCCCTCTATTTCGGTAGAATACTCCTTTAATCCGATAGAATTCTGCTTGTTTTGAAGGGTTGTCAATCGACATATAATAATACTCGCTTTTTCCCATTGCTTCATCAGCTTTTTGTAGCATTCCAAGAGAATTATATGAAATTGCTGCATTTAAATAGCCGCCAGCCAGCGTAACAACATCATTGAGTTCTTCTTGAAGCAGAAACAGCGTATCCAAATATTTTAAACTTTCACTATCATTATACATATTAAGATAAAACGTCGATAAATTAATAATTGCTACTGACGCTTCCCTGTGAGCACCTATCCCCATTAATATTTCAAATGACTGTTTCTGGAGCTTTATTGCTTCTTCCCTTTGTGTTTCATAACTTAAAATAGCTATTTGACCGAGACATAGAGCCTCCTGTAACTTATCATTAATTTCAACACTAATATCCAGTGCTTTGTATGCAAGTTCTGTTGCTAACTCAACATTACTAACTTTTAGCGCATTAAACCCTTGTTGTCTTAAAACCTTGCATAATCCAAGTTTGTTTTTTTGTTTTTCAAAACCAATGTATGCTTCCTTGGCATGTTTTTTTGCTTTTTCTAAATCTTGTTGTCTTTCAAAATGTTTCGAATATAATAAGTGTGCTGTGGCAATCCCGTATTCATTCTTTTTGGATGTACTGTAACTCCAAAGTTCATCTATATAGCCTTTTCTTTCTTCATCAGAAGTTTGCCAAATACTAATGTTTATTATTTTCTCCCAAAGTTCTATTTTAGACGTTTCATCTTTTGTGTTTGGTAGTTTACTTAATAGACTATCTAGCTCATGTCCACTTGAAAACAAAGTAATAAAACAAAGTAAAAGAAGAGCGGTAATTTTTATGGTTATTCTCATATCGGGGATAATTATTTTTTAATTAGAAACCAATCCACCCAAGCATCCATCTGTTTTACAGATTTCGGGCGAAGTAAAATCTCTCTTTTTTCGTCTAGTAAATACATCGTAGGTGTTCCAAAAACATAGTAATCATTGACAATAGGGCTGTCCCATTTTTTGAAATCGCAGGTAGAAATAAAAGGGAAGTTTTTTACAAAATCACGATAGGCTTCTTGAGTTTCATCTAAGGATACGAAAACCACTTCAACTCCTTGCTCCTTCCATTTTGTGTAATGTTTAGCTATTTCGGGGAGCTCTTCTGTGCATTTGGGACACCAACTTGCACCAAAAACGATAACCGTGTAGTTGCTTTTTAAGTCTGAAAGCTTTTTTGGAAATTTCTTTTGGTCAACGTTCGGAGCATAATTATCCCCTTTAAACAAAATGTCTGGAGCAGTATTCCCTTTTTTCATCGCACGATAGGTCTCCAATTGTTTAGCAAGGTCGTTATCAATCGTACAACTTACCTCATTGAGTACTTTTAATGCTAAGTACTCTGAAGCATCAAACAAACTATGGCGTTCTAATAAGTCAAATAGGTAATCTGTGACCTCGTTGAGCATTTTCTCATCCTTGACAAGGTGTATCATCATCGCATCTATGGATGTTTTCATTTCTTCAAATACAGCTTCAAGCTCTCGACCACTGTTTTCCAATAGCCAGAAATGACTTTCAATAGCGTCTTTAAACAAACCACTTTTGTAAAGACGTTGATCTGTATAATCTAAATTTCGAAACGCTTCAATAGTTGTTGGTATTTCCTCTGGACGATACTGCGCAACTACCGATACCGAACTTACCAGTTTCCTTGCCGGTAAAAACCAACGTGCATAACTGTCTTTGGGGAGGTTGGCTATAAACAAGCTGTCTTCCTTTTTTATACGTCGTTTCTCAGCAATGATAGCATTTTTTGGTTTTTCGTGTAGGGCAAACAAACTGTCTTGCTGATACATTTTTTGTAAATAGATCCATGCACTCAAGGCTTGTTCTCGTTTCGGGTGTTCATTTGCATATTGCTCGAACCATTGGTTTTCTTGTCCTTTTTTGATACTAATGGTTTCTGTATAACTCAATGCTTCACCAATTATTTCTATATCCTCACCACTTAAGATAACAAACAGCGGTTTTTCATCCGCAGACATTAAATAGCCCACTCCATAATCATCTGTTGAATAGTTGAGTTTGAAATTACCTTGTTCATCAATTTTAGTCGTTGAAATAGGGTAGGTTTTTAAACCATTAAATCCATCAAGTTTTATTTGTTGGTTGGCTAATAAAATGAGGTTACCGCTTATGGTTTGGGCAAACCCAAAAAAGGAGAAGTTTATTGTTAAGATAAACAGTGCAGAAGTATATAAAATCGTTGTTTTTTTCATTTTTCCAAATAATAAATATACAACAAAGCTACTAAGCTGTGTTAAATTAGCTTCTCAAAATTACTTATCTTATTTAGAGTGAGGTAGATAAATATGATGCATTTAATACGTTTAGGATTCTAAAATATTTAGAACTAGTTGCTCAACCCATCTAAAACAGCTAAAAAAAAACCTGTTTGTATTAAATCAAACAGGGGGGTTAAGTAAGAATCAATATTTTTTTCGCTCAAGATTAATCCTTGATGCAACGCACAGAGTCTCCGTTTCCTCGGTTGAAGGTGTTCATGTAGGCATTGCTGCTGTTGAAGTAGAGGTTGCGCGAATTGGTACTGATAACCGTACTGCTCCAATAGCGGCCGTACTCGCCGACATTGAAGAGCGAACCAGTGCTGCTTGTGCGGAAGCCTGCCACAGGCAATCTCAGAGGTGAAGCAAAGGCTCCAGCGCTGGTGTTTGCGCTCCAACTTAAACGTTCCGCATTTATTTCTGTCTCTGTAGGTAAGCGGTAACCACTTGGGCATGGGTTATTTACCCCATTAACACCCTGCCATAAGTTCGTGTTTTGTGGGCTGCGCCAATCATTAGGTGAGGTGGACGATAAAATAAAATCTCCATGTCCAGGCTGGTCGGTACTACTTAAGGTGCTTATTGTTGGAGAGGTGCGGCACTGATGGCCATCTGCTCCTCGACCCCATTGATATAAATCTCCGTAAGAGTCCACATCTGTACTTGAAGTGGCTACTTGAGAAGCCCCTAAGTTTCTATCCATCCAAGTGTCACCTGTAGTAGGATTGGTAACATCAATTATTGCTGTTGGTATACCAGTACAATGAACTGTTCCTGGAGGGTAAGTAGGAGTCGCTGCATCAACAGTTATTTCCAATGTACACATCATACCTCCAATATTAATAGCAAAACTTGCTGTTCCGCTTGCACTTGGTGTTCCTGTAATGGTGTAAGTCAGTGTTCCAGCTCCACTAGCAAAGTTTCCTGCTGTAAGTGTAGCAGTTAATCCTGTAACTCCAGTAGAAGTAACTACTTGTCCGTTGTGAGCTCCACCATTTCCACCTGTGTAATTAATCTCAGCAGAAACGCCGCTTGCAGCCACACCTTCAACTAAAGTTCCGTTAATGGTTGCTCCTGCACAATCTAGCGTAGAAACAGCACCACCCCCTACGGTAACTTCAAGTGTACATGACATACCACCAATGTTTATTGCAAAACTTGCTGTTCCACTAGAGTTGGGTGTACCAGTAATCGTGTAAGTCAGAATTCCTGCACCAGTAGCAAAGTTTCCTGCTGTAAGTGTAGCAGTTAATCCTGTAACTCCAGTAGAAGTAACTACTTGTCCGTTGTGAGCTCCACCATTTCCACCTGTGTAATTAATATCAGCAGATACACCACTTGCAGCGACGCCTTCAACTAAAGTTCCGTTAATGGTTGCTCCTGCACAATTTAGCGTAGAAACAGCGCCACCATTCACAGTAATTTGCAAAGCACAAGACACTCCACCAATGTTTATAGCAAAACTTGCAGTTCCGCTTGCACTTGGTGTTCCTGTAATATCATAAGTTAATGTTCCAGCTCCGCTAGCAAAGTTTCCTGCAGTAAGTGTAGCTGTTAATCCTGTAACTCCAGTAGAAGTAACTACTTGTCCGTTGTGCGTACCACCGTTTCCTCCAGTATAATTAATTTCGGCAGAAACTCCACTTGCTGGAACTCCTTCAACTAAAGTTCCGTTGATGATTGCTCCAGCACAGCTGAGTGTTGAAATACTACCACCACCAACATTTACTGAAAGCGTACAAGACATGCCACCAATGTTAATGGCAAAACTAGCTGTTCCACTAGAGTTAGGTGATCCTGTAATTGTGTAAGTCAATGTTCCTGCGCCACTAGCAAAGTTTCCTGCTGTAAGTGTAGCGGTTAATCCTGTAACTCCAGTTGATGTAACTACTTGCCCGTTGTGAGCACCACCATTACCACCTGTATAATTAATATCAGCAGATACGCCACTTGCAGCAATACCTGCAACTAAAGTTCCGTTGATAGTTGCTCCTGCACAGTCTAGCGATGTTACCCCACCGATTAACTGACCAGAAAAAGTAACATTATTAATATCTGAAATTGTGTGGCTTTCAACGCTACCGTTAGTTAAAATAATTTCCATTTGGGTAGAACTCCCATTGAAGCGAATACTGTCAATTTCTGTAATAGGATTGGTTTCAGTCCCAGATGTTTTATTTACTTCTTGTTGAATTTGCCCAAAAGTAGGTAAACTCAATAACGTTACTAGTATAAAATATATCTTTTTCATGCTATTCGTTTTTATTGGATGATAATAGGTTTAGTAATTACTTTATTTGATGTAGAGATTTTACACAAATAAGTGCCTGAACTCATATTTCCATGACTATTTACAGACCAAGCAATTTGCGTAACTTCATTATGCATCCCTTCAAACAAATGAGCAACTTCTCTTCCGTTAATATCAACAATTGAAATGGTTACTTTGCCTGAAAAATTAGATTCAAAATTGACTGTTACTTTATCTGTTGCAGGATTAGGATAAATATTCAATTTTTCTGAAATAATCAGAACTTCTTCCTCAATATTCGCCGTTCCTTCAAAAGCATAATTATCAATATCATCGATATTCCAAGTGTTTGTTGTTCCGTCAAGTTCATAAAGCATCATCTCTGCTGCTCCAAACTTAATACTTAAAATATCAGCAACTGGAAAACTTTCTGTGTTACTGTTATTTAATGTGACAATAAGGTTCTGTCCAAATCCAATAGTAGAGATTACAAGGAGTAGGACTAAAAAGATTATTTTTTTCATTGTATTTAATTTACATTACTGTAACAAAAGTAGTTAATAAATATTAGGCACAAAAATACCAGCACCTGTACTTATCCGTTGGTCAATAGGCGAGTATAGAGAGCTGGTTTTTATTATCGCTTGGTATATTATATATAATTGTGGTGTTCGAAACTAAATCTGTAGTGAGCTTTAATAATAGGTTTTCTCACTCCCCCCAAACCTCAAAAGTTGGAAAGCCTTTCACGCCGTTTGCGTTGTAGAAATCGATGAAACGAATTGCGAAGTAATAGCCGTTGCGGGATTGGATGAGGTAAGTGAAGTTGGAAAAGACCTGAAAAATATTTTGGTCGAAATTGAATTCTTTCCAATCGTAGCCAATAACATTGAGGTTGTAACTTAAATTTGCATTTTCAAAATTATTTAGTTCAATCGCATCCCAAAACAATGCTGTTTTCTCAGCTCTGACATGATTGGGGTTTAGCAATACACCCACCACTGAATACGGACTATGACCATCAAAAATGTGCGTATAAACGGTAAATTTCAAATCCCACGTATCAAATGGAGGTTCCACCTCTATTTCTGTCCCAGTTTGAAAGTTTAGACCTACGTAATTGTAAGCTGAATTTCGGTGCAAAACAATTTCGTTCACTTCGGACGTCCCTACGCGTATCCATTTAAGTTCTACTGTCTCACCTTGCATAGTCATTTTTAGTTTGTAGTATCCTTGGTGTTGACCTAAATGATTCATACCGCTATTGATGAGGTAGATACCGGGTTTATCTTCAAAATTGAATAAGGGTGATGTATTGTAATACCCTTCTGGCGATTCATAGATCCAATCTTCTGTAGATGTGTTGACATCGTCGGAAAGATTATGATGGGGTAAATGAATGGCTCCCATGATTTTAGCGCTATTTAATATCAAGTGATGAACAGTATCGCTACAAGCAAAGGCAATATCCCAACTATCTTTGTCTTTAATTGCGACTATTGTGCTGTTTTCCAAATCATAAAACACTTGATTTTTATAGGTTTCTCCCATTTCCAATTGTACTTGCCCAACGGATGGTGAATAGTTACTTGGAACGGGGTATTCCTTTAGGCAAGAGGTTAAAACTGCACTTAAACAAATGAATAACAAGTGCTTATTTAAATAGTTTGGCATGGTATTTGATTATTTATCATTGAACACAAAGTTGTATTTAAGCGACAGAAAAACACTGCGACCTCGGGCAACATTGTTTGCTCCGCCACCCGAATGCGCTCCTCCACCTGTACCCGTTCGGTTAACTTGCTGAACATCGAATAGGTTTTTAACCCCCAACGTCAAGTTCAGACGCTTTGCCCACAGTTGACGTGAAATAGAAATATCCATCATGTGGAAAGCATCTGTTTCACCCAAAATCGGATTGCCATTTGCGTCTAACATATAATTGGGTTGTACACCGCTGAACTTGTAGAATACACCAAACTTTAGTCCCGTTTTTGTCCAATCGTACAACAAGGATGTTCGTGCTTCGGGATAGTTTAGGAAATCGGGATAACTGTATTCAGGACTTTCAATTTTATACGCTAAATAGGCAAAACCGGCACTGATTTGTAATCCTGAAAAGGCATATTCTACAGCTATATTGGCTCCAGTAGTTTGTGATTTCGATAGATTGAAATAGCGATATTCCATCGTTCCTTCTACCACTTGCAAGTTAATTTGATCGCGTATATCATTGTAGAATGTTTTGAGTTCGAAACCAAATTTGTTTTTTTTCAAGGAATAATCTTTGCTGATATTGAATTGCAAATTAGTGGATGTTTCGGCAGATAAATTGGGATTTCCTTGTATGTTGTGATTGATATCTACAAAATCAAAATAAAGCTCTTTGACACTCGGGGCCCTGAATCCTTGTGCGATAGATGCACGAAAAATCCAATTTTTTAAATCGTATTTCAGGTGAATAGATGGAATAGGTCGTGTTGCATACATGGAATTATATCCATAGCGGACTCCAGGTTTTACAAGAATATGTTTAACTGGTTTCCATTCGGCTGTGACAAACAAATCGGCGTAATCCATCGTTTTTCGCCCAGATTCAATGCGCACTCCTTCCATTGCTTCGTGACTTACTTCGTAGCCAATTTCTGTATTTATTTTCCCTGATTTGGAATTAAAATAGAAATTTCCACGACTCATGTACTGATTATAGCCCGTTGTGTCATGCATTTGCATATTACTCGAAAGTTCTCTTTCCAACGTATTTAAATCAGTTACATAAGTGTTTTTAAAGCGAACATAATGTGCCCCCGATGCCAGTATTTTAGCATTCCATAGCATTCCGATTTTGGTTTCAAAATGTAAAGAGCCAGTATGCCTTGTGGTGTGATACTCGTCATCAAAAGCACGTTGAAAATAGGGTTGTAGCGGCATCCCACGATTGATCATTTTTTCATAGTATCCTTCATAATTTAGACGTAAATTCCAATTATTTCGAATATATCGATAGTTAAATCCACCAAAATACTGTTCTTTCGGTTTCCATTGATGTGTTCTAGATGTATCGGCAGGAGTTGCTAAAGGGAATGCCCAAAAATTATCGTTGGGTGACCACCCGTCAAAGAAATAACGTCCGCCGTGCACTTCGAGCATGTGATTTTTGAAGCGTTTACCAATTTTTAAATCCGCATTATATTGCCCAATACTTTCGTAATAGTTTTGTCCAGCAATTTGCCATGAACCTTGTAAATTCTTTTTTGTGATGATATTGATTGTCCCGGCTAGTGCATCGCTACCATAGTTTACACTTAATGGTCCTTCTATAATTTCAATTCGCTCTACATTATTGAGGTTAATTTGACTTAAATCGATATTGCCGTCCAAACGACCTATCATGGGGACTCCATCAACCAATATTTTCACGTTTTGTCCGCCAGTGCCTTGTAATTTCACTCCAGTCCCTAAAACATTATCCTGTTCCAATCGGATATTTAGTTCGTTGGAAAGCACGTCGTTTAACGAAACGGCTCCCATTGCTTCTATTTTTTCTTCGGTAATAATTTTGGAAGCGTAAACCGATTCGCGCTGGTTTTGTCCTTTATAAGAAGCAGTTACCAAGACTTGATTTAACAGACGCTGCTCAGGTGACAACGCAATGGTAAGTTGACGTTGCCGGGCATCTACCCAATGCAATTGATTGTATTGCGTATAACCCAGACTTTGAACTTCTATTAACAACGCAATGGAATCGTGAATAGAAACAGAAAATTGCACTTGTCCGTTAAAATTGGTGACTGATTGATAAGAGAAATTGCTTGCAGCATGTGTAATGCGTACCTGAGCTCCCGGAATCTCACTTGAATCTGGAAGCCCAGTTATACGCACGATAGTTTGTTGTGCAACTAGCTGTGTGCAGAGAATAAATAGTGTTATGAATAGTGTTTTTTTCAACTTTTTTAATTGAAATCTTCTTTTACTGAACATTAAATGGATTTCACCAAATCGCGCCATGCTTGCATTTCAGGAATACCAGGTTTGCGTTTACCAAAAAGTGTGATGATTAATTCCCCTTGTTTATCAAAACATTCAATAGAGGTAACTTCTCCATCTTCTGTTGGTTTGCGTACTATCCATGTTTGGTCAATGTCTTTTTCACGGATATGTAAGTTGAAATCCGGATCCAAGACATTTAACCATTCGTTGTGGTCTACAATTTTTTTGACAGGGCCAGTGTGAATGCCGATTGCACCTCTATTTCCGACAAAAACCATAATAGGAAGTTCTGTGGAACTTGCTGCTAACAGAGCTTTGCGTAATCCATCGTTGCCTATTTTTTCTGCGAAGTAAGTAGAAGGCGCATTTTCCAGTGCTTCGATACGGTGTAATTTATATTTGTTAATCATCCCGAAGAAATGGTGTGTATCTTGCAAATTAATCCAATCTTCTTTGAATGTTTTAAAATCAGGCTCCACTTCGCGCACTTCACGCAGGTGTTTAGGTACAACAAAAGGTTCTACAAGTTCATGAGCTGTTTGGTTATCGTCTTTGTATGTTTTCACAATGTGATGAAAAGCATCATCGTTGCTGACAGAAGTCAAATACACTTTGTGAACTGCCGAACCATACTTATCAAATAGTTGAATACTTTTTCTTTCTTTACTTCCTTCTCCTTCTTGTACAGCAAAACAACTTTTCCACGAAGATGGAAATAATCGAAGATCAATATCATCACCAACAAACAATGCAGCATGTGGGTTCCACGAATAATTCAAATAAACTCCTTTGCGCTCGTGCACAACGCTATCATTTCGTGTGATGCCATTCGCAAAACCTAACGATTCGAATTCTGCCATCAATTTTTCAAATTCAGGACGAAGGCGCGTAACTGTTTTCCCTACTTGTGTAGCTAATAATTCTACTTCACTTACATCTAATTCCGCTGCTGCATTTCTAATACGTAAATGCGGATTTTCATTGGTTAAATCCTGCCATTTTTCGGCTAATGTTTTTTGTTGTGTTTCCATTTTTTTATTGTTTTACGTTATTTATCGGAAAGAAATATTCTTCTCCGAGTTTTAAAAAAGGTATTTCATAAATTTTCTCTAACAACTCACACGTGACCAATTGTTTATTACTAATATCTGCTACAAGTTCCCCATTTTTAATAAAAATGAGTCGATTTGCTGCGTTCAATGCCATATTAATATCGTGCAATACAGAGATGACTCCAACCCCATTTTGGGTGAGTTCGTTGCTGAGGTTAATGAGTTCTTGCTGGTGTTTTAAATCCAAATTATTTACAGGTTCATCTAGGAAAAGAAACTTATTTTTTAAACTAGTAATTTCAATACTGGAAAATAATTGAGCGTAAACGCGGGCAACTTGTACCCGTTGCAATTCTCCACCAGACAAGCCACTTATTTTTCGCGTTCGAAACGGAGTTAAACCAAACTTTTCAAGTACTAACTCAACGATTTTCAAGTCTTCCACACGTGGATTTTTGTGATAATAGGGATAACGCCCCATTTTCACTAACTGTTCTACCGTAATTTCGGAAGATATTTCATTGTGTTGACTCAAAAATGCACGATGTTGTGCTAATTCATGCGTTTTTAATGCTGAACCCAACGTATAATTTACGTGGCCAGAAGATGGTTTTATGCCGCCCGCCAGTAAGCGCAAAAAAGTAGATTTACCTGCGCCATTTGGCCCTAAAATAACAGCGTGCTCGCCAGGTTTTATTTCCAATGAAATATCGCCTAGTATAAGTTTCTTTTTGATGGAATATGTCAATTGATTCACAGCTATCATACGCCTATTTTACGTTTGTTTTGCAGAATGATATACAAGAATACAGGTGCGCCAGCTAATGATGTAATGATTCCGATTGGCAATTCTTGTGGAGCTATTATCGTTCGACTTATCGTGTCTGCCACTACTAAAAACCCTGAGCCCAATAATATTGAATTGAGAAGAATAAAGGAGTTATCTCCCCCTTTCAACAAGCGTATAATGTGTGGCACAACCAAACCTACAAAACCAATAACGCCCGTAAAACTTACACACGTACTCACCAATAGCGAAGCAAATAAAATGATGATTAGTTTTTCCTTGCGAATGTTAATACCGAGGTACGTAGCATTTTCTTCACCTAAAGATAATGCATTGAGTACTTTTCCTTTGAATAGCAACACACCCATTGCTGGAATATTAATTGCAGCTAGGATACCGACATTTGTCCAATTAGCATTACCTAAGCTACCGAGCATCCAAAAGGATATATCACGTAATTGTTCGTCTTTGGAAAGAAATGTGAGCAATCCTGTTATTGATCCGCCGAGCGCATTTAGTGCTATTCCTGTCAATAATAAGGTCGTTAAAACGGTATTCCCTTTCGAGTGTGCAATTATGATGGCAAGCAACATCACGGAAACCGCGCCGATAAACGTGAATATATTTAACGCAAATAAACTTAACCACGAAACGGTAAATAATGCAGGAATTCCTAATACTATAGCAAAAGCAGCAAAAGCAGATGCTCCTGTTGATACACCAATCAATCCTGGATCTGCCAATGGATTTCGAAACAACCCTTGCAGTGCAGCACCAGCAATGGACAACGAAGCACCAATGAGCAAACCAAGTAAGATTCTGGGCAGTCGTAGGTGAAAAAATACGGATTTACTCAAATCATCGACAGATGATACGCTCACTCCAAATTTTTCCCCGATAATAGAAAATACATCCCCAATACGTATATCGAATGAACCGGAAATTATTCCATGAACAATTAACACTATCCACACCAAGATAATGAGGATGTACCAACTACTATTGGAGCGAATTTGTATCAATTTAGTTGTTTTAATTTTTCGATAAATTCTGCTAAAGCTTGCGGTAAACGTGGGCCAAAGGAACTAACTAACGAGCCATCCATACTGATGACATGTTTGTTTTTCCCTGCATTCGTGAGGTCAAATCCTGGAATTTGCACCAATCCTTCAATACCACCCATACTTTGTAAACCTGTATCAAAGAGAAAAAGCACATCTGGGTTTACACTAACTAACGATTCAGCAGTTAATGGTTTAAAACCTTCGAAATCGGTAAATGCATTCTTTGCTCCCGCTAATTCGATAAGTGCGTTCATTTGCGTGTTTTTACCTGCAACCATTAACGTTCCTGCTCCTCTTGCATAAACAAATACCACAGAAGGGGCATTTTCTAATGGTTGGATAGCACTATAATCTTGCTTTGTTTTGGTAATTAATTCTTGAGCTTTTTCCTTTTCGTTCACTAATCCCCCTATTTCTTTTATCAGTTTTACGCTACCGTTAATCGAATAATCTGGCGATATTTTTACAACGGTAACACCAACATCTGTCAATTGTTGTTCGAGTTGTACGGACAATTCTAGTCCATTTGCAATAACTACATTTGGCTTGAGCGATAAAATTCCTTGTGCTGTGATACCACTGATGTGTCCTAAGTTTACTTTTTCCTCTACTGATTGAGGGTAAACAGAAGTTACATCCACACCGATCAATTGATTTTCAGCCCCTAATGCACAAATAATTTCGGAAGCCGCAGCGTGCAAGGAAACGATACGTATTTCGGGTTGTTTTTCTTGCTCCTTTTCGGATGGATTCGAACAAGCCCCGAATACGGTCAGGGCTAGTACTATTGCGAATTGTGTAAGTGAAATTTTCATTTTAGTTCAAAATCATTTTAATAGTTTGTTCGTCCTTGCTACTTCGAATTTTTACGAAATACATGCCTTTTTCTAAATGCGAAAGATCTTGTTGTAACGTTGTAAATGCGCCACTGTGTTGGATGTGATTCACCTGCTGTCCGTGCATATTAATCCAAGTAATTTCGACGGTTTCTTTTGCATCAACAGCAATGGTAACTAAACCGTTCGAAGGATTTGGGTACATCTCGAATAATGAAATGCTGTTTTCAGTTATATTCGCCGACCCAATTTTTGTTTTTGTAAAAGCAATATTACCTGTAGAAGTACCTCCAAATGCTGTGAATCGAAGTTCCCAATAATCACCATTTTGTGCTTTGATAAGATATACTAAAGTATCTGGGATTTCCCATTGAAATGTCGCATAATTCAATTCTTTCCAGTCATAACCTATCGCATTAATCGCCGCACTAAACACTGCCGAGGATGCATCCACTATATCTGTTGCATTATCCAAGGAAATTTTTGCAACCTCTACATCTGGATGCTGCAGCACACCCACTACACGTTGATTGAAAGAACTACCATATTCTACCGCATTATATTGTAAGAAGCAGATATCCCAGTCCGATTTTGCTGGTTCACGGTTTACAAATACATCGTTAGTAATCGAATAGTAACCAAACAACGCGTTGTCGGATGGTCCTCCGTTACTCGCAATGGTACGATTAATTTCATTGGCACCATCCAATTCTGCTAGCGTAAAACTATACGTTCCTGCGGTTTTGTCATTGATTTTAACTTTTCGATACGAATCATCTGGCAACTGTATTACAAATATCTGATTCCCCTCCACAGTGTGGGATACCGTATTATATGTCCCCCAACCGTAATTATACTGACCTTGAGGCAATTGATTTACGTATTGTATTAGAAAAATGTGGGTTAAATATAGTACGTAAATAGTTTATGTAGTAAGTTTCGTATCTTGTATA